>ERZ808028.82-NODE-82-length-105563-cov-13.927450_pt1 | contig 105563 bp, 94 predicted proteins | sample MGYA00380184_ERZ808028 | MGnify/ENA primary metagenome ERZ808028 (study PRJEB31490, sample SAMN06133397) | mouse gut metagenome | isolation source: J8_1 | host: mice | place: China: Chengdu | collected 2015-05 ... | reverse complement strand
AACGAGAAATGACATACGCTGGTTCGAGAAAATCCTAGAAAGACAATCGAAAGTTGTCGTGACGGAATTTTCTGAACTTTACAGAAACAAAGGGACAAATAGGTTTTACAGAGCCTATGTAGAAGTACATAAGGCGAATGTGAAAGAAAATTAAAAAATCGGAGGAAAAACCATGTGTAAAATTATAGCAGTTGCAAATCAAAAAGGCGGTGTAGGAAAGACAACAACAAGTAACTTAGGAATTGGACTTGTAAGTCAGGGGAAGAAAGTTTTGCTGATCGACGCTGATGCGCAGGGAAGCCTTACTGCGAGCTTAGGATTTACAGAACTTTCCTCTTTTAAGTGTGTATTTTAACAGATACCTTGCTCCTTGGCTTTTTTTATGTATTCATTTTTTTGGTGATCTAGTGTGTTTTGAGCATTAGTTGGTAGCAGATCATAAATATCATCTAAATCTACATTGTTTATATTTAATCTGTGGGCTATTTTTTGAAGCTGAGTCAGAAACCATTCCTCCAAAACACTTTCAAACATTTCGTTGCTGCGCGTAAAAACAATAGAACTATCAAAACCAATTGGCGGATAGTATGTTAGCATTATAAATCCATATTCTCCAATATCCTGTATTATGGTGTTCTCAATAGAAAACATATTTGCAACAATTTGGCATTTTCTGCGTTCTGATTTCGTTATATTAGTCTTTTTGTGTTTTTTATTTGGTTTATTTAATTTTGTTTTCAAATTAGATCTATTTTTAAAATATGTTTTTTTATCTTTTATAAATTTTTTTGATTTTTCAGGCAGATTCTCATATATATCTTCGTAACATAAATTTATTAATGGAGTATTGCGGGCTAATACTATAAGCTGTTCTTTTAGCCATTCGTGCCATAATGCTGTAAAAAGTTCATCACTATTTTTATATGTGTGAATATTTTCAAAATTATGATACAAATCCAAATATTGTAATTTGGCAGAGCCTAATTTTGTATTTACTACTACAATATCTATCATTGCGTACAATTCACTAAATGCGTATGTAACTTTATTACATTTTTCAATTTCTTTTTCGGTTAAGTATTTTGTCATAATATCACCCCGTTTATATTTATACGTCATGAGCATGTGCTTATATAAACAACCTTATAAGAGCATACTTATATTAGCATGTTTACAAAGAGATGTCTATAGAGCCAACTGTTTTTTTAGCGCTGGTTATATTATCATATAATCGAGGAGATAGATATGAAATATTTACACATTAAATTAGAAGAATTTTTAAACGAGAGAGATCTATCCAAAAAACGGATATGTTATGATCTTAATCTGGAGCGTACAAACTTTAATAGGTACTACAATGACGAATTTCAAAGAATTGATGCAAATCTATTACTAAAATTGTGCGATTATTTTAATTGTGAAGTTGGTGATTTATTTGAGATTCGTGAAAAATAAAATATACTTTTGATTGAGTAACCAATAAAAAACTAATCTACGAAACTTTCGTATTTAGAAGCTATATATTGGTTTAAATTGTTTCATTGTTTTGCAGTTTTTTAATATCTTTTTCATCTAGTATGTATCATAGATTTGCAAAATAATTTTGCGATTAAATAACATACATATTTACAGGTCCAAATAAATTCAAAACATAAAATAAATTTGTTTAAAATCTATATGCTTATATTACATATGTATACTTTTTGAGATTTAGTATGATTTTGTCAAATAAATAAACGCAGAGCCGATGAATTTGTGGGAGTCACAGTTTATCGGCTCTGTTTGATTTTAATTGTAGTCTTATTTCCGCATTAAATTTAGTAAATATCGAATTGCTGGTAGAATTTCTTCGACTTCTTCTTCGCTGCATTCGGAAATTTCCATTGTAATTCACCTCCTTTATAGATTACACTACATATTGTTTGATGTGAATTACACTACAATGAATATAAAATATGAGGTTTAATGAATGATTGAAAGAAGAAAACCAAAAAGAATAATGTTTGATTTAAGGAAAATATGGGGAATTATACCTCAAGAGGTGTACCGCAGGGTAGTAAGAAAGTACCTTACAGTGCACCTCTTTTTATATGGAAAAGAATACATGATTAACGTGAAGTGGATTTATACTCTGTCTGATTTTTATATACGGTTTTCTGTGATTGTGTTCTGCCAATATATTGGTTCAAATTGTCCAGTTTTCGCGTCAGCAATTCACATTCTTTTTCTGCTAATTTGTAGTTTTTTTGCAGTTCTGTTTTTTTGGAATAAAGATCGTTGTAGTCTCTGCGTAGTTTTTCTTCGTCAAGTGTTTTTATATCAATGCCGAGGCGTTTCAGCATATTTTCAGCACCATCATGGAGAAGAAGCTCTGTTTCATGTTGCCGCAAGTATCTGTCCTTATCTTTTGATTTTTGATAACGAATATGGTAGATATGGTTGCTTTTATACTGTTCAGCGTATTTCAGTATTTGTCCCAAATCTTTTAGCTGATGCTCTGTTTCCACGAGGTTCGCCCGTGCGGTTTTTGCAAGGGCTGACTTGGAAGCAATCTGTTTTTCCAGTTCGGCAATAGATCCTGCCGAACTGGAACTGCTGGCGGCGATTTTGAGGTTTTGAATGTTTGCCCAATGTTTTAAACCGGGACTTTGTGAAAACTTTTCTTCCGCTATATCAATAAGCTTTTTAGAGGAATAATCCATGACTGGCGTTTTCTTTTTTGATGGAAATGGAATCCGTTTTTTCGGAATCTTTAAAGCCTTTTCATTAAGTCATTCCTGAATCCGCTCTTTAGTATAGTTTGTACCTAAAGAACGCTCGCTGCCACGGATAAAATGTTTTCCGTCAAGAGGACGAAAAGCAATATATTTCGGAGAATTTTTATCAAGAGATTCGCCTTTTATTTCGTAGCCTTTACTTTTTAGCTTGGCTTTCCATGAAGTGCCGTTTTGTTCAATCAGCCACTCGTTTTATCAGCTTTTACGGTCGGGATTGCCGTATGGCGGTTACGAAGAAAAACATTCAGAATGGCTGCTATGTAAATGGAACAGGCACCGCATGGGAAGTGATGGAGGATTTTCCTGAAATATATGGTATCAAGGCTGCATACATGAGCATTGATCGGAACTTGAAACAGGTCGTTGGCAGTGCTATAATCATAACAATAAATCGAAACTACACAATTGATGTTGCGCAGGCTTGAACTTACCGATGTAGGTTAATTGGCGATATGATAGGACATAATCAAGCCTCTCAAAATAGTGGAAATTCAGAAAATCTGTTAGCCGCAATGCAGATAGCAACTTTAGGAAGAGAAACAGTAAAACGTGGGCGTACCGAAACATGCAGAGAAATCAAAGAATGCAGGAGAAAGTGATTGGCACTGCGCTGACTGAAAGGAAATGACCATGTATAAGATTGGAATTTGTGATGACGACAAGATTTTATGCGCTGCTTTGGAAGAGCAGATCGACGGACTTTCAAAAGAAATGGACATAAAAGTTGATGTTGAGGTATGGTACTCCGGGGAAAGCATACAAAATGATTTGAAAAAGGGAATTGAATTAGACCTGCTTTTCCTCGACATAGAATTAGTTCAGGAGAATGGCATTGCGGTAGGAAAGTTTATTCGTAGCGAAATGGAGAATATGCAGACACATATCGTATATATTTCTTCAAAGGAAAGCTATGCCATGCAGTTATTTAAGGTGCAGCCATTAGATTTTTTGATTAAACCGATCTCTGCCGAACATATAAAAGAAGTGCTGATAAGAAGCGTAAAGCAAAAAGGCAGTGCGGATACCTGTTTTGAATACCAAAAAGGAAATTCTGTTTTCAGAGTTCCGGTAAGAAACATTGCTTATTTTATGAGCATGGATAAGAAGATAATCCTAGTCAAAAAAGATGAAAAAGGAAGATATTCCTTGGAAGAATTTTATGGAAAGTTAAAAAACATAGCAGAGAAACTTCCGGCGGATTTTTTGATGATTCATCAATCCTATATTATTAACCATACATATGTGAGTGAATATTCTTATGAAACGGTAAAAATGGCAGATGGAGAAATTTTAAATATCAGTAAGCCATATAGAAAAGAAACCAGAAGTAAAATAATACAGCACCAGAAAGCGAATTTGAGTGATGGAATCCTATAGTCCAATGATTGTGTTGATTGTAAATGTTCTTAGAGTTTTGCTGTTAAAGAAAGTCATGGATATTTTTTTGTCAGCAGATGATCTGGAAGAAAAATCATTAAAGATTGCTTTGGGGATTTACTGCCTGGTGACGACAACAGTGTATAGCATTTTGGGGATATCTGTCTCGTATGAGATTTGTAACTGTTTAGGAATCATAGGACTTACTTGTTTTTATCAGGAACTGTGGAAAAAAAGAATATGGGTATCGTTGGTATTATTTAGTCTGGATATGGCAAATTCCCTGATTGTCCTTTTTGTTTTTGGAGATATGGCAAGATTCCAGCAACCGGCAATTCAAGCGCTGCTGATGTTGATTTGTACAACGATTATAAGCCATATTTCGTATTCACCCGAGGCAAAAGAGATCGCTTTTGACAGAAAGCAGACAGTATTGATGCTGGTGATTCCTGCAATGAGTGTTATTGTCTTATGCGCGCTAATGCTCGAAGACGCCTCGAAACGGTTTGCACTATTGATTTGCGGCTGTATGTTAATGATCAATATCAGCGTATTTTATCTATATCATATCCTGATAGAAAATTATATACATGTAAGGGAAAATGACGTATATAAACAACAAACATATGCATACCAGAACCAATTAGAAGTCATTATGGAATCCAGAAATCGAGTTCGCGCTTTAAGACATGACATGAAGAACCACATTTTAGCGCTGCAAGTCTTAGTGCAAAGAGAAGAGAGAGAGGAAGCGAATCAATATTTAGATTCCATGAAGAATTTTATGGTCAATCCGCAGGAGTATGTTAAGACAGGGAATGACACGGTTGACAGTCTGCTGAATTATAAGTTGCAGAAGGCGAATGAGGTTTTAAATCAGGTAGAAACAAAAATCAGCATACCGGAGCAGTTGCGTTTGCGTTCGTTTGACTTAAATGTACTTTTGGGAAACTTATTGGATAATGCGATTGATGCTTCTATGCAGACAGAAGAGAAGAAACTGAAAATAACGTTAAAACTCGATAAGGGAATTTTATTCTTAAATATTTGTAATAGCTGCCAGCGGATTGCAGACGGAAGAAATGACTTTTGGGAAACGACAAAAGAAGATAAAGTAAATCATGGGATAGGACTTAAAAATGTCCGTGGAATTGTGGAAAAATATCACGGAGAGATCACATTTTCATATGAAAATGATTCTGTGGAAACAGATGTTATGATGTATGTAAAAGAGATGTAGCAGAGGGCTGTTGCGAATTCATGCTGAAAGATGCGAGATGATTTTGCAACAGCTCTTTTGGGTTGATTTCGGCAAGAATATGGACGGATTTCGCAAAATACAAGAAAATAAAAAAATTGCATTTATACTATAGCGTATAAAAAATTAGTGCCTGCACACAAAGCAGCGCTGAAAAGGAGGAAATTATGAGAAATAAAGTTTTGGGATTCGCAGTTGTAACGATGTTGATGGCAATTGATATCTGCGGCTGCCAGAAGGCGCCGGAAAGTTCGGCTCACGGGGATATACTTCACGCAAAAGATTCTGTAGAAGATGCAGTGAGGGCAATCGTGAATGCGTCCGAAAGCGCAGCGGAAAATGATAGGCAGCAAATGAACAGTATCATCGGCACGGGAGATCAAGTCATCAGGATTCAGGCACAAATGCCGGACATTCCACAGAATGTTTACTGTATGGTGCTCGGCGAAAATGAGACACTTACCAAAGACGTGTTGACAGGATTTTTAGGAAGCGAAACAGGGGATATTCAGGATTTATCAGAGGAAGTACAACAGGAAATGGAGCAATTTGAGGCAGAAAACGAGCAGGGAGAAGAACGGGCAGTATATTCGGTCTTTGGAAACGCCCCCATTTATCAATTATCGGACGGACAAAAGACGGCAAGTTTTTCATATGGGACAGGCGCATATTATCACGATGAACAGTTATTTGAAAAGTGTGCTTCTATTTATAAATCAGCAGATGAAACTGTGTTAGAGGAAGCAGAGAGTGAAACTGTTTATAGAAAAGCAGAAAAAATATTATTGGCAAAGCTTTCCCCAATTGGTATGGCAGAGATTGATATTTATAAAATGACGCAGTATCAATACGAAAGCCTCACATTTTATGAAATCGAGTTCACCCCGTCTTACAGTGGCATGGGAATAGTACATGAAATTGGTTCTATTGCGTCAGGTGAAATTTTTCCGTCAGGAAAAGCATGGATCTGTGAAGAAAGCATTGTTACCTTAGATTTGAATGCCTGTCTTGGCAAAGTGGAAACGCAGGAAAAATGTAAGACAGTATTGTCGTGGAGCCAGATTGAAAAGATTTTGGAAACATATCTAAAGAGTGGGGCAATAAATGGAAGTGATCAAGCGGTTCTGACGGAAGTTGAACTTTTATATTATCCAACGTTTCAGGAAGCGCAAAACAAGTTGGAACTGGTTCCCGTATGGCATATTTATACGCCAATGTCTGCATGGATGGAGAATGAAGCATTTTTGGCAAACGGCGCTGTTTGGAGTGTTTGTGTGAATGCAGTATCGGGAGAAATCGTCAGGAGCGAGTAATATGCAACGATTCTTTTTACAGGATTTGAAAAGAAGTTTTTTAAACAAAGGTTTTTTAGCAGGTCTTTTCGCAGTGACATGCATCTTAGTGTCAGCGGCATTCCATGCGCCGCTTGACAGGAGCAGAAGCAGTTATTTTATTATGATAGAAGTATTTGCAGCGTCAGGATTTACACCGTTTGCGGCTATATTTCCGGGACTTGCTTATGCCGCTGTCTATTGTGAAGAGTATAGCAGTGGATATATAAAAATGATATATTCCAGAATGTTACCGGGAAAATTTGCCCTTACCCGTATTGTTACAGTCGCGCTCTCTGGCGGAACGATGCTGGCGGTTCCATTTATCATTGTTTTGGGTATTGCTTACTGCTTTGGAATCCCCGGAATACCAACGGGAAGCGATGAGGGACTTCTGGCGGGAACGGCATTGGTTTTTTATATAGAAAACTATGGAGAGTGGTATATTTTTCTTTGGAAAGTAATATTAGGGTTTCTGTTTGGATGTATCTGGGCATTGGCAGGTCTTGCATTTGCAGTATGGTTTTCCAATAAATATGTGGCGTTAATCGCACCGTTTGTATTGTATGAGGCTATGTGGTTGGCGTTAGGGGAACTTTCGGTGCTGAATCCGATGTATCTTATGCGGGGAGATGATTTGAACAATTATCCATTGTCCGGGTTTATGGAATGTATTTACATTTTACTGGTATCATTTGTGGTCATGTGGGGATTGAAATGGAGGTATCGGAATGGGTAGGATAAAACAAATCTTTTGCATGACGAAAACCACTTTTCTGGAGGAATGGCACAACAAGCGGGTAATCATGGGGGTTCTTTTGGGAATGGCATTGTTTGGATACTGGCTGAATTTGTTTTTGCAGTATGCATTGGATATCGGGGAACCGGTGAATGTGTTGGAAGCATTCGTCGTAGTGGAACATCATCATAAAAGTATTTTGTTTCTTGCCGCCTGCTGGTTATTGATTATATCAGACGCTCCTTTTATAAAAACAAATACATATCTGTCATTGTGCAGGAGCAGCCGGAAAAAATGGAATGCAGCCATGCTGCAATATATTATGATTCAGGCATTTGTATATGTTGCCGGCATGGCTGCCGTATCGGCGGCTGCCAGTTTTTTGTGTGGTTTTTTGGGAACTATGTGGAGCAGTCCGGTTTATCATCTGGCGATGGATATCGGAAATCATCTCGGCGTGAAATATCATATTTCATTTCCGTGGGTGAATGTTATGCAGGCAATGACAGTACCGCAGGCGTTTATGATTACTTTTATCTTTCTGTTCCTGTATCTGGTATTGATTGGATTTTTGCTTTATGTGTGCAATCTTTTGTTAAAAGAAATTTATGGAATATTGATCGTATTTGGTATACAGATTTCAGGATATTTATTACAACAGGAGCAAGTTGCCGATTTATCTCTCATGGCAAAAGCCATTCCCGGATATGCCATAGATGGAGATGGCGGGCAATGGAAAGTTGTAGTTTTGTTTTGCGCTATCATATTGATTTTGGCACTGATTTCTTTGTGGTTCATTGTCCGGGTAGATTTTATGGATCAGGCGGAGGAGGAATAGGCGGGAATGTCTTTGTTTTTTCAGTTGTTTGCAGGTGTCGCTATAGATGAAATGGATACGTTTCCGTTAGTTCCTCTGGGTTGCTGGCTGTTTCCGCTTGGAATTTATTTGTTGGTATTTGGTTTTAGGCTTGGCAGAGAGAAACAGAATGGATATTTTGCGATTGTCCGATATGGATTCATACAGAAGTGGTGGAAACATTTTTTCTTGAGAAATTTATTAAACGGGGGATTTACAGCAGTTTGTTTGTTGACGCTGTTTCAGGTGATTGACTTGTTTGCGCTACATATGTTTATAGGAAATTTGCAGGAAATCGCCGTGATTTTTATTTTATGGACCGTTCATGCTATGACGTTATCGGCATTATTTCTTTTTCTGGAAACTTTAAGGATTCAACAATTGATACCGGCAGGCCTATTGTTATTCGAAGGCTTAACTTTTCTGGGTGGTTTTCATTTTAGAAAGAGTGCGAGGTTTATGTTTGGCGCATGGGGAATGTATGTACAAAGTAATTTATATGAAGATAGGTATGGATTCTCTATGATCAGTGTGATGATTGTGCAAGTCACAATTATTATAGCTTGCTACCGGCTTGGCAGTTATGTGCTGAGATGCAGAGAAATGAAAGGGGGTTAAGAGAATGGAAAGCATGATAAAAGTCGATAAGGTAATAAAAAAATTTGGCTCGGATATTGCGCTTAACAATGTCTCTATAGAATTTGAGAGAGGAAAAATTTATGGAATCGTTGGAAGGAACGGTTCTGGAAAAACGGTTTTATTTAAGACAATCATAGGATTTTTAAAACCTACCAGCGGCAGAGTCATTGTAGATGGCAAAGAGATTGGCAAGGATATGGACTTTGCAGATAATATAGGAATTATCATTGAAACGCCCGGTTTTCTAAGCGCCTATAGCGGATATAAGAATCTGGAGTATCTTGCGGGCATTAAAAACATAATTGGGGAAAAAGAAATCAAGAAAAGTATGGAGCGAGTCGGCCTTGACCCCAACAGCAAAAAGAAAGTTGGAAAGTATTCTTTGGGTATGCGTCAAAGACTTGGGATTGCACAGGCTATTATGGAAAATCCAGAGATCCTGATTTTAGATGAGCCAATGAACGGTTTGGACAATCAGGGCGTGGAAGATGTGAGAGAAATCCTTCTAAACTTAAAGAATGAAGGGAAATCTATTATTTTGGCAAGCCATAACAAAGAGGACATAGAGGTGCTGTGCGATGAAGTGTACGAGATGGATCATGGGAAGTTGACCATTTTTTGACTTTTTGATCTTATCATATTCTGGAAGAGGGTGGAATGCAGGCTTACTACATGGTATAATGGAGAGCGAAAAATTGAATTTTCACTTGAAGTATCAGAATAATAAGGAAGCAAGGAAAGAAACATGCTGGATATATTAATTGTAGAAGACAACAAAGAAATAGGTACTTTACTGTGTGATTTTTTGCGCAAGGAGAATTACACAGTCAGCGTAGCCCAGAGCGGTGAAAAAGCGTTGGAACTGTATGAAAAATATGGAGCCAAAGTGATTGTGCTGGATATTATGCTTCCCGGCGTGGATGGATTTGCGGTTTGTTCCAAGATTAGGGAGACTTCTAATACCCATATTTTGATAGCCAGTGCCAAGGTGGAAAAGAATGATAAATTAAAAGGTTTAAATCTTGGGGCTGATGATTACATTGAGAAACCTTATGATGTCGATATTTTGATTGCCAAGATCAAAGGTATTTTCAAAAGAAAATACGGTCAGGCGGAGATTGTAGAGGGCAATATCCAATTGAATACCGTGCAGCAGTCAGTCTATGTAGATGGGCAGAAAAAAGAAGTTACTGAAAAGGAGTTTGAACTGTTAAAGCTGCTGATGGAGAATAAGAACGTAACGATGAAGAAGGAGTATCTGTTCAATACCGTTTGGGGAAGCGACAGTGATTCGGAGATTCAGACACTGACGGTACATATTAAGTGGCTTAGGGAAAAAATAGAACAAGAACCCAAGAAGCCCAAGCGTATTATTACAGAGTGGGGAGTAGGGTATCGGTTTGAGTAAGTTTAAAATATTTATACTTTGGATTGTCATTGTCGAGATTTTACTTATCGTGTCAACGAACAGACTGTATTTTTATCAAAATAAAGACAGAGACGGAAAACTGTATCTTGTGGAAGCGCGGCGTTTGATGAAGGAAATAGAAGAACAAAAGCTAGGGGCTTTTGAGATCGAAACAATGCGTTTTGATCAATATAAGACGATAGCAGGTATCAGAGCGTTTGTTGCCGGGGAAGTCTGCGATAACGATTATTTAGTGGAGGAAATCGCTGGCAAACTGTATCGGATAGAATATGTAGACGGGAGAAGTCCACGACTGCCTTTCTACATCAATCTCTCGCTGTTTGCTATGATGATTGTGACAACGGTGGTGCTTGTGTATGTGTATCATAAAGTCTTAAAGCCTTTTCGTGATATGAGTAATTTATCGTATGAGCTGGCGAAAGGGAATTTGTCCATGCCTGTGAAAGAACAAAAAAGCAAGCTGTTTGGGCGTTTCCTGTGGGGCATGGACATGCTGCGCGAAAAGCTGGAGGAAACAAAAGAGAAAGAACTTACATTTCAAAAGGAGCGCAAGACATTGATTCTTTCTTTGTCCCATGATATTAAAACGCCGCTTTCTTCTATTGAATTGTATGCGAAAGCGTTGTCTGAGGATTTGTATGACACACAGGAGAGAAAGGACGAAGCGTTGCTGGGCATTGCAAGGAATGTGAAAGAAATAAAGGGGTACGTGAATGAAATCGTAACGGCGTCCAGAGAAGACTTTCTGAATTTGGAAGTGCGTGTGGGCGAGTATTATCTCTCAGAGGTGATGAAGGCTACAGAAAGTTATTACAAGGATAAATTGTCTGTCATTTGCACCGAATTTCGCGTGGAGAAAATTTCGGAATGTCTTGTCAAAGGGGATAGGAACCGCATGGTTGAGGTTCTGCAAAATATTATGGAAAATGCCATAAAATATGGTGATGGCAAGAGAATCCGCATTTCGTTTGGGGAGGAAGAGGACTGTACATTAATACAGATCGAGAATACGGGGTGCAGACTGAAAAAAGAGGAACTTCCAAATCTTTTTGATTCCTTTTATCGTGGAAGCAATAGTGCGGACATGAAAGGAGATGGTCTGGGGCTTTATATTTGCAAAACACTGATGCGCAAAATGGAAGGTGAAATCTTTGCCACGATGAAGGAAGATGTTTTCTGCGTGACGGTCGTGGTTAGGAAGTGTTAAGAAAAGAATAATGGGGATAAGAAGTTCAGCGTTACATAGAGTGACGCTGAACTTTTGTATTTAAGGATTATTTAATAATTTACGTGTTAGCATATCTCTTGTAAAATCAATTCAGAAACAAGAGAGGAGTAAAAAATGTATCGAAACATACTAAAAAAAGACTTAAAACGAAAAAGGACAATGAATAGTATCCTTCTATTATTTATGATTCTTGCCACAATGTTTGTATCGTCGAGTGTCAACAACATTATCAATGTGACCACGGCACTGGACAGTTATTTTGAAATGGCAGACATGCCTGATTATTTTGCGGCTGTCATGAATAAAAATTGTGCCGTTGACATGGATGAAACGGTAAGGTCTGCAAGCGCAGTAGACCGCTATGCAACGGAAAACGTATTGTTTTTATCGCCCGAGAATTTTATCTATGAGGACGGGGATATCGTTGTCGAGGGTACGAATCTGATTCAAAGCGACATTTGTATGAATTATTTTCTTTCCGATGGCAGTACCCTTGAAACGGTCAGGCAGGGCGAGTTCTATATGCAGGAGGGTGAGGCGGACGCGCTTGGAGTTGATGTGGGCGACAAGCTTACCATAGAATTAAACGGTGTGCGCCGTGAATTTGTTCTTGCGGATAAAATAAAGGACGCGCTTTTGGGTTCGCAGCAGGTAACGTTGTACCGCTATATCATAAGTAAAGAAGATTTTGAGCGTTTCCTTTCCGCAGAAAATACAGAAAGATATTACGGCGGTAAGCTTGTTTATATCCATTCTTCCGATATGGAAAAGGTTCTGCCACAGATCAAAGCGATTGTAGAGAACAGCGTTCTTACAATGGACAGAGCTCTTATGAAATACTTATATGTTTTTGACATGATCGTGGTAGGGATTCTGCTTATCGTAAGCATGATTCTTATTATAACAGCATTTGTAGTTTTACGTTTTACTATTTCCTTTACACTTTCCGAGGAATTTCGTGAAATCGGAGTCATGAAGGCGATTGGCATCGGCAATTTCAAAATCCGGGGATTATACCTTGTGAAATATATAGGACTTTCTGTAATCGGTGCGGCGATTGGCCTGACTTTAAGTTTCCCCTTCGGTAAAATGCTTATAAGTGTTTCTTCGCAGAACATGATTATCGGAAATCAGAGTCCGGTTTTGGTAAACATTGTTTGTGCTGTACTCGTCGTTGCGGTAATTTTATGGTTCTGCTATGGCTGTACAGGCAAGGTTAAGAAATTGACACCCATTGACGCGATCAGAAACGGTCAGACAGGAGAACGCTTCCGCAAAAAGAGCCTTATGAGTTTAGGGAAATCCAAGCTGTCGATGGCACCTTTCCTTGCACTGAATGATATTGTGAGCAGTCCGCGGCGTTACAGCATTATCACACTTACATTCTTTTTATGTCTGTCTCTTCTGCTGATACTTTCGGCAACGGTTTCTACCATAAACAGCGGCAGCCTTGCCGCATCACTTGGATGGGCGGACTGCGATGTCTATCTGGACAGTAAAATCATTGCGGAATGTATGATGGAAGATGGACGCGAAAAGCTTGAAAAGCACCTTGACGAAATGGAACAGACGCTTGCAGAACATGGCATTGCCGCAAAATGCTATCAGGAAATCATATTTACTCTGCCCGTATCCTTCGGAGAAAACGAGAGCAATATCTGTATCTATCAAGGCACAGGCTCCACAATGGATATGTACGAATACACGGCAGGAACGGCGCCGCAGAATACAGATGAAATCGCGATAACACGGATTGCCGCGGATAAGCTGAACGCAACGATTGGTGATACCGTTACGATAAAAACCATTGACGGAGATAGGGAATATATCATTTCGGCGTTTTTCCAGTCTTTTAACATGGCGGGCAGCGATATCAGGCTTCACACCGATGCGTACATCAATTATGTTCAGGCAGTGAGCGGCGGCAATACGCAGATCGCCTTTACGGAAAATTTTGACCGCAACCTGTCAAGCTGGGAAATTGAACAGAGAATAGAAGAAATTCGGAGGATTTTTCCCGATTATGGAAATATAAGAACATGCGCCGAAGCAGTAGCGGATATGGTCGGTATCGCGGGCGCTCTTGAAGCGGTAAAATCCCTTGTGGCTGTTTTCACAATCGTATTAGCCGCACTCATAACCGTACTGATGGAGCGCTCTTTTATCGCAAAGGAGCAGGGCGAGATCGCACTCATGAAAGCCATAGGTACACGAAACGGAAAGGTTTATGCATACCACGCATTGCGATTTACATTTGTGGGAATGACTGCGGTAATTATGGGGGAAATTTTTGCAATACCGCTCACGCACTTATGTTTTGACCCCATTTTTAAAATGGCGGGTATGGAGCTTGCCCCCGCTTACGTTATCAATCCTGTTGAAATGTATCTGATTTTCCCTGTTATCATTCTTGTCACAACAACTGTCAGTGCATTTTTGACCGCGCTTTACACGAGGAAAATCAAGGCTTCCGACACTGCGAACATTGAGTAACTTCGAATCAAATTTTAGAATCAATCTTAGAAAATATTAGAAATCAATAGATAAGAAAGGAACCAACTATGAACATTTTAGAAGTAAAAGACCTCTGCAAAACATATATCGTAAACAAACGCCAGAACAATATATTGAAAAATGTAAATTTTACTGTTTCGGAAGGCGAAATGGTAGCCATTATGGGACCGTCAGGCTCAGGGAAATCAACGCTCCTGTATGCCGTTTCGGGCATGGATTCCATTACCGCGGGCGAAGTAAAATTTTGTGGAAAGAACATTGCCAAAATGCGTGAAAAGGAGCTTGCAGGCTTACGTCTTGATGAAATGGGCTTTATCTTTCAGCAGATGTATATGCTGAAAAATCTGACGGTACTCGACAATATTATTCTTCCGGCGGTAGAATCTGACAAGCATACCGAAACACGTAAGGAAACAGCCCAGCGTGGACAGGACTTAATGCGGAAGCTGGGGATTATTGACATTGCCGAGAACGATATCAATGAAGTTTCGGGAGGGCAGCTTCAGAGGGCCTGTATCTGTAGAAGTATGATCAATATGCCCAAGGTTTTGTTTGCAGATGAACCGACGGGAGCCTTGAACAGAACATCGTCCAATGAGGTAATGGAGGAGCTGGTAAAGGTAAACAGAGAAGGAACAACGATTATGATGGTAACGCATGATGCAAAGGTAGCCGCAAAGTGTTCCAGAGTGTTGTATATTGTAGATGGGAACATTAAGGGCGAGTATTTAAGTCCGAAAGACGCAGAGGTCAAGGAGAGGGACAGGGAGAGATTATTAAATAGCTGGTTATTGGAGCTGGGGTGGTAAGCTGCTTTTTTTCATCAGAAGTCTTTTGCGCATACACCAATAAACCAGTGCACCCGCGGGGAGAGCCACAACAAAATTCCGAATGCCTCCACTGTAAACTTTCAAGGCGGACAACACAAACAAATATATGCCTCCGCCCAGATGAAAGTTGTTCGGCGCGATATTTATCCGCAAGCAGACAAAGACAAACGACGCTGCAAGCCACGCCCCATACAATCGGGGACGCTTTCGGAGAATGTCAATCACCGTCACAAGAATAAACATATAAGACAGCACACAAAAAAACAGCACACTCCATTGAAATACAGAATTAGTTCTAAAAGTCGTAAAACCGCCGCTGATCAGTACGGGCGTGGTTCCAGCGGTGAGATGAAAGCCGTAGATTCCTTTGCCTTTATCATCAGAGCGGTAGTTGAGATTCATCGTGTAGGAAGCATCAGCGGTATAGATATAGTACTGCGCCTGACAGGTGTATATTTTCCCGGAGCTGCCTAGATTTAAATTGCTATTGTAGTGAATAGAAGTCAGTTTTAGCGTGTGTTCATCGGATTTGCGCCAAATCTCGCGAATCGTTTCATAAAAGTTGTCAAATTCCCCGCGGGTGACAACATCAGGATACATGGATTCAAAAATTTGGTCGGCATCGTCCTCGTTTAAAGCCGCAATGAGCTGCTCTGCTTCCTGCTCCATGTGCTCATTTTTCGGTAAGCTGGCACAGCCTGACAGGAAACAGCATAACAGAATAAAGAGAAACAGTGTAACAGCACTTGATTTTTTCATTGGAATAACCCTCCCCACGAATGTTTATCATGATACAACATTAAAACATACGGTTTGCTCAAAACGCCTTCTGAAGCTGATTTTGCCAGTAGCTGCTGTCAAAGTAATTTCCGCCGCGCTGCAAATTGTCAAACAGACGCTCCAGCATGTCGTAAGACAATGCTGACGTATCGACAGACAACTGCCTTCCGTCCTTTCCCATTACGGCAATGCCGTTCGTTCCCACATAGGCGGTTGTGTTCTCGTCGAGCTTCTGGATTGTGCCTGTCATTTCCGCAAATTTTTTTAGCCACGACTCGCCTGTTTTCTCGCACAACTGCTTTAGTTTCTCTGCGTCCTCCCCCGTCATATAAGGTTGCTTTCCGTCCCTGACATACCATGAAATACCCGTTTCCTCATCTGTATAGCGGGGGTCTGACAATGCCCATTCTGACAAAGGCCTGCCTGCATACCATGTCTGCAAAAGTGGTTCTTTCTGCGGCGCGGCAGTCTGTTCCTTTTTTGCAGGCGTAGTTTCAGCCAAGCCCGCTGATGCTGTGCCCTCCAAAACCTGTGCAAAAGAAGCTGTCTTGTTTTTTGCGTGCTGCGGATAAACCGCCGCCCTGTTATAATAATTGTTTACTGCAATGTTCATTTGATTACGTATCCTCCATTTTCTTGTAAAATCGTTTGCTGTTCTTCCTAATTTGCATTCTGCCCAGACCCAGCCGCCTTCCCATGATATATACATTGATGCAAGGTGTGCGCCACAGATATTTTATGAATTTGTGCCGCTTTGACAAAAAATCATCTTCTTGATAGCAGGCATAAAAACTTTGGAAGTCTGTCGCAGTTGTTTATTATATCGGCAAAATTATTTGATTTTTCAGATAGATGGAACAAAATAACCATTTTTTTCGAGTTGTTACCGGTCAACAGTAAACAGCACATATCTTTTTTCTGCTGCTGCCTTTTTCCAGAACTCGAGACTTTCCTGTAGATATGTCCATGTGTATTCAAAATCCTCGTCGTCTGGCGCAAAGCCGTAGTCCTCCTCGTCGATTTTGTCATAGCACTGGCGGCATTCTTCCTTGGTTCGTTTGGGGAGCGCCTCGGCGAGCTCGGCAACCTGCTGGGGCGTTTTTAAGATGATATATGCATCGTCCTCCTCGTCGGGAATGAGAACCTCCCCGGAGAGGTCACGCTCAAGCCCATATACAAATTCACCGCCAAAAATCACGTTGCACAGCGGCGGGAACTTGTTTTCAAAGTTTAGATTGCCGTCTGTCAGCATACGGTGCATCGCGTCCCACGCCTGATCTAATTCGCACACGTATTCAGGATAATCATTCCAGAAATTCTCCTCAAGCTCGTTGTGCATGTAGTAAGCGCGCTGGGGTCTCTCTACGTTGAGAAAGGTTTCGAGTTCTTGTTCATTCAGTGCAAATAAAACAGCTAAACATCCCATAAGATTTACCTCCGATTGATTGAATAAATTGGATTGATCAATAGTTTTGATAAATAAACCAAATAAATGGGTTCGCAGATAGTATAGCATATATTGATACTGAATAAAATACTTCCACATAAAATCTAAACCGCGTGCACGAAAGAAACTAAAAAAGCAAAGAACAAATAAATAATACAAAAAAGAGAAATAATTAAAAACGACGAAAACAACCAAATCGCATGAAAAATCTGCATGAATTGTGTGTAATCATGTGCAAAGCTTGTGCATAGAAAAAACAGCTTGAAATCCCCTAGAATATATGATATAGTGATAAAAATGTAACCAAAGTTTACGCGTTACATACACTATACCAACAAACTCTTTGCACTGCATTCATACTACAGTACAAACTGAGCAGGCCGGGGCAGTACCCTTGGAGCCGGGTCGCATTGCGACAGTGGATTTTGCACATCCGCGGGACAGTAGTTGCTAATACTGATACGTGGGTGTGTTTTTTGTCCCGTTTTTCAGGCATATGGACACATTTTCAGTACTGGCGCAATACTGGAACTAATGTTTTAGAAAGGCGGGATTTATGATGAGATCTGTAAATGAATTTGAAAAAGTAGCGATGAAGGTTTCCACAGTGAGCATTGTGGGGAATGTCCTGCTGTCCGCATTTAAGCTGCTTGCGGGGGTTCTTGCCTCCTCCGGGGCGATGGTCAGCGATGCGATACACTCCGCGTCGGACGTGATCAGCACGGTTGTGGTTATCATTGGAATCAGGCTCTCTGGAAAGGCATCGGACAAAGAACACCCCTATGGGCATGAGCGCATGGAATGTGTGGCGGCAATCCTCCTTGCGACCATTCTGGCATTTACGGGATTGGGCATTGGCTATACTGCCATCGCAAAAATATTGTCGGGGAATTATGGAGATCTCACCGTGCCGGGCGTGCTGGCGCTTGTGGCAGCGCTTGTGTCGATTGCGGTGAAGGAGGGCATGTACTGGTATACCAGAAGCCACGCGAAAAAAATCAATTCAAGTGCACTGATGGCAGATGCATGGCATCACCGCTCGGACGCGCTCTCGTCGGTGGGCGCGCTGGTCGGTATTGCGGGGGCAAGGCTTGGCTATCCGGTTTGCGACGCAGTTGCCAGCCTGTGTATTTGCTTTTTTATAGAGAAGGCGGCGTATGATATTTTTAAGGATGCCATAGACAAGATGGTTGACAAGGCATGTGATGAGAACTTGGAGGACAGTCTGAAACACTGCGCGCTGGAACAGGAGGGCGTGCTGGGGGTGGACCTTCTGCGCACAAGGGTTTTTGGCAACCGTGTCTATGTGGATATCGAGATCAGCGCAGATGGCGATGCCTCGCTTCGTGATGCGCACAAGATTGCGGAACATGTGCATGACGCCATAGAGCAGAGCTTTTCCAGTGTAAAACATATTATGGTACATGTAAATCCAGTGGATACTTGAAAGGGTATCCACTTTTTATGCGCAGACCCGTCTGTACTTTGTATCTATCAAGGATATCTCAGCGATACATCTTTGTAGTATCATATATATGCATAGTTCCTTATGCGGCTGTGTGCATAACTTTATACTGAGCGGTCAGTCTTTTCGGCCGCCAGTATCATCCAGATGCTTGCTGAAGGAGCTTTGTGTGAAATATCACACGTATTATTTGTGCCGCTGTTTGGTGGCGGAATGGAGATTCATATGACATACCGAATCGTATTAATTGAGGACGACCCGCAGATTTGCGAGATTCTCACGGACTATCTGACCGCGCAGACGGACAATGCGTTTGTGGTGGATTGCGCCAATGACGGGGAAAAGGGTTTTGAGCGGATTGTGGCGGGACAGTATGATCTTGTGCTGCTGGATATTATGCTGCCGCACATGGACGGATTTGCGCTGTGCAGGGAGATGCGCAGATTTAGTGATGCCCCGGTCATTTTTATCGCGGCGCGGGGGCGGGAGGAGGATAAGCTGCGCGGATATCATCTGGGCTGCGATGACTATCTGGTCAAGCCGTTTTCGCTGCCCGTACTCCATGCAAAGATGCCGGCGCTCTTGCGGCGCGCTAAGGGCATGGTACAGCAGCCAGTGCTTGCGGCGGGCGGGATTTTGCTGGAGCCAGAGCGGTACAGGGTGTGCTGCGATGGAGAGGAGAAGGACTTCTCGTACAAGGAGTATGAACTGTTAAAATACTTGCTCGAGCACAAGGAGAAGGTCTGCACGCGGGAGGAACTGCTGACACAGATTTGGGGATATGATTTCGAGGGAAATGACAGGGTGGTCGATAACCATATCAAAAAAATACGTAAAAAGTTAGGCGCGCAGGGGCAGCAGATTCGAACCGTTTTCAGAAAAGGATACCAGTTGAAGGAGGATAAAAAGAATGAAGAGAAATGATAGAAATACTAAAAAAGAACATATGTTTCTAAAGATCTGGCTGCGGACAGGGCTTCCAATCCTGCTGATATCCGCCGCTGCATTGTTTTTAGTTGCAGGACTGCTTCTGAGTGCGGTGGAGATGCTCGGCGGCCAGCGGATCGGTCAAATCGGGACAGAGCTTGCGCTGATTCTGTCAAAGCAGGATTTGACGGACAGGGCAGCAGCAGAAAACAATCTCAGGCTAGAAATATTTCATATGATCGGGATTTTGTTTGATGAGGACGGCAATGTGGCGGCAGAGACGAAGCTGAGCGAGTATACCGGGGCGGACGAGGAGCGTCTGGCAAGCTATCAGATGCTGCGGGAGAGGCTTCTCGAGGAACGCACTGGAAAGCTTGTCAAGGGATTTTATCCATTTGGGGAGAATCACTGGTATGGGGAGCAGCGGATTCAGACACCGCAGGGAACTTATACGCTCTGTTATGCCGGCGTGACCTCGACATGGGCTGGCTGGCGGGATAAACTGCTGATGGCAGGGGCAGGAATTTTTGCGCTGATGGCTTTGTTGACAGTCGGTATTGCCCGAAGCTATTTTAAGATTTACAAGAAACAGCAGGCAGTTGAGGAGAATTTCAGACAACAGGTCAACACACTTGCGCACCGTCTGAAAACACCGATGATGGTGATCTCAGGATACTCAGAAAACCTGCTTGCAGAAATCCAGACAGAAAAACGGGCACAGTACACGCAGAAGCTTCTGGAGAATGTCCATAAAATGAATGGGCTTGTGGAAGAAATGCTCGAGTACACAGCCAGAAGGCAGACAAATCTCCATTGAGGACGCATTCCACTTCTGAGCGCAACAAGGGTTTGACAGAATCGGGCTGTCGTGTTACGGTATAGGGGGTGAGATTGGAGGTCATAATGGAATATAATAAAAAGGAAGGAATCGGTAAAAAATTTGTAGAGGGGCTTCTCGTAAGCGTTGTGATTATGGGGCTGTTTTTCCTGTTGCAGCTTTTGCTCGGCTCTGTGAGCGTGCTGGCGGCAGTGACAGCGTGTATCCTTCAGACAGACATGGATATTCAGGAGGCGCAGCGCGCCGCCATACAGATTTTCATGGACAGTAATTTCATGACGATGCTGACGGTGGTATCCACCTTTGCGATGGCTGTTTTCTCGGTGCCGGCGTACTGGCTGGTCTGGGGCAGGAGAAGGACAGCGCAGGACAAGCAGTATTTCAGGGAAAAGGTGCTGCGGGTCAGAACATTTTCCATGATTGTGATAGGCTGCGTGGGGCTGTATTATCTGGCGCTTTTGATTGCGGCTGCCATCGCTGTGGCAAGCCCGGAGACGATGGAAACGTATAATGACATGATGGATACCGCGCTTGGCGGCAGTCAGCTTCTGGCGATGCTTGCGGCGGTGATCTTGGCGCCGGTCAATGAAGAGTGCATTATGAGAGGGTTGATTTTGAAGCATTTACAGCAGTATTTTTCGACGCCGGCGGTGATTCTGATACAGGCAGTCATGTTTGGCATTTTTCATGCAAACTGGGTGCAGGGGCTCTATGTGCTGCCGGTGGGCGCCGCGCTTGGCTATGTGGCGGTAAAGTGCCGCTCCGTGCTGCCATGTATTTTTATGCATTTATTATACAATTCGCTCTCATTTGTGGTGTTTATGCTTCCAGACTTTTGCCAGACAGGTGTGTTTGCCATCGGTGCGGTGGTGGTGAGCGCGGCGGCTGTGTGGTACTTGGGAAAGACCGCGCACGCAGAGCAGGAGCAGACGGTTTAGGAAAATGCGGCATGGAGGGATTCATATGGCAGTTAGTAAATCTGACAAGAGGACAGAACTTTTTGAAAGTGCAGCGATACCCAAGGCGGTCGCGTCACTTTGTGTTCCAACGATTATCAGCTCGCTGGTGATGGTGCTCTACAATCTGGCGGACACGTATTTTGTGGGCATGTTAAATGACCCTGTGCAGAACGCGGCAGTCACGCTCGCAGGGCCTGTGCTGCTCGCGTTCAACGCGGTCAACAACCTGTTTGGCGTGGGCAGCTCGAGCATGATGAGCCGGGCGCTTGGGCGCAAGGACTATGACACGGTGCATCGAAGCTCTGCCTTTGGCTTTTACTGTGCGCTGGTGTGCGGCGTGTTCTTCTCGCTGCTGTGCACGGCGGGCAAGGCGCCGCTGCTGGTGCTTTTGGGCGCAGACGAAGTGACCTTGCAGGCGACATCGGAATACATGCGGTGGACAGTCACATGGGGCGCAGTGCCCGCGATTTTGAATGTGGTGCTGGCGTATATGGTGCGCTCGGAGGGCGCCGCGTTTCACGCTAGCGCCGGAACCATGAGCGGATGTCTTTTGAACATTGTGCTGGATCCCATTTTTATACTGCCGCAGGGGCTTGGTCTGGGCGCCGCAGGCGCGGGGCTTGCCACGTTTATCTCAAACTGTGTGGCGTGTACATATTTTTTTATATTGATATATAAAAAGCGAAACAGCACTTGTGTCTGCCTCCGCCCCTCGCAGTTTTGCCTAAAGGGGGCGATTGTGCTCGGCGTATGCGGTGTGGGGATCCCCGCCTCCATACAAAATCTGCTGAATGTGACAGGAATGACAATACTCAACAATTTTACGTCCGTGTTTGGCGCCGATGCGGTCGCGGCGATGGGAATCACACAGAAGATTTATATGGTGCCGATGTATGTCTGCATGGGCGTTTCGCAGGGCATCATGCCGCTGGTGAGTTATAATTATGCCAGTGGCAACCAGAAGCGCATGAAGTCGGCGATCGTGTTTGCAGGGGAGATCAGCATAGGTTTTATCACGGCGGCGGCAGTGTTTTTCTTCCTCGGCGCCGAGGGGGTGGTGCGGTTCTTTATGGACAATCCGCCGATTATCAACTACGGAATCCGGTTTTTGCGGGGATTCTGTCTCGGATTGCCGTTTCTGTGTATGGATTTTCTTGCAGTCGGTGTTTTCCAGGCACTCGGTTTTGGGAAAAACGCGCTTATTTTTGCCATCATGAGAAAAATTGTGTTAGAGATACCAGCGCTGTATCTGCTAAACTATCTGTTTCCGCTGTACGGGCTTGCCTATGCGCAGTTTGTGGCGGAGTTTGTGCTTGCGATTGCGGCGGTGGCGGAGCTTTTGCTGATTTTTCGCAGGCTTGGCAGGAAACAGGAGTACGTTGAGGATGTATAGAATGTGGAGGATAGGATAAAATGTTTGAATTAGGGAAAAAGCAGCCGCTGCTCATTGTGAAGGAGCTGGATTTTGGCGTATATCTGGGCGAGACGCTAAATGCTGCCATCGAGGACAGGGTACTATTGCCCAAAAAGCAGGTGCCGCAGGGAAGCGGGCTGGGCGACAGCGTTGAGGTGTTTTTGTACAAGGATTCCAAGGACCGGATTATCGCGACGACAAACACACCGCTTTTGAGCGTGGGCGAGGTGGGAAAACTCAGAGTCTCACAGGTGACAAAGATCGGCGCCTTTCTGGACTGGGGGCTTGAGAAGGATGTATTGCTTCCATATAAAGAACAGACCGCCAAGGTTCAGGAGGGCGATGAAGTGCTGGTGGTGATCTACGTTGACAAGAGCAGCCGCCTGGCAGCTACGATGAAGGTGTACCGTTATCTGCAATGCGGCAGTGACTACCAGAAGGAGGATATCGTGCGGGGCACGGTCTATGAGCTTCGGCAGGATATGGGCGCTTTTGTGGCGGTGGACGACCGTTTTTCAGCGCTGATTCCGGCCCGGGAACTCTACGGCGAGATTAAAGTGGGCGATGTGGTGTCAGCCCGCGTGTCTGCGGTGAAAGAGGATGGCAAGCTGGATTTGAGCCTGCGCGAGAAGGCATATTTACAGATTGGAAAAGATGCGGACAAGCTCGTTGCGCTGATGGAGCAGCATGGCGGTGCGCTGCCCTTTACAGACAAGGCAGACCCAGAGCTGATTCGCGCTGAGACAGGCATGAGCAAAAATGAGTTTAAGCGGGCGGTTGGCAATCTGCTGAAAAATCAGAAGATTGTCATCAATTCTGATAAAATATGCCTAAAATAAAAGAAAGCAGCCCCGAAGGGCTGTTTCCGCACAGTATGTATTCCATTACACACTGATGTCAATATTGGCGCCAACGCCGGGATTGACAGAGAGCTCCATCGCGGAAGCGTCAAGCATCTCGGTCATCGCAGCGGAGACAGAATCTGCCTGCTCCATTGTTTTTGCCAGCATGGCAGTGCCAACGTCCGTCAGAAGATTTGACTGTGCCATACGCATTGAAAGACCTGGTATATCCATAAGCAACCCTCCATTCCTGCTTACTTTGTAGGAAAAAAATAGAACCTACTACGATATGTATTTCGGTTGAAATTGCCGAAAGCTAAAGAGCAGGAATAAATACATTTAAAAAATGCATAAAAAAGTTGTCATCAGCTATAGATTTATTTGTATAAATGTATTAAAATGAAAACAGAATGTGATGAAAAGGACGGAACGAATCAGTCTTTTTTGTGGATAATGTATAAGAAGGAGAGTGGCATATGATTTCAAATCAGATTATGCAGAATACCATCGAGGGAATCAAGGCGATTGCAAGAGTAGAGCTTTTCGTGGCGGATATCGATGGTAAGTTGGTGGCTTCCACCAAAACGACCGGAAACAGTTTTGAAGGTTCTGTGATAGAGTTCGTAAAGTCAGCCGCAGACAGCCAAGAGATACAGGGATGCCAGTTCTTTAAAATCTATGACGACCAGCAGTTAGAGTATATTCTGATCGCCAACGATGCGGGGGAAAATGCTTACATGGTGGGGAAGATGGCAGCCTTTCAACTGCAGAATCTGATGGTGGCATACAAGGAGCGTTTTGACAAGGACAACTTTATCAAAAATCTGTTGTTGGACAACCTTCTTTTGGTGGATATCTACAGCCGCTCGAAGAAGCTTCATATACAGACGGATGTGAAACGCGCCGTTTTGATTGTGGAGTCCCAGAATGGGAAGGACGCAAATATTTTAGAAAAAGTGCGTGAGAATTTCGGGCAGAATGGCAGGGATTTTGTGACCGCAGTCGATGAGAACAATGTGATTGTGGTCAAGGAGATTGCGGACACCGAGACAAACCGCGATATCGACAAGTATGCGCGGGCGATCGAGGACAGTCTGGTCAAGGACGGCATCAAGGAGGTGCATATTTCCTATGGCACGAATGTGAAGGAGATCAAGGAGGTCAGCCGCTCTTATAAGGAGGCGAAGATGGCGCTCGATGTGGGCAAGATTTTCTTTGCCGAGCGGGATATCATCGCGTACAGTGAGCTTGGCATCGGGCGTCTGATTTACCAGCTGCCGATTCCCTTGTGCAAGATGTTTATCAAGGAAATCTTTGGCGGAAAGAGCCCCGATGATTTTGATGAGGAGACACTCACGACCATCAATAAATTTTTTGAAAATTCCCTGAATGTATCGGAGACCTCAAGACAGCTTTTTATTCACCGCAACACACTGGTTTACAGGCTGGATAAACTGCAAAAGAGCACTGGTCTTGATCTGAGGATTTTTGAGGATGCGATCACGTTCAAGATCGCGCTGATGGTGGTGCGGTATATGAAATATATGGAATCGTTTGAATATTAATAATTTATAGGAGTGGATCGAAAAGTTGAAAACAACAGGAACAAGAAGGCGTTTGGGTGCTGGCATCAGCGATAAGGCGATCGTGATGGAGCATGTGAGCAAGGCTTACACCGTGGGCGTACCGGCATTAAATGACGTAAATCTGCATATAAATAAAGGAGAATTTGTTTTTATCGTGGGCGACAGCGGATCGGGAAAATCGACCTTGATCAAGCTGCTGCTGCGTGAGCTTCTGCCCACATCGGGAAAAATCATTGTCAATGGAACCGATGTGGTGCGGCTCAAAAGACGTGCAATTCCAAAGTTCCGCAGGAGTCTGGGCGTGGTGTTTCAGGATTTCAGGCTCTTAAAGGACAGGAATGTATACGACAATGTTGCCTTTGCGCAGCGCATTATCCAGATGCCAAACAGGGAGATTCGGAAAAATGTGCCGTCAATCTTATCGACGGTGGGGCTTGCAGGGAAGTACAAGGCAAGGCCCAAGCAGCTTTCCGGCGGGGAACAGCAGCGTGTGGCGCTCGCGCGGGCGCTTGTCAACAAACCGCAGATTCTGCTCGCAGACGAGCCGACAGGAAACTTAGATCCCAAAAACTCGTGGGATATCATGAACCTGTTAGAGAAAATAAACAACAATGGAACCACCGTTCTAGTAGTCACGCACAATCGTGAGATTGTCAATGCCATGCAGAAGCGCGTTATCACTATGAAGAAAGGCATCATCGTCAGTGATGAGGAAAAAGGTGGCTACATCGATGAGGATTAATACATTATTTTACTGCATATGGCAGGGAATACGCAATATTTTTAAGAATAAATGGTTCACGCTGGCGTCTGTGGCGACAATCTCGGCATGTCTGTTTCTGTTTGGACTGTTTTATTCCATTTTGACAAATTTTCAACACATGGTAAAGAACGCCGAGCAGGGGCTTTGTGTCAGCGCACTGCTTGAGGAGGGGCTCAGCGATGACCGCGTGGCGGAAATCCGCAGCATGATTGTGCGCAGGACAGAGGTCAGCAATGTGGAGTATGTGTCCGCGGAGGAGACATGGGCGCAGTTTGTCGAGGAGAACAAGCTGGGAGATGTCAGCTTTTACACGGAGAATCCGCTGGAGGACTGCGCGCACTTTGACATTTATCTAAGTGACGTGTCCATGCAGACCGCGCTGGTAAACTATCTGGAATCCATCGAGGGTATCCGCAAGATTAACCAGTCATTTCTCACAGCGCAGGCGCTCACCGGCGTCAATGCCATTATTGGCTATGTCTCGATCGGCATTATTATCATTTTGTTTTTGGTCTCGATCTTTTTGATCAGCAATACGGTTGCCATTGGTATTTCTGTCAGAAAAGAAGAGATTCAGATTATGAAGTATATTGGCGCGACGGACTTTTTTACAAGGGCGCCGTTTGTGATTGAAGGAATGGTAATCGGCGTGATTGGCTCCTTCATTCCGCTGATTGCAGTTTTTTTTATCTATAATGAAGCGATGATGTATGTGGCAAAGCGTTTTCCGTCCTTGTCACAACTTTTGGCGTTTCTGCCAGTGGAGACTGTATTTACAAATCTAGTACCCGTGTGTATCGGGCTGGGCGTGGGCATCGGTTTTATCGGAAGCTTTACGACAGTAAGAAAGCACCTGAGCGTGTGATAAAAGTGCGGCATGAGAGAGCAGCATGGAAATACAGCATAAATTAGAAAGGGCAGGTTTTATGCAGAGAAGGCACTGTGGATATAATCGATATAAAAAAGTGGCATTTTTGATGGCGGTGGTACTCTTCGCAGTAACAATATCTGTGGGAACACCATCGTTTGTCAGCCGGGCGGACAATATATCAGATCTCAAAAAGAGCATTGAGCAGAAGCAGCAGGAGATCAAGAACGCACAAAACCAGAAAAAGCAGCTACAGTCAGGAATGACCGATGTCCAATCCATCATCAGCGATCTCGAGCAGTCCAAGAAGAACCTTGCGGCATATGTGACACAGCTCGACGGCAATCTCGCGGAGGTTCAGGCCAAAATCTCAGAAATCAAGGAGATGATTACACAGAAAGAGGCGGAGATAACACAGACGATGGAAGAGCTCGACGCGGCGGTGGCAAGAGAGGAAGCGCAGTATCAGGGTATGAAGGTGCGCATCAAGAACATGTATGAGCGCGGCGATTACTTTTACTTCGAGGCAATCCTCAACGCGCGGTCGTTCGGCGATATGCTGAACCGTGTAGACTATGTGGAGAAGGTGTCAGAATCTGACAAACGCATGTTTGAAGAATATCGTGCGACGCGGGAATATGTCGAGGTATGCAAGGCGCAGCTAGAGTCCGAGCAAGAGCTTTTGGAGGAGGCGAGGCGCAATGTCGAGGCGGAGGAGGCATCTTTGGAGAGTCTCATCACACAAAAGCAGGCGGATATCAAGGCATACGAGACAGACATTCACAACAGAGAGCAGCTTTTGCGGGAGTACGAGGCGGAGATTGCGGCGCAGAATGCCGAGATCAAAGAGCTTGAGGAGATTTCCAAGACCTTGCAGAAACAGCTTGAGGAGGCAAATGGAAAGAAGAAAACCTACGACGGCGGCATGTTTGCGTGGCCGGCGCCCTCCTATACGAGAATCTCTGACGACTATGGCGAGCGTATGCACCCGACGTTAAATGTCAAGAAGTTTCACAATGGACTGGACTTGGCAGCGCCGGGCGGTTCTCCGATTCTGGCGGCGTATAACGGGACGGTGGTTGCCGCCTCTTACAGCAGCACGATGGGAAATTATATCATGCTGTACCACGGTGATAATTTGTATACGATCTATATGCATGCATCAAAACTGTACGTCTCACAGGGGGCGGAGGTCACGAAGGGACAAAAGATTGCCGCAGTCGGCACGACAGGGAGGTCTACTGGAAACCATCTGCACTTTGGCGTGAGACTAAACGGTAATTACGTAAGCCCGTGGAATTATCTGAAATAACAGGAATAAGGCTTCATCAAAAACTGTAAATAAAGAGGTTATAGAATGCAAAACCAAACAAATAAGTCAACGACCAAATATTATATTCTGGGCATTGTCACGGGAATTTTGGCAGCGGTCGCAATCACACTTGGCATTGCAGGCATCGTGCGGTTTATCCATGTACTTGTGCCGCTGAGCCAAGGAAATGCGCTGGCAGGTTCACACATAACAGATGGAAACGTGGAGAAGAAGCTCGCACTCCTAGAGGACACCATACAGAAATATTTCTGGAAAGATGTCGAGGAGGAACAACTAGAGGACGGACTTTACAGAGGGCTGCTTCGTTCGCTGGAGGACCCGTACAGCGTCTATTATACCAATGATGAGCTGGTCGCGTTGCAGCAGCAGACAGAGGGGATTTATTATGGAATCGGCGCCTATATTCAGGACGGAGATACCGGGTATGTGCAGATCAGCGGCGTGATCAAGAATACGCCTGCTGAGACAAGCGGTCTGATGAAGGGAGATTACATTTATAAAGTCAATGGCGAGGATATGCAGGGCAGAGACAAATCCTATGTCGTGAGCAAGATCAAAGGGGAAGAACACACTTATGTGACACTCACGGTCATTCGGGAAAATGAATCCGCACCGCTGGAGATTGATGTAGAGCGCAGAAAAATTGAAAGTCCGACGGTGGAGTATGAGATGCTCGAGAACGGCATGGCATATATCCAGTTGATCGAGTTTGACCTCGTGACAACCGGGCAGTTTGAGGCTGCCTATGAGCAGGCACAGACAGAGGGCATGAAGGGGCTGATTATTGACCTGCGGGGCAATCCGGGCGGAAACCTGTCTACAGTCTGTGATATCGCGCGAATGCTTCTCCCCAAGGGGCTGATTGTCTATACAGAGGATAAATACGGAAAGCGCGAGGAATATACCTGTAAGGGTGAGAATGCCATTCAAGTGCCGCTGGTCGTGCTCACGGACGGACTCAGCGCGAGCGCGTCTGAGATTCTTGCAGGGGCAGTGAAGGATTACCAGATTGGCACGCTTGTAGGGACGACGACTTTTGGCAAGGGGATTGTCCAGAAAGTAATCAATCTGTCAGATGGTTCGGCAGTCAAACTTACGGTGAGCAGTTATTTTACACCAAACGGAAATAATATTCATGGGATTGGTATTGAGCCTGATGTGGAAGTCGAGTTTGATGCAGAGCTCTATAAAAATGGCACAGACAATCAGTTGGAAAAGGCAAAAGAAGTGCTGGCTGAGATGATGCGCTGATAAGGAGGATCCCCCCAGAAGTAGCTTTTACTTTTGGGGGGTTTTATGCACATGGTCTGAATAGCGTTATTGAGAAGAGAGAAAAAGCGGAGGTAAGAAGAGATGAAGAGAGCAGTTACGGTGGGGCTGTTGGCGAGTGGGATTGCAGATAATTTCAGTATTATGGTTTGCAGGGGGGCGATGAAGGCTGCCCGCGAAATGGGAGTAAAGCTGGTCATTTTCCCCGGAAAATATCTGGACAGGGATCTCACGGCAAGAAAGGAAATCTTATACGAGTACCAGTACAATACGCTTTTTTCCTATGCGCAGGCAGCGCGGCTGGACGCGGTCTTAATCATGGCGGACAGCATTGGCTGCTATGCGCAGGCAGACCGCATCAAACAGTTTATACAGCAGTACAGCAAAATTCCGTGCGTTCTGGTTGCCTCAAAGCTGGAGGGATATGTCAGTGTAAATTATGATAATTACAATGGAATCAGCGAGGCGATGAATTATATGATTCGCGAGCTTGGTATGCGGAAAATCGGAATGGTGGGCGGCCCGGAGGGCAATACGGACGCCAAAGAGCGCAAAAATACGTTTATCCGCGTGCTGGAAGAAAATCAAATGTCGTTCGATGAGGACTGCTACATAGAAGGGACGCTGTCAAGGTACTCGGGCGGGATTTTTGACACTTTTATAGAAAAGAATCCAGACATACAAGGGATATTCTGTGTCAATGACGACACGGCAATCGGTCTCTATGAGGCACTGAAACAGCATGGAAGAACGCCGGGCAAGGACGTCAGAATCTTTGGCTATGACAACATGCTTGCCTCTGCCAATATGGAGCCGCCGCTTGCCTCTGTCTGGGCGGACCCTACCCGTCTGGGAGAGAAGGCGCTGAATACGGCGCTGCGGCTTATAGAGGGCGAGCAGGTAGAAGATCAGGTGCTGTCCACAAAGTTCATCAAGAGGGATTCTCTGGGCACGACCAAGAAAAAAGATGGCTTGCAGTCTGACAAGTGGCTTGACAGGGGCAGTATTGACAAGTATTTCAACGATATTTTCTACCGCAGTAATCTCTCGGATCTGAGAGCCCCCTACAGAGCATTTATGAACTGTATGATAGATTTGTACGAGTCAGAGACAGTGACACAGGAACAGATCACGAGACAAAAAAATGAACTGGTGCGGACATTTGATGCGTTCGCCGGCACTGGCGCGATGGAGTATGCCGACATGGAGAATTTTCTGACGCATATAGAACATATGCACCGAGCTTTCCAGCAAAAGGGCAAGAAAGGCGATGAGCTTGAAGATGTGTTTGCTGTCATTTACCGCAGGACGGTGATGGCGGTCGAGCAGCACTTGGGCAGAATCTCAGAAGCGAGAGAAGATGAGCAGTATGCGATGAAGCTGTTTGTGCGGGATATCATGCAGTTTGAGAAGGGCAATGACCAGAGTTACGCAGTGCTGTTAGAGCATTTAGGCTGGCTGGATATTCAGAATGCGTACATTTATGTATTCAAGAAGCCTGTCATGCATCTCGAGCATGAGGAGTTGGAAATACCAGACAAACTGTACCTGAAGGCGGTGCGCAGTGCGGGCGTGGTGACAAGTGTTCTCGGCGCGCAGCAGCAGCGGTCCACAAATGAGCTTTTCCGCGACAGCCAGACGGGACAGGGGACCTCCTCGCTTGTCGTGCTGCCGTTGTTTTCCAATGAGATGCTGTACGGTATTCTCATCTGCGATATGACGGAAAAGCTGTTTGAGAATGGGGAATTTCTGGTGAATCAGATGGGGGCAGCCATCAAGATGCTCGAGCTTCTAAAATCCAATGAGCAGATTCAGCGGCAGCTTGAGGAGAGCCTTATCACGCTCAAGGAAAATAACATTGTCCTCGATACCCTTTCGAAATCAGACGCGCTCACGGGTATCATGAACCGCCGCGGTTTTTATCATTCGGGGGAGGCGCTTCTTGAGAGGAATAAACAGGCAGGCGGGAGAACGCTGGTCGCGTACATAGATATGAACAACCTAAAGATTATCAATGACAGATATGGCCATGACGAGGGCGATTTTTCCATCAAATTAATCAGCGACCTGCTCACGGAGACGGCGGGCAGCACAGGGCTTGTCGGCAGAGTCGGCGGCGACGAGTTTGCATTGGTTATGCCGGCGCTGCTTTCGGGAGAAGCCGCCGCGGGCGAGAAAGCGTTTGCCGAGCGGATTTATAAGCGGTTTGGGCAGTATAACGAAGGCAGTGTGAAAGTCTATAATATTACAGTGTCTGTGGGCACCTGCACGGTGGAAGCAGGCGATGCGCTGACGCTCAAAGAGGCGATGACCCTCGCCGACGGGAGACTGTATGAGGAGAAGCAGAACCGGGTGAAGAGTGTGGCGAAATAGAGCAGGAGGAGGGGAATGTTGAGATTATTAGAATATGAAGAAGTATTATCCTTCAATAAGGTAAAAAATAAATTTCCGAACAGCAGAATATTGGTGAAGATCAATTCATTAGATGATAGTGAAGGGGTGCCTGTTGCAGTAAGTGATTCGGCAGAATCCGATGATGCGCTCTGTGAGAAGCTTCACGAGTACTTAAATCAGGATATCTTGTGTGTCATAGTGGGAAGCTATATGCAGAAAGGCAGTACGAATGTTATATACAGTATCAGATGATGGCGTTTTTACAGCAAATTGTGCGTTGTTTATCATGAATCAAAGGAATGCAGTGATGCAGTTTATCATTGATACCGGCGCAAGTATCACATGTTGTCGGGCAAAAGAGCTTGGTATGAACCTTAGAGAGCAGGATTTCCTGTTAAATGGGGCAAGGGTGAAATATCTTAATGGTGTTCTAAGAGATGGAAAAGAGCTTGAAAATCCAGATATGTACAGTGTAAAATTTTACGAGGTCCGGTTAAGCAGGTTTCAGATTGGCACATCAATTGTTTTGAATGACGTTTCTGTTTGGATAACCTTTGATAATAGATTTTATTCCTGCCTGCTTGGACAGGATTTATTGGAACTTCTATATTATTTGCATATTAAGGGGAGTAAAAAACTGTTCGTGTCCGATTGTCTGGACGAATTGGTGAAATATATAAACTAGAGCAGGAAAGGGGACTTTGACATGAAACAAAAATTAGACAGAACTTTGGGCATGTACTCTGCGCTGATGATTAGTATTGGCACGATGATTGGCTCGGCGATTTTTGTGCTGGCGGGCACGAGTTATGCCACGGCGGGGCCCGGCGCGTCGCTTGCAATCTTTCTGGCAGGCATCGCGGCAGTTTTTACCGGCCTGTCGTTTGCAGAGCTGGTGACGGTTATCCCCAAGGCGGGCGGCGGCTATGTGTATGTGAAGGAGGCGACGGGAAACAACATTATCGGCTTTATCTGCGGCTGGGGATTCTGGCTGGGATATGCGATGTCGTGCGGTCTGTTTGCACTGGGGTTTGGAAATTTTATCAACTATATTTTTCCGTTTATTCCACAGATGGCAGCGGCATATCTGCTTGTGGTGTATGTCATGTTCACGAATATTAAGGGAACAAAAAGCTCTGGAACCTTGCAGAATGTCATAACGACTATGCTGGTTGCGCTGTTGGCGCTCTATGTGGTAGTCGGCATCTTTCATCTGGACATGGACAATCAGACGCCCTATACGCCGCAGGGAATGCAGGGTGTCTTTAATGCGATGGGATTTCTCTATATGACGTATATCGGCTATGGACTGATCACGACAGCCAGCGAGGAGGTCATTGAGCCGGAAAAGACGATTCCCAAAGCGATTTTGATCTCCATTGCGGCGGTGATTGTGATTAAGACGTCGGTGTTTTTTATTGGCTGCGGGATTCTGCCGTGGCAGCAGCTTGTGCCGGAGGTCACAAGCACGCCAATGATTGACACCGCAGCACAGATTGGCGGGGCAGTTGGAGGATATCTGTTTGCGTTTGCCGGCATACTGGCGACGCTCTCCTCAATTAATACGGCGGTTATGGCGTCCTCCAGGACTTCCTTTGCGATGGCGAGAGACCAGCGTCTGCCAAGTTTGTTCAAGGCCATCAACCGCTCGACCAAGACGCCGGTGTTTTCCATCGTAGTATCCTCGATAATTGTGTTTATCGCGGTGTCGATTCGGGATTTAGAGCATATCTCCACTGTGACGAGCATTTTTTCGCTGACGGGCTACAGTCTTGTCAATGTGGCACTGATTCTCTTTCGCCAGAAGAAACCAGAACTTGAGCGCAAATTCCGCGTGCCGCTGTATCCGCTCACCCCGATACTTGGCATTGGAATGAATCTGTTTCTGATCGTAAATCTGGCGGTGTCTGACCGTCCGGCATTGATTATCGCGGTCTCCGTGATTGGGGCGGGTGTTTTGTACTATTACCTTATCATGCCAAAGTTGAAATATGCATCAAAGGGAATTTCAATCGTCGATGTGCCGGAGATTAAGGAGCAGAAGAAGGAGAACAGAAAGAATGAGATTATTATTCCAGTTGCGAATCCCAATACGGCGGAGGGGCTTTTGAATTTTGGCAGAACAATCGCGCTGTCTGAGGAGAGTACCACCGTGGTGCCTGTGAAGGTCAATGTGTTTCCTGACAATCTTCTCACCATCGCAGACTATGATGTCATGATGCAGTCGATGGGGGTACAGGACAGTGTTGTTCAGATGCTCAAGGAATACGAGGCGGAGCCGTGTATGAGACCTGTGCTGATCAATTCAAGAGATGCGTTTCATGCGATTATGTCCGTGGTCAAAAAGGAGAAGAATCCGCTGGTGATTATGGGCTGGCATGGATCTGGCCTTGCAAAGTACATGCACGGCAACATTACATACAGAATGCTTCAGGAGGCGCCAGCGGACGTCGGCGTGCTGCGGATACATGACCAGCAGCAGACGTTTCAAAACATTTTGTTTCCTTATGGGGGCGGAAAGTACTCCAAGATGACAGCGAAAGTCGTCAACCGCATTGCCAATGCATACGGCGCGAGGATTACGCTGCTGAATGTGGTCGATCACGAGGAGGATGTGGAGGATACCAGAGTGTATCTGGATAAATCGGCGGCAAAGTTTGACCAGCCCACAGAGATCAAGGTATGCAGCGGCGATTTGATCGAGCAGGTAGTAGCGTACTCGAAGCAGTATGATTTGATCATTATGGGTGCGTCGCTTGACTGGGGAATCCAGGAGGTTGTAACTGGGTTCCGGACAGACAAAATCATGGAACAGGCGGCGTGCTCGGTACTGATTATCAAGAGCTATGATATTTTCTTGCAGCGGACAAAGGTGAGGGGCTTGATACACAAGACACGCAAGGCGATTCACCAATAAGGAAAAGTCAAACTGATGTAAAGCAGGAGTGTGCCTGTTTTACATCAGTTTTTCTGTTCTGGCGGATAAAATACCAGCAAATCCTGTATTTCACAGTCTAATGCAGTACAGAGTTTGCACAGGACAGATACGTCCAGCCGCGTTACGGTATTGGTACAATAGTTGTCTACCTGTTTCCAATTCATCTCTGCTTTGTGAGACAGTTTATTTTTATTCAGCCCTTTCTTTTGTAACAAATCATTTAATTTGATTTCTAAATGTCCATATTCATTATCCAAAATACTTCTCCCTAAATTTTTTGTCAGATTTCCCCTTTTTTTATTTTATCAAATTTTTACGCCTTTGTCGATATGTGTCGAACAGTGTAGCTCGATTTTTCTTGTTTTCTTGCAGAAAACTTGTTATAGTGTAGTAAGAACAGATAAAATGTAATATATTGTTAAATGCACAAACTTATATTCAAAATATCTGTTCTGAAAAACAGTACTATAATATATGATTTTGTCGAATTTTAAAAGGAGAAAATGATGAAACTGGAATTTTTTAAAGACAAGATGTTTGAACTTTTAAATGATGCGGATACGATCAGGATCAAAGACATCGAGGCAAATGACAAGGAGGGCACTTTTCTGGTGAGCACACAAGATGGAAGCGTTTTTGAGGTCAGATGCCGTCAAGTCAAGGCACCGCTTCGGGATACAAGGCTCTTCTGGCGGGTCAATGTATATTAAAGATACATATTTTTACGACGACTTCACATACTAAATTTAGTATATTTTAAAAAGCTTTATGGAATGAAAACGTGGAGGAATCATGAAAAAAGATTATAGTAAATTATGGACCTTGTTCAAGTCCATGTTTGTGCTGAGTGCCTGCACCTTTGGCGGCGGCTTCGTCATTGTCTCCCTGATGAAAAAGAGATATGTCGAGGAGCTTGGGTGGCTGGAGGAGGACGAAATGCTCGATGTGACAGCGATCACGCAGTCCGCGCCGGGACCGCTGCCTGTCAATGCCTCTGTCATCATCGGGTATCGTATGGCTGGAATTATCGGGGCACTGACAGCAATTCTTGGAACCATTCTGCCGCCGATGGTGATTATCTCTGTCATCTCTGTATTTTATGAACAGTTTCGCACCAATCCCTATATTGCGACAGCGCTTGAAGTGATGCGTGCCGGTGTTGCGGCGGTAATCTTTGATGTCGTCATCAATCTGGCGGGAAATGTGGTGAAGACAAAGCGTATTTTATATATCGCAATGATGGTGACAGCGTTTGTGGCAACGTATATTCTCGATGTCAGCGCGATGATCATTATTTTTGTCTGTCTTGGAATCGGTCTGATTGATTTATTTTTCACACTTCGTAATAAAGGAAAAAAGATATAAAAATAAAATAGGAAAGGATAGGTTTCAGAAATGCTGCTGTTAAAATTATTTTTTGCATTTATGCAGGTTGGCTTGTTCAGTGTTGGCGGCGGTTATGCGGCGATTCCCTTGATTCAGGAGCAGATTGTAAATATTCATAAACTTATGACGATGGAGGAGTTTACGGATTTGATCACGGTCGCAGAGATGACGCCGGGACCGATTTCGATTAATTCGGCAACGTTTGTGGGAATGCGCATTGCCGGGATTCCCGGGGTGTTAATCTGCACGGTGGGGTGCATTATTCCATCGTTTTGCATCTGTCTGACACTGGCGCATTTTTATTATAAATACCGCACCGTGAGCGGCGTACAGGTGGTGCTCGGATCGCTGAGGCCGGCGGTGGTGGCGCTGATTGCCTCGGCAGGCGCGTCGATTCTGATGCTTGGCTTGTTTCAGGCAGAGCTGGGGGATATCATACTGCGCGAGGTCCGTGTGGTCGAGCTGGTGATTTTTGTTCTCTCACTGGTGATTCTCAGGAAATTCAAGGTCAGCGCCATCACGATTATCTTGGGAAGCGGTGTTGTGGGAACCGTAGTCTATACCCTGATGGGCGCAGTGGGCTGAGAACGGACACCACAATTTTGACTGCCATGCATAAATTCCGCCGAAAAATTCCATACTGAATTTAGAGGAGGAACAGCCATGACAGGGAGTATCAATCAGATTTTTAATCAAAAGGTTTACTATGAAATCCGTTTGGAGAGCATTGGCGGGCTGGGCGCAAATTTGTGCGGAAAAATGATCGGAGAACTGGCGGTGAGATATCTGAATCTCAACAGTGCAGGTTTTGCTAGTTACGGTTCCGAGAAAACTGGAACCCCCGTGAAAGGGTATATCCGTTTTTGCCCCCCGAAGCAGGAGATTCGGGTACACTCGCCCGTCGTCAGCCCCGATTTGCTCGTCATATTTCATCAGGCGCTGATGCGCGATGAGAATACATGGAAGGGGTGCGGCAGACAGACGCAGGTCATCATCGCATCGGACCACGGGCAGGAGGAAATGATGGGAAATTTGCCGGAAGCCATCGGGGACTGCTATGTGGTTGACGCCAGACAGATTGCAATGGAGACAAAATCAAGAATCAATGTAATCATGCTTGGCGCCATGGCAAAAGTGATGGGCTTTGTCAGTCAGGAGAGTGCCAGACAGATTTGCAGGGACAGCCTTGGCAGAAAATATCCGGCAGCGCTTGAGGGCAACTTGAAGGGGCTTGATCGGGGCTATGATGAAGTGCGGCAGCTCTCCAAGGCGGAGATTGCCTTGTTTAAGAGCAGGCTTGAGAAGGAAAATGTGCCGTCCGGCACGGGCAGCGCGCAGGAGTGGGGCTATGTGACAGCGCCGATGGGTGGTGTGAATCCGCGGTTTGGCAGCACTGTGACCGCAGACTTATCTCCCTCGCGGCAGGGATATATTCCGGTCTTTATCAAAGAGCGCTGTATCAACTGCGGGCTGTGTGATTCTACTTGTCCAGATATGGTGTTCCAGTTTGCCGAGGGCGAGTTCAAGGGCAGGAAAATGATGGTCAACAGGGGGCTTGACTACTATCACTGCAAGGGCTGTATGCGCTGTGTGGACGTGTGCCCGGTCAATGCACTGGTGCGCGGCGCCGAGGCAGAGCACGCCGATAAGCAGTATTTTCTGCCAAATCAGGATATGCTGCGCGCGCCGGATTATTATGTGAAAACCGGACCAGACGGATATATTACCTCGGAATCGTACTTGACAGAAAAAAGGATAGAAGGGGGAGAGGTCTAATGGAAAAGCAAGTAACCGAGTACGCAGGCGGCAATGAGATTGCGGCAATTGCAATCAAACAAATCGGATATGATCTGATGGGGTACTATCCGATTACGCCCTCCACCCAGATTGCTGAAAATCTTGATGATATGCGCGCCAAAGGCGAGACAGATCTCATCATGATTGCCGCGGAGGGCGAGCACAGCGCGGCGGGCATCTGCTATGGCGCGACGGTCGGCGGCGGCAGGGTCATTAATGCCACCAGCGCCAACGGCCTGCTGTATGCCCTAGAGCAGTTTCCAGTCCAGTCGGGCACCCGTTATCCGATGGTGATGAATGTGGCATGCAGGACAGTCTCTGGCCCTTTGTCGATTAAGGGGGACCACAGCGACATTATGTATTTATTAAACGCGGGCTGGCCGATTTTGTTTGCGCATACAGTCCAGCAGGTGTATGATTTTAATATCATTGCACTGCGGCTCGCAGAGCAGGTGCGGCTGCCAGTGGTGGTTGCGTATGACGGGTTTTTTACAAGCCACCAGAAACGGCGCTGCCTGCGCTTTGAGAAAGATGAGACGGTGCGGCAGTTTATCGGGTCGAAAAAAGACCCCTATCCATTTCTGGACTTGTCAAACCCCATCACGGTAGGCTCTTATATGAATGAACCGGATTTGATGAATAACCGCTACCAGCTTCATCTTGCCATGCAGCAGGCAGACGAGGTACTGCCAAAGCTGTTTGCCGAGTATGGTGCGCTCTCTGGCAGGGAGTACTGCAAGGTGGAAGGGTATCAATGTGAGGAGGCGCAGGAGTTGTTAGTGCTTTTGGGGTCCTCGTATGAGACGGCGAAGGAGGGCGTGGACAGCCTGCGCAAAAACGGGAGAAAAGCGGGGATTGTGACGCTGAACGTCCTGCGTCCTTTTCCAGAAAAGGCGTTGTACGACGTCTGTGCGCCGGCGGCTTCTATGATGGTCGCAGACAGGCAGGACAGCTATGGGGCAGGAGGCGGCAACCTTTCGCTCGAGGTCCGCGCCATGATGCAGAAGTTTGGCGGCAGGGCGAAGCTCAAAAGCCGTGTCTATGGACTGGGCGGCAAGGATTTCTTTGCGGAAGATGTGGAGAAGCTGCTGGACATGGTTGGGGATACAAAGGCGCCGGATTTTGACTACTATGGCGTGACGCCGGGCAGCGTGCAGGAGACGATGGACAAAGGCCCGTTCTTTGCCCCAATGACAGCAGAGAGGACAAATATTGGCGCGACGCAGCTCCAGCGGGATACGGCGGGAGAGGTACAGGTGAAGGGCGGCAGCCTGAATGCGACTGCTGCCATGCCAAAGCGTCTGGCGCCCGGCCATGGCGCGTGTCCCGGCTGCGGCATTCCCGTCAACCTCAATCTGCTCTCTAGGGCAATCGAGGACCCTGTCGTATTTCTGTTTCAGACAGGCTGCGGCATGATTGTCACAACGCCGTATCCGCGCACAAGCTTTAAGGTGCCCTATCTGCACAACCTGTTTCAAAATGGCGCTGCCACACTCAGCGGTCTGGCAGAAATCTGCTACAGGAAACAAAAAAAGGGCGAGCTTCCGCAGGGAGACCTTATTTTTATCATGGTCAGCGGGGACGGCGGCATGGATATCGGCATGGGCTCGGCGCTCGGAACGGCGCTCAGAGGGCACCGGCTGCTGATTTTTGAGTATGACAATGGCGGCTATATGAATACCGGGTATCAGTTGTCTTACTCGACGCCAAAGGGTGCGAGAAGCTCGACGTCGCACGTTGGTGCAAAGCAGTACGGAAAGACCTTTTTCCACAAAGACATGCCCCGCATTATGGCGGCGACGGGGATTCCTTATATCGCGACCGCGGCAGAGTCCAACCCGACAGACTTTATCAAGAAGGCGGCAAAGGCAGCGTACTATGCCAAGACAGAGGGGACTGCCTATCTCAAAGCTTTGTCGGCGTGTCCGCTGAATTGGAATGACAATCCGTCAACGGAGAGGAAGGTCATCGAGGCAGGCGTGAACTGCTGCTATTTCCCGCTTTATGAGATTGAGCAGGGAAAAACGCGCCTAAGCTATGAGCCGGACGCAGCAGGCAAGAAAATCCCTGTCGCGGAGTGGCTTGCGATGATGGGACGCACCAAACATTTGTGTGGTGACACCTATCAGGAGGTTGTTGAGAGCTTGCAGCAGGAAGTAGACAGAAGATACCAGCGGCTCAAAAATGAGGCGGGCTTGCTGAAGACAGTATAGAGAATGAATTAGAATGAAAAGGAGAGTAAAAAATGGATAAGAGCGTATTTGTAAAAAGTAACGAGGCGGTACTCTATCTGGTGTCTGGCAAAAAGGACGCGCTGAATTTACCAGTACTCGACAGCACGGCATCGGAGGGCGCCGGTGAGAAACATCTTCCGGTCGTGACGTGCAGCGGAAAAAATATTACGGTGAAAGTCGGCAGTGTGGCGCACCCCATGTCGGACGAGCACAGCATCGACTGGATTTTCCTAGAGACAAAGAAGGGCGGCCAGTTTGTGAAGCTCTCCCCGCAGGAGGAGCCGGTGGCGCATTTTGTGCTGGCAGAGCAGGACGAGGCGTGTGCCGCGTATGCATACTGCAACCTTCACGGCTTCTGGAAAACTGAACTATAAAAAGTTTGTTCTTCTTTGCGCTGCCGATGATTATAGGGAATTTATTTCAACAGTTTTATAATATGGCAGATTCCATTATTGTTGGCAATCTGGTGGGAGAGGATGCGCTTGCGGCAGTGGGGGCATCTTATTCCTTTACGACGGTATTTATCATGATTGCGATCGGGGGAGGCATTGGCGCGTCTGTGCTGGCAAGCCAGTACCTTGGCGCGGGACACTACAAGGAGATGAAAAGCTCGGTGTACACATTTTTGATCACGTTTGCGGTGTTTAGCACACTGCTGGCGGTGCTCGGGTTTTTTATCAATCCGACGGTACTGAGCTTATTAAAAACGCCGGAAAATATTCTGCCGGAGGCCGTAGAATATCTTCAAATTTATTTTGCGGGGCTGCCGTTCATGTTCATGTACAATATTTTGTCGGCGGACTTTAACGCGCTTGGCAGGTCCAAGATTCCGCTGTTTTTATTAATTTTTTCTTCTATATTAAATATTGTGCTGGATTTTTGGATGGTAGGCGGTCTGGGCATGGGTGTTTCCGGTGCGGCGGCTGCGACGGTGATTGCGCAGGGGCTTGCGGCGGTCATTTCTTTTTGCATATTGATGTGGCTGCTCTCAAGCTACCCGGCAGAGGGCAGGACTGCGTGGTTTCGCAGGGATATGTTTGCCACTGGGGTGAAAATCGCTGTGCCCTCCATCGTGCAGCAGTCGATTGTGAGCATCGGTATGCTGCTAACTCAGTCTGCGGTCAACCAGTTTGGCTCGTCGGCACTCGCAGGCTACTCGGCAGGAATGCGGTTGGAATCGCTCTGCATTGTGCCGATGATTGCAACGGGCAATGCGATGTCCACCTTTACCGCGCAGAATCTCGGTGCGGGGAAATCAGAGCGCGTGCATCAGGGCTATCACGCAGCGTATGGCATCATTATCGGTTTTGGCGTGGTTTTAGTACTGGTTTCACAGCTTTTCTACCGTCCAGTGCTGGCGGTCTTTGTCGAGCAGGGGGAGTCGGCAGTGGCGTTTGAGACGGGGACTTCCTATTTTCGCTTTATCGGGCTGTTTTTCTCTATTCTGGGTTTTAAGGCAATCACAGACGGGATTCTGAGGGGCGCGGGCGATATCAAAGTATACATGCTCGCCAATCTGATCAACTTGGCAATCCGCGTCGCGGTGGCGCAGCTTTGCTCGCCTGTGTGGGGGATTCAGTTGATCTGGTATGCGGTCCCGATGGGGTGGACTGCGAATTATCTGATATCATACTGCTGGTACCGGACAGGGAACTGGAAGAAGCGGAGGCTGGTGTAGGGAATATCCGCAAATCCTTTATTTACAGACGCCTGATATAATGCTAGAATGATGTTAAGAACCGCACTGCGGACAGGGGGAGGCGCAATGAGAAAAATCTTGAATGTTATGGTGTTGGCAGTCCTGCTTCCGGCGCTGCTGATTGCTACTGTATTGTTGACATATCTGCACTTTTTTGCACCGGGGGACAAGAATCTCTCCGGGAAGTGGACCGCATCGCTTGACATGACCGATCACGCGGCGGTTGCAGCGATTGGCTGGTTGCAGGATATCGAGGGGATTGATATCAAAGGGATTGCTGCTTCTATGCAGGAGATGGAGAACGCGGTACAGGAGTTCACCGTTGAAGTGACGATAACTTTTGAGGAGACCGCCCGGTCGGAGGGGACTTTTGAGGCTTGTGTGATACCAGAGAGTTATGAGACCTGCAAGCAGGCTGCCTATGAGGCATTTGCCGCAATGTTCCGTGAAGCTGTTTCAAAGAGGCTGCATATGGCAGGCTATGATGGCAGCACAGACCAAGAGGCTGTCGAAGCGCTTGTGGTGGAGACGTTTGGAATGTCCACAGTTTCCTATCTGATGACCAGCGTGCCAGAGCTGCTGCCTTCTTTGGAGGAGTTACAGGCGCAGTATGATGGCAGCGGCACATACCAAGCCGCAGAAGGGATTTTGACAAGGCAGTTTGACGGGCGCGGGGAGGCTGCAATAGCAGAGCATTATATCCGCAAAGATGCCAGCTTGATATTGACTGAATATCCTGTCATTTATACATTACAGACAGAATAATAAAAACAGTATAAAAGATGATAAAGAAGGAGTTAGAATGAAAAATTATCCGCAGAAAATCAGTTCTTTTATCATGAGTGTAGTACTGGTGTGCGCCCTTCTGCCGTTTCGGGCAGCGGCAAGCTACGAGATTCCCGGAAGCTGTTACGTGCAGACGGACACCAGCGCCGCAGGTACGGTAAAAACCTTAGATTACGCCTACGCGAATAACACCTATCTGTCTCTCCGCGATGTTGCCATGATACTCAAGGATACAGACAAAGTGTTCTCGCTGGAAATTACAAAGAATGCCGTTTCAATGAAGCTGGGAGATGCCTACATACCCGTGGGGTCGGAGAATGCGCCGTGGGAGAACAGTGAAAATCCAGATCTTGCGCTGCGCCGCAATGAATTTCAGGTAAACGGGCAAAAAGTGTTTTACTATACGATGCTCTATGCGCTGCCCGCGGGCGGTTATGACTGCTTTATCATGGCGGCAGATCTGGCAATGCTTCTGGATGTGGACGTGGTGGTGCCAAGCACAGGAGGTATCCAGATTCTGACGCAGACCCCTTTTGGCATTACGCCTGCTGTGTTGGAACAGGCAGGTTATTTTTATGGCGTCAACAGTGTGCTGGTGGGAGATGCCACCACCGGGGAGATTTACTACCAGTATCAGTCGGGCGCCGCGTATCCGATTGCCAGCACATCGAAGCTGATGACATGCCTGTTGACGATGGAGGCCATCGCGGCAGGACAGATTTCTGAGGAGCAAGTTGTCTTAGTCTCGGAGGCGGCTGAGGCACTGTCTGCTTCGGCAGACGGCGTGATTCCCCTTGAGGCAGGGCAGCAGATTACAGTACAAGAGCTTTTGACAGGGGCGCTGCTGCCCTCTAGCAACGAGTGTGCGCTGAGTCTGGCTGAGACAATTGACGGCTCGGAGGAAGCGTTTGTCCAGCGCATGAACCAGAAGGCGCAGGAGCTGGGGCTTTCGCAGGCTGTCTTTTACAACAGCCATGGCCTGCCTGCCTTCACGAAAGACCCCGTGCCGGCAAAGCGCCAGAACCGCATGAGTGCGGAGGATATGTTTCAGATGGTGTCTTATCTTTTGAAGGTTTATCCGCAGATGAAGGAGATTACATCGCAGCAGGAGGCGACGCTGCCCTCCTTAAATCTTGAGGTGCGCAACTCGAATCCGCTGCTGCGCAATATGTCCCAAGTTACCGGGTTAAAAACCGGGACGACCAACAAATCCGGCGCTTGCCTCGTCACGTCCCTTGCCGCGGACGACGGGGTGATAACGCATGACTTGGTGGTAGTGGTGCTGGGGACGGAGGATTCCATCGAGAGAGGACGCGTATCTGGACTGCTGGCAAGGTATGCCTTGCAGGCTTTTTCGTCCGGCGCGGAGGTGTCTGTCACTGAAACCGTACCAAGACCATTGCCGACACATGCCGGGGCGGCGGTGGACTGGCTTCTGCAAGCCGCCAAAAAGCGGTGAGGGGCATTTGGAAATAGTGGGATTATAGATTGGAGAAATAAGAGAATGGAAGAAATATTATCTAAAATAGAAGAAAACGTCGCAAAGGTGATGATCGGAAAAACAAAAGTGACAAAACTTCTTCTGGCATCGCTTGCGGCTGGCGGACACGTCTTGCTCGAAGATGTGCCGGGCACAGGCAAGACAGTGCTTGCGCGGGCGCTTGCAAAGTCGATGGGCTGTGCGTTTCACCGCGTGCAGTTTACGCCGGACCTGCTGCCGAGCGATGTGACAGGACTGTCATTTTTTAATCAGGAGAAGGGGGCTTTTACCTTCAAGGAGGGACCGGTTTTTACCAATATTTTGCTGGCGGATGAGATTAACCGCGCGACGCCGCGGACACAGTCAAGCCTGTTAGAGTGCATGGCGGAGGGGCAGGTGACCGTGGACGGGGAGACACGGACGCTTGCCGCGCCGTTTTTTGTCATCGCAACGCAGAATCCCGTGGAGACAATCGGCTGTTTTCCACTGCCGGAGGCACAGCTTGACCGCTTTATCATGAAAATTCCAATGGGGGCTTTGAGTGCGGCGGAGGAACGCCAGATGCTCGACCGCTTTATCAATGCAGAACCGCTTGCAGAGCTTGACACGGTGTGCAGTGCGGAGGAGATTCAAAGGTTACAGGCTGCGTGCCGCGAGGTCTATGTGCACGAGGAGCTGCGCGAATATCTCGTGAAGCTCGTGCAGGCGACACGGAAAAACAGATCGGGCGTCAGCCCGCGCGGAACGCTTGCGATGCTGCGCGCTGTGCAGGGGTATGCGCTGGTGCAGGGGCGTACTTATGTAGTGCCGGAGGATTTCAAGGAGATTGCGCACTATGTCCTGTGTCATCGTCTGATTGGCGAGTATGACGACGCGCAGAAAGCCGCTACGGTCACGGGAATCCTGAATCAAATTGAAGTGCCTACGGAAGATTGGAAAGCGAAGAGATGATCATCATTTTATTGTTGGGAATGCTGGCTGTCAGTGCCTTGTGGGAAATCTATTACAAGTACAGATGGTCCAAAGAGATTACAGTGAAGCTGTGGTTTGAGACAGATGCCGTCTATGCAGGGCAGCAGACAAGGCTTTACGAGGTGATAGAAAATAGAAAGGCAATGCCGGTTCCAGTCCTTGAGGTGGGCTTTCACACGAGGAAGGAGCTTGTTTTTGTAGATGTGGACAACACGAATGTCAGTGATTACTGCTACAAAAGGGACGTGTTCTCCGTGCTTGGCAGACAGAAGATTACGCGTGAGCTGCCTGTGCGTTGCACAAAGCGCGGAAAGTACATCGCAAGTGATGCGGATATTATGACACATACACTCTTGTACCGCAAGCGTTACAGTAAGGGAATTGGCACAGAGGCAGTCCTCTATGTGTACCCTAAAATGACACAGGTGTCAGAAATTATGACCGTCTGCGAGTCAATGCTTGGAACGCTGCAATGTGCAAAACGCCTCTATGAGGACCCGTTTGCATTCCGCTCAATCCGGGACTATACGATGGACGACCCGATGAAGAGCATCAACTGGAAGGCGAGCGCCCGCACAGGCGCCCTGATGGTCAATACATTTGACTCTGTCCGCTCGCAGAAGGCAATGATTTTTCTGGACGTAGAGGACAGGGGCATACTCCGTTATGAGGATTTGGTGGAGGAGAGCATCGCACTGGCGGCGACGCTGATGCGCCGTCTGCTCAGGCAGCACATAGAAGTAGGGTTTGTCTACAATGGGGACAGCAGTCAAGTATTTCTGCCCGAAAATAACAGGCGAAACCTGATTACTTTTGAACGAATGCTCGCAGAGTATGACAAAGAGCAGGGCACAGAGGCGTTCAGTCCGCTTCTCCAGCGGCTGTTTGCAGATACTTTTGTAAAAAAACCGCTCTCCCCGGATACGCTGTGCCTGTTTATCACAAAAAATCTAAATAAACCGCTTTTTGAGCAAATACGGATAGCTGTCGGCGAGCAGCAGACATTGATTGTGGTGCCCGTCTACCGCGGGGAAAAAGCAGCTTGGAACAGCACTGCCATCAAAAGCAGGGAGAATATCCAAGTCCTAGTAAAAGAGGTGGGAAGAGAATGAATCTAAACAAAAGTTTGAAAGTGATGGAGTATATCCATGCGACGCTTCATTTTGCCGTCCTGCTTCCGCTGGTCTATGCGGTCGCGGATTTGTCAGATCCCGCAGGGACGAGCGTATTTTACCTAAAGTGTCTGGTGATAGCAGCTTCTGTCGTGCTGACGGATTTTGCTGTGAAGCGTACCAAAAATTTTTTTACATATTTTTTGTGCTGTGTCTTACTGTTTGCTGGATTGGCGGGCGGCATGAGGATTTTCTTTTATGACAGTGCAGCAACGGGGAAGCTGGCATTGGCACAGCGCTGTTATTTTGGCGGGATTTTGGTGGAGACACTTCTTCTTGCCGGAATGCGCTTTTACAACCGTGTGAAGGAGGCTGCGCGTGAGCGGGAGGACCCGCTTGCCGGCAGCGAGCCGGGAATGCTGAACAGTCCGGCGCTCTCGCACGTGTGGTATTTTGTCGTGTTTTATCTGCTGGGACTCTGCACCGACTCGAAGATGCTGTGCGATATCACGTTTGGCAGCACGATGGTCTATACATTTGTGGCGCTTGCCCACGAGCACCTTTGCGCGGTGAGACACTATCTCGAGCTAAATAAGCGCACGAAGGGAATCTCGCGCAGGCGGCTTTACGGAATCGGTCTTTCTATGCTGCTGCTGTTTGCTGTGCTGCTGCTGGCAGCTATGATGCCGTCAGTTTTTCTGAGCCAGCAGCGCAAATATACGGATTTTCGGGACTGGTTTGGCGAAGTGAAGCTTGCGCCGATCGAATACGAGGGATTCGGCGGTTTCGAGACGCCAATACAAGGAGGCGGCGGCATGATGGAGCTGCTCGGCGGCGGCGAGCCTGCGCCAGAGCCGTCAGTGCTGATGAATGTGATATTTGGAGGCATTGGCGCAGTTTGTATTCTTGCTTTATGCTACGGGATCGTGCTGTTCATCAGGCAGGTGCTGAGAGATTTTCGAAACGGGCAGGACGAAAATGGCGACGTGATCGAAGAACTCAAGGACGAGCTGCCCTATAAGGAGGAGTCTTTCTATAAGAAGGGACACCGCCGTATGGAGAGCGAGGCGGAGCGCATTCGCCGCAGATACCGCAAAATGATACGAAAACACCGCAAAGACCGCCCCGCGCCCTATGAATCACCCGCAGAAATTGAAGCCTGCGCCGGACTGTCTGACAATGAAGAAATGCAGCGGCTTCATGTGGAATATGAGGCAGTGCGCTATGGAAAAATGTAGAAATGGGAAGAATATTGACAGAACGGCTTGCGCAAAGCGTGAAATTAGATTATGATGTAACTATTGACCGGCGGAAATGAAGTGTATTTGAGGTTGGTTGTGAAAGAGGTTATAGAATGAATCGTAAGAAAAAAAGAGGCGGCACTGAAGTCGCATTTCGCCCACAGACCATAATAGAGGCAAGATATGATCTGGACAGGCGGCAGAATGACATTCTCGATATTCTACTTGGGATTGTTGGCGAGGGAGATGACACGGAGGAAAACACACGCTATGAGATTAATATTGGAGATGTAAAGCATCTCTATAATCTTCAGGACGAGTCCAACGCGTACAGCTATCTCCAAAAAGCAGTGAAAAAATTTGAGGGGCTTGGTTTCCGTCTGAAAGAGGACGAGGGGACAGACATTTACTATCCATGGTTTAGCAAGATCAAATACCAGAAAAAGCGCGGAGACGAGAACCGCAGTAAAATTGTATTAGACCTCCACCCGGAAGTCAAGGAAATGATCATGTCTGCCAAGCAGGGGGCATATTATAGAATCGAGTATCCGCTCAATCTCACCAAGAAATATTCAAAGCGGCTCTATTATCTGCTAAAAGATAAGGAGACGTTCAACGGCGGAGTCTTTGTGATTTCTTTTGATGAGCTTAGAAAGATGATGAAGATTCCAGAGTCTTACGCGAACGGGAATGTAAAACGTGAAATCCTTGATAAGCCTTATGAGGAGATTAATGGCAACACAGATATTTCCTTTGAATATGAGCTGATCAGCGAGAAGCTGCCAAGCGGGCAGCATGGCATCAGCGCAGTGCGGTTTAAAGTAAAGCGGGTCAAGCGCAACAGCACAATCGTTGAGTATGAGACGATTGAGAAAAATGGGGAGGCTGTGCCCACCACCGAGGACGAGCAGGAGATTATTGATCTGTTTGACTGTAGTATCAAGGAGGCAAGAGATATTCTGCGCACTGCAAAGGCAAATGACCGCACTCATGAACAACTGATCGAAATCTTATCGTACACATTGAAAAAGCAGGTGGAAAACAAAGTCGGCTATGCACTCACAATCTTGAAAAACGGATACAATGAGCCGACAAAGCTGGGGGGCAGGCAGAACGGTTCTGCATGGAACAACAAAGATCTGGATACAGCGTACGCCCAGATGAATTTTGAAGATCTCGAGAAACAGTTGTTGTCCAACTAAACTTTTGTTGATATATCATATCAGTTCTTTTTATTCAAATCAAAGTGAGGGAAAAAGTGGAACGCATACAGGCAGTGAATATCACAAGCGCATATGGAAAAAAACGTGTACTCTGCGGCGTGAACCTCTCGGCAGAAGCCGGACAGTGTGTTGGCATTGTGGGAACAAACGGCTGCGGAAAGTCCACGCTCCTCAACATTCTCTCCGGTCTGCGAAAGGCGGACAGCGGGGAAATTTATTTTGATGGCAACAAAGCGCAGGGCAGACAGCCTTTTATACAGTATGTAGGGTATGTTCCGCAGGAAAATAACCTGATTCCAGAGCTGAGCGTGATGGATAATCTGCGCCTGTGGTACAGCGATGCCAGCGCGCTGAGGCAGTCCATTGAGCAAGGCTTTTTAAATATGCTCGGAATCGGCAGCATGTGCCGCATGAATGCAGGAAAGCTGTCCGGCGGCATGAAAAAGCGCGTCAGCATCGGATGCGCATTGGCGGGCAATCCGCCAGTATTAATCTTGGACGAGCCAGATGCCGCGCTTGACCTGCCGGGAAAAGCGGAGATCAGAAAGTATCTTGGCATGTATAAACAGATGGGCGGGACGATTCTCATCGCCACGCACGACGAGGCGGACTTGGCACTGTGCGACCGGATTTATGCGCTGAACAGGGGCGTGGGTACAGAACTTGACCGTTCCCTGCGCGGAGAGGCGCTGCTGCGCGCGATCTGCTGATAAAGTGAATGATGCAGGGTACATACAACATATAAATTAAAGAGAGCGATTGATTTTGGATTGTTTTAGATAAGAGGAGTATAAACAAGTGGAAGAAAATAAAGAAGTGATGAATACAGAACAAGCGGGCAGCGGCGGAATGCTGTACGGCACAGAGCCGCAACCGCAAGAGGAATTGTATGGCACCTCTGCGGCGTATGGTACAGAGATGCAGGCACAGCAGTCAGAACTGTCGCAGCCAGAAGTGCTTGAAACAGCCGCCGCACAGCCGATACCTGTGCAACTGTCAAAGACAGCGGAGACCGTAGAAGTACAGGTTCAGCCAGAAGCAATGCAACAGCCAGAGATGCTTGAAGCTGCCGCCGCGGCGCCGTCGGTACGTGTAGAATTGTCAAAGACATCATCGCCGGAAGAAATACAGATGCAGTCAGAAGCTACACAACAGCCAATTGCATCAGAGTCAGCCGCGGCACAGCCGGTACGAGTAGAATTGTCAAAGGCATCGGTGCCAGTAGAAGTGCAGCCACAGCCAGAAGTGCTTAATACAGCACCGCAGCCAGTACCTGTGCAATTGTCAAAGGCATCATCGCCAGCAGATGCACAGATACAGCCGCAGCTACTGATACCAGAGCCGGCCGCACCGCAGCCACAGCCAGCACCTCCATTCAATCCCGGCTGGTCTGGGCAGCAGCCACAACAAGGCTCGTTTTACCAGCAGGGCAGCGGCCAGCCAATGAACACGCCAATGGGGTTTGGGCCAGTGCAGACTCCGCCGCCGGTGCAGGGTGCGCCTGTGCCCAAGCAAAAAAAGCGCAGGACAGGGCTGATCGCCGGCGTCCTTTGCGCGGCGGCAGTAGCTATCTTTATTGTAGTTGGCGTTCTGCTGTCGAAGGCACTCTTTGGGGGCGGCGGGGCAAAAGCCCAGTTGGCGAAGGGATTTGCGAATATGGCAATGGAGACGGCGGCATACCGCAGCGCAGTGGCAGAGGATCTCGGACTGTCAGCCCTCAATAAGATGAAGGCAGAGTACCCAGTACATACCAACATGGATCTGTCCTTTACCGACCCAAATGAAAAGGGCAGCTTCAACAGTATGGACCTTGAGATAGATGCAGTCTCGGATTATAAGAAAAAAATGGGCGAGTATGCGGTGAGCGCGGGCACCTATGGCATTAATATGAGTATAGGAAACATTGTTGCCGCGGACAATACACTGTATATTACCGTGCCCATTCTTTTTAAGGACAAAATTTACAGTATTGATCTGTCAAATCTTGGAGAGGACTTTAACGATTCAGCATGGTCTGAGCTGATCGGGGAAAAACTTCCAGAGGACTATGCACTCACGCTGTTTGAAAGTCCTAGTACAGCGGCAAATATCAAGGAGGCCGGAACGGACAGCGAATTGTACAAGATTATGAGCAAGCATGGCAGAACCATTGTAAATGCCATGACAGTTGAAAAGCTCAAGGGCATGAAAGAGGAAGTGATTGCGCATAGCGGTGTGCGGCTCATTGTAGACAAAGATGCATACAATAAGGCGGCACAGGGAATGCGCGATGATATTCTCGCGAGTGATTTTTACGAGGAATCCAAAAAGGGCTATCAGAATATATATGGCATCAGATATGGCGAGGATATGGACAGGGTAATTGAATATATGTTCGATATGCGCTTTGAGCAGGATTTATTGCTGGATTTCTATTTTGATAAAAAGGGGCGCATTATCAATATTTCGACGCCGGAGGACATGGCTGTCTCGGGTGAGCATACAGATGTGGACTCGGTTGCAGTCGATATTGACTTTTCAGGCAGGGAGCGTGCGCTGGATCTCATTGATGGCGGCGTGTACTTGCAGGCTGGTGAGGAGATTATTTTCATGGGAATCTCAAGAGATGCAGAGATCACAGACGAGTATTACTCGGAAGATCTGACATTCAGCATTCAGCGGGATAACAGCGACGAGGAGATTGTCTGCTGGTTTACAAACCTGTGGGGATATGAGGACCATACTTTTGACATGCAAATGGGGTTGAAAGCGGTCGATGAGCTAATCGGATTTCGGGCAGACGGCTCTTTTGTGGACATTGTAAAAGAGAAAGGCTGCACAGTTGAGCTTGACCATGCAGCAGTTTTTTCAGAAGAGGAGGATTTGCTGCTGATGACAGGCTCGATCACGACAGAACAGACACAAAACAAGATTGAAGTGCCAGAAAAAGCTGAGAATTTACTTGAAATGACCTCGAAGGACATTCAGGAATTATTCTATGACGCGCTGTTTTAAATATATGATTCAGAATAAAAGACAAAATAAAAGTCAAAATTGGTTACAAATGGAATACAAAAGGGCGGCAGTCATGCTGCCCTTGATTTTAAAGCGGGCAGGTATGCTTGCAGCCGTGTGTATCGCGGCAGCAGGTATGCTTGCTTTTTGTGCAGGCGTTATGCAGCAAGGGCGCGGGGAGGCGAAGCTCAAAGTTGGCTATACAGCGCCTTCAAACCAGCTCACGGATTTGGCAGTTTCGTATGTGCAGAGTATGGAATCTGTCCAGAGCATCTGTCGTCTGGAGGCAGTTTCGGCGTCAGAGGGCAGACAGCGTTTGGAAAATGGAGAGCTTTCTGCATGGATTGTTCTGCCAGACGATGTGATCAATGAAATTCTGTCGGGCAGCAACGTGCCTGCCACGCTGTATTTGCAGGACAATGCAGGCAGTGCCGGCGGAGTGGGGGCAGTGGGCAGCATACTTTTTGAAGAGCTTGCCACGGCAGGAATGGGAATGCTTGGCACCGCACAGGCTGAAATCTATGCTGTAGCAGATATTTTCAAGGAACTGGCGCCGCAGGCAGACACAGAGCCGCTTTTGCAGGCAGTGTACGATGCAGTCAATATTTTTAACCTGCGTACTGTCGCAGGGCGGGAGAAGGTATTTCGGACAAAAACGCTTTCCGTGACAGGAAATGACACGATGGCTGTCTATTATGCAAGTGCAGTGCTGACCATTTATTTATTGCTGGCAGGACTCTTTTTTGGGGATTACTGCAAGCGGAGCGGCATGCAGCAGGCGATGGCGGCCGCGCGTTTGGGCGTGGGGTATATGCAGCAGCTTGGCGCCAGATGCCAAGCGGGTATTTGGCTGCTGTTTGTTGTATTGCTGCTGCCTTGTCTGGTGCTTGGGGTTCCGCAGGTTCATGCGGTGCTCACAGTGAAAGTAACCATGCAAGGTGTGATTTTACTGCTTTTTCTTCTTGTCTGTGTGATCGTGTATGATATGATGGTGTACCAGTTGGTTGAGAAGCGGGAGTCTGCGCTGGTAGTGCTAGGTGTGCTTGCTGTATTACAAGCATATCTGTCTGGCTGCATCATTCCGTCTGTGCTGCTGCCAGAGGCTGTTCAGGCTGTGGGCAGGGTGCTTCCGGCAGCGATGATCAAAGAGGGGCTTACGGTCTGGTTTACAGGGGAAACGCGGGCGTTTTATGAGACTGCGCGGGGACTTTGGCTATGGGGAGCGGCATTTTTTCTGGTCACAGTGCTGTCCATGTATACCCAAGTGCGCAGAACGGCGTCTGCCCTTCCAGATAGACAAAAACAAACACAAATCCGTGTTCCCTCGCTTGGCATGGTGCTGCTGCGCCGGCTTTTGCACAGGAAAAGCATGTGGATTAGTCTGGTGGCAGTCGCGGTGCTGTCCGCGGGAATTATCCATGCTGAGCAGCATTCAGAGACACAGATTCGGGCAGCCGTCTGCGATGAAGCGGGGACATTTTGGACACTGCTTGACGCGTATGACGGCATTGTGCAGTTTGAATTGTACGAGAGTGATGAGGCAGTCCAGCGCGCAGTGCAGAAGGGCGATGCAGAATGCGGCTACGTCTTTTCGGAAACGCTTGCTGAAAATCTGGCTGCCGGGCGCGCAAACTGGGAAGTTCTGGTCTATCAGGGCGCAGATGCGGTGGCGGTGCCCGTGGTGAATGAAATTTTGTTTGAGCGCATTTTCCGTCAGGTTTCACTGGCGTGGTTTGAGGCGTATTTGTTGCAGCACAGTATGATAAAAGAAGCCGGTATCAGTGCGGAGCGTCTGCATACGCTCGTGTCGGAATGTGTCTTTGGAGCGCTTTCGGCAGGCACGACGTTCCGGTTTGAAGTTCAACGGCTGAATGCGGAGAACGAAGCCGCGCCAGACAACCGTTCGATATATCCGGTCTATGGCGTTGCGGCTTTTGTTGTGCTTCTGTGCGCGTTGCAGGGCTTGGCGCAGGTGTTTTCTGATCTCAGAGGGCAGCGTTTTTACAGGCAGAACAGGCTTGCAGTGTCTGCGGTCACAGTTCTGCTGCCAGTGGTGCTGGGCGTGCTGTGTGCCGTGGTGACGGCGGTGTTTGCGTATTTGCTCCGATAAGATAACTGGCACCGTTTAGTGGTTATGCCAGTCAAGCGGGGCAAAGTTTTCATCAAATGAGAGATACGCACACTCAAGCATACAAGCATCCCAGCCATCTGAGAACTGAATACTGATATTGCTGTCATTCAAAAAAACGGAGTCCGGTATCATGGTCTGGTATAAGCCGTCAAAGTTGAACATAGGGTACTGTTTTCGCAGTCTGCCCTCTACATCAGGCTTCTCAATTGCACTATTGTTTGGTAGTTCATAAAAGGATTTACCCCAATAATCAATGCCTTCCTCAAAAGTTGCTGGGTAGATTTCTTCATCGTCCTCCTCATTGTCCTCAAACCACTCTGGAACGACAGCCTCCTCAATTTCCCAGAATGGAAAACCGCACCCTTCAAGGTCGTCAAATATATAATAGAGGATACAGTCGTTTATCTGTTTTATATTTTTTCGAATCTCATCTTCTTTATGATTAAAATATTCTTCTAGTCCTTTTGCAAGCGAAGCGCCGTCTGTGTCCTTGTCTGCAAGATACGGGTACAGCGCTTCGAATTTGTATGGAGATTTGCGCTGCAAGTCCTCAAGAAGTTCATCGGGGTCAATATCAATCGTGATCGTGTCATCGTCAAAAGTCTTGTTTTCATACACACCCGCAATACCCACCGAAAAAGTGCCTTTTGCGAGAAATTTGCCATTGTCGTATTTGATTTCTAACATTAGTCTTTATTCCTCTCTTTTTGTAAAAATCCTCAATTGTATCATATTTTTCTTGTAAAAGCATTAGCCAAATCAATTATAACACAATGAGAAACTCATGAACAGGTGAAAGCAGGAAATACAATTATTCCTATTGACTTCCTAGGAAATAGATGTTATATATAATAATATAGTAAAAAATTCCGAGAGACGATCATAGACAAAAGGAGGGTGTATATGACCATATCGACAAAGGGAAGATACGCTTTGCGAATCATGCTGGATCTTGCGGGGCACCCCGGCGAGACCGTGAAGCTCAAGGAGATCGCTTCGAGACAGGGAATCTCGGAGAAATATATGGAGCAGATTATCGCAGTGTTGAACAAGGCTGGCTGTGTGCGAAGCACCCGCGGCGCACAGGGCGGCTACCAGCTCGTGAAGGCGCCCGCAGAATACACAGTCGGCATGATTCTCAGAATGACCGAAGGTTCTCTTGCGCCTGTAGAATGCCTTGCTGAGAATGCACTCTCCTGCGAGCGGGAAGCCAGATGTGCCACGGTGGAGATTTACCGCCGCATCTATGAGGCAGTGAACCATGTGATAGATACGACAACATTACAGGAGCTCCTCGAAATCGAGCAGGAGAAAACAGAGTTGATTCAATAAAGGAGGAAGAAAAAATGATTTATCTTGACAATGCGGCGACAACCCGCGTCTCGGAGGAGGTATTCGAGGCAATGAAGCCGTATTTTTGTGAACAGTATGCCAATCCGTCATCCATCTACAGCTTTGCGGGCAGTGCCGCAAAGGCGGTGGATGAGGCTCGAAGAAGGACAGCGGCGCTCATCGGCGCGCAGCCAAATGAAATATATTTTACAGCAGGCGGCAGTGAATCTGACAACTGGGCAGTCAAGGCGGCAGCGGAGGCGTCGGAAAGAAAGGGAAAGCACATTATCACTTCCAAGATAGAGCACCATGCAGTGCTGCACACTTGTCAGTATCTCGAAAAGCATGGATATGAGGTCACGTATGTTCCTGTGGATGAAAATGGGGTGGTAAAGCTCGACGAACTGGAGGCTGCCATCAGGCCAGACACCACGCTCATCTCGATCATGGCGGCAAACAATGAGATCGGCACGATACAGCCGCTAAAGGAAATCGGTGCGCTTGCAAGTAAAAATGGAATTCTTTTTCACACAGACGCTGTGCAGGCATACGGCCATATACCGCTGGATGTAGAGACGCTCCATATCGATCTGCTCAGCGCCAGCAGCCATAAATTTCATGGTCCTAAGGGCGTCGGATTCTTGTATATCCGAAAAGGCGTGCGCATGGGCTCATTCCTTCATGGGGGCGCCCAGGAGCGTGCACGGCGCGCCGGCACGCACAACACGCCGGGCATTGTGGGGATGGGGGCAGCGGCAGCGCGCGCCGCGGCGCAGATGGAGGAGACCATCGAAAAAGAGACAAAACTGCGCGATTATCTGATTCAAAAAGTGCTGGATGAAGTTCCGTACAGCAGGTTAAACGGTCATCCATCTAAGCGGCTGCCCAATAACGCTAATTTCTGTTTCCGCTTTATTGAGGGGGAATCCCTGCTGATTCTGTTAGACCAGAAAGGCATCTGTGCGTCGTCCGGCTCTGCGTGCACATCGGGCTCTCTGGACCCGTCTCATGTGCTGCTTGCCATCGGACTGCCGCATGAGATCGCACACGGTTCCCTTCGTCTGACACTCTCGGCGGAGACGACGAGGGAGGACATTGATGTCACTGTCGAGGCGATCAAGAGCATCGTCGAGCGTCTGCGCAGCATGTCGCCGTTGTATGAGGATTTTGTCAAGGCACAGAGAGAGCATGGAGCGCAGGAGTAAACCCGATAGTTAGAATATCATTATTATAGAGAGATTCCAAGAGGCTATTTTTTAGAATAGGAGGATAGAGACACCATGTACAGTGAGAAGGTGATGGACCATTTCAACAATCCGCGCAATGTGGGCGAGCTGGAGCAGCCAAGCGGTGTGGGCACTGTCGGCAATGCAAAGTGCGGAGATATCATGCGCATGTATCTTGACATTGATGAAAACGGCGTGATTCAGGAAGCGAAATTCAAGACCTTTGGCTGCGGCGCTGCCGTGGCGACAAGCAGCATGGCGACAGAGCTGGTAAAAGGAAAGACTGTCCAGCAGGCGCTCGAGGTGACAAACAAGGCAGTAATGGAGGCACTCGACGGACTGCCGCCCGCCAAGGTGCATTGCTCCCTGCTCGCAGAGGAGGCAATCCATGCGGCATTGTGGGATTATGCGGAGAAAAATAATTTGACCATCGAAGGCTTGAAAAAGCCGGTGGAGGACATCGAGGAAAAAGTTGAAGAGGACGAATAAGATTAATGCTTGAATGTCAATTTGATATTGATGCGCTCCACTATCGGAGCAGATTTTCGTGAAAAGCACCCCAAATGTGAGGTGCTTTTCGTCATTTATGCACACGGGCACCCCAAGGAAGCATGAAATATATCATCTTTGAGAGGACACCTGCGCGCGCATGTGGAAAATAAATCTTTTTAATCGGCTGCGCCGCCTATGTAAAGGAAATCTATCGCAATAGCGGTTGATGAATACATAAATTCCACAACTTTTGCATAAATTTTATTGATAAGCGCAACAAAGTGCACTATACTATAATATATGTAAATAGATAAAGCATCATATCAGGATCAAAGTGACGAGGAGGAAAAGCGATGAAGTATGTAATTTTAGGCGGCGTGGCGGCGGGCACCAAAGCCGCGGCGAAGCTAAAGCGCTTGGACAGGCAGGCGGAGGTGGTTATCTTTACGAAAAGCACAGATATCTCCTACGCGGGCTGCGGTCTGCCATACTATATTGGCGGCGACATTGCCACCAGAGACGAGCTGATTGTCAATTCGCCGGAAAAGTATGCAGGGCTTACGGGGGCGCAGGTGCAGACAGGCTGTGAGGCCGTCGGCATAGACAGCAGCGCGAAGCAGGTGTCCATACGCCGCACAGACGGCAGCAGTTTTACAGAAAATTATGACAAGCTGATTATTGCGACCGGTGCAGCGCCCTTTGTGCCGCCGGTGGACGGCGTGGGACTGGCTGGGGCATTCTGCGTGCGCACGCCAGATGATGCCGTGGCAATCCGCGCTTACGCGGAGGCGAACAACTGCCGCCGTGCGGTGGTGTGCGGCGCTGGTTTTATCGGGCTTGAGGTGGCGGAGAACCTCGCTGCGATGAAGCTGGACGTGACTGTGATCGACGCCGCGCCGCAGATTATGCCAAATGCATTTGACGCGGACATGGCTGGATATGCCAAGCGCCAGCTCAAAGCAGGCGGAATGCGTGTACTGACTTCTGTGAGTCTCAGGGGAATCAACGGAGGAGACCACGTGGAGAGTGTCACCACCGACGGGGGCACGCTGCAAGCAGAGCTCGTCATTCTTGCGATCGGTGTGCGGCCGGCAACCGCATTTTTGAAGGATTCCGGGATTGAGATGTTCAAGGACACGATTCTGGTGGACGAGGAAATGCGGACAAACCTCGCAGACATCTATGCGGTGGGGGACTGTGCGATGGTCAAAAATGCGCTGACTGGCAAACCGCAGTGGTCTGCAATGGGCTCGACAGCCAACCTTGCCGCCCGCGCAATGGCAAAGAAGCTGCATAATCAGGGCAATGGCTATGGCGGCTGTCTGGGAACTGGTGTTGTGCGTCTGCTGCCCACGCTCAATGGCGGCAGGACAGGTCTGACGCACGAGCAGGCAGAAGCAGCTGGGCTGGAGGCGACATCTGTTGTCTGTGTGCTGGATGACAAAGCGCATTACTATCCCGGCGCCTCCTCCTTTATCGTCAAGCTTACCGCAGAGACAAAGAGCCGCAGACTGCTTGGCATACAGGTGCTCGGCGCAGGGGCGGTTGATAAGATGGTGGACATCGCAGTGACAGGAATTTATCAGGGAATGAAGCTGGAAGATTTTGACACGATGGATTTTGCCTATGCGCCGCCGTTCTCCACCGCAATCCATCCGTTTGTCACGGCATGTTACATACTGGAAAACAAGCTGGACGGCGTGCTTGAAAGTATGAGCCCGTCAGAGTACGCTTCGGGTGCGGCGAAGGAGTACACCGTATTGGACGCCCTGCCAGCGGCAACAATTCCAAATGCAAAATGGGTGAATCTCTCCAAAGTGACAGCGCCGATCGAGGGGCTGGACAAAGATGCAAAGCTGCTGCTTGTGTGCGCAAAGGGCAAGCGGGGATACTTTTTACAGAACCGCTTGAAAGCGCTTGGCTACACGAACACCCTTGTCTTGGAGGGCGGCATCACCTTCAACGATGTTCGGGTGCCGCGAAATGGCAGAAAGCTCTCGCCGGAGGACATCAAGCGCGTGAAGGGGCTTGGCTGCCTACAGGATAAGCGCTATGACGATATCTTCAATGTGCGTGTTATCACGAGAAACGGCAAGATTACGGCGGACGAGCAGAAAAAGATTGCCGAGGCGGCAGTAAAGTTTGGCACAGGCGAGGTGACGATGACCACGCGTCTGACACTGGAAATCCAAGGTGTGCCGTATGACAGCATTGATGATGTGCGCGCATTTCTGGCAGAGGCAGGGTTGGAGACCGGCGGCACCGGCTCTAAAGTGCGTCCTGTGGTTTCCTGCAAGGGGACGACTTGCCAGTATGGTCTGATTGACACGTTTGAGCTCTCACAGAAGCTGCATGACCTGTATTACGAGGGCTATCATGATGTCTCCCTGCCGCACAAGTTCAAGATTGCAGTCGGCGGCTGTCCGAATAACTGTGTGAAACCGGATTTGAACGATCTTGGCATCGTCGGACAGCGCGTGCCGGAAATTGATTTATCGAAGTGCCGCGGCTGCAACGTGTGTCAGGTGGAGAAGGGATGCCCGATTCATGTCGCGCAGATGCAGGAGGGAAAGATACAGATTGACGCGGAGGCGTGCAACCACTGCGGACGCTGTGTCAACAAGTGCCCGTTTGGCGCAGTAAATGAGTCCGCAGCCGGCTATCGGATTTACATCGGCGGCCGCTGGGGCAAGAAGGTGGCACAGGGACATATGCTCGACAAGCTGTTTACCTCGGAGGAGGAAGTGATTGATCTGGTAGAGCGCGCGATCTTATTTTTCCGCGACGAGGGAAATTCTGGGGAGCGCTTTGCGGACACCATCGACCGGCTGGGATTTGACTATGTGCAGGAAAAACTGTTACATCATGCGATTGACCGCGAGGCGGTTTTGAAGAAAAACGTCGTAGGCGGGGCAACGTGTTAGGAATATAGAAGTATAATAAAAGGAGGGCAACAACAATGGCCAAGAAAAGAAACATCATCGTAGGACAATCAGGAGGACCGACATCGGTCATCAATTCCAGTCTGGCAGGCGTGTACAAGACGGCGAAGGAGAGAGGTTTTCACAAGGTGTACGGAATGCTCCACGGCATTCAGGGATTTCTCGATGAGCAGTATGTGGATTTGTCCACACAGATTCATTCGGATATGGATATTGAACTGCTAAAGCGCACACCGTCGGCATTTTTGGGCTCATGCCGTTTTAAACTTCCCGATATTCACGAAAACCCTGATATTTATGACAAGATTTTCAATATACTGGATAAACTGGATATCGAGACCTTTATCTATATCGGCGGCAACGACTCTATGGATACCATCAAGAAGCTGTCAGACTATGCAATCCTGAAAGGCTATACGCAGAAGTTTCTGGGTGTGCCCAAGACGATCGACAATGACCTTGCACTGACAGACCACACGCCCGGCTTTGGAAGCGCTGCAAAATATATCGCGGCGTCAACCAAGGAAGTGATTCGTGACGCGCTGGGACTGACCTACCACAAGACAATGATCACCGTGATCGAGGTCATGGGGCGCAACGCAGGATGGCTCACCGGCGCAACCGCACTGGCAAAGACGGAAGAGTGCGATGGACCGGATTTGATTTACCTGCCGGAGATTCCGTTTGACATTGATAAGTTCCTCAAAAAAGTACAGGATTTATTGAAAAAGAAAGAGTCTATCATCATCGCAGTCTCAGAGGGCATCAAGCTTGCTGACGGCAGATATGTCTGTGAGCTGTCCGGCGGCGCTGATTATGTGGATGCGTTTGGCCATAAGCAATTGCAGGGAACAGCGGCTTATCTGGCGGGCTATCTTGGCGCTGAGATTGGCTGCAAGACGCGCAGTATTGAGTTTTCGACACTGCAAAGAAGTGCGTCGCACATGGCGTCGCGCGTCGATGTCAACGAGGCATTTATGGTCGGCGGTGCTGCGGTGAAGGCAGCCGACGAGGGCGACACAGGGAAGATGGTGGTCATTGACCGCGTGTCCGACGACCCTTACATGAGCGCTGCGGGCATCTATGATGTACACCGCATTGCCAACAATGAAAAGGTCGTTCCGAGAAACTGGGTAAACAGAGAAGGCAACTATGTGACCGATGAGTTTATCAATTATATCGAGCCGCTGATTCAAGGGGATTATCAGCCGTTTATGGTCAATGGTCTGCCGCAGCATCTGGTTCTGCGCAAGAAATAAAAAAGCTTAGAAAAAAGACTAGGAGGCACTTTGATGTTTCAGATCATAGACGGAAAGAAAATTTCGCAGGAAATTAAGGACGAGCTAAAAGAAAAAGTATCAGCACTCAAAACACAGGGAAAAACAATCTGTCTGGCAGTGATACAAGTGGGCAGCGATCCGGCGTCTAGCGTGTACGTTGGCAACAAGAAAAAGGCGTGTGCCTACATCGGCATTGAATCTTTATCTTATGAGCTGCCGGAGGAGACGACAGAGCAGGAGTTGTTAGACCTTGTGAAAAAGCTGAATGCCGACGATGCCGTGAATGGCATTTTAGTACAGCTCCCATTGCCCAAACAGATTGATGAACAGAAGGTCATTCAGACCATTGCGCCGGAGAAGGACGTTGATGGATTTCATGAGAAAAGCGTGGGGGCGCTCTGCGTGGGCAGCAGGGGCTTTGTGTCGTGCACGCCGCTTGGCATTATCCAGCTTCTAAAGCGCTCTCAAATTGAAATCGCAGGAAAACACTGTGTCGTGATTGGGCGCAGCAACATTGTAGGAAAACCGATGGCACTTTTATTGCTGCGGGAAAATGGCACTGTCACCGTCTGCCATTCACGCACACAGAATCTCAAGGAACTCACGAAGCAGGCAGATATTCTGGTCGTGGCAGTCGGAAAGCCGAAGTTTGTAGATGATTCTTATGTAAAAGAAGGCGCTGTTGTCATTGATGTCGGGATTCACCGCGATGCGCAGAACAAACTCTGCGGCGATGTTGATTACGAGAAGGTAGCACCGCACACCAGTGCGATCACGCCGGTTCCGGGCGGGGTGGGGCCGATGACCATTGCGATGCTGATGTACAACTGTGTTTCTTCTATTGAATAAGTTGGATTTGAATCAATTATGGAACAGATGACGTTATTTGACAGGGAGCAGCCGCAGCCGCTTGCGGCGCGGCTGCGTCCTCAGTCTTTGGAAGAATATGCAGGGCAGACGCATCTGCTCGGCAAAGGGAAAGTGCTGCGCCGTTTAATTGAGAGCGATCAAGTCTCCTCCATGATATTCTGGGGGCCGCCGGGGGTAGGCAAGACCACGCTGGCGCGGATTATTGCAGGCAGGACGAAATCTGCCTTTATTGATTTCTCGGCAGTTACGAGCGGAATCAAAGAAATCCGCACAGTGATGGAGCAGGCAGAGCAGAACCGCCGTTTTGGCGAGCGGACAATCGTGTTCGTGGACGAGATTCACCGGTTTAACAAGGCACAGCAGGACGCCTTTCTGCCGTTTGTGGAGAAAGGCAGCATTATATTGATTGGTGCGACGACAGAGAATCCGTCGTTTGAGATTAACAGCGCGCTCTTATCGCGCTGCAAGGTGTTTGTGCTTCATGCGCTCACCGAGGACGAGCTGACGACGCTGCTGTCGCGTGCGCTCACGGATTGCAGGGGCTTTGGTATGCAGCAGATCTGCATTTCCGATGAGATGCTTCATGCGATCGCAAACTTTGCCAATGGCGATGCGAGAACGGCGCTATCAACGCTCGAAATGGTTGTTTTGAACGGCGAGCTTGACGAAAACGGGGCAGTCACAGTCACCGAGGAGACGTTAGAACAGTGCACTGCCAAGAAGTCCTTACTGTATGATAAAAAGGGAGAGGAGCACTACAATCTGATCTCCGCGCTGCACAAATCCATGCGCAATTCGGACCCGGACGCTGCGGTGTACTGGCTTGCCCGAATGCTCGAAGCCGGCGAAGACCCGCTGTATGTGGCGAGGCGCGTGACGCGTTTTGCGAGTGAGGACGTGGGGCTTGCGGACCCGCAGGCGCTCTCAATTGCCGTGGCGGCATATCAGGCATGTCATTTCATCGGTATGCCGGAGTGCAGTGTGCACTTGACACAGGCGGTCGTCTACATGTCGCTGGCGCCGAAGTCCAACGCACTCTACATGGCATATGAACATGCGAAGCTCGACGCCGCAGAACAGCTTGCCGAACCAGTGCCGCTCGTGATACGCAATGCTGTCACGGAACTGATGGGCGCGCTGGACTACGGAAAAGGCTATCAGTACGCCCATGACACAGAGGAGAAGATCGCGCATATGCAGTGTCTGCCAGATTCTTTGCTGGACAGACAGTACTATCAGCCAACCACACAGGGGCAGGAGGCTGCGTACAAGAAACGGCTAGAGCAGATTAAGGACTGGCGGGCGCAAGCTCGCACTCCCGGAAAAGATGATTGACCGCAATCTTATAGTCTGTGTAATTAGATGCCTTGCGGATTTTCTTTAAGTGTTTGTCAGCGGAGGCAAAGCACGCGATCAGGTATGTCCACAAATCCTTCATCTTGAAAAGGGTGGGCGTCTCCCCCGGCATCTGGGCGGCATAACCCTCAAAGATTTCATCGTGAAAGGCTTTGAGGGTTTCTTTGCGAAGCACTTCGGACACAGCACCTACAGCATCGTCTGGCGGGAGACTTGGCTGCTGGGGTGCTTGGTGCGAGTGTAAACCGATCGCTGTATCAATCGTTGATTGTGTCATGCGCCGGATTTGTGCGGGCAGCGCCGGATTTTTGAGAATACCGCGCCCGATCATCATACAGTCCGTCTGCGGCAGCCTGTCCAGCAGGGCTTCACAGCTTTTTACTGAAATAATATCTCCATTGTAGCACAGCGGAAACTTGGGCGGTGCCGCCAAAGCGGCTTCGAAGGCTTCTGCGTGCGGTTTGTATTGATAAAATTCTTTTTGCAGGCGAGGGTGGATAATCAGCTCATCTATTGGATATTTTTGGTATATTTCAAGAATGCGCGCCCATTCTTCGATGGATTCGATGCCAATCCTTGTCTTGATGGAAATTTTCACAGGAGACTTCTCATATATTTCATATAAAAAGCAATCCAGCGCATCGGGCACACTCAAAAACCCTGCGCCGCGCTTTCTGGCAGCGACAGTGCCAGATGGACAGCCGAGGTTGAGATTCACAGTCTGATAGCCGTATTCGGCAATTTTTTTGGCAATCAATAAAAATTCGTCCGCGCGGTTTGTCAGAATCTGCGGCACGACATTTAGATTTTGATTGTGCTCCGGCAGGATTTCGTTCAACTCCCGCCGGTTCAGCTTTTTGCTGGCGATAAACGGCGTGAAGTACTTGTCGATGCCGCCGAAGTAATGATGGTAAGCCGTTCTGTAAATATAGGTTGTGATCCCCTCCATAGGGGCTAGGTAAAGTTTCATAATAATTCCCCGTTCTTGTTCTTCTCACATGATGCAAATCGAAATCATGATTTTTGGGCTGCTATGCCTCATTATAACGTATAGGAATGGATTGTCAACTTTTAATCTGTTTTTAATCGAAACAGTATTTTTGATTAATTTTGATTGTTTATAGTAATATCATCAACAGTGAGCAGCAACACAAAGACACTGGTTAAAGAACATAAACATTCAAAAAGGAGAGAAAAAAATGGATAATTTTGAAAAGGTAGAAAAATTAAGAGAACATGCAAACGTGACATATGAGGAGGCAAAGCAGGCACTCGAGAACAGTAATTGGGATATCCTCGACGCGATGATCTACTTGGAGCAGGCCGGAAAAGTACATGGGCCAGAGCAGTCAAGCTACACGACACAGACCGAGAAAGTAAAGATTGAGGTGGATGAGAAGGAGTGCAAATCAACCTTTTCTGACAACCTGAAACGGTTCGGAGACTGGTGTCTTGGGCTGATCGAAAAAGGCAACAACAACAGCTTCTGCGTGGAGCGTGACAACAAGGAAATTTTCCGTATGCCGATTACCCTATTGGTAGTGCTGCTGATCTTCTCATTCTGGGTGACTGTTCCGCTGCTGGTGGTCGGATTGTTCTTTGATATGAGATATCAGTTTTGCGGACCAGATGTGAGAAGCGTGGACATTGATATCAACAGGGCGATGGACAGTGCGGCAGAAGCGGCGGAGAGCATCAAGAATGAGTTTGGCGGCACAGTAAAGGACGAGGAGAACTAATATTATTTGCACAGGAAACGGGCTGACTATTACGGATAGTCAGTCTTTCGTGCATATTTATGCACACGGACGTTTGGCGCGCGTGCACGCGACAATCCCAAGGAAAAAAGGAGGAAGAGATGGCAATTACAGTTTTGATCGTGGAGGATGAGGAGAAGATTGGGCGTTTTCTGGAGCTAGAGCTTTTGCATGAGGGCTACGAGGTCATGAAGGCGGTCAATGGCAGAGAGGGGCTTGAGAAGGCGCTGAGTGGCAAGGCGGATTTGGTGGTGCTCGATGTGATGCTGCCTGCGCTAAATGGATTTGAGGTGCTTCGGCGCCTGCGCAAAAATTCTGACATACCTGTCATTATGCTCACGGCGCGCGATGAGGTGATGGATAAAGTTGCCGGCCTTGACGGCGGTGCAGATGATTACATGACAAAACCGTTTGCCATCGAGGAGTTGCTTGCACGTATCCGCTTAGTGCTCAAAAAGCGCGGCGGCGCGCCCAGTGCAGACAAAAACCAGCTTGGTATCGGTAAGCTCTGTATGGATGTGCAGCGCTATGAGGTCAGCTATGACGGGCAGCAGGTCGAGCTGACGCACCGGGAGTTTGAACTGCTGCGCGTGTTACTGGAGAATAAAAATATTGTGATTTCGAGAGATACGCTTCTTGAAAAGGTGTGCGGATATGACTATATGGGCGAGACGAATATCATTGACGTGTATGTCCGGTATCTTCGGAGTAAAATAGATGATGTGTATCAAGTGAAGATTATCCAGACCGTGCGAGGTGTGGGATATTGTATCAAAGACGAATAACATAAGAAAGTCTTGATTCGTAAGCCCGCCGAAGTGGGCAGATGGGAGTGGGCATGAAAGAAAAGAAGAAAAAAAGACCGTTTGATACCGTGCGGGTGACTTCCATAGCCAGAAAGATTAATCTGAATTATATGGGGCGTTTGTTTATGACCTATATCACAACAGATGTGCTTGTGTTTGTACTGCTCGCAGGGATTTTTATTGTGGGTATGGATTTGCAGATGGCAGGGAACTTTTCCTTTCGTTATACGAGAGAATTTTCGTATAAGATAGACTTTTGGAATGCGCTCTATACAGTGTCGGACAGCTCAGGGCAAGTATTGTACCAGATTCCGGCTGGCGTGTGGCTTAATTTGCTGCGCATGGGCGGTGTGATTCTCATTGCGGCGCAGCTTCTTGATCTGATTATGATGGCGTTTTCCGGGACAGGACAGGTGCGCAGGGAACTGCGGCCGCTGAATCAGATTGCAGCGCGGGCGCAGGAGCTCAGCGAGATAGCGTTTGATGAGACGAAGTATCACAATCTGGAAGATGCGATCTCCAATCTCAAGGTGGAAGCTATGGAAAATGGTATCCATATGCACGACAAGGATTTGCAGGGCATCGAGACAGCCCTGAATGGTCTGCTAGAGCGCATTCGCGCCTCCTACAAGCAGCAAACGCAGTTTGTGTCGGACGCCTCCCATGAGCTGCGCACTCCGATTGCCGTGATACAAGGATACGTCAACATGCTCGATCGATGGGGGAAAAAGGACACGGCAATCCTTGAAGAATCTATCGAGGCGATCAAAAATGAATCCAACCATATGCAGAAATTAGTGGAGCAACTTTTGTTTCTGGCGCGCGGGGACTCTAACCGGCAAAACCTTGACATGAAGAAGCACGAGCTAAACAGTATCATGCGTGAGGTCTACGAGGAATCACTCATGATCGACGAAAAGCACCGATACCGCTTTGAGGAGACAGAGACTGTCGAGGTGTACGGGGACAGCGATATGCTAAAACAGTCTGCAAGAATCCTGATTGACAATGCGGCAAAGTACACCAAACAGGGGGAGGAGATTCTGCTCCGCGTGGGCGCATGGAAAGACGGCTCGCCGTTTTATGGGATACAGGACAACGGAATCGGCATGTCGCAGGAGGACGTCGCGCACGCCTTTGACCGCTTTTACAGGGCGGACAGCGTGCGAAACAGCAAGACAGGCGGCACCGGACTTGGACTGTCAATCGCCAAGTGGATTGTAGATAAACATCAGGGGTATTATGACATCGTGAGCCGCGAGGGGCTGGGGACACGGTTTAGTGTGGTGTTTCCTCAAGCTATGCAATGATCGTCAATGATATTCTGTTAATCAAACCTATTGCCGGATCAAACTCATCGGTTGTGCTGAAACGTCCAACAGAAATAAAAACTTTCCCTTGTAACCTGCACAATTTGATTGCGGTGTAATATTTCCGTTTTGCGTTCCTTCATAATCTCATCAGCAGTACCATTTATGATTAAATCCGCAGATATTGTGGCAAGTAACGCTGGATTTGAGATATTCATGCGATACAATGCAGCGGCTAAATCGCTGTGGTATTAATTTTACGATTGTTTTTTTGGGTTTGCAAGAGTATCATAATAAACAGAATGGAGGTGTGCTTGATGGAATATAATAGAGCCAAAAAAGAGGATTTAGATCAAATCTATCAATTAGTGCAGGACACGATTCAAACCGTATATCCTCATTATTATCCGCGTGAAATCGTAGATTTTTTCAGTGATCTTCACGCAAGAGAAAATATTGCCGCGGATATAGAAAGCGGTTGTGTAAGAGTCTTATTTTCAGAGAACTGTTTGATTGGGACGGGAACTTTTTCGGAAAATCATATTTCAAGACTGTTTGTACTTCCTAATTTTCAACAGAATGGATATGGAAGTTATATGATGCAGCGGCTTGAGGAAGAAATATCTGCGAAACATAATGTAGCGATACTGGACGCTTCACTTTGTGCTGCCTGCTTTTATGAACATAAGGGATATAAGACTGTTTCACATAAGGAAGTATCAACCGACAATGGTTTTTATTTGGTGTATGAAATAATGGAAAAAACGTTAACAAGTTGAGCATCAAGCGGCGGCAAACGGCGAAGTGGAAGCCGTTTGCCGCTGGTCACTGTGCCGCCCTCTGAAAGTAGTTACAGCAGCAACGCCACATCATATTTTTTCAGCCAGTAATTCACCTGCAAGAGATACGCCAGCAGCTGCGGACCTGCCATAAGCTGCCCGTAGAAGGGTCTGCCATAGTCGGAGGGCTGGCTGATATAGTCGAGCACTTTGCCCATGTCGATCAATTCGCGCAGCGGTGCGCGCGTGTCGGAAAGCGTCTCGATGATTGCGGTGCGCAGTAGATTTTCGTAGGCGGGGTCATATGTCTTGGGGTAGGGACTCTTGCGCCGGTACAGGACTTCACCCGGCAGCAGTCCGTCCGCGGCGGCGCGCAGCAGTCCTTTGACGACACCGTCCTTGCATTTCATAGACCACGGTACATTCCAGAGATACTCCACGATGCGGTGGTCTGCGAATGGAACGCGCGCCTCCAGACCTGCGTGCATACTCGTGCGGTCCATGCGGTCGAGAAGGGTCTGCATAAACCATTTGAGATTCAAATAAGAGATTTCCCGCCTGCGTGTTTCTTCTTTATTTTCCCCGTCCAGTACAGGAACTTCGGAGATGGTTTTGGCGTATGCGGCGTGCGCGTATTCTTCTAGTGGCAGCAGTTCGAGCACGCTGTCTTTCAAGAGCATGGTGCGCGGCGAGAAGTCCATCGACCACGGGAACGTGTCGGCGTCAAAGCATTCTTTTTTGTGAAACCACGGATAACCGCCGAAAATTTCGTCCGCGCACTCGCCGGTCAGGGTCACTTTATGATTGGCGGCAACCCGCTTGCAGAAGTAGAGCATGGAGGCCTCGACATCTGCCATGCATGGCAGGTCTCTGGCGTCCACCGCCTCAAACAGATAGTCGTACAAATCGGCGTTGGCACATTCAAGATACTGGTGGTTTGTGTGGCAGTAGGCAATCATTTGATCTACCCAAGGTCTGTCCTGAGAGGGTTGGAATGCGTTTGCCTTGAAGTTTTTGTCGTTGTCCTTAAAGTCAAAGGAGTATGTATCGAGCTTCTTTCCCTGCTTTCGAAGCTCGCTGCTGCATACCGCTGTGACAAGACTGCTGTCCACACCGCCCGACAGGAAGGTACAGACAGGCACATCGGAGAGCATCTGCATTTTGATGGCGTCTGTGACCAGATAGCGGGTTTTCTCGACTGTCTGTTGCCAGTCCTCCTCGTGTGGATGGCTCTCAAGCTTCCAGTAGCATGTCGTGGCGTAATCAGAGCCGTAATATTCCAGATAATGTCCCGGCAGCAGCTCATCTATATTTTTGAAAACACCCTTTCCGTAAGTCTTTGCAGGGCCAAGACCGAAAATCTCACAGAGTCCGTCGCGGTCTGCCTGCGCCTTAAATTCAGGATAGCACAGGATTCCTTTCAGCTCTGAGGAAAAGATGAGGGTGTTGCGAAAGTGGGTGTAAAACAAAGGCTTTACACCGAGTCTGTCGCGAAACAGGTACAGTCGCTGTCTTGTTTCGTCAAATATGGCAAAGGCAAAGATACCGTTTAGGCGTGTTACATAGGAAGTGCCGTGGAGAAGATACCCCATCAGAATCACTTCTGTATCGCAGGTTGTTTCAAAGACAATGCCCTCCTGTTCGAGTTCCCGGCGGAGTGCGGGCATGTTGTAAATCTCACCGTTGTAGGCGATGACTGCACGCTGGTTTCCGAGCTGCCTTGCCATGGGCTGTTTCCCGCACGCGAGGTCCAGAATGGACAGGCGGGTGTGGGAGAGCCCGCAGTTTCTTGACAGATACAGTCCGTTTTCGTCAGGCCCGCGGTGATGCTGGCAGGTATTCATCGTTTGCAGCGTGGAAAACCATCTTGCGGATTCCTCTTTATAGTTGAAATGAAAGCTGCTAAAGCCTGCGATTCCACACATTTTATGAAAGTCCTTTCCAATTTATTATCACTTTCCATCTATTTCAGTCAAGATAATCCTTGAGGATTGGCTGGTACTGCTTGTGCTCTAGTGCCATTTCCAAGGTTGGGAGCAGCAGCTCGACATGCGCGACCAGAGAGTTTGGCTTTGTCTTGTAGTTATCCTGCCCGAATGGGACGAAGTAGATGTTTTTGCTGTTGCACAGCAGCCCGATATTTTTGAGGTTCATGCCGAGTCCGTCGTTGGTCGAGATGGAGATGACAAGCGGCTTGTTGTTGCGCATATGCGCCTTTGCCGCCATCAGTACCGGGGTGTCGGTGATGCCGTTTGCGAGTTTTGCGGCCGTGTTTCCGGTGCAGGGAAGGATTGCCAGCGCGTCGAGATAGGCTTTGGGACCGATGGGCTCTGCGCCGGGAATGGAGATAATCGGGTCCTTTCCGGTTATCTCTTTTATTTTAGTGACATAGGTGTCAGGTGTTCCGAAGCGGCTTTCGATGGTCTGTGAGGCGTCGGACATAATCGGGTAGATGTCCGCGCCAGCCTCTTTTAGGTTCTGTAGTTCTGTAAACATTTTCTCAAAGGTACAAAAGGAGCCGGTCAGTGCGATACCGATTTTTTTTCCTTTGATGTCCATATCATTCAAACCTCCATGCTATATTCTATTGATCACGTAGTCCGTCAGGTATTTTGCGCAGCTTTCACCAGCGTATTTTCCGGGGAGCCCCGGACAGAAGTGAATGTTGATATTTAATTTTTCCGCAGTCTCATAGTCGGCGCCGGATTTGTTGGAAGCGATGTCGAGGATTACCGCGTTCGAGGATACTTTTTCCAGACATCTGCGGTTTAGGACACAGGCAGGGATCGTGTTGAAAATATATTCAAAACAGCAGATTTTGCGCCACAGATTCGAAAGGTGCAGCGTCTCAAAACCGAGTGCGCAGGCAAGCGCAAGCTCGTTTGCGTCATTCGAGCACACGGTGACACAGGCGTGCAGCCCGCTCAGACGGTCTGCGAGAATCTTTCCACACCTGCCGAAGCCCAGCACCAGCGTGCTGCTCATATGGATGTTGGTGTCTTTGTGCAGCAGCGCCTCGAGAATGGCGCCTTCCGCGGTGGAGACGGCATTGTAGAGCGTCATGGGCTCATCGCGCATAAAGTCATAACAACTGATTTCCCGCTCCTCGCAGGTTCGGCGGAAATCTTCGGGGATAACACCCGCAAAGATTTTCTGATGTTTGTGGATGCTGCGCTGTACTTCGGAGAGATTGAGGTTGGAGGCGCCGCCCTCACAGTAGAGGCAGTCGGACTTTGCAAACGGAATGCCGCCGATGAGGATCGGTGCGGAGTCAAGGGCTTCGCGCAGCGAGTCGGTAAAACTGATTTTGGATTTTATAGATGGGTTGCATGGCACCGGCACAGTGCGAAAGCATACGACGCGGTAGCCTTTTTCAACGAAAATGGGGGCCATGCACGCAGTCCGCCGGTCGCCGCCTAAGATTGCTATATCAAATTTTGTCATATCGAACCTCCAGATTTTTAAGCAAACTTTACACAAAGCTGTTTGATAAAATTGAGAAAAGCGAAAACAGGGCGTCTGGCTGATTTCGCTTTTATTTGCTCACTTATTTATAAAATATGACAAAAAATGAAAAAAGTTCTAAATTCATGATTTATTTGGAAAGGAATACAGATAACGTCAGTAAGACGGCCAGCATGACAAGGTTTGCGCAGGTGAAGCTGCCAAAATATTTTCCCTTGAGAGCGGGATATTCGCGGGCAACCTGCTTGTAGGAGATCAGGCTTGCCATGGAGGCGATCAGCGTCCCGAGACCGCCGAGGTTCGTGCCGACAATGAGCAGCGGATACTTGTCTGTAAAGCCAGACAGAAGCAGTGCCGCGGGGACATTGCTGATGATCTGGCTGGAGAGGACTGCCACAATGCGTTCGTGCCCTGTGAGGAGACGCGCAAGCAGCGTGCAGAAATGCTCGATGCGTCCCATATTGCCGATAAAGACAAAAAAGCAGACAAAGGTGCCAAGGAGGCTGTAGTCAATCTTTTTTAGCAGTGCGCTGTCGGTGAGCAGCAGGAAAAATAAAATGATTGCAGCAGCGACGATTGGCGCAAGCAGCTTGGCGACACACAGCAGGCAGAGAAGAAAGCCAACACTATAGCAGATGAACTTTGGGAGAGTGCTTTCCCCCTGCGCAGACTCTTTAGAAAAAGAGTCTGTGGTTAGCGCCAAGGAGTTCAGTGCCTCCTTTTTGATCATCAGGATTCCCGCAAACAGACAAAGACCCGACGCGATTGTGTAGGGCAGCATCAACTGCAAAAATGCAGTGAGGCTGATGCCAGATTTCGCATAGAGATAGAGGTTTTGCGGGTTTCCCATCGGCGTCAGCATACTCCCGAGGTTGGCGGCGAGCGTCTGTAGGACAACGAGGGGAACAAGCAGTTTTTCCCGCTGGGAAAGGCGCAGTACAATGATGGCAAACGGCACAAAGGTGATCAGTGCCACATCGTTTGTGATCAGCATACTGAAGAAAAAGGGCAGGAAAACCAGTACCAGCAAAAGCTGTCTGGTGTCTCTGGTCTTGGACAGCAGTCTCCTGCCGACTGCCTTGAAAATGCCAAGCTTCTGGAAACCAGCCATGACAGCCATCAAACTAAACAGCAGCAGCAGTGTATTCCAGTCTATGTAGCCGAGATAGGCTTCATCTGGCGGGACAATTAGCGCGGAGACGACAGCGAGTACAAAGGCGGCAGTGAGTACCGTTTCCTGTTGGAGTATTTTTTTGATACGGTTTCGCATAGGGTTCTTATTCCTCGTCAGGATACATCGATAGGAGGCGTTCAATCTCTGAGCGTACTTCGGCAAAGGCTTTTAACAGCTTCGGCGAGAATGTGCCGCTGTGCCCGTTGAGAATCATCTGGAAAGCCGTGTCTGGCTCGTAGGCATCCTTGTACACGCGCTTGGAGGTCAGTGCATCGTAGACGTCCACGAGGGAGACAATCTGTGCGGCGATGCTGATCTCATCACCCTTGAGCCCGTCGGGATAGCCTTTTCCGTCATACTTTTCATGATGGTGTCTGGCGATATCATACGCGTACTCATAGATTGCGCGGTCATTCAGGCGAATCCGGTGCTGAATGATTTCGGAACCCTTGGTGGTGTGGGATTTGATGAGCTCAAATTCATCGGGTGTCAGCTTGCCGGGTTTTAGGATAATGCTGTCTGAGATTGCGATTTTCCCGATATCATGGAGGGAGGAAGCCCAGCCAATCTGTACCAGTTTTTCAGGTGTAAGTTCGTATTCGGGATAGAGCTCCATGACACTTTTGCCGAGACACAGGGAGAACTCCCGAATCCTTTTGATGTGCTGCTTGGATTCCATATTTCTAAACTCCACAATGTTGCTCATGGAGTCAATCAGAATTTCATTAATATGGTTGAGTTTTTTTGCCTGCTGTTTCAACATGCTGTTTTGTTTTTGGATATTGATATTCTGTTTTTTGACCATCATTTCCAGCTGCATTTTGTACTGGAACCAGCCGATCGCATTGCGGACAACCTGTCTGACGACATCGGGTTGATAAGGCTTTGTGATATAGCTGACGATGCCGTACTCGTAGCCTTTTCGCTCGACATCGTGAGAGCTTTCTCCAGTGATCATGATGAACGGGATTCTGCTCACAATATGTTTCTGTTTCAGATGCTCGAGCACTTTAAATCCGTCCATCACAGGCATCATATTATCGAGCAGGACGACGGCGATGGAGGCGATGTTGTCCTTTAGGAGTGCGATGCCCTCCCTGCCGTTTTCTGCTTCTAGTATTTTGTAGTCAGACCGGAATAATTCCACTAAGATTTCGCGGTCAATCGCATTGTCTTCAAATATTAAAATAGTATCACGATTCATGATTTACCCATACTTTCTATATTTATTTTATAAGAGGATCTGTCTCCCGCTACAGGCTTGTCATCACGACTTGTTTGTTTCGGAGTTTAAAGATGATTCTTCGAACTTCTGAGGGGAGGATATAGGAGATGCCATTGATAGTAATCATGCTGCCCTCGTAGGCTCTGCCCCTGACGCGGACGGGTTCTTTCATAGTCTGCTCTGTCAGGTTGGCAAGTTTCGAGGCTTCCCCGTCGAGCTCTGCGAGTTTTTGGGTCTTGACCTCGATGGCTGCGTAGACTTTGCGCTGCTGGTCCTCGGGCACTTCCCTGCCCGCAGCGTACATCATGAGGATTTTGTTGCGAACCTTTTCTAAATCGTCGAGTTCGTTTATGAGCTGTGCTCTGTCAGCGGCATACTGCTCTTGGATTTTTTGATACAGTTCATTTCTGCCGATGTCCAAAATTGTCTTGAGATGCAGCCGGTTTCCGAGATTGTAGGTGTCCACGCCCTTGATGGCACAGATTTTACCGCCGAGCAAAATCGCTTTGTTGCCGGAGACAATCACTCTGCCTTTGGCGTAGATGTTGCTGTTCATAATGTAGTTTGCCTTGACATCGCCGCCAGCACTGATGTTTGCTGCCTCAAAAAAGCTTCCCGACACTTCGCCGCCGGCTTCGATGAGGCACTCTTTTTTCGAGCAGCTTCCTTTTTTGATCATAATATTTCCGCCGGCAAAAAGCTGGGCATTCTCGACATTGTGCTCGATGATGATATCTCCTGTCGCCTTGATGTAGCCGCCGGAGTAGATGCTGCCGATGACATGGACGGAGCCGTCCACCTCCAGTTTGCCAGTGACAGCGGTGATATCCTCGCGCACCACCAGCATGTTGGTGATCAGAATGCGCCCGCCGACGAACTCAAATTTTCCGTTCATTTTAGATATGTAGGTCACGCCGTCAGGCTCGATGGTGAAGCCGACGCCGCGCAGCGGTTTTTTCTCGGTTCCGTTTTCGGCATGAATGGATTCACCGTAGATGTTCGTTCCCATAGAGCCCTTCTGGGCAGGGTGGTAGAGCACAATCCGCTCGCCCTCATCGACCATCTCAAAGGCTTCGATATTGACATAGTCCACACTTCCATCTGGCAGGGGGGCAGGGATACGCGGCAGGTCGAGGCGCACGAAAAATTCAAACCATCCATCTTGTCCGCGGTTTGCAGGGATACCCTCCGCGATCAGCACCTTTTCGTTCATACGCCGTTTGTCAATCAAATTTTCGATTGCGTCGTGCCGTATGCCATAGACGATTCCGCGCCGCTCTAAGTCGTGGTAGATGTCCTCCTTGGTGACGGCATTGCCCGGAACCCACGGAATGTAAGCGTAAGCCTTGTTGCCGTTTTCCTCCACAGAGATCACAAATTCTTTCTTGTTTAAGGTGTCAAAGATTGATTTTTTGCCGTTTGCCTTTTCTGGCTTTTTGCTGTTCTCGGGCTGGGAGGGGGTGTTTGATTTTTTCTGGTTGATTTGTGCGAGCCGCTTTTCTTTCATGTCTGTGGCAGAATACACCAAGCTGCGGTAGGGAGAGACATCGAGACCAGCTTCCAGACCCAGCCGAAGCTCACGCATTTGCGCATGGTTGAACAGGTGATTGGAATAGATGGCAATGTCCAGTTTCTTTTCCAGACCCAGCCGGATTTCCCGCATCTGCATCCAATTGTACTGCTGATTACAGTACACGGAAATATCCAGCTCCTCGCACAAGCCGATTCGGATTTCCCGGATTTGCGGCGCGCACATGCCATCCCATAACCATTTGTCCAGAGGAAGGTAGTTGAGCAGCGCAAGCCGGATTTCTTCCAGATCGTCATCTGCAAAACCTCTGTGGACATAGGGGAGAAGATCTATTTCTGAGTAGATGGCAAGCCTGAGCTGGCGCATGGTTTCATAGTTGTAGGTAGGATTGGCGTAGACAGAGGCGTCTATTTTATCCCGGAGTCCCAGCCGGATTTGTTCCATCTGTAGCCAGTTAAACTCGGGATTTTTATAGAGAGATACGTCCAGCCCCTGTTCAATGCCAAGCTGAATCTCCTGATCTTGGGCTTTTTGATATTCTTCATTTTCCATCATAGGAAAATGAAGTTCTAGCTGTCTGTTAGATTCTAAGGTTTCCATATCTGTCACTATTCACTCCTTAGGGATATTTATGATTGTTTGTAATTAGTACAAACAGGATAAAGATAAGATAAAAACTATGTAGTTCATTGTACCATGGCTGCGGTGGAAAGTCTACTGGATATTGAAGGATTCGCACGTTGTTGTTTCTGAAATTCAAAGGTTGCGAATGATACAGAATGACGGTATACTAAGGAAAAAGAGTTTGTAAAAAGGAGAAAGGCTATGGGATATCACAGAAAACCGCTTCCTGTCGGGGTGGATGATTTTGAAATGCTTGTGACGCGCGGGTATTATTTTATAGATAAGACAAACTTCATGCGGGATTTGCTCGATATGAAAGGGTCTGTGAATCTTTTTACCAGACCGAGGCGATTTGGCAAGACGCTGAATCTGAGTATGCTCCAATATTTCTTTGAGGATATGCGTGACAAAGATGGCAAAAAGATTGATAACACCGCTCTGTTTGAGGGGCTGGACATCATGCAGGCAGGCGAAGCGTACCTGATGCACATGGGGCAGTATCCCGTCATTCATATGACTTTGAAGGCGGGAAAACGTCCCGATTTTGAGAGCGCGTGCAAACAGATTGCATGGCAGATTGCCATGGAGTACCAGCGGCACAGTTATGTGCTGGCGAGATTATCAGAGGGGAATAAGGACAAGTACGAGCGGATTATGTGGGAAAAAGCATCTTTGGACGAGTACTGTGGTTCATTGCAGTTTTTGTCGAACTGTCTGCAAGAATATTATGGCAGGAATGTAATCATATTGATTGACGAGTATGATGTTCCGCTTGAAAATGCCTATCTGCGCGGCTTTTACCAGCAGATGATGGATTTCATACGCTCCTTTTTTGAGGCGGCCCTAAAGACTAACAGCAGCCTTGAGTTTGCGGTGGTCACGGGCTGCCTGCGGATTAGCAAGGAAAGTATTTTTACGGGAATGAACAATCTTGAGACAATCTCTATTTTGGATAAACGTTATGATGAATATTTTGGTTTTACAGATGAGGAAGTGGGGAAGCTCTGTGATTATTATGAAATTGGGGCTCAGTATGAGACGGTAAAAAACTGGTACAATGGCTATCTGTTTGGGCAAACCAATGTCTACAATCCGTGGAGCGTCATTCTCTATGTGAAGGATATCTGCACAGGAAACAGTTCATTTCCAAAATCTTACTGGGCAAACACCTCCTCGAACAGCATTGTGCGGAAGTTGATCGAGAAGGCGGACGACAGCGTGAAAGGAGAGATTGAGCACCTGATTGAAGGCGGTGCAATCGAGAAGCCTGTCCACGAGGATATTACCTACGGAGAAATCTACGATACTATGGATAATATGTGGAATTTTATGTTCTTTACAGGGTATTTTCGCAAGGTTGCAGAGCGGATGGATGACAAGGATGTGCGCTGGCTGACCATGTGCCTGCCAAACCGCGAGGTGCGCTATATATTCCGTGAAAAAATCATGTCATGGTTCCAAGAAAAGATACAGGAAAAGGATTTGTCCATTTTTTATACGGCATTTGTCAACAAGGACTCTGCTGTAGTGGAGGAGGAGCTCAATAAGATTATGTTTGAGACCATCAGCGCTCTGGATGAAAATGAGAGCTACTATCATGGTCTGGTCGCGGGGCTGCTTTCCCCGATGAAGGGCTACCGCACCAAGAGTAACCGCGAGGCGGGAAAGGGGAGAAGCGATCTGTTTGTCAAGCCCGTGTCGCGCAGAAAAGAGGCGTTTGTCGTGGAGTTTAAGGTGGCAAAGAAGGTACGAGAGCTGGAAAAAAAAGCGGACGAGGCGCTGCGTCAGATTGCAGAGAAGCAGTACGCTTCGGAGCTGTATGACGACGGGTATGAGATTGTTGGGAACTATGGCATTGCTTTTTGCGGAAAGGACTGTCTGGTGAAGTTTCAGGGGGAGGAGAGTTTCAAGTAAATTTCTCAGGCTGCATTCATGAGAATAGGGTTGAGAAAAAAAGGTGTATCAAGTATACTAAAAATGGAGTTGAATGTAGTAGAATAGGGAGTATTATAAATGGGGGACGAAGAATTTTACGAGGCAGCAGTCAGGCATTGGATTGATGGAACGATACTAGAACAGCAGGAAGAATATGACAATGCTGTATGTATGCAGGGATTTGCAGCAGAGTGTGCACTAAAGAAGATCATGGATAAAATTAATTCTTATGGAGACAGCACGAAGTATCGTCATTATGGGGATATTTTGTTTCAGGATATTAAAATGATACTTGACGGGGATCTGAGTTTGACAGCGATCATTGATCCGGCTAGTGCGCTAAGATTGTCTGCAATATCAGTTCCAGAAGTATTGTTTAAAGGGCATCCTGAAAGAAGGTATTTTAAGGATGGGATATATACCAAGAATGACGCTGAATTGTGCAGAAATACAGTGGAACGCTTGATTCGGGAAATAACGTACATGCGTTTAGATGGGTATCTATAAGGAGATGAAAAATGATTATATTTAATAATGCCTTAGACGCGGCTTTGCAATATGTGTGCTCATGGGATAAAAAGAATTTTCTAACAGAAGTGACATTGATTCGGGATGTATTTGGAAAAATATCGTTTCTGATGGAGAATACGGAGCCGATTGCGGATATTGATCAAGAGAATTTAGAGAATATATTGAAGCAAAATTTGGCAGGATATTTTAGTGGGAAGATTTATTGGAAAAAGTTGTCATCTAAGCAGAAAAGAGTGCAGGTACGAGAGGAAATTATCGTACAGCTAATAGAACAGGAACGTTCAGAGTGGATCGCCGCGCAGGGAATTTCATTTTATATTGCTGAGAGGACGATTGCGAAAAAGGCTTGGATTCGTAAAAATGAGAGTTTGGAATCCGTGTGGACATATGAAGAGGCCATAATGAATACAGGGACAAAGGTGGTTACTTTCTATTCGTTTAAAGGAGGAATGGGAAGGACGACGGCGCTGGCTGGGATTGCACTCAACTTGGTAAATCAGGGAAAGAATGTAATGATGGTGGACACAGATATCGAGGCACCGGGGCTGGCTACACTGTTTTTTGACGAAGAAATGATTGACAGAGGGGTGCTGGATTATCTCATTGAGCAAGGGATTTGTCAGGGAATCAATATTGCAGATTATGTACTGGATATAACAGAGCCTATGTTGCTAGATGAGTCGGCTGGCCAGTTATACTTGATGCCGGCTGGCAAGGTAGATAGACATTATCTGCAAAAACTGGCGCGCATTGATTATCAGGATAACAGAGAAGGATATATGAGAAATTCCTTGGCAAGACTATTGACGGATATTAAAGAAAGCTATGCAGTTGATTATATATTGATAGATGCGCGTGCAGGATTTCATGATATGGGAGGCGTGACGGTGACACAGCTACCTCACGGAGTCGTATTGTTCGGCAATGACAGCAGACAGTCATGGGACGGCATTACACAGGTTCTTCGAACCATAGCAGAAGGACATACGGAGGATTTTCCTGTAATGCTGGTTGGAACCATGTGCCCAAAACCTACTGCATCGAATTATATATCTGCGAAGGAGTATTTTATCAAGAAGGCCTATACAGTCTGTGTGGAGAATTACTATGATACAGACAGCGGCATACCCGGAATAGAGGCTGAAGGAGAAATTCATTATCCTGAACTCATTTCATTCAATGATGAACTCTTACAGGGAATTGAATTGTATTCGGACGGCGGGCAGGAGCGCAATCAGAGAGTAAATGCATATAAAAATATATTGACAGGGGAAGATTATAAAAAGATTACAGAGCGCATGAAAAGCTGGTTTGGAGAGAGGTAAGCATGGAAATTGAGGAAAAATGCAGGATATTGGAAGGCATTTGCGGCTGTGTGCCAGAAAATGGTGCGGGGGAAGATGAAGAAAATCTTTTGCCCAATTTTTTGCCTTTGCGCAGTTACAGTAAGCTGGCAGACCCCAAAATATTTTTAATTACTGGTGGACGAGGTTCTGGTAAGACAGAACTTTTTCGGATACTGACTTCCTGCGGCGGTCTGGACTATGTAATTAGTGAGAAAGACAGAAAACGTTATACACGGTTACAGGAAAGCGAGTTCTTGACTGGATTTATCGCAAAAGGACAAGGCTCAAAGGCATTCCCCATTTCGAATGTCTGTGATGAATTGCTAAAAAAAGAGAATCCAGAGAACCTTAATTCCTTTTGGGGAGGACTGGCTTGTGCTGTACTCTTAAAACGGTTTCAGCATGATCAAGATATTATTGGGCTGGCTGAGCAATACTTGGGGATTGAAAGTAAGAATATTTTAATAGAAAATAGCAGTGAAGTTTCAAAATGGTGGAAAATACTAGATACCGCTAAAGAAAAGTGGGAAAGTTTTTTGGACCATACAGATACCATACTTGAAAAAAGAGACGTCCATATCTGCATGGTATATGATGAATTAGATCATATTTGCAGCAATTATGAAGATTTATTTGGATATATCAGAAGTCTGCTGGATTTCTGGTATCGCCATAACAGCCGATTTTCGAATATTAAGGCAAAGATATTTTTGCGCAGTGATCTGTACAAGGCGAAAGCGCTTCAATTTGTAGATGCTTCCAAGATGGGGGCATACAGGCTTGAACTGAATTGGGATGTCCGTTCACTCTACCGTTTACTGGTAAAAAGAATGATAAATACAGGAATCTGGGAAATGGAGGCTTATCTCAAAAGTGTGCCAGATTTGATACAGCCGCAAAAGTATGATGCATTAGGGTATGTACCTGAAGATTCAGAGGAGGCATTTCGGCGTTTAACAGAGAAAATGATTGGTCAGTATATGGGAAAAAATGCAAAGAAGGGCGTAAGTTATGCATGGGTTCCAAATCATATACAAGATGCGAATGGAGAGATGGCACCAAGAGCTTTTTTGAAATGTTTTGCATTTGCGGCAGAGGAAATGCTTCATAGCAGGGGAGATGTAGCTGCCTTGGAAAATGAGCAGGTGCTGCTTCCCACTAGATTGCAGGGGGCAGTGGTTAAGGTGTCTGCTGACAGAGTTCAGGAACTGACACAAGAAGAGTATCAATGGCTGCAAAATTTAATTGGCAGGCTGGACAAGAAGGCAATGCTCATGCAACAGGAAGAGTTTTTGGGATACCTCAATCCAGAAAACTGGCCAGAGACAGAGAGAGGCAGACTGCCGGGCAAGACTGCCATAGAGATTATGGAAGTGCTGATGACACTGGGAATCGTTATGAAAACAGCAGATGAGAGAGTGAATATCCCTGAGATTTATCTGCATGGATTTGGATTGAAACGAAAGGGTGGCATCAAGAGACCAAAATAAAACTGATTACAAGAGAAAGGGAAAAACTGATAAATGAACCCAGCCACATTATTCTTTGCAGCCACATTATCCGCACTGTATCTGCCAGCCAGTGTTGCACAAGCCAGCACAACAGCATTCCCGCAATATATTGCAGATACAGTACCAGCAAACACAACATCAGACAAACCAGAGTCCTCCAATATCCGCGCTTTGTACGAGACCTATCAAGCACGCCTGAATGCGATCGGAACGAAGAGTGACATTTCCGAGAACGGTTTTGATATCGTGGAGAGCCAGATTTTTCCATTTGAGCCGGAGATTTTGCTCGAACCTGCCACAGAATCCGAGCCGGATACTGCCTCAGAACCCAGTGATATCACCGAAGCGGAACCCTCCTCAGGACTGTCTGTCATTCCGGCATTTGACAGGACGTACCACCGTCTAGCGCTGTTTCTTGCCGACGCAGACGGTACAATTTTGTACCGTACAGACCAGCTTGAGACGAACAACAGCATACGCGGGCAGATGCAACAGCCCAAGCAGGAGATTGCTTCTGTGGCATTTCAGGACCTAAACGGCGACCTGCGCACAGACATTATCCTTATCACGGTCTGCGAGGGCGCAGACGGCAGGCGGTACAAAGTGGGGGACGTGCTCTTGCAGAGTGCAGATCAGCTTAGCTTTTACAGGGATTACAGGATCTCAGACAAGCTCAACCGCTTTGGCATGAACAAAAATGCCAAGTCGATTACCGCGTTTGTCCGCGACGGGGACTCGACAGAATTTCTGTATACCGCGCTGACGTTAAAGGAACTGCGCCAGCACGGGTTTCAGATTATTACAGAGCAGTCCTACACCAGAACATTTGGGAAACTGGGCAAACTCCAAGTAGTGCCGGGAACCTACCGCATTGCGGACTATGAGGTGTTTTTAATCTACCTTGTCAATGAGCAGGATTATATCATGTCGGCGCTGCTGCCGATGGGGGAGTACGATAACCTGTACGCGCTCAAGGGCATTAACTGCCGCGATATTGACGGGGACGGGCTGAAAGATATCATCGTGCTGGCAAAGTACAGTTATGAGGACGAAGAACACAAACTTGCAGTTGCAAGCGATTACAGTATTTATTATCAGCGGACGGGCGGATTTTCGGCGGATACAGAGATTAAGAGCCAGTATCCTTGCACCGATGAGGATACGATGCAGACGATTGTAGAGAAAGCCAGAGCTTACTGGGGGTGGGAGACAGACAATGATTAAAATATTGATTGTAGATGATGAGAAACCGATTTGTGACCTGATTGACCTGAATCTGTCCTCGGCAGGATACCACTGCACAGCAGTTCAGGACGGGTTAGAGGCGATAGATTTGATAGAGAAGGAAGTTTATGATCTGGTGCTGTTAGACATTATGCTTCCCGGCGCTGATGGCTATGATGTCATGGAGTACATACGCCCGCTGGGGATTCCAGTCATTTTTATCACCGCAAAATACGAGGTAAAAAACAGAGTGAAGGGCTTGAAACTCGGCGCCGACGACTATATCGTGAAACCGTTTGACGTGGTAGAGCTGGTCGCGCGCGTCGAGGCAGTGCTCAGGCGCTACAATAAGACAGAACAGCGGCTCACCGCAGGAGATGTCACTGTGGAGGTGGAGGCGCACCGCGTGATGAAGGGAACACGGCCCGTCGAACTTACCAACAAGGAGTTTGGGCTGCTGGTGCTCTTTATGCGCAATAAAAATGTGGCGCTGTTTCGGGAGACTTTGTATGAAAAGGTCTGGGAGGGCGAGTACTTTGCAGACAGCCGCACACTGGATTTGCATGTGCAGCGGCTGAGAAAAAAGCTGGGCTGGGAACATAGTCTGGTGGCAGTGTACAAGGTTGGATACCGTCTGGAGATATCAGACTAAGAGGTAGTATCATGAAGATTTCACTAAAAATGCTGCTGTCCACCGTCGTTGTCATGGCGCTGGCGCTGGGCTTGAGCGGATACTTTTTTGTCAATTACGTGTTTGAGACCTCGCTTGCGCGCGAGGTGGGGCAGGCGTCCGACGAGAACAGTATCCTGAGTTTTGCGTTTGAGACGGCAGTGCTCAATGTGCCGGCAAGATACACGGTGCTCCCGGACAGCACAGTGGAGGAGATTGCGACCAAGCTCGAGCGGGGCGGGCGCGGCACCAACCGGCTGATTCGGATCGCAGATGAGCAGCGCGAGGTGATGCATACCAGTGACGGCTTCGACGCAGATGAGCAGCTCTTGCAGCAGCTAGAGCCGGATACGAAGGCGTACCGCGTCATTGAGACGGAAAACGGTTATTATGTGCACACCTGTGCGGCGGTCAGCGCACTGGGCAGAATCCTTTATCTGGAGACCATGAAAGATGTCTCTGACGTGTTTACAGAGCGCGCAATGGGCTTTTCCCTGTACCGCAGGGTGACGCTGGCGATGCTTTTGAGCGGAACAGTCATCATGCATTTTATCTCCTCACATCTGACAAAACCAATCCGCCTCCTCACCAGAGCGACAAGGCGCATGTCAGATGGAGAGTACACATACCGGGCAAAGCAGGTGAGCCGTGACGAGCTGGGACAACTGACCTGTGATTTTAATGAGATGGCAAACGCACTCGAAGAAAATATCGAGAAGCTGGAGGAGGAAATCGAGATGAAAGAAGAGTTTATGGGTGCTTTTGCCCATGAACTCAAGACACCGCTCACCGCAATCATCGGCTATGCGGACATGCTGCGCTCCCATAAACTTGACGAGGAGAAGAGTATCCTGTCTGCCAACTATATCTATACAGAGGGCAAGCGGCTGGAAGCGATGTCCTTTAGGCTGCTGGATATTATCGTGGCAAAGAAAGCGGAGGTGGTGCGAAGCGGTGTAGCGGCAGCAGAGTTTTTTGCGTACCTTCAAGAGATGTTCACCGAGGAGAACCGGGGCATGAAATTTGAATTTACATGGGAGGACAGCACCGTCTGGGCGGAGGTCAATCTGATTAAAACAGTGCTTGTCAACCTCATTGACAATGCGTGCAAGGCGTCGGAGCCGGGCAGCCGTGTCAGTATCCGCGGGAAAAAAGTTGAAAATGGCTACCGGTTCGAGGTTGAAGATGAGGGCATTGGCATTCCCGTTGAAGAGCAGCGCAAGATTACCAAGGCTTTTTATATGGTGGACAAATCCCGCGCTAGGAGTAAGAACGGCGCTGGACTAGGACTTGCGCTCTGCGAGGAAATCTTAAAGATTCATCACAGCGAACTGACGATACAGAGTGAACAGGGCAAAGGGTCCTGCATTGGATTTGTGCTGGGGGATAGTTTATGAACAATACATTGCGGTGTCTGGCCGTATTCTCGACAGTGGCGTGCGTGATCGCAGTCTCCATATGGGGACCGGAAACGCTTGCAAAATACAAGGACAGGGGCATCTTAAACCAGCCCAATATTGAGACAGTAGAGCAGGCAGGGGAAGGATACCGCTATCAAATGAATGCCAATGAAAAGCTGTATATCCTGTCACGCTGCCTTGGCACACAGATGGTCTCAGAAAACGATCCGGCAAATACCGACCTTGCGTATGAGGATTTAGAAGGCTCGTATGTCTTTGTGCGCAAATATAACGGGCCATCAGGAAAAGAAATCACCGATGAGGAGATTTATGCGACCTGCAATGAAGGGCTTGAAATGCTCAAGACACTGGGGATTTTGCCGGAGGAGGTGCGGGAGGTGAATGCAGCCTCCTACGACGCGACCCTCTACTCTGCCATTGATGTCCTTGAGCCGCGCAACAATGTAGTTGTCTGGAAAATGGAGCTTTCAAACAGCCAGAGAAACGCCAACAAGGCAAACCGTCTGATTGATGCCTGCATTGATGCGGACGACGGCAGGATTTATGAGTTTTATGCGCGGACCTCCCTTGCGTGGGGAGAGATTGACACCGATGCGATTGTGGAGGCGTGGCGGACTTATATGGGACTGAGTGCGCCGTCGGCATATGAGTCCGACAATCCACTGTTAGAGGCGACGCCGTATTTCAAAAAATATGTATTCTCAGGCATGGGAGAGGGCAGGACAATCGTCACGGTGGGCTACTATGAGGGAATCAATGAACTGTTTTTAAAAATTACTTAAAAATGATGCAACTTTGATGCAACTATGATGATATTTTGATGCACCCCTTTTTTAGAATGGTATGTGTAGAACAAACCGTTTTCAAAAGAGGAAGGAGCATCTTGCGATGTACGAAGGACAATCATTCAGCAGAAAATATACAGACTATTGTGAGCAGAGAAAAAGGCGCAGACGCAGGACGCGCAGGCTGGTGTTTGCCGTATTTCTGGCGGTGTGCGTGGCAGCGCTGGCGCTGGTGCTCTCAGACAGGCTTCTGCCAATTGAGGTGTGGGCGACGCCGGAGAAGGACAGTAAGGAAATACAGGAGATCGATTTTGGCGCGATACAGCCGGAGGAATCAGAACCGGAGGAGGAGCCCGAGCCAGAACAGAAAAATACGCCGGTAATTTTCATCGATGCGGGACATGGCGGGAATGATGGCGGCTGTGTGGAAGATGGAATCATTGAGAAGGAGATCAATCTGGCAATCGCCAGACTTGTGCGGGACAAGCTAAAAGAGCTGGGGTATCAGGTGGTGATGTCGCGCAGTGTAGACCGCTATGTCGCAAAGGAGGACCGCGTCAGGAAAGCCAATGAAATTCAGGCGGATATTTATGTCAGCATACATCAAAATTCGTCAGATGAGCGGAGTGTCAACGGCATGGAGGTATGGTATGACGGGACAGATGCACAGCGCGACAGCAGGCGGCTGGCGCTTTTGGTCTCACAGCAGACGGCAGGAAGCACCGGGGCAGTAGAGCGCATGGTTCGCGGAGATGCGGATTTTCATGTGACAGGCAGCACGCAGATGCCAGCGTGCCTGATCGAGACAGGCTTCTTGACCAACCGGGAGGAGCGCACCAAGCTCGCCGCGGCGGAGTATCAGGAGAAGATTGCGACAGGGATTGTGCAGGGCATCGAGTACTATTTTCATCCCAAAACGATGTACTTGACCTTTGATGACGGACCGTCCGAAGAGAATACCGAGAGAGTGCTGGACATATTAAAAAAAAGAAAGATTCAGGCGACTTTTTTCCTCGTCGGGGAGAACGTCGAGAGACACCCGGAGATTGTGCGCAGAATTGTCCGCGAGGGACATTCCATTGGGATTCATTGTTACAAGCATGACTACAAGACCTTGTACCAGAGCACGGAGAAATATGTGGAGGATTTTGAACATGCGCGCCGCGTAGTCTATGAGGTATGCGGCGTCAAGGCGCAGATGTTTCGCTTTCCCGGCGGCAGCATCAACAATTACAACCGGCAGGTCTACACGGACATTATCAAAGAAATGACAGCGCGGGGGTATATTTATTATGACTGGAATGCGAGCCTCGAGGACGCCGCGGTGAGCGTAGAGCCTCAAATGCTGTTAGAGAATGGCGTAGAGACGACAAAAGGGCGCAAAAAAGTGATATTGCTCGCACATGATGTCGTGTATGACACCGGTACGATTCTGGAGGATTTACTCGACCGTTTTCCAGAGTACGAGATGCGCCCGCTCAGCGAAGAAGTCGAGCCAATCCAATTTTAGAGACAAAACAATACTTGCAAATTCTATCAAAAACTGTTATACCTTTCAGTAGGGGCTTGAAAAAGAGCCGGAATCAGGGAGGAAAGAAAAAGAATGTACAGAGCAGGTATTGATTTGGGCGGAACAGCGGTTAAAGCTGGGATTATTGACGCAAAACAGCAGATTTTAGCGCAGGCATCTGTGCCGACGGGGGCTGAGCGGCCAGCGGAGGAGGTCATAGCGGATATGGCAGGGATTGTCAGGCACTTGCTTGACAAGCTGCAAATTGATGCAAGCGGGCTTTTGGGAATCGGCGTAGGCAGTCCGGGGCTTGTAGACGCAGATGCGGGCATTGTGCGGTACTCTAACAACATTAGCTGGGAGAATGTGGCGCTTGTGCAGGAGTTAAGGAAGTACTTTTCGTGTGAAATCCGCATATCCAATGATGCGAACTGTGCAGCGCTGGGAGAAGTGAAGGCGGGCGCCGCCAAGGACATCGCAAACGCAGTCCTGCTCACGCTTGGAACGGGTGTCGGGGGCGGTATTATCCTCAACGGCAGAGTCTTTGAGGGCAGCAACGCCGGCGGCGCAGAGCTTGGACATACCAGTATGGTAGTGGGCGGAGAGCCCTGTACATGCGGCAGGCGCGGCTGTGTGGAGGCGTATGTGTCCGCCACCGCCTTAATCCGGGATGCGAAGCGGGCTGCCGCCGCAGACAAAAAGTCGCTGCTCAACGAACTGTGCGGGCAGCGGCTTGAAAATATGAACGGCAGGATTCCTTTTGATGCGGCGCTGCAAGGCGACAAGACTGCGAAGGAGGTCGTGGAAAACTACTGTACCTATCTGGCAGAGGCGATTGCAAATTATGTCAATATCTTCCGCCCGGACGTCGTGCTGCTGTCAGGCGGCATCTGCAATCAGGGCACCTATCTGACAAAGGCAGTCGAGGAACACCTGAGTTTTCTGTGCTTTGGCGGGGACAGGGCGTTTGTGCCGCCCGTGCGCTGTGCAGTGCTTGGCAGCGACGCTGGAATGATCGGCGCTGCCAATCTGATCGACTTATCAGGGCTTGTATAAAGTAAAGGCAGGTTTTGCCAAGTAGAAGCCCTGCACAAAATCTGCGCCAAGGTCTTTGACGGTATTGTATTCGGACTCGGTTTCAATACCCTCAGCGATGACCAAGAGCTGATTTTGGTGGCAGTAGTCAATCGTGCTGCGCACCAATGCCTGTGTAGAGGGGGTCTGGTCGATATTTTTGATCAGACCCATGTCAAGCTTCACATAGTGGAACAGCCGCGTGACCAGCATGTCACTGTTGCTGTAGCCAGAACCAAAGTCATCAAGGGCAATCGGAATATTCCATTTCCGGCAGAAAGCCCTTTTTTCGCGTCTATTTCAATCTCGCTTCTGGCATTTTCAGTAATCTCCATCACAATGCGGCTGAGCTTGCTGCCGTACAAATTCTCGAGCGTCTGCCAGTCCTCCTCGGAGAGCAGTTGGTTTGGGATAGAATTGATGAAAATGTGCACATTGTCTTGTGCGCCGGCTTGGTCAAAAAAGCCCTTTAGCGCATGGAACCATGTAAGCCGCTCGATTTTGTCTAATTTAAACTGGGCTTCCGCAACGCGCAGCAGGTTATCTGGATTGCCAAGCAGGTCCGACACAGGGCGTATCAGCGCTTCATAGGCAAAAACTTTTCCTGTTTTGACCGAGAAGATCGGCTGGTAGGCATAGCGGACTGCCTCGTCGATAATGATGCGGTCAAGCTCGCCGACACCCTGCACTAAGATATAGTCGCGCACATACGAATCCTTGTTGTAGGCTTTGATGCTTCCCTTGGAGGATTTCTTGATCTGGTACATGGCAAAATCCGCATATTTTAGAAGCTCGGCATAATTTGCAGCGTCTTCATTGTAGAAAGCCATTCCCGCGGAGGCGCTCATATTCAGCTCGTGGCCGTCGGGCAGGCTCAGCCGTTCCTTCATGAGCTGCTGGTGAATGCGCTTTAAGATGTCCACCAGCTTCTGCTTGGGCGCATCATACAGAAATACCGTGAACTCATCGCCGGCAAGACGGGCGCTGACACTGTTTTTGGGCAGTTCTTTTTTCAGCAGGTCAGACAGCGTACAGATATATTTGTCGCCGATCTCATGGCCATAGGTATCATTTGTGTACTTGAGGTTGTCGAGGTCCCAGATGGACAAAACGCCGTTGCCGCAATGCCCCTCGTCAATCAGATATTTCATCTCCCGCGAGAAGGCGCGCCGGTTGTAAAGTCCCGTCAAAATATCGTAATCGCGGTCGTGGATAATCTTCTCCTGCTCCGCCCTGCGCGCAGTGATGTCAGAGATGGTGATTAAAATGGTGCCCTCTCTGCGGTTTTGCTTGATATGAAGCCATTTATCGGCACAGCCGGGGCGCTGGTAATGGTATTCCTCAGGATTTTCATGGCTCTGGAGAAAGCAGTCATTGTACTGTGTGATGCGGCTGGTAAACAGGGTTTTGGAAATATGGTTGTGCTCCCAGCCCCCGTCTGGCAATTCTAGGATTTCAAAAAATTTGTGCGTGCAGTACACCATGTCACTCTTGGGATCAAATTCGCACACGCCCAGAGAGACGCCGGTAAGCTCAATAATTTCAGCCATCTTATTACCAAGCTTGTAGATGGAGATATTCTGCTCCTCGATGGCGGCAGACAGATTGTCAAACTCTGTGATGCGCGTCCTAGGCAGCGTGCTATAGCCCGGTGACAGTTTAGGGATTCCGTCGTTAAGTGTTTTGATGGGTTTCATAAAAATATGCGTGATCAGCAGCGTCCCAGTGATGGAAAACAGCAGCGACAAAGCGATCGCGCCGATGACTGTCAGATTTAACTGGCGGGAGGAGGCAAATAGTACGTCAGTTCGTATCAGGCCGCAGAGAATCCACTGCTGTGTGCGGTAGGGCGACTTGGCGGAGTAGAAGCGCAGCGGATGTATGCAGGCGTTGACAGCGGAGTCTAGCCCGTGAATGTCAAGATCATAGATGTTGTACGCCTGACTGCGGGGATTCATCGCGAGGGTGGCACCGTGCTCTAGCATAGAATAATAGGAATGATTGACCGCCAGAACGCTCTGTGCAGTCTCAAAATCCTCCGTCACCGCCAGAAAATAGCTTCCGTACTCATCGAGCGTGATATCATGGCTTGGAAGGAGTTTTTTGAGGTAGTCGAGTGTCATGTCGAAGCCGATGATACCATAAGCGTGATGATCGCCGTCTAAGAGCGGGATACTGTAAGTGATACACAGCATATCATTCGGATGGATTCGCACAGGCATACTGAAATATCCAAGGTCAAGCGCAGAGAGCTCCGCGTAGGTGTTCCCACCGTCCAAAACAGTCTGGTAAAAGGTACAGTTTTTGTCCACATCGAGCGTGGAAGTCCACTGGGAACTGGTGGTCAGGGCATAGTCATACAAGAGCTGTGAAGGGCCTGCTTCGATTAAAACATCAGAGTTGCTCTCTGGAGAGTCAGAGGGATTGAAGTCCCGCAGATACAAGCCCTCCTTCTGGGTGCTGCCCGCCTCGCCGTCTAGTATGACAAAACAGGAGGTGGCGCCGCCGCGGCGCAGTGCACGGAGAACCACCGGCGTCAGGCTGCCAAGCAACGACTGGCGGTTGGCGGCGTCCGCGGTGTAGTCCCCGATGCTCAGTCCGAGCGCGCCTGCCTTCTCGACGGTGAGCATTGTCACGGACTGATAAAAGGCGTCCATATTGACAAAAGCAGAAAACTGCTGTTCGAGAGACGCCTCCCTCGCTGCCACTGTGTTATCCAGCACGCGGAAAAGTTTCTGGTCTAAATTTTCAGAGGTATTGCTAAAAACAATAATGCTGGCAAAGATTGTCGCCTGAAACAAAATAATCAAAATGAGCGGCAGCAGGATATAGTACTTTAAACTTTTGGAGCGGGATATTTTTTTCATGGCAAATAATCTCCTTATTTACAGCACGCTTGAAGCTGCTTGAGCGTGTTGTTATACCAAAGCTCGAAATGTTCGTCTGTCAAAAATTCACTGACCGGAGTGCCGCCGTTTACGGCGGCGCGGTCGCGCAGGGCAAGCTCTAACATGGTGGTGTCGAGGACGCTTCTAGCCTGTGTACTGCCTGTAAATGCAGGAGGCGTATACATGATGTAGTTGCTGTTTTCTTCCAGTGCGACGCGCAGCGTATCACGGACAATCGCGCTTGTCGGATTTTCTGACAGGTACTGGTTCACATTTTCGGGCTTGACAGCTTCCTTGCTGACAGGCATATAGCCGCTGTTTACCGAGAATTTCAGATTTTGCTGCCACTGTGTAAACCATTTGAGGAAAATAACGCTGGCGTATTCCTCCGCCTCCGTCGATTTTGTGACAGCCATTCCTGCACCCTGCTGGACAGCGCAGGGCGTCGTCTGGTCAAAGTTTGGAAGCGGCAGTACAAGATGTTCAATGGGGTAGGGGCTGCCATCTACGGGGGTCACTTCCGTGGGAAAGTACACCGCACTCGAGGAGGAGCACACCAGTGCGATAATTTCGCCCAGCTTTACATCGTCGCTGCGGTACTGGCCTACATGGCGGAAGTAGCCTTTCACGTAAGGCACATAGAAATGTTCCCATATTTTACGCATTGAGGCATGGTCAAAATCAAGGGTTGTCTTGCCGTCTGTCACTTGGAATATCTCGTGTCCCAGTTGAGAGCTTGCAATAATAGGATAGTTCGCAAAGGCGTCCCTGCCAAAAAATGCCTTCCCGCCAGACCACTCATAATACGTTTGTGCAGTCTCTGCAACGCCCTCCCATGTGGACAGTGCCTGTGTCGTCACGCCGGCAGCGAGCGCAAACTTGTCCCAGTCGGTCTTATTGAGAATGAGCACCTCTGTCGATTTGGCGGTAGGGTACAGTTTCCACTCATGGTTTTCCCCGATGCAGCCCGCTTCCACGAAAAGTTCTACATAAGAGTCCCGTTCCTCCGCGGTGATATACTCGTCGAAATTCACCAGAGAGATTTCCTTGTCAAGCGCAAAGGCAGTATCCTGATAACATTGGAAAATATTGGGCATGTCAGGCGCGCCGATTTTCTCGTTTGCGGAGTCCCACAAGGCATTTTCAAGATCGGCGACGGTGCTCATGCTCTCGGCGTTGACGACAATGCCCTGCTCACGCCCGACAGTGTTGTTGAACTCGGAGACCAGCTCGTCAAATGCGGCGGCGAGTGCACCGTTATAGTAATGCCAGATTTTGATGCTTGTTGGATTTTTGGCGGACAGACCGTGAGTGTTTGTCCTGCCGCAGCCTGCGAACAAGAGTGTGGAGGCGGCGCAGAACATATATAATATAGAAGTAATGCGTTTTTTCATGGTATAAACACGTCCTTTTATGGTATTTTTTGTAAGTTTAGTATATTGTACCATATAATTACCTGTCATTAAAATAGGAATTTTTATAGAATTTGAAATAGAAAAGTATATTTGGTAAAAATTAGGGATAAAAATGACAATACTTTCAAATGTTAACGAATTATGTAAAACCCATTGCGGACATGCCCAAAAACTGATATACTGGACAGGACATGAAAAAATGAGGTATGGAGGGATATGATGAAAAATGTAAAATCAACTAGACATGTGTACGGGCTTGTGCTCGCGCTGTTTGTCCTCATGGCGGGCATACAGGCAAATGCCGCAAAAGCGCTGAATCAGGCGTTTGCAGTGATGGCAGGCAGTGTTCTCTTGGATAAGAATACAATATCTTACACTGCGGTGCTTCCTGAGCTGCCCGCAAGTGACGACGGCGCTGTTTATCTGTATGAGCTTCAGCCGTTTGAGTACGCAGTCGCACCGACAGCAGTCCCCGTGGCATCAGCGCCCGCAACGCTGAACCCGGCATTCACACTGCCTTACACAGAGGCGCGGCTCTACACGAAGCTTGGGCTTGCAGTCAAGTCTGGCGGACAGAATGTCCTGATCGCCAATCCGCAGTATATTGCCAATCCAGAGCTGTTGGCCACACACACCAAGGCAAGACAGACAAGGGCGCTAAAGTCAGAGCAGGGAAAAGATTTCTGCAATTTGTATCTGTCAGAAAATGCCGCAGGCGTCATCGCAGGCAGATATACGACGGCGCAGGTGATGAACAACGGCGGCAATCAGGCGATTACCAATCCGTATTCGCGGGCAGCCATCATGCCGACAGACACGCGCCCAGTACAGCCGCGGCACTATATGCTCAACGCGTCTGAGCCGGCTGGAATCACTGCACTTGCGTCTGAACTGTCCAAGGTTGCTGCAAACTCAACCGTCGAGAATTTTATTATCGGAAACGAAGTCAATGTCCGCACATGGAACTATATGATCTGGACGGACTGGGACAGCTATATCAGAGAGTACGCGCAGTCCTTCCGCGTAGCCTACAACGCAATCAAGAGCCAGAATGCAAACGCACATGTGTTTGTATGTATTGACCAGAACTGGGACAGAAACCGTCCTGTAGGACATCAGGAATACTATGAATTTATTGACGGAAAAGATTTTCTGGAAAAGTTCAATGCACTGGTTGCAGGTGAGGGAAATATTGACTGGGGCGTGGCACAGCATCCTTACCCCGTACCATTGACGTATGCAAAGTTCTGGGATATGTCAGGCTGCCCGAGTGGTAGCTACATGGCAGCGCAGGTATCATCAGGCAAGATGATGACCTTCCAGAATCTCTCGCTGCTCACGAACTATTTGCAGTCCCCGGAGATGCTCAGCCCGCAGGGCGCAGTACGGCATGTAATCCTGAGTGAGATAGGGCTGACCAACGCGCAGGGAACAGAGGTACAGGCAGCGGCGCTCTATGCGTCCTATGTGGCGGCAAAATCCAATCCGTTTGTGGAGGAGATCATCTATCTTCTGAGCTTTAGCGAACCGCAGGTGGACACCCGCTTGTCAGGACAGTCGCAGCTTGTGTATGACAGCCTTGGCACAGCGAATGAAGCTGTCTATGATGCATGGGCAAAGGCGTTCATCGGCATCAGTGACTGGTCACAGGTTATCAGGTAATGGGCAAAATTGACCAAAACAAACAGATCAAGAGAGAGTCTTTGCTGGATACAGCCTACAAGCTGTTTACCAGCAAAGGCATTCATAAGACCTCAATCTCCGATATTGTGGACAATGCCGGTGTGGCGAAGGGAACCTTTTATCTGTATTTCAAAGATAAATACGATATTAGAAACAAGCTGATTGCCCACAAATCCGGCGAGGTGTTCCGGCGGGCAGATCTCGCTCTCAAGGAGACGGACATCACAGATTTGGAGGAGCGTGTTATTTTTCTGATCGACCATATTATCAACCAGCTTGTAGAGAACAAAACGTTACTGGAATTTATCACCAAAAATCTAAGCTGGGGTGTATTTAAAAATGTGCTGATCGGTGCAGGGGACTACAGCGAGGTCGATTTCTATGATGTTTACCACAGCATGTTTCAGAATGAAGGAAAGTTCAAGGCGCCCGAGGTGATGGTCTTTATGATAATCGAGCTTGTGGGGGCGACGTGCTACAGCTCGATTCTCTACAGCGAGCCTGTCGGGATCGGGGAGTTAAAACCGTATATTTTCCACACAATCAGGGGCATTATGGCGGCGCACCGGATTGAGGAATAGAGCGCTGCGGTACGGTTTACAGAATTAAATTTCAAATAACTATAAAGTAAATCAAAAATAATCCGATAAATTATGTATAAAAGAACTAACAACATAATTTTTTCGACTAGTTTATTAGGAAGGAGGAGTCCGGTATGCGTATAGATGCTTATAATCAAATCCAACAGATTTACGGAACAAAAAAGTTATCAAAGGTTGAGGAAAAGAAGACAACAGGAGCAAGCTTCAAGGATCAGCTTTTACTCTCAGCGACTGCTCAGGATGCTTCCGCAGCAAAAAAGGCACTCTCAGCAACGCCTGATGTGCGCCAGAATCTTGTGAACTCCATCAAGGAGCGCATAGACAATGACACTTATGAGGTAGACATGGAGGATTTTGCAGGAAAGCTCTTAGAAAAGTATAGTGGCCTATTTTAAAATGCCGTGATATGACAGTGAGGTGAATAGGTGGCAAGCTTATTGGAAAACTTGATCGACGTGCTCGACAGAGAGAATGCAGCGTATGAAAGAGTTGCAGTGCTCGCGGAGAGCAAGACTTCTGCCATTGTGGCGGGAGACATCGAAAACCTGGGCAAAATCATGGAGGAAGAACAGGAGATCGTAGGCAAAATCCAGGGAATGGAGAAGCAAAGAGATAAATTTCTGGCTGATATTGCCAACGTAGTTAACAGGGATGTTGAAACATTGAAACTCATAGACCTGATTCAGATGCTCGAATCTATGCCCGACCAGCAGCAGAAGCTGAAGGACGTGCAGAAACGCTTGAGGGAGACCATAGACAAGCTGAGGGAGACCAACGGGAAAAACCAGTTGCTCCTTGCAGAACGCCTTGACATGGTAGATTTTAACCTCAACATGATACGAGCGGTGAAGTCTGCGCCGCAAACAGCCAATTATTCAAAGAATGCATATACAAACGGACAATCGCTTGGTATCTTTCATGGTGGTTTCGACGCGAAACAATAACGACGAAACACGAGGTGAGATACCATGTCTTTGTTTGGATCATTATATTTAGGCGATAGCGGGCTACGCACATCGCAGAATGCGCTGAACACTGTAGCGCACAATTTATCAAATCTGAATACACCCGGATATGTCCGCCAGCAGGTGGCAAATTCCGATACGACATATATTAATGGAGGAAGTTCAGTCAGAGGATACAAGTTCCAAGTGGGGACAGGGTCAAAATACTCTGAGTGCAGACATGTCAGAGACCTGTTTATGGACCGGGCATACCGTCTCGAGAACGGCAGAATGTCCTACTATGACGCTTCCTACTCGGCAGTCTTAGAAGTCGAGGATATTCTGGGCGAGCTTGATGGTGCAGCCTTCAAGAACTCCGTCTCAGGACTGTGGACCGCGATGCAGGAGCTTGCAAAGGACCCCAGTGATACCGTCAATATGTCGATGTTGGTATCAAAGGCGGCAAGTTTCATGGAGAATGCATCTGCTGTCTACAAATCCTTTCAGGAATATCAGAACAATCTGAACAGACAGATCAAAGATGCTGTCAAAGATATTAATTCCATCGGAAACAGAATTTATGAATTGAATAAAGAAATCATGAAAATCGAGTGCGGCGGCGTCGAGCACGCAAATGATCTGCGCGATGAGCGTGACCAGCTGCTTGATATGCTCTCGGGTTACGGCAACATTGATTACACAGAGGAGAGAAACAATTCCGTGACAGTGCGTTTTAACGGCGCAGATTTTGTCACAGAAGGTCATGTATATGAGATGCAGCTCTACACAGATGAGAAAACAGGCTTTGTGACGCCATATTGGAACCAGACGCTCTCCTTTAAGACAGATGCGAGTGGCAAACGCGTTCCAGACTATGAGGCTGCGGCAGTTTTCAACCTCAAGGAAACGATCTCGTCAGCGGCAAACACCGATGTCGGAGCGCTCAGGGCGCTGCTGCTTGCCAGAGGCGATCATGTGGCAAATTACACGGACCTTGATGTGAGCCTCGGCACCGATCTCAAGCTTGATAAACTTGGCATCAAAGAGAGTGCATACAATGACAAGGCGGGCTTAAAGTATTACGAGGATTATATTTCCAAGTCCATCATCATGAACGTGCAGGCAGAGTTTGACAACATTGTCCACGCAATCGTCACAAAGGTCAATGAGGTGCTCGCTGAAAACTGCGATCCTAAGACCAAATATCTGTGTAATGCAGACGGCTCACCGCTGCAAATGTTCCAGAAGACAAACTCAGCTTCCTACGAAAAGGTGGTGCTCAGCAACGCCGAGGCAGAGGTGCTCAGAGCACAGGGCGTAAAGCTCTACGAGATTTATAATGATGATGAAGAGCTGGTTTCTAATGTATATTGGAAATATATTGAGGAGGATCCTAATGCGCCGCATACGCTGTACAACGCAGAGAATGCCAAGATCAACCAGAAGCTCGTGCAGACGCCGGCGATGCTTGGCTTTACCAAGGAAGAGAGCTCTGTAGACTTTAATATTGGTGAGAAGTTTGTAAAGGCATTTCAGGAGGAGGGCATCTACCTCAACCCGAAGGCGACGGATATCAGCAGCTTTGAGAACTGCTATATCGACTTGATCCGGCAGGCGTCTACCTCGGGCTATGTATTTCAGGGCTTGTATGAGTATGAGCAGCTTGCACTTGAGCAGGCGGACAATGAGCGCCAGACCGTAATTGGCGTATCCTCCGACGAGGAGCTTGAACATATGATTATGTATCAGAATGCATACAACGCAGCCAGCCGGTATATCAACGTGATCAACTCTATGCTCGACACCTTGTTGAGTATGGGCGCATAATACATGGAAACAGATGGAGGAAAGTATACATGGCATCAACATTTATGGGGTTAAATATATCGTATTCAGGCTTGGTCGCTTCAAATGCGGCGCTGAACACGACAGCGAATAATATTGCAAACGTTGAGACAGTCGGCTATTCCAGACAGATCATCAACCAGACTGCGGCAGATGCGATGCGCGCCTTTGCAAGCTACGGCTGTATCGGTGCCGGCGTGGATACCCTTGGGGCTGAGAGAGTCCGGGATGTCTACTATGATGAAAAGTATTGGAACAACAATTCCAAACTCGGCGAATTTGACAAGAAATCTTACTATTGTGCAGTGATTGAGAACTATCTTCGAGATGAGAGAGGGACAAATGAGGTAAAAGGCTTCAGTACGATATTCAGTGAAATGCACACTGCGCTGGATTCCCTTTCAAATCATGCAGACGAAGCAGATTATGCACTTCAGTTTATCGGGAAAGCAGGAAACCTCTGCGAGTACTTTAATATTTTATATAACAATTTTCAGAAAATGCAGACAGATGTCAATGATGAGATCGCGATCAAAGTCGATGAGATCAACAGCGTTGCACAGCAGATAGCACTGCTGAACAAGCAGATCAATATGGTGGAGGTCAACGGGACGACCGTGGCAAACGACCTGCGCGATAAGCGCGACCTGCTGGTTGACCAGCTCTCGGCGGTGGTAGATGTCCAGTGTGAGGAGCGCACAATCGCATCGAGGGACGGAAGCGAGGCAAATATCAAAGAATATACAGTCATGATCGCCGGCGGCCAGACGCTCGTGAGCGGAAATGATTACAGACAGCTCGACTGCGTGCCAAGGGCATCATGGCAGAAGGCAAACCAGAATGATGTCGATGGGCTTTATGATGTGCGCTGGAAGGATACAGGAATGGATCTTGGCATCGGCGCGCAGAATGTGAGGGGCGAGCTCAAAGGACTCTTCGAAATGCGTGATGGAAACAATGACGAGGCATTTCACGGGACAATACAGTCTGTGGACGGTATTAACAGAACCGTCACCATTAAGACCACAGCCGATTATCTGACAGATATATCCAAGTGCACACTTCCGCTGACAGGCGGCCAGATTACACTGAGCGGTGAACGCTATTATTATGACAGCTTTACAATGGAGGTAGATGAGGAGACAGGTGCGGCATACTACACCTTCAAGATTGCAGAGGAAACCTCCAAGAATCCGACGATGGTGCCATCGTCCTATGCAGGAAAGAGCGCGCATGTCGGCGAGCAGGTGGACTATCAGGGAATCCCGTATTATCTTGAGCAGATGAACGAATGGGTGCGCGACTATGCATATCATTTTAATGAGATCTACGGTGTGGAGAATGCGACAGACTTGAATGGAAACACCCACGAGGGCGCGATTTTCTTTACAGGTGACAATAGTGTGACTGGCGGACAGTTTTTACTCAATGGTTCGTCCGTCTATGACAAGAGCTTTGACAGCTCAAAAAACACAGGATATTACATGCTGACCGCAGGGAATTTCAATGTGGAGAAGTCCATCCAGAACGATGCAACGACGATGGCGACACACACCGGTGTGGTAGACGGTGTGGCAAAGTACGATATCTTGGATAATCTCAAGGATTTGTCTACCAACAAGGACCGCATGGTATTTAGAGGGTGCAGTGCACAGAGCTTTTTGATCTGTCTGATGGGCGACTCGGGACTGAATGCCAACAGTGCCAACAGCTTTCAGGAGATTTATGCAAATATAGAGGAGTCGATCGCAAACAGCCGCTTTTCAGTCAGCGGTGTGGACTCCGACGAGGAGGCAGCGAACATGATTAAGTTCCAGAATGCCTACAATCTGGCGAGCAAGATGATTTCTGTATTAAATTCCTGCTACGACAGACTGATCACACAGACCGGAGTATAGGAGGTTTAAAACTATGGCAATGAGAATTACGACAAAGATGATGCAGAGCACATCTCTTAGGAATCTGAATACAAACAAATACCGGCAGGAAAATCTGGTGAACCAGATGTCCACAGGCAAGAAGATCACAAGACCTTCAGATGATCCGGTCATTGCAATCCGCTCCCTCAAACTGAACTCGACAGTTGACAAAATTGACCAGTTTTATGAGAAAAATGCATCTGATGCGAATAGCTGGCTCGACCTCACCCGCTCGGCGCTCTCCACTGTGATGGAAGTGTTGAGTGATGTCAAGAAAGATACTGTAAAAGCAAAAAACAGCTATATGAAAGTGGAAGACCGTGATGCGATTATCAAGAACCTGAAAATGGCGATTGAGGAAATCTATTCCACAGGAAATGCAGACAGTGCAGGTAGAAGTGTATTTACTGGATATCGTACAGATATGCCGCTGAGCTTGAAAACAGATAAGAAAGAACTGAATACCATCACAGAGCAGTTTTTTAACAACACGATTGACAAAATTAATTTTGTCTACGCAGGTGATCTCAGCACCATCAATGAGGGGAATTTCAAGCAGGTAGCAGACAGCGTCAACAAAGACGATATTTTTGATGCTGATATTTACAGAAAACGCCTCGCGTATGATAACATAGATATCAAACAGAAATTAGATGCAGATGGCAAGCCGTTGGTTCCGGCAGAGTATGAGTCCAACATTGACATCGGCTATATGTCCGACGCATGGGTAAACGGCAACAGCGCAAATCTTACCACAGGCTCGATTTCAGCGTACACGACAATTGATACCTCAATTATGCCAAACGAGGCAGTCGTAAAGCTGACAGACGCAGCGACAGGAAATGTTGTGGAGGTTCGTGTTCCGCAGGGGAAAGATTCAAGTGCTATAGCAACGATGCCGGCGGGCGTCACGGTAGCTTTCGACGAGGACGGCACGATTAAGATTACCAACGACAATACTGTGCCCAAGGAAACTGCAAGCATCGGAAGCAGCGTCAAGAGAAATGCAGATGGCGAGTATGAAGTTACATTTGACAAGAAATTTAAAACCTCGCTGGAGATTGACCCCAAGAATTTTTATCCGACAGGAACAAACGACGCCTACAAGTCAGTTATCAGTGACCCGAATGCGATCTCATATATCGCGGAGACGGGCGAAGTGCTGTTTGGTGATGCGATTGCAAAGCGCCTGATGGAGCTGCCGGCAGACAAAGAGCTGCGTGTGACGTATGACAAGACCAACTGGAAGAAAAACGACCTTGATCCAGTACATTATTTCTATACAGAGCGTGCAGGCAAGACAGCTTCAGGAAAAGATAAGACGCTTGTCTATAATGAGAATTTCCTGACAGACCCCTCAAAGAATGGCAAGCAGATTATCGAGTATGACGTTGGAAACAATCAAACCCTCCGTGTCAACACGACCGCAGACGAGGCGTTTACGCACGACATGGGCAGAGATATGCAGGAAGTGATTTCTATGCTGGAGGAGTACGCCCGCTATGAAAACAGCCTGAATGATGTCAAGAAGATGATCGAGTCTGGAAAATACAAAGGGACAGAAGATGAGGAGCTGCTCGAGCGCCAGAAGGAAGCCTTAGAGGAGGCGATGACCCGTGTGGGCGATAAGATCAGCAACCGCAGCGATAAGCTGATCTCAAACTGTGACGAATATGCTGAGCGTGCACAGTTGGCGGAGACTGACTGCGGCGCCAGAATGTCAAGGCTTGCTATGGTAGAGAACCGTCTGAGCATGGAGCAGACGAACTTTGAGGAGCTTGTCAGCATCAATGAAGATGCAGATTACACGGATCTTGTCATTCAGCTAAAGAGTATCGAGATGACCTACAATGCAGCGCTGTCCTCTATCAGCTACGTAATGCAGACCTCGCTGCTCGACTTTATCAGATAAAAGCGTATTAAATTAATAGATTGGAACGGAGTGAGTACAATGGTAGAAGTAGATACTAGAATATTTGGCAGAATTGCGATCGAGGAAGATAAAGTTATCCGTTTTGACCACGGCATCTTGGGATTTCCCGATTTGAGGGATTTTACATTAATCTTCAATGAGGACAAAGGCGTGGAGTCAAGCATCAAGTGGCTTCAGTCCCTCCAAGAGCCTGCATTTGCCATGCCGGTCATGAACCCAGACCTTGTTGTGGCAGAGTACAGTCCGAATTTTGCAGCCGATCTCCTGAAACCGCTAGGGGATAATCTTGACAGCGAAAACATCTTAATGTTTGTCACCGTAACAGTGCCCAAGGATATCACCAAGACCACTGTGAACCTCAAAGCACCGATTATTGTCAGCGTGGAAAACCGCAAGGCAGTGCAGCTAATCAGTGACGATGACGCCTACAGCGTAAAACATGCGATTTATGAGCAACTGATGGCACAGAAGGCAGTACAGGCATAATCAAGGCATAAGGCTACAAAAGGAGGCAGGGGAAAGATATGCTGGCACTATCAAGAAAAAAGGGCGAAGCCCTGATGATCAATAACGATATCGAGATCACAGTGCTCGACATCAAAGGCGAGCAGGTTAAAATAGGTATCAGCGCACCCAAGGAGGTGCCGGTATACCGCAAGGAAGTATATATCCAGATTCAGGAAGCAAACAAGGAAGCCTCTGCAAACATGGAAGGCATGGAGCAGCTCGCAAGCCTGTTTGGAAAATAATATGTGAAATGTGAAATGGTAAAACCGTGAAGGGTAAAAGAGTAATCGAAAGATTACTCTTTTACGTTGTGGAGAAATTTAAAAAAAGTTGACATAAAAAGTTAAAAAATACTTGCATTTTAAAAAGTTATGGTGTAGAATAATAACAGATGAAAGATATTATGTTAATCATAAAACTTTCTCACCGCTAATAACCAAGAATGTTGCAATGGTTCTATAGAATAGGCGCGCGGCCAGCGACGAATTTTGGATTATTATATGAAGATTACAGTTTAATATTTGGAATGAATATTAAGTGTGATAAATCGCAGCGTATCAAACCGCTGTACATACAACTGAATAAAAATATAAAACAGGTGCCATCAAAACAGGTGAAAAGGATTTGCCTGCGGCACACCCCGGATAAGGATATTTGGGGCTGTAAAACAAGGAGGTATATTTTATGGTAGTTCAGCACAATCTTAGAGCAATGAATTCTAACAGAATGTTAAGCATCACACAGGGATCTCTGAATAAATCTACAGAGAAGTTATCATCAGGCTACAAGGTAAACAGAGCAGCAGATGATGCAGCAGGTCTTTCAATTTCCGAGAAAATGAGAAAACAGATCAGAGGACTTACACAGGCTTCTCTGAACGCAGAAGATGGTATCAGCGCAGTACAGACAGCAGAAGGCGCATTGACAGAAGTTCATGACATGTTACAGAGAATGAACGAGCTGGCAGTAAAGGCTGCAAACGGCACAAACTCAAACTCTGACCGTCAGACAATTCAGGACGAGGTAGACCAGCTTCTCACAGAAATTGACCGTGTAGCAGAGACAACAAAGTTTAACGAGACTTATCTGTTGAAGGGTGATTCTGGAAAGTCTAAGAAATATCTTGCAGCTCATGATGCAGGTCTTGAGGGAACATTGACACAGGGCGCTACAAACGCTACATTTACAATGAAGCAGTTAGAGTTCGGCGATACAATCAAGATTGGCGGCAGCGAGTATCATATCAGCGGTACAGCAGCACAGCAGCAGAAGGTAGTTGGCTCTATGCAGTCTGGCCAGCAGGTTACAATTGATGGCATTACATACACCGCAGCATCTGTATCCAATGCAGATAAATTTGAACTGACAGTTGCAGACTTGAAGAAGAAGGTTGATGACAGTGGAAAGAGCACTGTAAACATCAATGGCAAGACCTATTATGGCGATAAGGTGACTGGCACAAAATCAGCGATTACATCAACGGTTGCTTACAATATGGTGAAGAAAGAAATTGGTCTGGCAAGCAGCATCGGCGCAGACGCATCGACACAGGCATCTGTTAAATCATATTCAAAGGTTACAGAAAATGGCGTGAAGAAGATAGAATTTGCTATTGATAAAGGGCAGGTAGAGTCCCGCAACGACCTTGACTTCAGTCTCCATGTAGGTGCAGACGCAGACATGACCAACAAGATTAGCGTGAAGATCAGCTCACTTGACACCAAGGGACTTGGCATTCAGGGCTTAAATGTAAAAGACGCGACAGGTGCAGCAGCAACTTATGCAATTGACTCAATCGCTGACGCAGTATCCAAGGTTTCCGCACAGCGCTCATTACTTGGTGCAGTACAGAACAGATTAGACCACACGATCAACAACTTGGATAACGTTGTAGAGAATACAACAGCAGCAGAGAGCCAGATTCGTGATACAGATATGGCGACAGAGATGGTGAAATACTCTAACGCAAACATTCTTTCACAGGCAGGCCAGTCAATGCTTTCACAGGCAAATCAGGGGAATCAGGGAGTTCTCGCTTTACTTGGCTAATCATCATGATGTAGATGACACATTCAAGGATTATTATATAGAAAAGACATAATAGAGAGATAGATGAAAAAGCTCACCGCGGAGTGCGGTGGGCTTTTTTGATAAAATTTTGAATATAAAAAGGAGAAGAAACATGTATAAAATACAGTTTTTCAATGGCGGCTTGGCAAATCAGGCATTTCAATATATATTTGCCAGATATTATGAACTGTCCCATCCGGGGAGGATTATGTATCTCGACGATTCCTATTTTGCGCTGAATACCGTGCACAATGGATACGAGCTTGAGAAAGTGTTTGGCATCAAACCGCATATGTTGAGCGAGATTTTTGATCAGGAGATGTGGCAGTATCTTTTGCAGGAGCGCAAGGCGGGGAAGAGCATTCCTCAGATTCTGCTCGATAATGGCAATAAAATCGTTTTGATCTCAGAGGTAAAGGATAGTTTTGCTACGTTCAATCCGTTTCAAGGAGAGGTATTTTATCAGGATGGCAGAGGATTTACGCCCCAGATTTTAGAGTATCCGGGAAATGCATACTATCACGGTTACTGGATTTGCAAAGAGTGGTTCGATACCTACAAAGAAAATTTCTTAAAAGAGTTTACCTTTCCAGAATTGGAAGATGACATCAACAAGAGCCGCTTGAATCATATCCTAGAGAGAAATTCGCTGTCGATTCATATTCGGAGAGGGGATTATGTACAGCTTGACTGGGCACTTCCCGTAAAGGATTATAGGGAACGAATTGATGCATGGACAAAAACGAGGGGAACGGACTGGGATTTATATGTTTTTTCGGACGATCTGGACTGGTGCAGGGCAAACAGTGAAGAAATGGGCTTCAATGCTTTTCGGAGTGTATGCTATGTAGACGGCAATACAGGAAGTAAGAGCTATATTGACATGCAGTTAATGAGCCAGTGCAAAGGCGTGATCGCCTCCAACAGTGCGTTTAGTTATTTGGCAGCATTGTTAAATACAAGAATAATCAGTTATATAGGACCAGAGGACAGAGATGTGTAATATCTTTGAAAATGAAAGGAGTTGTCGCAAAGACAGCTCCTTTTGCATCAATATAGATAGAATCGTATATCAAAAAGATGAAACAAGTAAAAGAGTAATACAATTTACAATATTGTGCTAAAAATCTAAATTTTCATGTTTTTCAAAATTTTTTGAAAAAAATTGAAAATTAGACTAAAGTATTTTGAATATGCACCGATATATAAAGTGTAAGCAAGCAAAACGCTTATAAATACAACTAAATATGGTAAGTACATAAAGTCAGTTCTCCTGAAAGGTGAAATGGTCAGGACAACTGCAACACAGAAACAAAGTGACAGGTGATACAGAAATCGCCCGGGCAAAAGGAATTGTCCGAGATCAGATTTGCCAGTTACTTTGGCAAATCTTATACCGTGTAAACACAAGGAGGTATTTATTATGGTAGTACAGCACAATCTTAGAGCAATGAATTCTAACAGAATGTTAGGCATCACACAGGGATCTTTAAACAAATCGACAGAGAAGCTCTCATCAGGCTACAAAGTAAACAGGGCAGCAGATGATGCAGCGGGTCTTTCAATTTCCGAGAAAATGAGAAAACAGATCAGAGGACTGTCACAGGCGTCTTTGAATGCTGAGGATGGTATCAGTGCAGTGCAGACCGCAGAAGGCGCATTGACAGAAGTTCATGACATGTTACAGAGAATGAACGAGCTGGCAGTAAAGGCTGCAAACGGCAC
>ERZ808028.81-NODE-81-length-105940-cov-21.830281_pt1 | contig 105940 bp, 97 predicted proteins | sample MGYA00380184_ERZ808028 | MGnify/ENA primary metagenome ERZ808028 (study PRJEB31490, sample SAMN06133397) | mouse gut metagenome | isolation source: J8_1 | host: mice | place: China: Chengdu | collected 2015-05 ... | reverse complement strand
TGCTCCGGCACCTGTGAGGCCACCTCCGTGAAGATGGACTACAAGGGCCTGGAGAGCTGCGCCGCCGCCAAGCTGCTCTTCGGCGGCACCGGCAAGTGCGTCTACGGCTGCATCGGCCTGGGCGACTGCGCCCAGGTGTGCCCCGTCTCCGCCATCCACATCAACGGCGGGCTGGCCCGGGTGGACACCAGCGTGTGCATCGGCTGCGGGCTGTGTGCCAAAACCTGCCCCAACGGGGTCATCGCCATCCGCCCCGCCGACGCCCACATGGTGGTGGACTGCAACAGCCGCCAGAAGGGCGCGGGCACCCGCAAGAGCTGCTCCGCGGGCTGCATCGGCTGCAAGCTGTGCGAAAAGAACTGCCACACCGGGGCCATCACCGTCACCGACAACCTGGCGAGCATCGACTACGCCAAGTGCGACGGCTGCGGCAAGTGCATCGAGGTGTGTAAGGCCGGATGCCTGGTGGCGCTGAACATCACCAAGGCCATAGTGCGAGAATAGGCGCATAGGGGAGCTTGGAACGAAGCGAGGGCGAAAGCCCAGCGGCCGCACGGCGGACGCGGGTTTTGCCCGAGGCGGAGTGAAAGCGACCCGGCCATGCGCCAAATTCGAGCATGAATACGAAACGGCTGACAAATGAAGCAACGCCAACGGGGGAGCGGCCATTTGGCCCTCCCTCCGTTGCGGTTTGGAGGGATGTGCCCGTGGATTGGCTGAAAACCCATAAAAACGATGTGCTGCTCATCGCCGCCCTGCTGATTTTGGGAGGCGCTGTGGCCCTGTTTCTGTGGTTCACCCGGCAGGACGGGGGAACCGTCCGGGTGCAGGTGGAGGGGGAGACGGTGATGGAACTGCCCCTCGGCCGGGACGCCCAGGTGGAGCTGGGGGAGGACGGGCACGCCAACCTCCTGGTGATTGAAAACGGAACCGCCCAGGTGACGCGGGCGGATTGCCCCGACCAGGTGTGCGTGCGGCAGGGGGCGGTGCGCTACAGCGGGGAGTCCATCGTCTGCCTGCCCCATAAGCTGATTGTCACCATCGAGGGCGGGGCGGCAAACGGCATCGACGGCATAGCGTGAGGATAGACGCGGCCTATTTCATGCGCCCAATCCGAGCGTGAATACGAAGGAGGTTCCAGATGAAAGCATCGAAAGTCGCCCAGTATGGGCTGTTGATTGCCCTGGCCCTGGTGCTGTCCTACCTGGAGTCGCTGGTGCCGCCGCTGTGGGTGCCGGGGGTGAAGCTGGGCCTGCCCAACCTGGCCATCGTGTTCGCCCTGTACCGGCTGGGCTTCAAGGACGCCTGCGTCATCTCCCTGGTGCGGGTGGTGCTGGTGGCGCTGCTGTTCGGCAACGGGGCGGCGCTGGCCTACAGCGTGGCCGGGGCGGCGCTGAGCCTGTCCCTCATGGGCTTGCTGAAAAAGACGGGGAAGTTTTCCAGCGTGGGCGTCAGCGTGGCCGGGGGCGTGGCCCACAACGCGGGGCAGATTTTGGTGGCCATGGCCCTGCTGGAGACCTCAAGGCTGGCGTGGTATCTGCCGGTGCTGTGGGTGTCCGGGACCATCGCCGGGGTGCTGGTGGGCCTCGTGTCCGGGGAATTGGTCCGAAGGGTCCCGGAACAAAAATGAGGTGATCGAGATGACGAAGAAAATGAAGAAAAGCGAAGCCGATTGGGTTCGCGCTATCCTGTTTGCGCTGTGCTCCCTGACCTGGCTTCCCGACTGGCCGGTGGAGCGGGCGAACTGGCTTCGGGTTGTTTTCCCCATCGTCTGCGCCGCCATCGCTGTTTGGAACCTGATCCGGTATTTCAAAGACCGAAAAGCTGAGAATGAGGAAAAATAAGGAGGTCCTACCCATGAATCTGAACACAACCGGGCTGTTCGACCTGAGCCACACCCTGGCCGGGGACTACTTGGCCCGCTTTGAATACCCCTGGCAGGCCCTGGACGGCATCAAGGACCTGATCCTGACCCTGGGCCCGACGCTGGGGGACGAGTACGAGGAGCTGGGCTCCCAGATCTGGGTGCACCAGACCGCCCAGATCGCCCACTCCGCCTTTTTGGGCGCGCCCTGCATCATCGGCCCCCACACCGAGGTGCGCCACTGCGCCTTCATCCGGGGCTCCGCCCTGGTGGGGGCAAACTGCGTGGTGGGCAACTCGGTGGAGCTGAAAAACGTGATTTTGTTTGACAACGTCCAGGTTCCCCACTACAACTACGTGGGGGACAGTATTCTGGGCTACAAGAGCCATATGGGGGCGGGGTCCATCACCTCCAACGTGAAGTCGGACAAAACCCCGGTCGCGGTGCGGGACGGGGCGGAGCGTGTCGAGACGGGCCGCAGGAAGTTCGGCGCTGTTTTGGGCGACTGTGTGGAGGTGGGCTGCAACAGCGTGCTCAATCCGGGCACGGTGATCGGCCCCCGCAGCAATGTGTATCCCCTGTCCTGCGTCCGGGGCGTGGTCCCGGCGGACAGCATCTATAAGACGGGCGGCGTCATCGTCCCCAAGCGGAAGGGAGAATAAGCGATGGGAAAATATTTCGGCACCGACGGCTTTCGGGGGAAGGCAAACGTGGAGCTCACCGCCAGCCACGCCTACGAGGTGGGCCGGTTTTTGGGCTGGTACTATGGCCGGGAGCGCAAGGCCCGCATCGTGGTGGGCAAGGACACCCGGCGGTCCAGCTATATGCTGGAGTACGCCATCAGCGCGGGCATGGCCGCCTCCGGGGCGGACGTGTATCTGCTCCACGTCACCACCACCCCCTCCGTGTCCTACGTCACCAGGACGGACGGGTTCGACTGCGGCGTGATGATCTCCGCCTCCCACAACCCCTATTACGACAACGGGATTAAGCTCCTCAACCGGGAGGGGGAGAAGATGGACGAGGCCACCATCCGGCTGGTGGAGGACTATCTGGACGGCCAACTGGAGGTGGACGGCCAGCCGGTCCCCAGGCTGCCCTTCGCCACCGGCGAGGGGGTGGGCAGCATCGTGGACCACACCGCGGGCCGCAACCGGTACATGGGCTACCTGATCTCCCTGGCGGTGTACTCCTTCCGGGGGAAGAAGGTCGCCCTGGACTGCGCCAACGGCTCGGCGTGGTCCATCGCGCCCAACGTGTTCCGCTCCCTGGGGGCGGATGTGTACGTCATCAACGACCGGCCAGACGGGCTGAACATCAACCTGGACGCGGGCTCCACCCATATCGACGGGCTGCGGCGGTACGTGAAGGAGCACGGCTGCGACGTGGGCTTCGCCTTCGACGGGGACGCGGACCGCTGCCTGGCCGTGGATGAGAACGGCAGCCTGGTGGACGGCGACCAGATTATGTACCTGTACGGAGCGTATATGAAGGAGCGGGGCAAGCTGCTCACCAACACGGTTGTGACCACCGTCATGTCCAACTTCGGGCTGTATAAGGCGCTGGAGGCGGCGGGGATCGGCTACGTGAAGACTGCGGTGGGGGACAAATACGTCTATGAGGACATGGTGAAAAACGGCCGCCGCCTGGGCGGCGAGCAGTCGGGGCACATCATCTTCTCCAAATATGCCCGGACGGGGGACGGCATTTTGACCGCTCTGAAGGTGATGGAGGTGATGATGGCCCAGAAGGAGGCCCTCAGCCGGCTGGTGGAGCCGGTGACCATCTACCCGCAGGTGCTCATCAACGTGCGGGTGAAGGACAAAAAGACCGCCCAGGACGACCCGGCCGTCCAGGCGGCGGTGCAGGCCGTGGCGGCGGAGCTGGGCGACACGGGCCGCATCCTGGTGCGGGAGTCGGGCACCGAGCCCGTTGTGCGGGTGATGGTGGAGGCCCCGGAAAAGGGGCAGTGCCAGGAATTGGCCCAGCGGGTGGTGGACGTGATCGTTGAGAAGGGACATTCGTCGGAGCAAGGTCCGCTCTGATTCGGAACGCCCGGCCGGGCATTCCTCATCCCTCTCCCTTGTTCCTCCTCTCCCGGCCAAACCCGCTTCGCTGGGCTTTGGCCGGGTATCAAAACCGCCCCGGAGGGAATCCCTCCGGGGCGGTTTTTAACGAATCAGGGAACGAAAACAGCGTTCAGGCACTGTGGGCCGCAGCAGCTCCCATAAGCGGGCCTTCGGGTCGCCGCGTTGGGGCGGGGGCGGGGATAATGCTTCCCATGTCTGGGCAGTCCCGTATTGGAACGTGGACCAGCTTTCGTTCAAGACAGTGCCGTTTGCCATGGCGGTAATGTATAGGTTTTGGAGCAGGAAATCGAAGCCGTCCCGGTATTCCTTGGGGGACAGGCCGCAGACCCGCTTTAAAAAGGCCGTTTCAGCGATTGAGCCGTTACCCAGCAGGGAAAGGATGCGCTCTGCTGGTGGGGTAAGGGGCTTTTGGGACTTTGCCGCCTTCAGCAGATAGTAGGCTTCAGGGGACAGGTAAGTGGTCCGCTTGCGGAATACCTTGGAGTAAAACAGCCTGCGCTGGTCAATCAGCTCAGTCACATCCTGCCAGGTGCAGCCCACGTCTTCTAACGCGGGCAGGTCGGAATTTCGGTTGCACAATAAAATACCATTGGCCTCCAAATAGTTTTGCAGAGGATTCATGCACATTTATCGGTCCCACTTGCTGATAAGCGCCCGGATCTGGTCCTCGAACTTGCCCAGGTCCTTGTTGGAGCCGCCCTTGTTGTGGGCGATGACCTCCATGAGCTTCTGGCCCACGTCCTCCAGCCGCCGCCAGGCGGGGGAGCCGGCGTCCACATGGGCATGGGTTTTGGGTTCCAGGACGATGCCCGGGGCGATGACGCGGTTGTCCAGCAGGTCGTAGACCTCCTCATAGTTGGGGGAGTGGGCCTGGAAGCCCAGGTCCCGCAGGGTTTGGGCATAGGCCTCGGTGGTCTTGTGCTCCCCGTGGACCACAAACACGTGGGTGGGCTTGGGGGCGTAGGCGTTGATCCAGCGCAGCAGGCCGTCTCGGTCGGCGTGGGAGCTCAGGCCGTGGAAGCGGACGATGCGGGCGCGCACGGCGATCTCCTCGCCGAACAGCTTTACGTGGGATGCGCCGTCCAAAATGCGCCGGCCCAGGGAGCCGTCCGCCTGATAGCCCACGAACAGGATGGTGGACTCCGGCCGCCACAGGTTGTGCTTGAGATGATGGCGGATACGCCCCGCGTCGCACATACCGGAGGCGGAAATGATGACCTTGGGCATGGGGTCGGTGTTCAGCGTGCGGGACTCCTCGCTGCTCTCGGTGATATTCAGCCCGGGGAAGCGGAACAGCGCCCCGCCCCGCAGGGTCTGAATCTCCTCCTCGTCCAGATAGCCGGTCAGGTCGCCGGAGAAAATCTCCGTGGCCGCCCCGGCCAGGGGGGAGTCCACATATACCTGGAAATCGGGATTGTGCTTCACCAGGCCCTGCTCCTTGATCTCCCGGATGAAATAGAGCAGCTCCTGGGTGCGGCCCACGGCGAAGGAGGGAATCACCAAATTGCCCCCTTTGGACAGGGTTTCCTCAATGACCTGGGCCAAGTCGGCGGCGTAGTTGGGCTTCTCCTTGACGGAGTGGAGGCGGTCGCCGTAGGTGCTCTCCGTGACCACGTAGTCCGCGTCGGTAATGTGCTGGGGGGCGCGGATGATGGGGGTCTTGCGGTTGCCGATGTCGCCGGAGAAGACCACCTTGCGGGTGACATCCTCCTCGGTGAGCCACATCTCCACGCAGGCGGAGCCCAGCAGGTGGCCCGCGTCCACAAAGCGGATTTTGATGCCGTCGGAGATTTGCAGCTCCTGCCCGTACTCGCAGGTGACAATGTGGCGCAGGGCCTTTTCCACGTCCACAATGGTGTAAAGGGGTTCTACTGGCGCTTTGCCCGCCCGCTGGCCCTTTTGGTTTTCCCAGGCCGCGTCGCTCTCCTGGATGTGGGCGGAGTCCCGCAGCATGATGGACAGCAGCTCCGCCGTCAGCCGGGTGCAGTAGATGTTGCCGGAAAAGCCCTGCTTGACCAACAGGGGGATGCGGCCGGAATGGTCGATGTGGGCATGGGTGACCACCACGTCGTCGATGTAGGCGGCGGAGAAGTCCAGCTCGGCGTTGTTCTGCTCGTCCCGGCCCTGCTGAAGACCGCAGTCCACCAAAACCTTGTGCCCGTTGGCCTCTACGCAGTGGCAGCTGCCGGTGACCGCCTTGGCGGCGCCAAAAAAGGTCAATTTCATGAAAAAGAACCCTCCGTTCATATGTTCATTGTGCACTTTCTCTAATTTGTATTGTATATCAGGCGGCGGGAAATGTAAAGACCATTTCCACATAATTTCGACGCAGATGGAGGGAGAAGCAAATCTGAACTTGTGTTTTGCTATGGAGCTGTGATATAATCATTATAAAGTGCGCTTCTATACCCAATTCGGCCAGTTCAGGAGAGGGCGGCGGCGCGCAGCTGATACTCGAATAAGGAGATGCTTGCCTTGGAGAGAGCCACAAACAAACAAAAAATTCTTATCGTGGACGACTCGGAAATGAATCGAGCCATCCTGGCGGATATGCTGGGCAATGAGTTCGATATCCTGGAGGCGGAGGACGGCAGCGAAGGGGTGGCCATGCTTCAGCGGCACAGCATGGAGATTTCCCTGGTGCTGCTGGACATTGTGATGCCCAAGCTGGACGGCTTCGGGGTGCTGTCCATGATGAACAAGTACCACTGGATTGAAGATATCCCGGTGATTATGATTTCGGCGGAGCGGGGCTCGTCCCACGTGGAGCGGGCCTTTGAGATGGGGATCACCGATTTTATCAGCCGGCCCTTTGACGCGCTCATTGTCCACCGCCGGGTGGTAAATACCATTTTGCTGTATGCCAAGCAGAAAAAACTGATGTCGCTGGTGGCTGACCAAATCTATGAGAAGGAACACCGCAGCAGCCTGATGATCGACATACTCAGCCATATCGTGGAGTTTCGAAACGGGGAGAGCGGGATGCACGTGCGCCATGTGCACATCCTGACGGAGACGCTGCTCACGGCGCTGACCCGGAAGACGGAGCGGTACCGCCTCAGCCCCACGGACATCTCCGTCATCAGCACCGCCTCCGCCCTGCACGACATTGGCAAAATCGCCATTCCGGAGGAGATTTTGAATAAGCCGGGGAAGTTCACCCCGGAGGAGTTCGCGGTGATGAAATCCCACTCCATGGTGGGAGCGGAAATGCTGGAGGGTCTGACCGCCTATCAGGACGAGCCGCTGGTGAAGGCGGCCTATGAGATCTGCCGCTGGCACCACGAGCGCTGGGACGGCAGAGGCTACCCGGACGGGCTGAAGGAGAACGAGATTCCGATTTCCGCCCAGATTGTGGCGCTGGCGGATGTGTACGACGCGCTGACCAGCGAGCGGGTGTATAAGCCCGCGTTCAGCCATGAGAAGGCGGTGGAGATGATTCTCAACGGGGAGTGCGGCATCTTTAACCCCCTGCTGATGGACTGCCTGCGGGACTGCGCGGACGAAATCCAGGAGGAGCTGGGCAACGACACCGCTCTGCGCCAGGGCCAGCGGGAGATGCAGAACGTGGCCAGGGAGCTGCACAAGCACGAGGAGCTCACCGCGTCCGAGCGCACCCTGGAGCTGCTGGAGCATGAGCGGATGAAGTACAGCTTCTTTGCCGCCATGACGGAGGAAATCCAGTTTGAGTACACTGTGCAGCCCTCTATGGCGACGTTGTCCGCCTGGGGAGCGGAGCGGCTGGGCGTAGATGAGATTATCATGGACCCGGAGCACAACGAGCGGGCGATGCAGCTGCTGGGAAAGGAGAATTGGCAGGGACTGGCGGACGCCCTCCACGCCACCACGCCGGGCAACCCGGTCATCACCTATGACTGCCTAATCAACTACGAGGGAGGGGGGCGCTGGACGCGGATTGTGGCCCGGGCCACCTGGTCCTCCGACGAGCCGCCCCGGTACACCGGCGCCATCGGAAAGGCCATCGACATCCACGACTCCCGGATGCAGATGGATAACCTGGAGCGCATGGCCACCCACGACGCCATGACGAGCCTGCTCAACCACGCCACCGCCAAAAAGCGGGTGCTGGAGCGGCTGAAGGAGCGGCCCGAGGGGAAATACGCCCTGGTGATTTTCGACTTGGACCACTTTAAGCAGGCCAACGATACTTACGGCCATATGTTTGGCGACCGGGTGCTGGTGCACGTGGCCAATAAGCTGCGGCAGAGCATCCGGGACGGGGACATCGCCGCCCGAGTGGGCGGGGACGAGTTCCTGATTTTCCTGGAGTGCAAGATGGAGATCGAGCCGGCGGTGGAGCGCATCTATACCGCCCTGACGGGGCGGTTTGAGAACTTCCCCATCTCTGTGAGCATGGGCGTGGCCACCATCGAGTCGGTGGGCTCTGATTACAACGCGCTGTTCCAGGCGGCGGACCGGGCGCTGTATACCGTGAAACGGTCCGGCCGGGGATATTTCCGCTTTTATGACGACAGCATGGAGAGCACTTTGTCCGCCATCTCGCCCATTGACGGCGGACAGGAGGCGCCCAAGCCGGCGCAGAATGAGAAAGGAGAGTGCTGAATATGACGCTGAAAGAGTGCTACGCCGCTATGGGCGGAGACTATGATGAGGTGATCGGACGCCTGCGCAGCGAGCGGCTGGTGCAGAAATTCGTGCTGAAGTTTTTGGACGACGGCAGCTATGACCTGCTGTGCCGCGCGCTAGAGGAGGGAAACCGGGAGGAGGCCTTCCGGGCGGCGCACACCATCAAGGGCGTGTGCTCCAATCTGGCCTTTACGCAGCTGCTCCAATTCAGCAGCCAGCTCACCGAGCTGCTGCGGGAGGACGGCGGGGACTCAGAGCAGGTTCAGGCCCTGTTTGGGCAGGTGCGGGAGAGCTATCAGCGCACGGCCCAGGCCATCCGAAGCTTTCGGGAGGAGGCTGAGACATGAAAAATAAGACGACGCGATTTCTGATCACCAGTCTGATCGGGGTCGCGCTGCTGTGCGTGTTTGTTTTCTCCTTTTTTGCGATCCACATGAGCGGCCAAAGCGCCCGCACCATTAACGAGGTGGGCACGCTGTATATGTCCAGCATGAGCCAGCAGATTTCCATCCATTTTGAGAGCATTATCAATTTGCAGCTGGATCAGCTGGAGGTGCTGGTGAAGACCATCACGTCCGACGAGGTGCACAGCAACCGTGGGATGCAGGAGGAGCTGATTAACGGCGCCCGCGCCAGGGATTTCAGCTATCTGGCCTTTTACCGCAACGACGGGACGATGGAAATGCTTGACGGCGCTCAGCTCACCGTCACCGATCCGGAGCCCTTTTTGACATCGCTGCGCAAGGACGAGAAAAAGGTGGCCATTGGGACCAACCCCAAGGGAGAAAAGGTGATTTTGCTGGGGATGCCCTCCCCCCACGAGCCCACCCCGGAGCACGACTGCGCGGCCCTTGTGGCCGGGCTGCCGGTGTCCTACATCAGCGACAACCTCTCCCTGGAGGAGAACAACGAGCGGGCCTATTCCTTTATCATCCGGCGGGACGGGTCTTTCGTCATCCGCAGCAACGACGCCTTTCGCAACAACTACTTCGAGCGGGTGCGCGTGCTCTATGAGGACGTAAACGGCCTGAGCGCGGCGCAGTACTTGGAGGAGCTGGAGGAGGCCATGCGATTGGGGCGGGATTACTCCAATGAATTTACCATGGAGGGAGAACGCTATCACCTGTATTGCACCAGCCTGCCTTACTCCGAGTGGTATCTCATCACCTTTTTGCCCTACGGCTCCATGGACACCATTGTCACCGGCTTCAGCCGGGAGTGGGGCGGCATGACGGTCATCAGCGCCATCGTGGTTCTTTTCGCCTTGCTGCTGGTGTTTTACAAGTACTTCGGCCTCACCCGGCAGCAGCTGCGGGAGGTGGAGGCGGCCAGAGCCGCGGAGGAGGAGGCGCGAAAGGAGGCTGAACACGCCAACCGGGCCAAGAGCGAGTTCCTGTCCAACATGAGCCACGATATCCGCACGCCCATGAACGCCATCGTGGGCATGACCGCCATCGCCACGGCCAATATAGACGATAAGCAGCAGGTGCAGCACTGCCTGAAGAAGATCACCCTGTCCAGTAAGCACTTGCTGGGGCTGATCAACGACGTACTGGATATGTCCAAGATTGAAAGCGGAAAAATGACGCTAAATATGGACCAGGTGTCGCTGCGGGAGGTGGTGGAGGGCATCGTATCCATCTGCCAGCCCCAGGTAAAGGCCAAACAGCAGCAGTTCGACGTATTCATCCACGACATCTGCGCCGAGGAGGTGCTGTGCGACAGCGTGCGTCTCAATCAGGTGCTGCTCAACCTGCTGTCCAACGCGATTAAGTTCACCCCGGAGGGGGGAAAAATTCACGTGGCCTTGGGGGAGGAGGAGTCCCCCAAGGGAGAAGATTATGTGCGCGTATGCATTCAGGTGAAGGACAACGGGATTGGAATGTCCAAGGATTTCATGAAGCACATCTTTGATTCCTTCGCCCGGGAAGACAGCGCCCGGGTGCACCGCACCGAGGGCACAGGGCTGGGCATGGCCATCACGAAGTTTATTGTGGTGGACGCCATGGGGGGTAATATTGACCTCAAGAGCGAGCAGGGCAAGGGTACGGAATTTAATGTTACGCTGGATTTGGAGAAGGCCCTGACCGTGGAGGAGGACATGATTCTCCCCAACTGGAATATGCTGGTGGTGGACGACGACCGGCAGCTGTGCGAATCCACCGTGGCGGCGCTGAAATCCATCGGCGTGAACGCCGAGTGGACCCTGGACGGGGAGAGCGCCCTGACTATGGTGATGCAGCGGCACCGCCGGGGGGATGGATATCAGATTATCCTGCTGGACTGGAAGCTCCCCGGCATAGACGGGATCGCCACGGCCCGGCGCATCCGCCAGGAGCTGGGGGAGGACGTGCCGATCCTGCTGATCTCCGCCTACGACTGGGGAGAGATCGAGGTCAAGGCGAGAAGTGCGGGTATCAGCGGCTTTATTTCCAAGCCGCTGTTTAAATCTACCCTGTTCAACTCTCTGCGGCAGTTTGCCGGGACGGAGCAGGAGGTTCATGAGGAGAGCCGCAGCGAAGCCAGCCGAAATCTGGAGGGACGGCGGATTCTGGTGGCTGAGGACAACGAGCTCAACTGGGAGATCGCAAATGAGCTGCTCAGCGCCGAGGGACTGGTGCTGGACTGGGCGGAGAACGGGCATCTCTGTGTGGAAAAGCTGCTGGCCTCCCCGCCGGGGTATTACGATGCGGTGCTGATGGACGTGCGAATGCCTGTAATGGGCGGCTATGAGGCCACCCAGGTGATCCGCAGCCTGGACCACCCGGACCATGACCTGCCCATCATCGCCATGACTGCGGATGCGTTTGCAGAGGATGTGAAGCGCAGCCTGGAGTGCGGCATGAACGCCCATGTGGCCAAGCCCATTGACGTGCGGGAAGTGCTGCACCTGCTGGACAAATACATCAAGCCCTGAGAGAATCCCCGCCGTAAGGCGGGGATTTCTTTTGGCCCATAGAAAAGGGAGAACGGCGGAGGGGAAGCGGGATGGAACGGCCGGTTTCGACAGGAAAAATATAATAAAAGGAAATAACTCCTTCTATTTACAGCAGGGGAAAGGAATGCGAAAAAAGCCAAAAAGCCCTGGGGTTGGAGCGGTTTTTTGTATGGTTTCGGTCAGGGGGCGGGAGAAAAAAAGAGTTGCACTTCCTGGAACACCGTGATATAATAAGACGCTGTTATGCAACAGAGTGGGGAAGTGAATTCCGCGAGAGTTCGGGACGGTCCGAACGCATATCCCCGGCGTCGTTTAAAACGGTTTTTATACCTCTGCGAGAGGTCGTCAGGCTTGTGAAAATATGTATGTTCCACGGGGCGGGCACATAGTATTCAGGATGTGCGCCGCGGCCGGCAAATACAGGAGGGCTGAATATGAATTTTATGACGAGCAATTCTCAGCTTCTGCTGGAGAAATCCATGGGATTTCTCTGGACCAAGCAGGCGGCGATTCTGGACAATATCGCCAATGCGGAGACGCCCAACTATAAGGCGAAGGTTGTCACCTTTGAGGACTCCATCCGCGAGAAGCTGGAGCAGGCGGCCGCCCCGGCCCAGGGAGACGGCATGGTGAAGCAGTCGGTGCGGGAGGTGCTGGAGAGCGCCGAGCCCTATGTGTTCGAGGCCCAGGAGCAGACCCGCATGGACGACAACGGCGTGAACGTCACCGATCAGATGATTGAGATGATCCGCAACGCCTATCAGCAGCAGTATGTCTATCAGGCCATCAACAAGCACTACGCCATTTTGCGCATGGCCGTGAAGGGCCAGTAATAGGGAGGACTTACCATGGGATTCATGAATACGATTAACATTGTGGGCTCCGGCCTCACCGCGCAGCAGCTGCGGCTGGACATCGTGGCGGAGAACGTGACCAACTCCCAGACCACCCGGGTGGAGAACGGCGAGGGGGCCTACCGCCGGAAGATGGTGGTTTTTGAGGCAGTCAGCGGCCGGGACAGCTTCCGGGACGTGATGGCCCGGGCCATGGGAAGCACGACGGTGTCCAACAGCGGCGTGTCCCCCAACGCCGGCGGCGTCATCGTTACCGAGATCCGGGAGGACGAGTCGCCCATGAAGATTGTCTATGACCCGACCCATCCAGACGCGGACGAGGAGGGTTACTTGGAAATGCCCAATGTGGATATGGTGAAGGAGATTGCCGACGCCATGGCCGCCACCCGGGCCTTTGCCTCCAACGTCACCGCGTTCAATACGCTCAAGTCCGTCATCTCCAGCGGCCTGGAGATCGGCAGGTAACGCACCCCAATATAAAGGAGAGAAATCGCCATGAACACTGGCTTTGAGGGCATCAACCCTGTGAATGCGGGCATCACCGGCATCACCAGCTCTATTCAAAAGATTCTTCCTCCCGTTCAGGCGGAGCAGGAGGAGAAAGCCGTTGGTCTGGACGAGGTGAAGGACAGCGCGTTCGGCTCCCTGTTCGGCTCCCTGATTCAGAACGTGAAGGACACCGACGCGGAATTTACGCAGGCGCAGTATCTGCTGGCCACCGGCCAGCTGGACAATCCCGCTCAGTTGAATATCGCGGCATATAAAAACGAGATCGCGGTGGATCTGCTGATTCAAATGCGCAACCGGGCGCTGGATGCCTACAACGAGCTGAAGAACATGAACGTGTAACGCGGGGTTCACAAACTCGGTAAGAACGCGGAGAGCGGGGTAGATGGTACTTGAACAAGGAAAAGCTGAAGGGCTATCTGGATAAAGTAAAAACAGCCCTTGGGAAAGTTTCCAAAAAAATATGGATCTTGATTGCGGTGGCCGTGGCCGCCGTCATCGTGGGCGTTATCATCTTCGCAAACACCAGGCCCTACACTCCCCTGATTGACCGGGCGACCAACGAGGAGACGAATACAGTGCTCCTCTGGCTTCAGGACCAGGGAGTGACGGACTACCGGCTGGAGGGCACGGGAACCATTATGGTGCCGGCGGGGCAGGCCGCTTCGCTGAAGGCCAAGCTGCTCCAGGAGCAGTACTCCAGCGGCACCGCCTCTCCCAGCGGGTACTTCGAGCGGGTGAGCGCCCTGTCCACCCAGGTGGACCGGGAACGGGCCTGGCTGCTGGATTTGCAGGATCGGATGGAGCAGACCATCCGGCAGTTCCCCGGTGTGCGGGACGCTGACGTGAACATCAATCCCGGCGAGGACCGGGGGTATGTGCTGGATGCTAACAACATGGTGGAGGCCACCGCGGGCGTGATTCTGACCATGCAGGAGGGCAAGCTGCTCAGCGACGGACAGGCCAATGCCATCCGCAACTACATATCTCACAGCGTGCCTGGGCTGGACGTGGAAAACGTCACCATTGAGGACACGCTGGGCAACACCTATAGCAATTTCCTGGGGGATGGGTCCGGCAACGGGAATGCGGCCGACTCCTCCGCCCTGAAGCTCCAGCTGGAGCAGGAGTGGTCCAACCGCATCCGCACCAGGGTGATCCAGGTGCTGGCCCCCGCCTTTGGCGGAGCGGAAAACCTGGGCGTGGCGGTAAACTGTAACGTGGAGCTTGGCGACAAGACCATTGTGGACTACGATGTCCGCCTGCCCGAATTTGCCCAGGACGGTTCCACCAACGGCGCGGGCATCATCGGCACCCGCTTCTACGCCTATGAGTTCCTCACCGACGACCAGTCCACCGCCGGCGGCATTGTGGGCACCACCACCAACGCAGACCTGCCCACCCAGGTGGAGCAGGGCGAGGCCGTGGATGAGGTGCAGCAGATCCGGGAGGGCCAGGGCAACATCGAGTACGACAACCCCAAGACCCAGACCACCATGGTGGTGCACTGCGGCACGCTCACCGACGTGAGCGTGGCCATTACGGTGAATTCCTCGGTAGTGCCCGGCGGCATTGTGGACGTGGACGGCGTTCAGCGCCTGGCGGCCAGCGCGGCGGGCATCATGCCCGTGACGACCGAGGAGATGAGCGCCGAGGAGTATATCAGCTGGAAAGTGCCGGTGCTGGCCACGCCCTTCCCCGTGGAGGAAGTGGAGGAGCCCACCACCACGCCGGGCCTGATCGCCGGCATTCCCATCTGGGTGTTTATCGCCGCGGGCGCGGGGCTGCTGCTGTTCGCCATTCTGCTCACCGTAATTCTGCTGCTGCGCCGGAAAAAGCGCAAAAAGCAGGAGGAAGAAGAGCGGGCGATGGAGGAACTGCTGGCCACCACCATGCCGGGCCAGACGGAGATGGGGCCGGACGGACAGCCCATCGAGGTTCAGCTGGACGAAAACGGCAACCCGGTGGCCGGGGCCAACGTTATGGATTTGCACACCGAGCGGAGTATGGAGCTGCGCCAGGACATCCGGGACTTTGTGGATGAAAACATGGAGGTTGCGGCCCTGTTGATCAAGAGCTGGCTAAAGGAGGATGGAGACAATGCCTGACGCCGCAGTAGCAGCAGCTGAGACAAAGGCGGCGCCCGCCGCTGAGGCGAAGGCTTCCGCCTCAAAGAGCCGGAGGCCCGGCGGAGGCACAATCGACATCAGTATGTTCACCGGAGCCCAGCGGGCGGCCACCGTCATCATCGCTTTGGGCGCGGAGCGTGCCTCCGCCCTCTACAAGCACATGGAGCCGGAGGACGTGGAGCAGCTCACCCTTGAGGTGGCAAAGCTGGGCTTCCTGGGTTCGGAGCAGACAGAGGAAATTTTGTTTGAGTTCTACCAGCTGTGCCGCACCAACCGGGCGGTTACAGAGGGCGGCCTGGAGTACGCACGCACGGTGCTGGAAAAGGCCTACGGCGCCCAGACGGCCGACGAGCTGCTGGGCAAGGTGACAAAGTCGCTGCAAAACCGCAGCTTCTCCTTCATGGAAAAGGCGGACGACAAGTCGCTGTTCTCCGCCCTCCAGAACGAACGGCCTCAGACCATCTCGCTGGTCCTGTCCTATGTGGAGCCGGATAAGGCCGCCGCCGTTATCTCGCAGCTGGACGAAAAGCGACAGGTCCAGGTGGTGGAGAGCATGGCCAAGATTGAGAGCGTGTCTCCCATTGCTGTCAAGATTGTGGAGGCGGAGATGCGCAAGAAGTTCTCCAACATTGTCACCAGCGCCAACGTGAAGGTGGGCGGCATCGACTACGTGGCCGACGTGATGAACAACCTGGACCGCACCAGCGAGAAGAACATCTTCGACGGCCTGTCTGCGTACGACCAGGAGCTGGCCGACGAGATCCGCAAGCGGATGTTCGTGTTCGAGGACATCATCACCATGGACGACCGCTCGGTGCAGCGCTTCGTCCGCGACTGCGACCCCAGAGACCTGGTGCTGGCTCTCAAGACGGCCAACGAGGAGGTCTCCCAGAAGCTGCTGAGCAATATGTCTACCCGTATGGCCCAGAACATCAAGGACGATTTGGAGATTACCACCAACGTGAAGCTGAAGGACGTGGAAGACGCCCAGCAGCGCATTGTGGATATTATCCGCGAGCTGGAGGAGAAGAACGAGATCGTGATTGCAAAGGGCGGAAAGGACGATATCATTGCCTAACATATTCAAGGTCTTCTCCCGGACCAAGGCGGAGCCCTACCGCTTTCCCGATGCGGCGGAGCTGGCCGAGCCGGAGCCGGAGGAGGAGCTTCCCATTCCCGAGGAGGAGGCGCCGCCCGGGGAGGGAGAGCCCGAACCGGACGAGGAGGGACAGCCGGAGGCTGAGGCTGAAGTTGAGCCGGAGCCGGAGGAGGAAGTAAAGGAATCGCCCATCAGCTTTGCGCAGGTCCAGGCCCAGGAGATTTTAGCCGACGCCCGGCAGGCTGCGGAGCGGATATTGCAGCAGGCCCGCGACGATGCGGACCGGGAGGCGGAGAACGTATTCTCCCGCGCCCGGGAGGAGGGCTACCAGGAGGGCTATGCGGCCGGAATGGCCCAGGCCAGCCAGGAGTCCAAGCAGCTCCGGGAGGAGCAGGCCCAGCGCCAGGAGGAGGAGGTACACCGCTTTTTGGAGCAGGCGGGCACCGCCCTGGACCGGCAGATGGACCAAAGCGTGGCCGACCTGAGGGACCTGGCCATGGCGGTGGCGGAAAAGGTGGTGTGCGTCAGCCTGAAAAGCAGCGCCGACGTCATCAGCCGCATGATTCAGACCGCCATCGACAAGCGCAAGAAAAAGGAATGGGTACATATTTACATCGCCGAGTGCGACGCCCGGCGGCTGACCCAAATGCCCGCCGCGCTGACCAACGCCCTCTCCGCCCTGTCCGACCGGGTGCGCATCATCCCCATGGCGGACGACGAGTCGGGCACCTGCATCATTGAAATGCCGGATGAAATTGTGGACGCCAGCGCGGCCACCCAGCTGAGCAATCTGCGCACGATTTTGACGGATACCGCCGGGGGCGCGTCGGGAATGGACCTGTTTTGACAGGCCGCGTGTGAAGTGACATTGAGAGAGGCCGCTGCTTTTCAGGACAGGACAGGGCCTTGGAACATAGACTGCCGGAGGATGCCATGCCTTCCATTTTTCAACAGATGACGCGCCAGGTCTACAAGGCGGAGCCCTACAGCCTGACGGGAAAAATTGAAAATATTGTGGGTATGTCCATCGAGGCCTCCGGCGGACGTGCCGCCGTGGGCGACATCTGCCGCATCTACAACGGCGACTCCGGCGGACAGGTGACTGCCGAGGTGGTGGGCTTTAAGAACGACCACATTCTGCTCATGCCCTATTCGGACATGAACGGCATCTCGGCGGGCAACTTTGTGCGCAATACCGGTGGGCAGCTCACCCTACAGGTGGGGGAGTTCCTCCGGGGGCGGATTATCAACGCACTGGGCCAGCCCATTGACGGCAAGGCCCCCTTTGAAGGGGGCACCCCTTACTGCGTGGGGGGCGGATACATCAACCCCCTTCAGCGCCCCCCCATCCGGGAACGCATCCAGTTCGGGGTGAAGGCCATCGACGGGCTGATCACTATCGGCAAGGGCCAGCGTATCGGCATCTTCGCCGGCTCCGGCGTGGGCAAGTCCACCCTGATGGGCATGATTGCGAAGAACGTCACCGCTGACATCAACGTCATCGCCCTGGTGGGCGAGCGTGGCCGCGAGGTTCTGGAGTTTGTGGAAAAGGACCTGGGCCCGGAGGGCATGAAGCGGTCGATTTTGGTGGTCGCCACCTCCGACCAGCCCGCCATGCTGCGCATGAAGTGCCCCAGCGTGGCCACCGGCATCGCGGAGTATTTCCGGGACCAGGGCTACGACGTGCTGCTGATGATGGACTCCCTCACCCGTTTTGCCATGGCCCAGCGGGAAATCGGCCTGGCCATCGGCGAGCCGCCGGTGTCCAGAGGATATACCCCCTCTATGTACGCGGAGATGCCCAAGCTGCTGGAGCGCAGCGGCAATTTCAGCCGGGGCTCGATCACAGGAGTGTACACCGTGCTGGTGGAGGGCGACGACACCAACGAGCCCATCGCGGACACAGTGCGCGGCATCTTGGACGGGCACATCGTTCTGTCCAGGCAGCTGGCCAACTCGAACCACTATCCGGCCATCGACGTGGGGGCCAGCATCTCCCGTCTGATGACCGAGATTGTCTCCCCGGAGCACCGGCAGCTGGCCAGCCGGGTGCGGGATATTATGAGCGTTTATGAGAAAAACGCGGATTTGGTGGCCATTGGGGCCTATAAGCCGGGCAGCAACCGCAAGCTGGACTTTGCCATGTCCAAGATTGACGCGGTGAACGCCTTTCTGACCCAGGATGTGAACGAGGCCTTTAGCTATGAGCAATGCGTGGACGGCTTGGCCAAAATCCTAAAATAACCCGCTGAGGAGCGTAGACACAGATGAAGAAATTCAAATTCTCCTTAGATTCGGTGCTGTCCTACAAGCAGCAGGTGCTGGATGCGCTGAAGGGTGAGCACGCCGCCATTCTGGCTCAGGTTCGGGAGCAGGAGGACGTGCTGGAGGCCGCCTGGCAGGCCTACCGGGACTGCAACGAGGAATACCGCCAGCGCAAGGCCGAGGGCATCACGGTGATGGACGCCATATTTTATCAGGACGGCCTGCGGGTGCTGGAGCGGGACATTCAGCGGGAGACCGACCGCTTGGAGGAGCTGCGCCGCCAGGAGGAGGCCAAACGGCAGGAGGTCGTGGGTGCGAAAATCGACACCTCCTCCATTGAAAAGCTGCGGGAGCACAAGCTGGAGGATTACAATAAGGCGGTGCAGAAGGCGGAGGAAGGCCTCATTGACGAGTTCGTCAGCTCCGCCCGGGTGCGCTCCAGCGTGGGTGCGTAGAATATTTGGGGTCCCCGCAAAGTCGGTCTTTGACGTTGCGAGGAGCGGACGCCACCCAGTAACGTCCAATTCGGCGCAAAGCGCCGTTTGGAAATAAATATTTTTATAAGAAAGGAGGAAAACGAAATGGACAGTTTAAGCTACCAAATGTTAAAGATGTCGGCGGCCTGCACAGTGACCTACGACAAGACGGACTTGATATCGGACCTCGGCAAGACCGGTTCCGACACCAAGAACGACGACTTCCAGAAGCTGATGGACAAGGCCGCGTCCGGCACCGGCAGAGACACCAGGACGGAGGACGCCCCCAAGCCCGAGACCCCCGCGGAAAAGAAGGAGGACTCCCTGGCCCGGGTCAAAAAGATGCTGGAGCAGAACGGAAACGCGGTGGCGTTCAAGCCCGACTGGACGTGGGAGAAGATCGATTTGAACACCGGCGAGACAATCGCCACCTACAATCCCGGCGAGTGGGTCATGGTGTTCACCGGTGAGGGAGTGGAAAACGTCCCCATCACCGATCTGGAGCCCTGGCAGCAGGCTCAGCTCGACCAGCTCCTGCTGGATCCCAACCCCATCGACGTATCCGACCCCGAGGTGGACGCCATGCTGAAGGCCACCGTCCCCGGCGCAGACAACAGCCCCGCGGCCATGCTGGACCGGGTGGTGACGGACCAGTTCGGCAAGGTGGTGGAGCAGGCGGTCCAGTCCCAGGAGGACGACGGCGACGGCGAGGTGAAGCTCATCGAGGTGGAGCAGGCTCCTCAGCGCCTTTTCCACGACGTGAAGGCCGCCCCGGTGAAGGTGGGCGAGGTGTACGACGCCCAGCAGACCGAGGAGCCCGACGTGGTCGGCCAGGTGGATACCGCCATCGCCAGAGCACTGGAGAATGGGGAATCCACCATTACCGTGAGCCTCAACCCGGAGAACCTGGGCGAGATCACCGTGCAGATGAGCGTGAAGACCGGCGGAACCCTTGCCGTGGCCATCAGCGTGCACAACGACGACACCAAGGCCCTGTTGGAGCGCCACGCCGCCAATCTCCAGGAGCTGCTGAGCAGCCGGGTGAAGGAGAGCGTAGAGGTGGACATCCAGCGCGGACAGGAGAGCCAGCAGAACCAGCAACAGCAGCAAAACTACGAAGGCCACAACGGCCACGCCCAGGACAGCCGGGAGGAGCGCCGCCAGCAGCATCGGGAGCACTCCGCCAGCAGCCAGGATTTTATGCAGCAGCTGCGGCTGGGCCTGATCCCCAGCGACGGGGAAGCTTGATAGAAAGGAGCACATACGATGGGCACTAATTCAATGGCCGACATTGGCGGCTTGGTGGGTTCGTCCAACATTCCTGTGCCGAAGTACAGCAACAGCCGCCCGGGAAACACCGAGCTGAATATGCAGGACTTCCTCACGCTGATGGTGGTGCAGCTTCAGAATCAGACGATTGACGACACCATGGACACCAGCGAGATGATGAACCAAATGGTTCAGATGCAGATGATCTCCGCCATCAGCAACATGACGGAAACCAGCATCATGAGCTACGCCAGTTCTTTGGTGGGCAAGGTGGTCACCATCGGCATCGTTCAGGGCGACAGCCTGGAGGAGCGGGAAATTCTGGTGATGGGCACTGGTGTGCTCAACGGCCAGCAAGTGATTTTTGGCAGCGATGGCCAGACCTACGGCCTGAACCAAATTATGGCGGTGGGCAAGCTGCCCGACATCAAGGACCCCGATAAGCCCGGCGAAGGCGAGGGCGAAGACGGTGACGGGGACGGCGACGATGGCAGCGTGGAAGGCCCCGGCAGCGGCGAGGGCGGTAACGTAGAAGGTTCCGGCGACGGCGAGGGCGGTAATGTGGAAGGCCCCGACAACGGCGACGGCGGCGCCACACCCCCAGCAGAGGGAGCCGGCGGAACGGAGCAGCAGAATCTGAGCGGATTCACGACCTGACGGAAACTGAGGTGACATGAGATGATCCAGCGTGTATCGGGGCTGCAGCCGCGCACACCCGCGCCCGAAACCCAGGTACAGCGGCGGGGACCGGGCGGCGCATTCGGAGCCATGCTCCAGCAGGAGCTGGTCAGAAGCGGCCAGGAGCAGCAAATACAACAAACCCAGGGCGTGGAGTTTTCCAAGCACGCCATCTCCCGGGCACAGGAGCGGGGCATCGAAGTGACCCCCGATCTGATGGATCAGCTGGCGGGCAGCGTGATTCGTGCCCAGGAAAAAGGAGCCACCAACATCCTGGCAATGGATGGGTCGAGGGCATTTATCATCAATGTGCCCAATGCAAAGGTCATTACCACCATTACCCAGGAGGAAATGAGACAAAATATCTTTACCAACATTGACGGCGCCGTGTTCCTGTAATATGATACAGAAGGCAGGACCGATTTCGGAGGCCTTCGGCCCCCGTCCGACTGACGGGGGCCGGGCGGCGCCAAAACCGAAAGGAGTTAAGAATTAATCATGACTGGTTCTATGTACGCGGCCATCGCGGGCTTGAAGACCCATATGCAAAACCTGAACGTGATCGGCAACAATGTGGCAAACGTGAACACCCAGAGCTATAAGGCCGCCCGTTCCGTGTTTAAAACCGCCATTTACACCACAATGTCCGGCGGCTCCAACGGCACCCAGACCATCGGCGGCAAGAACCCCTCCCAGATTGGCTACGGCGCCAATATGGGCAGCGTGGACATCGACATGAGCACCGGCAACTACTCCGTCACCGGCAATGCCACCGACATGATGCTGGACGGCGACGGCTTCTTCCTCATGGGCAACAAGGACGTGGCCAACAACTTTGACGGCTCGGACGCCGACGTGAGCAAGCTCACCTCCCTCACCCTGACCCGGCTGGGTAACTTCGGCTTTAAGGCGGACGGCTACCTCACCAACAACGACCTGTGCGTCTACGGCTTTATGTGCATCGGCGTGTACGGCGATGCGGACCACCAGGTAATCCCCGCCGGGAAGAAGGCGGGCGACCCCATTTTCAGCGATCAGTTGGTGCCCATCCGTTACCCCGGAGAGCGGACGGTGACCAAGTACTACAATGCGGACGGCGAGGAAGTGCCGCCCAATGACGACGGCACCCAGCCTGCGGACACCACCGCCAAGGAAGTGGTGGAGATCGCCTATGCCTTTGAGGACCCCACTGCCGGAGGACGGGTGGCAGACGCCTATGAGCAGGTTCCGGTTTTGGGCGAGGATGGTCAGCCCGTTGATCCGCCGCAGTTTGAAAACGTGCCCTACACCAAGGCTCAGTTTACCGGCATCACCGTGGACCAAAAGACCGGCCTCATCACCGGCCGGAGCAACGCCACCAAGGAGCTGGTGACCATCGGCTGCGTGGCGGTGGGCCAGGTGACCAACCCCAACGGCGTCACCCAGATCGGCAGCAGCTACTACACCGCCGGAAACGGCTCGGGCGACCTGACCGTCTCCATTTTGGGCGGCGGCGCCGAGGACCTGGGCCTCACCCATGTGAACGCCTCTCTGCGGCAGGCGGGAGTCCAGGACCCCAATGACCCGGACGCGGCCCCTGCGGCTCCGGCGGACGGCCTGCGCCTGCGCAACGGCGGAGACACCGGCCTACTGTCCAACGGCCTGGAGATGTCCAAGACCGACTTGGCCCAGGAGATCGCCAACATGATCGTCACCCAGCGCGGCTATCAGGCAAACACCCGTATCATCACCGTGACCGACTCCATGCTGGAGGAACTGGTCAACATGAAGCGCTGATTCTAAGCACGTAAACAAGGCGCGGACCGGGGGAGGCCCGTCCCCCGGTCCGGCGCGATAAGCTCCTGCCCCATCCAAAGGAAAAGGAGGTTTGCCTCATGATCGTCCTGACAAAACGAAATCACGAAAAATTCCTTGTCAACCATCTGCAAATCGAGTATATTGAAAGCATCCCCGAATCCAAGATCGTCATGATGAACCACGACTTTTACCTCGTCCGGGAGAGCACGGAGGAGATCATTGATAAGATCGCGCGCTACAACGCCAAGGTGATGGATATTCAGCGCGAGATCACCGTTGTAGACAAACGGTAACAAAGAGAGAACCGGCGGCTGGGCTGCGCCCCCGCCCGTTTTGGAGGTAGTGCGATAGTATGAATATCACCTATATCATCGGCGTTGTGCTGGCCCTCGTGGTGTTCTTGGTGGGCTGTGTGCTGGGCATCAACATCGGCCCCAAGGCGGCGGGGCTGGAACCCATCACCTTCACCCCTACCAACCTGTGGAACTTCTTTGACGCGGCCAGTATCTTCATCGTCATTGGCTGTACCATGGCCATCGTGGTGGCCAGCTTCCCGGGCAGCACGCTGGCGTCCATCCCCAAGCACTTCGGCATCATGCTCAACGCCAAGAAGTTCGATCCCATGAAGTTCATCGACCAGCTGGTGGACCTGGCCCAGACGGCCCGTAAGAACGGCCTGCTGGCCCTGGAGGGCAAGGCCAACGAGCAGGAGGACCCCTTCTTCAAGCAGGCCATCATGCTCATCGTGGACGCCAACGACCCGGACAAGGTCCGCGCCATTCTGGAGAATGACATCGAGTGTATGTCCGCCCGGCACGAGGACGCCGCCGCCCTTTACGACAAGGCGGGCGCCGTGGCCCCGGCCTTCGGCATGGTGGGTACGCTGGTGGGTCTGATCAATATGCTGAACAACATGGAGATCGGCGGAGACGGCGGCTCCACCTTGGGTAAGGACATGGGCACCGCTCTGATTACCACCCTGTACGGCTGTATCATGGCCCATATGCTGTTCGGCCCTATCGCCAACAACCTGCGTATCCGGGACAGCGAGGAAGTGCTGTGCAAGCAGATCATCGTGGAGGGCATCATGTCCATCCAGTCCGGCGAGAACCCCAAGGCGCTGCGGGAGAAGCTGCTCACCTACGTGCCCCAGAACAAGCGCGTTGAGGGCGGCGCCAAGTCCGGCGGCGGGGAATAAGATTCTTGACATACGGGCTAAGGAGTTGAAATCATCGTGAAAAAGAAAAAAAGCGGGGGCGGCGGCGCCAACTGGATGGATACATACGGCGACATGGTCACGCTGCTGCTGTGTTTCTTTGTGCTGCTTTACTCCATGTCCACGATAAGCGAGGAGAAATGGAGGGCTATTGTCACCAGCTTTAATCCCAACGCCACCCTGACTCCCACCGAGAACTCCGGCAACGACGGCCCTTTGGCGGAGGATATTGAGAATCCCGGCCAGGATACCTTGGAGTATCAGCAGGAGTCCATTGACGATATGATTGAGGCGCTGTTTCAGCGGTTGGAGAGCTACACCGCCGCTGAGGGGCTGGAAAGCTCCATCGCGGTGACCATGGAGGGCGGCAAGATCTACGTGAAGTTCAGCGACACAGCTTTTTTTGCCGGGAACAGCTATAAGTTGCAGCCCGCGGCGCAGGAAATTCTGAGCCAGGTATGTATGATTCTGGATCAGGCGGAGGACGCCATTGAGGAGATCAGAATCGAGGGACACACCGCCCAGCAGTATGACAACCGGCCCAATGAGACCTGGGGCGACCGGCAGCTGGCCGGCAACCGAGCCGCCATGGTGGCGACCTTCCTCCAGGACAACAGCGCCATTCATCCCGCCCGCATTTGCAGCGTGGGCTGGGGCCAGTGGCACCCCATAGCCAAAAACGATGAAGAAAACCGCTGGGCCAACCGCCGGGTGGAAATGGTGATTACCGGCCGGGATTTGAAGACGGAGATGGAGTCCTGGGAGCAGACGCTCTCCCAGTATACGACCACGAAGGAGCAGCCCGGGGAGAGCCAGAAGCCGACCAGTACACAGGAACCGTAAAAATTACGCAGACCAGGTGAGGTGATTCGATGTCCGAGGTATTGTCACAAAGTCAAATCGACGCGTTGTTGAACTCCATGCGCAGCGGTGACAATGCGGACCAGGCGGAGAACAAACAGCCGGAGAAAAAGTACCGGAAGTATGACTTCACCACCCCCCGCAAGTTTACCAAGGACCGCATCAAGATGCTCAACGGCATCTTTGAGAACTATACTCGCGTCGTCAGCTCCCGGCTCAACGCTCAGCTTCGCACCACCTGCGAAATTGAGGTGGAGAGCATCGAGGAACAGAAGTTCTACGAGTTCAACAACGCCTTGAGCGAAGGGGACGTGCTGGCGATGGTGGATGTCACCATCCACCCCCGCGAGGAGGACGGTGTGGACACCATTGCGGAGGACCAAGTGATGGTGTACTTGTCTACCTCCACAGCTCTGGGGATGATGGACCGGATGATGGGCAGCGAGGAGGAGAGCTCTCATGAGGTTCCTATAGGGTATGCCTATACTGATTTGGAGCTTCAGCTGTATGAACTGCTGCTCAAGGACATCATCACCCTGATGGGCAGCAGCTGGGAAAACTATGTGCCCATCAGCTTTGAGTACAACCGCACCCAGGTCAATCCGACCCTGGTTCAACTGCTGAACCTGGACGAGACAGTGGTGCTGGTAGATATGAAGCTAACCTTCGGCGGAAACGAGGGACGCATGAGCGTGGTGCTCCCCGGCAGCGTTCTGATGAGCGTTTTCGGCGAGGTCAACCGGGAGAGCATGGGGCGCAAGGCGGCCAGCGAGGACAACTCCGAGGAGATTTTCGATCAATTACGGGACTCCAGCTTGGAGATCATCGCCCAGCTGGGCGATACCCAGTTGCTGCTCAGCGACATCTATCACCTGAACGTGGGAGATGTGCTGGACCTGGGAAGGCCGAAGGATTCGCCGGTATTTTTGGAGATCGGCGGCTACCAATGGTTCACCGGACGCATGGGGACCCACAAGAAAAACATGGCCATCAAGATAGACGAGGTTTGCTATTCGGCCGAACAAAGGAGCGAGTAAGCGATGGAGAAGGAATTGTTCAGCCCAATGGCGATAGATGCCTTGGGCGAGATGATGAATATCAGCCTTGGCTCCTCGGCCACCGCGGTATCCAATATGCTGGACCACCGCGTGGACATCACCACGCCTACGGTCACGGTGGTGGACGTGAAGGATTTTTCGCTGGGGAACCTGGAGCCCGCCATCGGCGTAGAGATCAAGTATGTAGAGGGCCTGGAGGGCAGCAATATCATGCTGCTCAAGCGCAGCGACATCAAGGTCATCGTAGACATCCTGATGGGGATGGAGACCCCCGATGAGGAATTTGAGCTCAACGAGCTGACCATCAGCTGCGTATGCGAGGTTATGAACCAGATGATGGGGTCGGCGGCCACCGCCATGTCCGACTTCTTGGGCTTCCGGGTGGACATTTCCACGCCGCAGTCCTTTGAACTGGATAATCTGGAGCAGTTCAAGCAGGAGCATCTGCCCACGGGTGCGGACCAAATTGTGGTGGTGCGCTTTTTCCTGAAAATCGAGAACGCGCTGGAAAGCGAGTTCATGAATGTGATGTCCGTGGCGTTGGCCAAGGAGTTGATTAAGAGTCTGGGGCTGGAGGACGAGATTTCTGTGGGAGAGGCGGATGCCGCTCCCGCGGCGCAGCCCGCTCCCGCCCCCGCGCCGGAGCCTGTGTCCGGCGGCAGCGACCAAAAGATGAGCCAGGAGGACATCGAACGGATGCTGGCGGGGATGAACGGCGCACCGGAGCCCGCTCCCGCCCCCGCGCCGGAACCCGTGTCCGGCGGCGGCGACCAAAAGATGAGCCAGGAGGACATCGAACGGATGCTGGCGGGGATGAACGGGACGCCGGAGCCCGCTCCTGCTCCCGCGCCGGAGAGTGCGCCCAGCGGCGGCGGCCAGAAGATGAGCCAGGAGGAGATTGAGCGGATGCTGTCCGGGATGGGCGGCGGAGCTGAGCCCGCTCCTGCCCCCGCGCCCGCGCCGTCTCCTGCGCCTGCGGCTCAGGCTGCTCCGCAGCCCGCCCCCGCGCCGGTTCAGAGCGGACCTGCGGCCCAGATGGGCCAGCCGGGACAGATGCCCCCCTATCCTGTGCCCGGGCCGGACGGGATGATGCAGGGCGGCTATATGGGCTATCCGCCGATGTACTATCCGCCCTATCCCTACCCCTATCCCGCGCAGCAGGAGCAAGCCCAGAGGGCTGCGCCGGAGCCGAAGGTGATTTCTACCAAGCCGGTGGCTATGGAGGAAATGGACGCGGCGGACCGGCTGAGCAAGGAGCAGGCGCAGAATCTGGATTTGATTATGGAGGTGCCGCTCCAGGTAACAGTGGAGATTGGCCGGGCACGCCGGAAGGTGCAGGATATTTTGGAATTTGCCAAAGGCTCGCTGGTCGTGCTGGATAAGCTGGCCGGCGACCAGGTGGATTTGTTTGTCAACGGCAAGTGCATTGCCCGGGGCGAGGTTGTGGTAATCGAGGACAACTTCGGTGTGCGAATCACAGAGATCGTACAGACTTCGGCCATTGAGATGCTGGCGACAAAAAAATAAGAGCAGTTCCCGCGCCGCTGTATAGCGAGGTACACAACATAAATTGAAAAAGGATGGATACAACCATGGCTAAGAAAATTCTGTTAGTGGATGACGCTGCTTTCATGCGCAAGATGATCAAGGACACTCTGACCAAGAATGGCTACACCGAGGTGTTTGAAGCTGTGGACGGCGCCGATGCGGTGGAGAAGTTCAGCGAGATCGGTCCCGACCTGGTGGTGATGGACATCACCATGCCCAACATGGACGGCTTGGAGGCCTTGAAGGCCATCCGCGCCAAGGACGGTAGCGCCAATGTGGTCATGTGCTCCGCTATGGGCCAGGAGAGCATGGTTATGGACGCGGTTCGCTCCGGCGCCAAGGACTTCATTGTAAAGCCCTTTAAGCCTGACCGTGTGCTGAAGACCGTTACCTCCATTCTGGGCGCGCCCTGATTCAGATGCCTTTTCGCAAATTCCCCGTGGGGCTGACCCAGAGCGGCGCTCTGAACAATATCCTCTCCCTGTTGTGGATGCTGGTGTGCGTGATGGCCGTGATTGCGCTGGCGTACCTGTTCACAAAATATGTGGCGGGGCGGGGCGGCGGGATGGCGGCCCTATCCGGCAGCAGTACCGAGCAGTTTAAGGTGCTGACCCGGCTGCCCTTAGGGCGGGAGCAGAGCGTGGCGTTGGTGAGAGCGGGGGAGCGGTATCTCCTGCTTGGGGTGGTCCCGTCGGGGATTTCCCTGCTGGCGGAGTTGACGGCGGAGGAGGCAAAGGCCTTAACGGAGCCGGCCTCAGACCCCAATGCGCCGCCCAGCTTTGGCGAGGCGCTGCGCACCGTACTCAAGCAAAGAAAACCGAGGTGAGGATGGTATGCCGACCGACAGCCTGATTAACATCAACGGCGACAGCGTGCAGACGCTGGAAGTGCTGTTCCTCACCACCATGATCGCCCTGCTGCCCTCCCTGCTGGTGATGATGACCTCCTTTGCCCGGTACATCATCTCCCTGTCCTTTCTGCGCACTGCCATGGGCACGCAGCAGAGTCCGCCCAACGTGGTGCTGGTGGGCATCGCGCTGTTCCTCACCCTGATTACCATGAATCCAGTGCTGACCCGGATTGGGGAGGAGGCGTGGGAGCCATATCTGGATGAGGAAATCGGCCAGGAGGAGTTTCTTGACAGGGCGTCCGTCCCGCTCAGGGAGTTTATGCTGGACAACGTCAAGTGGGACACGCTGGAGATGTACTGCGAGCTGGCCCATGTGAACGTGCCTGCGGACAGAGCGCAGGCGATGGAGCTTCCCCTGCGCCTCATCGTGCCCGCCTTTATGACCCAGGAGCTGGAGCGGGCCTTCTTCAACGGCTTCTTGTTGTATATTCCCTTCCTGCTCATCGACGTGGTGGTATCTTCCACGCTGATGTCCATGGGCATGATTATGCTGCCGCCGGCTATGATTTCCACACCCTTTAAGCTGCTGCTGTTTGTGTCTGTCAATGGCTGGCAGCTGATGTTCTCCAGCTTGATTCAGGGAGTGTACTGATTAACGATCCCAGAAAGGAGTCGCCATGGATACCACGCAGGCAATGGACCTGATGCGGGACGCGGTGGGCATCGCCATTAAGCTGGCCAGCCCAATGCTCCTGCTGAGTATGATCGTGGGCGTGGTGGTGGCCATTTTTCAAGCGGTCACACAGATTCATGAGCAGACGATCTCCTTTGTGCTCAAGCTGATCGTGGTGATCGGCGTGCTGCTGCTGGGCGGCGGATGGATGCTGGATACCCTCAAGGATTACACCTACGAGATATTCCAGCTGATTGCCAGCTGAGTGGGAGGGGCATCCCATGTTTGATTGGCCGGAGATGACCCTGCTGCTCTATATCATGGCCCGCGTGAGCGGGTTTATCCTCTTTAATCCCATTCTGGGGCGCACCAATATTCCCGCGGCCTTTCGCAGCGGCATGGTGCTGGTGCTGTCCTGGTTTGTCATGGGAGTGACGGACCAACAGGTGCCGGTTCCTGGGGGCATCCCAGAGCTGGTGGTGAGAATCCTGCTGGAGATGGGGCTGGGATTCCTGCTGGGGATGGCGGTAAATTTTTTCTTTTACATTCCCCAGCTGGCGGGCTCTATGATCGACACCCAGATGGGTATGACCATGAATCAAATGTATGATCCGGGGACCTCGTCCAGTATGTCCGTCAGTGGGCAGATTCTCAATGTGCTCATGACTCTGCTGTTTTTCGCCGGAGGAGGGCACTACACGCTGCTGCGCATTTTCCTCACCTCAGAGGAAATCGTCCCCTTGGGGGCGGTATCCATTGGCGTGCCTGCGGTTCAATTCATGCTGGAGCTGTTCGTAGAGTGCACTGTCCTGGCGGTGAAGCTGTGTATGCCGATTCTGGCTGCGGAGCTGATTGCCCAGGTGGGCATGGGGGTGCTGATGAAGGTGATCCCCCAGATCAACGTGTTTGCCATCAACATTGAACTGAAGGTGATTGTGGGTCTGGCCCTGCTGTTTATGCTGATGATTCCCTTCAGCGAGTTTCTCATTGAGGCGGAGCGCACGATGATGAACAAGCTCCATGATATTTTGCTTCTCGTCGGCGGATGACCGGGGCCGCCATTCGGTAAGCTTCCGCTTCGTCTCCCTTCCCCCCGTTTGGGAAAGGACGGGGACCCATCGGTGCAAAGGGGAGATGGACGTTGGCCGAAGGCAATAAAACAGAAAAAGCAACACCGAAAAAGCGACGGGACGAACGAAAAAAAGGCAACGTTTTTATGAGCCGGGATGCGGTGGCGGTGGCCAGCCTGCTGGGCACCTTCATCACTCTCTGGCTCCTCACCAGCGCCTTTGCTCAGCAGCTGGGTGGTTTTATGGCGCTGTGCCTGACCACCATGGGGGAGGAACCCCGAGAGGTGGGCAGCACGTCAGGTGAGCTGGCCATTCAGGCAATTATGGTGATTCTCAAGACGGTGGGGCCGGTGATAGCCGTGGCCATTCTGTGCGCCGTGGGCGCAACCTTTGCCCAGACCAGGTTCCTGGTCAGCGGCGAGTCCATCAAGCCGAAATTCAGCCGCCTCAGCCCTTTGCAGGGCATTAAGCGGTTGTTTTCCCTGAAAAGCGTCATTGAGACGCTGAAAAACCTGATTAAGATTATTCTTCTCCTGACCATCATCTTCATGAGCATTCGGGATATGTTGCTGGAGAGCTCCAATTACCTATACGTTGACCTGACCGCCGCTGTAGTCCATTTGGTGGAGGTGTCGGGGGGCATGGTATTGCGCATCAGCATCGCCTTTGTGGTGGTGGCCGCCATGGATTTTTTCTACCAGTGGTGGGATTATGAGCGGCAGATGAAGATGACCAAGCAGGAGGTTAAGGAAGAATATAAACAGATGGAAGGCGACCCCCAGGTAAAGGGGAAAATCAAGGAGATCCAGCGCCGGAGGGCCCAGCAGCGCATGATGCAGCAGGTGCCGGGCGCAGATGTGGTCATCCGTAACCCCACCCACTTTGCCGTAGCTCTGCGCTATAAGCCGGAGCAGGACGACGCACCCATTGTGCTGGCCAAGGGCCAGGATAACGTCGCCATGCGCATTGTGGAGATCGCCGAGGAGCACAAAATTGCGGTGATAGAAAACGTTCCGCTGGCCCGGGCGCTGTATGCTCAGTCAGAATTAAACCAGTTTATCCCCCCCGACCTGTACGGTCCGGTGGCGGAGGTTCTGGTGTATATCTTCAAGCTGAACGAAAAGAAACAGATCGTGAAGTGATGGCAGTAAAGCTGGGTTCCGCCAGGAGGTAAGTCTATGCTCAAGCGCATCCTAAACAATAGCATAGCGCTGTTTGTGGTGGTTGTAGTCATGTTTCTGTTCGTCCCGCTGAACCCCGCCATTCTGGATATTCTGCTGGTGGTGAACATCGGCCTGTCGGTTATGATCCTCATGATCACCATGAACATCTCGGAGGCGCTGGATTTTTCCATCTTTCCCTCCCTATTGCTCATTACCACTCTGTTCCGCCTGGGCATGAACGTGTCCAGTACCCGAATGATTCTCACCACCGGCAATCCTGGTGTGGTGATTCAAAACTTTGGCCAGCTGGTTACGGGCGGCAATCTTGTGGTAGGCTTCGTCATCTTCTTCATCATCGTGCTGGTGCAGCTTATCGTCATCACCAAGGGCGCTGAGCGCGTGTCCGAGGTGGCCGCTCGGTTTACCTTGGACGCCATGCCCGGTAAGCAGATGGCCATTGACGCCGATTTGTCCTCCGGCCTTATTGACGAGCAGCAGGCTCGGATGCGCCGGGAGAAGATTCAGAAGGAGGCCGATTTTTACGGCGCTATGGACGGCGCTACCAAAATCGTCAAGGGCGACTCCACCATGTCCATCATCATCACAGTTATCAACCTGGTGGGCGGCATCGCCATCGGATTCGTCAACGGCGGCGGTGACATTGGGCAGATCATGAGCACCTATGGTATCCTCACCATCGGCGACGGACTGGTGTCCCAGATACCCTCCCTGATGATCTCCACCGCCACGGGCATGATTGTCACCCGTTCCGTGTCCGACGGCAGCCTGAACATGGACGTGATGGGGCAGTTCAAGGCCCAACCCCGCGCCATCATGACCACCGGCGTGATCCTGGTGATTCTGGCGCTCATCCCCGGTACGCCCACCGTTCCGCTGTTCATCGGCGGCGCGGCCCTTCTGGGCGGCGGGTTTGTCCTCATCCGCCAGATGGACGCCCAGCGTCAGGCGGAGGCAGAGGCGGCGGTTCAGGCGCCGGAGCTCCCCCCCGAACTGGCCGTCCCCAGCGAGAACGATTACTATAAGGACATCAACAACGTATACTCCCTGCTGTCGGTGGAACCGGTGGAGATGGAGTTTGGCTACAGCCTTATCCCCTTGGTGGATGAGAGCCACGGCGGCAAGCTCATCAGCCGGATCGTCATCTTCCGGCGGCAGTACGCCCAGGATATGGGATTTGTCATCCCCTCCATCCGCCTGCACGACTCCTCCGCGTTGGGGACAAACCAGTACGCCATCCGCATCAAGGGCGAGGTGGTGGCCCAGGGAGAAATCCTGGTGGATTACTATCTGGCGCTGGAGCCGCCCAGCCCCCTGGGCGAGATTGATGGCATTGAAACCATTGAGCCGGCCTACGGCATCCCCTCCCGGTGGATTCTGCCCGAGAACAAGGAGCTGGCGGAGATTTACGGCTACAACGTCATTGATCCGCTGTCGGTTATGCTCACCCACCTGGCGGAGACGGTGAAGAAGCACGCCTATGAGCTGCTCACCCGGTCCGAGACCATTCGCCTGGTGGAGAACCTGAAGCAGACCTCCCCGGAGCTGGTGGAGGAGGCCATCCCTGGCATCATCCCCTACGCCAAGCTGGAAAAGCTGCTGCGCAATCTGCTTCAGGAGGGCGTGCCCATTAAGGACCTGTCCACCATTGTGGAGACGGCGGCCGACGCCATGGCCTTGGGCCGTGATTTGGATATGACCACCGAGCAGGTGCGCGGCGCGCTGGCCCGCACCATCACGCGCCGATTCTGCGAGGATGGGCAGCTGCGGGTGATCACCCTGGACGCCGAGGTGGAGAAGAAGATTATCTCCTCGCTCACCCGCAACGAGCAGGGCGTCTATCTGGCCATGGGGCCGGAGATGATGCAGAGCATCATCACTCAGATGGCGGAGCACCTGAAAAAGTTCGGGGACTTGGCTCAGACGCCGGTCATCCTGGTCAGCCAGGTGATTCGGGGCTACTTCAGCAAGATGATCACTCAGTTCTATCCCAACGTCTACGTGCTGTCGTTCAATGAGATTACCAACAGCGTGCAGATTCAGGCGCTGGGCAACATCGTGGCCGAGAGTCCCGCCCTGACGCAGCGAAGGGCGGTGGGCACATGAGCGCGCCAACTGCCGTCAAGCGGTATACCGAGGCGGAGATCGAGGCCATGAGTACGCCGGACCTGCTCAGCGCCTATAAGCAGAGCGGGGACGAGACGCTGAAGTGGCCTTTGGTGCTGCGGTATGAGGGGCTGATTAAAAGCGCCGCCCTGCAAATCCGGGGGGTGTACAGCAGCTTTGCCCAGGTGGACGACATCGTCAGCGAGGGCATCCTCACCCTGCTCACCTCCATCGACAAATTCGACCCGGAGAAGGGCATCAAATTTGAAACCTATGTGGCCAAGCGCATCCGGGGGATGGTGATCGACCTGGCACGGAAGCAGGACTGGCTGCCCCGGAATATCCGCCAGCGGGCTAAGGAGATCGACGCGGCGGTGTCCAATCTGGCCAATGAGCTGGGTCGGTTTCCCACCGACCAGGAGGTGGCTCAGCACCTGGGCATTCCCACGGACAAGTACCAAAAGGAGGCCGCCCGGGTGGCTCTGTCCAACACCCTGTCCCTGGACGCGCTGATGGACGCCAGAGACCTGGAGGGGTATCGCTTTGAGGTGTCCGATCAGGACCCCAAGCTCCAGCCGGAGACAGTGCTGGAGGAGCGGGAGCTTCAGCAGACTTTGGCGCAGGGAATCTCCTCCCTCCAGGAGAATGAGCAGATTGTGCTGTCCCTCTACTATGAAAAAAACCTTCACATGAAGGAAATCGCCCAGGTGATGGGAGTGAGCGAGCCGCGGATTTCCCAGATCCACTCTCGGGCCATTGGCAAGTTGCGGGAGCATATGGGCACCTATATGAACAGTGAAACACCCCAAAAATCCACCAAAAAGCGGAAGAAGGCATGATGAAAGATGTATAAAGGCTTTTATAACCTCACCTCCGGTATGCTGACCCAGCAGAGGCACTTGAACGTGGTGGGCAACAACATGGTGAACATCTCCACCTCGGGCTTTAAGGAGAGCCGTTACACCGCCACCACCTTTGACGATGTGATGTACAGCCGTGTGGGCAACAAGGAGAAGGTCTACACGGACATCGGCCGGCAGAGCTACATCCGGGCCAACAGCGAGATCACCGTCATTTACGATCAGGGCATTCCGGAGCCCACGAACATTCCCTTGGATTTTGCCATCATGGGGGATGGGTTCTTCGCCATCCAGGACGAGGAGGGCAATGTGGCCTACACCCGCGCAGGAAACTTTTCCCTGGACGATGAGGGCTATCTGTGCTATCCCGGCCAGGGCCGGGTGCTGGACCGGGAGGGCGAGCCCATTGTGCTGGCCACGGACAAGCTGAATGTGGATGCCCAAGGGAACATTTTCACCCAGAACGGCGGCTATCTGGGCAGCTTAGGCGTGTATACCTTTCCAGAGGAGGATATGCAGACGCTGGAACAGGACGATCGGGGATTTTTCATTGGCGAGGGCGCGGAAGCGGTAGACAGCCCCCAGATTCTGTGGAAGTATCTGGAGCGCTCCAACGTGGACATGATCCGTCAGATGACGGAAATGCTTACCTGCCAGCGCGCGCTGCAAAGCGCGGCGTCGGTGAGTAAGATGTATGATGAGGTCATGGGGCATTCCGCCAATGACATTGGACGTATGTGAGGTGAGAGAGCATGAATCAATCCTTTTATATCGGCGCCATAGGCGCCCAGCAGCAGCTCCAGCGCCTGAACGTCCACGGGGACAACATCGCCAACGTGAACACCTATGGGTTCAAGGCCGACCGCTCCCACTTCGAGGCGCTGATGTACCAAAACCACCGGGGCGTGGAGGAGGAGCTGCCCATGGGCGTGGGCGGCCGGCTGCTGATGACCTCCACCAACTTCGAGCAAGGCGGCGTGGCGGACACCGGGCGCACCTTGGACTACATGATCGAGGGCGAGGGCTTCTTCGGGCTGGTGGATTTGGCCACCGGTGAGGTCACATTTACCCGGAACGGCGCGTTTTATATGTCCGAGCTCCAGCGGGCCACCGGGGAGACGGACGAGAACGGGCGGGCTATTATGGAGACGGTATACTGTCTGGGAGACGGCGCGGGGCGGTTCGTGCTCAGCGAGACGGGTGGCCTCATTGAAATCACCGACCCCAAGGAGATGCAGCCCATCGGCATTTTTGACTATGCCAACTATAACGGGATGCAGCAGTTGGGGGATACCCGCTACCTGCCGGTGGACAAGAACGGAAATCTGAGCTACGGCACTGGCGTTCTGCGCCAGGGGCTTTTGGAACGCTCCAACGCAGACTTGGCTGAGGAACTGACCAAGGTCATCGAGTCCCAGCGGGCCTACGGTATGGCACTCAAGATGGTGCAGACCTCCGATGAGATTGAGACGACCATCAATAATCTTCGCAATTAAGGAGGGAATTGAATGTCGATCAAAAATTATGACGAGCTGAACTCTCTGGAGCTTGACACGCTCCGGGAAGTGGGCAGCGTGGGCACTGGCAACGCTGCCACCGCCCTTTCCCAGCTGCTGGGACGGGAGGTGCGCATCACGCTGCCGGAGGTGCGCATCATGGGCTATAACGAGGCCATCGAGTGGATTGGCGGACCGGAGGAGATCACCGCCGGCGTACTGGTGAAGATGGGCGGACAGATCAACGGAATTATGCTGTCCTGCCAGCAGATTGATTTTGTCAATTTGGTGTTGGGGAGTATGCTCAAGGAGACCATTAAGGATTACAGTGAACTGGAGGAGTTGGGAAACTCCGCCTTGGTAGAGGTGGGAAATATCATGATTTCCACCTTTATCAACGCTCTGAGCGGGCTGGCTGGAATGGACGTGAGCCTGACGGTGCCCGCTTTCACGGTGGATATGCAAGGGGCGATTCTGGCCGTGCCCATGGCGGAGTACGGCGGACAGTCCGACTATATTATGACCATTGGCGGAAATTTTGTATGCGACAACAAGCAGGTTCCCTGCCGCCTGCTGATGTCGCCCGACCTGCGGTCGTTGAATGCTCTATTACGGAAGCTGGGCGTAAGCGATGAGTGACAAGCTGGTAATCGGTATTGCGGACATGAAGATGACCCAAGGGGAGGGTATGTTGGTCACCTATGCACTGGGATCCTGCATTGGCATCTGCCTGCACGATCCAAAGCTCAAGCTTGGGGCGCTGGTGCATATCATGCTGCCGCTGAATATGGAGACGGGGCGGAAAAACCCGATGAAATATGCCGATACTGGAATCAGAGAGACGATAAAACAGATGGAGGCCAAAGGGGCCAGCCGCTCCAGAATCACCGCTAAGATCGCTGGCGGGGCCATGATGTTTAAGGATGGAAGCGGCTCGCTGGGCAACATCGGACAGCGAAATATTGAGAGTGTGCGTGTAAATTTGAAAAAAGAGGGCATTCGCCTCTTGAAAGAGGATGTGGGCGGAACGGTGGCCCGTACCCTGCTTTTCGATGTAAACAGCGGACTGGGTTGTGTGCGCAGCTATGGCCGCCAGGAGCTGATTATTTAACGGCGCGCAAGATGAAAGGGAGTGCTTGGAAATGATGGAAGAAAATAAACAGGGCATTTTGCTGGAATCGGGTACCAATGAGATTGAGATCATGAAGTTTACCATTGGCGGCAATCTGTTCGGCATCAATGTGGCCAAGGTGCGGGAGATTATGATTTCCGCTCCGGTGAAGCCCATGCCTCATGCCCATGTGTCGGTGGAGGGCATCTTTAAGCCCCGGGACACGGTGATTACGGTGGTGGATCTGCCTCAGTACCTGGGCGTGGACAGCCCGAAGGACTCCAAGGATATCTTCATCATCACCAATTTCAACAAGATGTTCATCGCTTTCCGGGTGCACACGGTGGACCGCATCAGCCGCATCTCCTGGACGGATATCCAGAAGCCGGACAAAACCGTGTCCGGCGGCACGGAGAGCGTGGCCACCGGCATCGCCCAATGCGATGGCGAGCTGGTTACCATCCTGGATTTTGAGCGCATTGTGGCGGAGATCGCGCCGGAAACCTCCATCCAAATCTCCGAGGTGGAGCAGCTCGGCCCCCGGATGCGGAATGACCGGCCCATCTGGGTGGCGGAGGACTCTGTGCTGCTGAGCAAAATGATTGGCGACTCTCTGCGCAAAGCCAACTATGTCAACCTGCATATGTTCCCCAACGGGCGGGAGCTGTGGGAGGCGCTGTGCGCCCTGCCCGCTGAGGATGCGCTGGAGAAGGACGTGGCGCTGATTATTACCGATATTGAAATGCCTCAGATGGACGGGCACCGGTTGACCAAGCTGGTGAAGGACCACAACCGCTTTAAGCAGATTCCGCTGATCATTTTCTCCTCTTTGATCAGTGAGGAGATGCGGCGTAAGGGCCGCGACCTGGGGGCGGATGAGCAGCTGACCAAGCCGGAAATTGGGCACTTGGTGGATGTGATGGACCATCTGCTGGAGCGGTTTGACAAGCAGCATAGCAAAGGATGAGTTCGGATAGGAGGCAGCAAGCCATGAGCGGCAAATACATTGTGCGGCAGCCCATTAAGGACGCTGCTGGCGGCATTATCGGAAATGAAATTTTGTACCACGGCGCGAACCAGGCATTCAGCAGCGATAGCTCTACTTCCAGCGCAGAATTTGCCGCCGCCAACACCATCTATAATTTTCTGACGCAGAACAGCCCCAAGGTGCTGAAGGGTACGCTGAATTTTATGACCTTTACCACCATGCTGCTGATGAAAAAAACCCCGCGCCTGTTCGACAAGGCCGATCTGGTGATTCAGATTGACGACGCGGTCATCATCCATCCGCTATCTATGCATTTGGTGCAGCAGTATGTCCGGGAGGGCTACCGGGTGGCGGTGAACGAGTTCCAGTTTACGCCCCGGTACCTGTCCCTGCTGGATGATATCCATTTCATCAAAATCAACGGCAAGAGCTCCAGCGAGATCACCATCCGCAATACGGTGGAGGTCGCCCACAGCATGAATATCAAGTGTATCGTCACCCATATTGACGATGAGAAGCTGTACCAGCGGGCGGTAGCCCTTGGGGCGGACGGCCTGGAGGGCCCCTACGTGGCGGATAAGCTTACCACCAAGGCTCACAGCAGCGCCTACATCCAGAGCAATTTCTTCCAGCTCATGGTGGCCGTCACCAAGGACGAGCCAAACGTGGAGGAGATTGAGCAGCTCATCGCTGCGGACGCCAGCCTGACCTATGGCCTGCTGAAAATGGTGAACTCCGCCTATTTTGCCCTGCGCTATCGGGCGACCACGATCACCCAGGCCATTATGACCCTGGGCCTGGGGCAGTTGAAGCAGTGGATTTATCTGCTCAGTGCCAGCAATGCGGAAAACGAGGTGGATTCTGGGTCTGAGGAATTCCTGAAGCGCTCCTTCCTGCGGGCTAACTTCTGCAGCGAGCTGATGAATTATGCGAAGAATATGCCTATCTCCAAGTCCGAGGGCTATTTGATGGGTATGTTCTCCACCTTGAATTACCTCATCGACGCGCCCATGGAGGAGATTCTGGCCGAGGTGCCGGTGGCGGATGAGATCAAGAACGCCCTGCTGAAGCATGAGGGGCGCTGCGGCAAGCTATACGACTTAGTGCTCAGCTATGAGGCGGCGGACTGGGAGCGGATTACCGTGCTGGCGGAGGAGCTTGGCATTCAGGATAACATGATCACCAGTGTGTACTTCATTTGCATGGAAAATGTGAATACCCTTTGGGAGCAGCTTACAAATCCCTATCCCCGCCAAGGGGAGGAGGGAGCCGCGGCGGACGGGCAGACCGGGGAGACGTCCACCGTATAACGAGAGGTTTTCCCAGGACAGAAAAACTCTGGCGAGCGTTTCGCGCTCGCCAGAGTTTTTTCGCCATAGAAAATAGAGGAAGCTCAGCGGCTGTGGTGGGGCCGCTCCATGACTAATTTGCAGGCCTGAAGCAGCTGGGCTGTGATGTCGCTGCTGAATTTTCCCTCGTATACCGTCAGCCGGGGAATCATATCGCCCCGCTCTAAAACGACATACTTGGGGGGAAGGTGATTCAGGGTAATGGCCTTTACATCCTCCAGGCAGCGTTTGCAGGAGCACAGGCCGAACATCTCAATATACTTGGGGGCCTTTTCCTCCACCAGCACCTGCATCACGTTCATGTAGCCGGGGCTGGGCGGGATGGGCAGGGGAGCGTCGTGCCACATAATAGGGCTCTCTGGCTCCTGGACAGGTTCGGGCTGCGGCGCGGGTGCGGGCTCGCTTTGAACGGGAGTCGCTTGGGGCTGAGCCGGAGCGGCAGGGGCCGCCTGGGGTACGGGCGCGGGCTGCTGGGCGCTGAGCTCGCTCTCCAGCGCGTCCTCCAGGGCGCTTTTGATCTGGCCGGACACAGCGGCGTCCGGAGCCATGGAGGTTACAATGGGGGGGACGGGAGCGGCGGGGGCCGGGGCTGCGGTCTCCTCCTCCGCCACGGGGTCGGACTTCTTGCTCAGCAGGTTCATCACCCGAGCGGTTTTGCTGGTTTTGTTGTCCTTAGATGCCATGATACAGATGCTCCTTACTTAGTTAAAGAATTTAGAGATATACTTCAGGCCCCTTTTGGGCTTGGGAAGGGCAAAGCGGTCTCCGGCCACCACGTCGATGATCGCCTGGAAGTCCTGGGCCGGGCGGGAGTCTGGCTGGTAAGTGAGCACGCTCTGCCCGTGGGCAGGAGCCATGGCCACGCCCACGCCCCGGTGGACCTTGGCCTGGAAGACCTGACTACCCAGCTGCTCGGCCACCTCCTGAGCCAACTCCAAAATATCCTTGGACAAGGTGAGGCGGCCGTTGAACTTGTTGATGAGGATGCCCAGCACCTTCAGATGGGGATTGAAGGTGGAGCGCACCGTCTCAATGGTCTCCTGGAGCTGGGTGATGCCCACCAGGCTGAGCACCTCCGCCTCCATGGGGACAATGAGCCCGTCGGAGGCCACGTAAGCGTTGACGGTGAGCACATTCAGGGCGGGAGGCGTGTCGATGATGATGAAGTCATAGCGGGAGCGTACGGCGGTGAGCTGGTCGCTGAGCATAAACTCCCGCCGGGGGACGGTGAACTCCACCTCGGCAGCGGACAGCATAATGTCTGAGGGCAGAACATCGCCGTACTCGGTGGAGGCGATAGCCTCCTCAATGGAACATACGCCCTTGAGCACATCGTAGACGGTGCTGCCAGCGCCGATGTCCAGCCCCAGATTGAATCCTAAATTGCCCTGGGGGTCCAGGTCAATGCCTAAAACCTTGGCCCCGCGCTGATGGAGGCCGCAGACCAGGGCGGCGGCGGTGGTGGTTTTCCCCACGCCGCCTTTTTGGTTTGTGACGGTAATAATTTGAGTCAAGGAATATTCCCTCCCTCTCATAAAAACTTGGAGAAAAGCCTTAAGTTTACTATACTACAGGTCGATAAAAAAGAACAGAGGTAGAACAGAAAAACTCTGAAAAAATTTAAAAAAATTTTCTCTGAAGACAGGCTTTGGGCGAGGACTGTGCCTCGGAGTTTTTAGAAAGGAGCGATTGATATGGCATCTATTACCAGTTTGAGCAACAGCAGCTATAACACCAGCAGCATCTATGGAAACCGGAATGTGCTCAGCGGTCTTGCCAGCGGCATGGACACTGAGTCCATGATCGAAAACGCGGTCTCCGGCATTAAGCTGAAGATTCAGAATTTGGTGAAGAAGCGCACCAAGATTGAGTGGCAGCAGGAGGCGTATCGCAGCATCATCGACAAGGCGGTGAACTTCAACACCAAGTACACCTCCTACTCCTCCAAAACCAACCTGCTCAGCAACAGCTTCTTTAACAACGCGGTGAACACCACCACGATGGGCACCTTTAAGGACAAAATCACCGCCAGCGGCAAGACCACCAGCGACATCAAGATCAACGCGGTGAAGCAGATGGCCAAGGCCGCCACGTACACTGTGTCCGGCTTGGGCGGAGTGGGCAGCGATGTGTCCTCCATCACCGGCGAGGAGTTCGACCTGACCAAAGAGCTGGACGTGAACACCATCTCCGGGTCCCTGACCTTCCAGTACGGCGGCACCAACGGCGCCTCCTTCACCATTAACTTCGATGAGCTGGAAAACCTCAATGAGATGGAGGGGGCCAACAACGGAGAGAAGCTGGCCAACGCCATCAACAAGAAGCTCAGCGAGATCACCTATAACTACACCAAGAACGGTTTCCAGGAGACCACCACCGCCGACAAGGCCATCAAGGTGGAGGCGGACCCCTTTGGGCGTCTGACGTTCACAGATGGGCTGGGAAATGGCAACGAGGTGAAGATCAGCTCCTCCTCCGGCGATATCAAAAAATATGCCGGGGAGCATGTTCTGACGGCTCCCAAGGAACTGACCGAGAAGACGCCCGCTTATGAGTACCTGGGCGGCACCAAGGACGAGGACGGCAAGTGGAGCGGCGGCAAGGAGCTGGGCATCACCTTCAACGGCACCACCAAGAAGATCAATATGTCCGACGTGATGAACAAGATTGACTTCAGCTACGATGCCACCGAGGACAAGAACACCCAGTTTAAGAAGGCTCTTCAGGGAGAGCTGGACGACGCCTTCGGCAAGGGCAAGATCACCGTGGACAATAACGGCGGCAAGCTGTCCTTTGAGACCGCTGAGGGCTCCACCTTGAGCGTGGGTGGCAGCGCCGCAGAGGCTTTGGGCTTCCAGGAGGGAGATTCCAACTTCATCAACCCCAGCAAGAAGCTGTCCGACATACTGGGCGACAAGGGCGGGACCATTTTCACTCAGGACAACCGGCTGAAGGGTGCGGGCGGCGCCACCGAGCACAAGCGCGCCGATGGCACCTCCTATTACCTGGACAAGGCCGGGAACCGGGTGGACAAGGACGGCTACCGGGTGGACAACGACGGCAAGGCGCTGTATGACGTTGAGATCAACGGAGCGCACATCAGCGTCACCGAGGACACGACGTTGGAGAGCATGATGAATTCCATCAACTCCAACTCTGAGTCGGGGGTGAAGGTGAGCTACTCCAAGCTGACTAACGAGTTCAAGTTCACCGCCACTGAGACCGGGGCCAACAGCAAGATCGAGTTCGGCGGGCTGGCCAAGGATCTGTTTGGCCCCTCCAGCGATGTGGAGATCAACCATAATTTTGGAGACAACTTTGGCATCGGCTGGCTGAGGGATGGTGAAGATACGAGGTTGACCGTCCGACTTGACGGGTTCGCTATCAACGTTGACGTCAATAAGTCAACGACCATGGAGGAATTTGCCAAGCTGCTGCAAGAAAACAGCGGTTCCGTGGTGAAGGCCGCTTATGATGAAAAGACGGGCGAGTTCACTGTGACCGACCAAAACGGCGCGAAGAAGGATATCACCGTAGAGGACCAGTGGGGTGATTCGTACAAGCGGGAGATTGAGCCTGCCGTCAACTTCACCGCCGGCCAGGACGCCGTCATGGATGTGGAGATCAACGGCAAGCGGTTTGAGAACTTCACCCGCGCCAGCAACAGCTTTGACATCGACGGGCTGACGATCAATGTGAAGGGCGAGTTCAATGCGGACGGCGCCAACGCCCCCGACAAGGACGGCAATGCCTACGAAGCCATCACCTTCAATACCACCACCGACTCGGATAAGATCGTGGACGCCATCAAGAGCTTCATAGAGGATTACAACGAGATGGCCACCGAGCTCAAGAACGCTTACTCTACGCTGCCCGGCCAGAAGTCCAACGGCGGGCGGTACGAGCCGCTTACCGCCGAGGAGGAGGAGCAGTACTCCGAGAGCGAGCTGAAGGCCTATAACGAAAAGGCCAAGCAGGGCATCCTGTTTGGGGATTCCGACCTGTCCAGTATGTACAGCAAGCTGCTGGGCGCCATCACTCCCGGTGGAGCAGACGGCCAGACCCTGCGGGAGATCGGCATTACCACCTCCTACAGCAACGGCATGACCACGCTGAGTCTGGATGAGGATAAGCTGCGCTCCGCCCTGGAGGGCGACCCGGACAAGGTGCGCAACGCCTTCACCAAGACCAAGGAGGACGGTTCGAGCTCTAACGGCCTGATGCAGAACCTGCAAAACACGCTGAACAGCTACGTGAAGACCACCGGCGAGCCCAAGGGTATCCTGATTAACCGGGCGGGCTCGGTGAAGGCCCCCACCTCGCTGAACAGCAACAGCCTGAAGAGTCAGATTGACAACATCGACAGTCAGATTGACCGCTGGCAGAAAAAGATGTCCGATCAGATTGACCGGTACACCACCAAGTTCAGCCGGCTGGAGCAGTTGATTGCCGAGATGAACTCCCAGGCCTCCTCCATGGCTGGCCTGATGGGCGGAGCCGGCGGTTACTAAATCATCCACTGAAAAGGAGTCAGAAATGGATATCAAAGGCTTCCAGGGATACCAGGGCTACAAGGAGCAGGGAATCAATTCCATGTCTCAGGGAGAACTGCTGCTGCTGCTGTATGATGAGCTGGTCAAGCGCCTGATTCGGGCCGGCTTGGCCCTGGACAAGGCGAACTATTCCCTGTTTGATGCAAGCGTGGACCGAAGTCTGGATATCATTCGCTACCTGGACGATACCCTGGATATGCACTATCCCATCAGCCGAAATTTAAACCGACTGTATGACTACTTCAGCTTTGAACTCAACCGGGTAAAGGCTGGACGAAACAAGACTGAGCTGGACCGGGTGAAGACCATGATTATGGAACTGCGCGACACCTTCCGGGAGGCGGAGAAGACCGCCGAACAGGAGGGGCTGGCCGCTGAGGAGCAGGTATGACGGAAAAGACTGTAATGGATGCCCTGGTGCTGATGAAGCGAACCGGCAACCTGCTCAACGACCTGGAGGACCTGACCCGGCAGCTGGCCCAGTCCATTGACCGCAACGATCAGGTGAGCATTCAGATGCTCATCGCCATGCGGGAGGAGCCGCTGGCCAAGCTTCAGGCCGCTGATAGAGCTCTGCGGGAGCAGTTAGAGGCTCTGCCCGACCGGGCGGAGGCCGGGGCCCTGGCGGCGTTGCTCAACGGTGAGGCGGCGGAGCCGGGGGAGCGGACGCAGCAGATGCTTCAGGAGCAGGTTGCAGCCAACCGCCGCCGCCTGAATCAGATTATGACGGTGGACCGGGTGCTCAATCAGCGGTTAGGGCGAGAGCAGTCCGCATATCAATAGGGGCAAAGGCCGGAATAAAATATCGGCCCGGTATTAACCGGGCCGATATTCCGCGAAAAAATGTAGAGGAAATTTTCTTTTACCTCGGCTTAGAAATCACCCATAGGGGTGCGCCGTGGCTGCGGGCCGAGGAGAGTTCGTCTAAAATGATTTGCGGGTCCCAGATCATCAGGCTGCGCTCCGGGCTGTTGGGGTCGGCCACCAGGAGGTCCCCGGTGAGGGTTGCGCCATGGATGAGGATGAAGTGTCCGCCCGTGGTGAAGTGGCCGGGCCCGATGTGGGCCACCAGCAGCTTGCCGTCCCGAAGGGCGGTGCGCAGGTCTTCCGGGTCCTGTGTTGGGAGGCTTTCCACCTCTAAGCCAAAGGCTTGGGCGGCGCCGGGAACGATGGAGTCGTAGGAGCCGCTGCGCCTGGCCCAGTGGCCGTTTTGTACGGCCCAGGCGGCCATGGCGGCGGGGTCGGTGTCCGTGTCGGTCATGCTGGCCACCACCATGGCCATGACGGTGGGGCCGCAGCCGTAGGGGCCGATGGTATCGGAGCCGTAAGGCTGGCCGGCCCACTCCTCCGAGGCCTGATAGAAGTAGACGATGTCCACGTTTCCGCCGGTGAGAATCTGGCGGCCGTCCCGCTCCAGCAGCTCGGTGAGGGCGGGCGGGATGACAGGGCCCCAGTTTTCCGGCGAGTTGCTCTCCGGCGGCTCATCGTACTCCAGCTGAATCAGATTGGGGGTGGTGAGCTCCTCCCAGAACTGGGAGGCCTGCCGGGTGGCCTGATGGGCAAAGCGGACAATGCCCTCGCCGGCCTGTTGGGCAAGTCGGACCATTTCCTCACCAACATCCTGGCAGAACTGGCCGGCAGCGTTTAACCCAACGCGGCAGGCGTCCACCGTTACCGATGCCGCATGGCGGACAGGGGCGGTGATTTGCTGGTACACGTCTGGGGCGAAATGCCGACAGGCGGCCAGCTCGGCGGCGCCGATGCACAGCACAGCCAGCAGGGCCACCAACACAATATTCCGCCTGGTATGCTTGGAACCGCTTGGCTTCATCGGTTCACCTCCCTTCAGGCTCCATGGGGTGGGAATCCACCCTGTGGATATTATAACAGATGTTTCGCCATTTTCAATGGAAAGAATATGGCCCGCCGAATTTGGGCGGCGTCAGGAGAAGCTTATGCCCACAATTTCTTTAGAAAATGTCTCAAAATTCTATAAGCCGAAGCGAAAGAAACGGGGCGCGATCCACCAGGACATGGGTGTGGAGGACGTAGACCTGACAATCAGGCAGGGCGAGTTCGTCTTTGTGGTGGGCAGCAGTGGCGCGGGAAAGAGTACGCTGCTGCGTCTCATCACCGGGCAGGACAGACCCAACAAGGGCAGGGTGTGCGTGGATGACAAGGATTTGAACCGCATGATGAAGCTCAGCCGAAACCGGGCCGCCATCATGTTCGGGAAAATTTGGCAGGACCCTACGCTGATTCGCAAGAAGACCGTGGGGGAGAATCTGACCTTGGCGTCTAAAATTGCTTTGGGGAAAGAAAATCCGCGCCTGGTGGATATCCGGGTGAAGAAGGTTCTTGGTCTGGTGGGGATGAGGGGCGTGGAGAGCAAATACCCAGTGGAGCTGTCCATTGGAGAGTGCCGCCGGGTGGAGTTGGCCCGAGCCCTGATCGGCAGCCCGCCCATCCTGGTGCTGGATGAGATCACCGCGAACCTGGACGACGACTGCATATGGGACACGCTGCACCTGCTCAATGACGTGAACCGGCGGGGCACGACTGTTATCATGGCGACCCATGACAGCCAGTATGTGAACATCCTCCGCCGCCGGGTCATCACCATGGCGGGCGGACGGGTGACGTCGGATGAAGAAAAAGGAAAATACGGCGATGTGCTGGAGCGGGAACGGAAAACTCCGGTCCTGTCCAGGCCCAGAACCGATTTCATATAAATATACCACAGCCACAAGAAAATTGAGGAGGAAATTGCAAATGATCAAGAACATGAAGATCAAAAAGAGCCTGATTTTAGGTTATGGCGTCACTATTGTCGTCTCTGTGCTTATCATCATCGCGTCGATTGTGCTGATGAGCATCCAGAAGAACCAGTACCTGGATATTATTGACGATTATGTTGGGGCCAACGATATTGTCTCCGAATGCCGCATTGACTACAACATCGCCGGGCGCAGCTTGCGTGACGCGGTGCTGGGCGGCGAGATGTCCAACCTGGACACCACCACGCAGAAGGTGAGCGAGCTGAAGGAGCGGCTGAGCGCTCTGGAGAGCACCTACCCGTTGGAGAATAAGACCGAACTGAACGCCTTTGTAAATACCGTGAAGGAGTGGGAAGTTGAGGCTGAGAAGATTGTGAGCGTGGCCCGTGGCAATACTCAGGAGAGCCGCACTGAGGCCGCTGCGCTGATTGCCTCCGACTGTTCTCCCCGGCTGAAGGCGGCTGCGGACGCTGGCGATAAGCTGGCCTCGACGCTTCAGGAAGCCCAGGATAAGATTATCAGCCAGCAGGAGCTCACCTCCAACATCGCCATCGGCGTCATCCTGGCTGCCCTGGTTATTGCCACTGTCGTGGTGCTGCGTATGGCCCTGGTTATCATTAAGAGCATCGCGCAGCCTGTGGAGCAGGTACATAGGGCCCTCACCGGCTTCAGCGAGGGCAAGCTGGATATCCCTGTCACCTATGAGAGCACCAGCGAGCTGGGTGAGATGTGCGTTGCTTTGCGTACCAGCCAGAATGTGCTGAGCGAGTGCATCAGCGATACCTGTCGTCTGCTGGAGGAGATGGGCAACGGCAACTTCGATGTGCGCACCAAGGACGAGAAGATGTACGTGGGCGCACTGAGCAGCATCCTCACCTCTGTGCGGGCCATCAACCGCAGCCTGACCGATGCGCTGTCTCAGATTAATCAGAGTGCTGAGCAGGTTTCCGCCGGCGCCGAGCAGGTGTCCACCGGCGCCCAGTCTCTGGCCCAGGGCGCGACCGAGCAGGCCAGCGCCGTGGAGGAGCTGTCCGCCACTATCGCAGAGATTTCCAACAACTCCCGCAAGAACGCCAAGAACAGCGAGGAGGCCATGCAGCACTCCCAGGATGCTGGCCAGTGCCTGAACGAGAGCTCCGAGTATATGCAGCAGATGGTGGTCGCCATGGAGAAGATTTCCGAGTCCTCCTCTGAGATCGGCAAGATCATCGCCACCATTGAAAACATCGCGTTCCAGACCAACATTCTGGCCCTGAACGCCGCCGTTGAGGCCGCCCGTGCGGGCAGCGCCGGCAAGGGCTTTGCCGTTGTGGCCGACGAGGTCCGCAACCTGTCCGCCAAGTCTGACGAGGCCGCTAAGGCCACCAAGGAGCTCATTGACCGCTCCATCGTGTCCGTCAAGGAGGGCAATGAGATCGTGCAGAAGGTTTCCACCGCTCTCCAGGCCACCAATGAGCGGGCCGGAATGGTGGTGGCGGCTGTGGAGCAGATCACCAAGGCCGCTGAGGAGGAGTCCGAGGCCATCGCCCAGGTGACTGAGGGCATCGACCAGATCAGCTCTGTGGTGCAGACCAACTCCGCCACCAGTGAGGAGTCCGCTGCCGCCAGCGAGGAGCTGTCCAGCCAGGCTGCTCTGATGAAGGAACTGCTGGCCCGCTTCAGGCTGCGCCAGGACGGCTTTGCCGCCAAGGTTCAGCCCGCATACAGCGCCGTGGACTCCGGTTCCTCCTATGACGATGGGTATGACACCGCGCCCAGCCGCGACGCCTCCAGCGTGTTCAGCAAGTATTAAGAAACTGCACAGGCTGCCAGGGGGCGGCAGTCATGCCGTCCCCTGGCAGTTTTTCTGACCGGCAAAGCCGCAGCAAGAGAGGAGCGGAACCTATGGCAGATTTAAAGGCGCAGGAGCAGGAACTGGTTTATGCCCTGGATATCGGCACCCGGAGTGTGGTGGGCGTAGTGGGCCGGCCTGTGGGCGACCGCCTGAAGGTTTTAGACGTGGAAATGGCGGAGCATGGAAAGCGGGCCATGATGGACGGCCAAATTGACGACATCAAGCAGGTGGGCGCCTTGGCCCAAACCGTGACGCAGAGGCTGGAAAGCCGCCTGGGCATTCGCCTGGAGCGGGTGTGCGTGGCCGCTGCGGGGCGAGCGCTGCGCACTCAGGCGGGGACCTTTACTCTGGAATTTCCCGAGGAACAGTCCATTGATGCTGAACAGATCAGCCGGTTGGAGGCTGGGGCGGTGTCCGCCGCCGAGGAGACCCTTCAAAGCGATGGCGGCAGCCGGCGGCAAATGTTTTTGGTGGGCTATACGGTGGCCCAGTACCGCCTGGATAATTATCCGCTGGCCAATTTGCAATTCCACACCGGGCGGAAGGTGGAGGCCGACGTGGTGGCCACATTCCTGCCCGGCGAGGTGGTGGAAAGCCTGTACGCCGCCATGCGCGCAGCGGGGCTTCAAGTGGCCAGCATGACCCTGGAACCCATCGCCGCCATGAATGCCGCCATTCCCGCCGAGCTGAGGCTGCTGAACCTGGCCCTGGTAGACGTGGGGGCAGGCACAACCGACATCGCCCTGTGCCGGGACGGCAGCGTGGTGGGCTACACCATGGCCACCGTGGCTGGGGATGAGGTGACGGAGGCCCTCATGCGGGCGTATCTGGTGGACTTCAAAACCGCCGAGGAGATCAAGCGGGCCATGGGCGAGAGCGAGGATCTGATTCGCTGCCGCAATATCTTAGGGCAGGAGGAGCGGATTTCGGCGGCAGAGGCCGCCCAGGCCATTGAGGAGCCGCTGGCCCGTCTGGCCGAGGCCATCGCCAAGCAGATTCTCAGCGTAAACGGCACCGCGCCCTCCGCAGTGTTTTTGGCGGGCGGCGGAAGCAAGCTGGCCGGTCTGCGGGAGCGGGTGGCTGACAAGCTGAAGATGGATGAGAAACGAGTGGCCATTGCGGGGAACAACTTCGCTCTGAGCGTGTTCTCCGAGACCCTGGAGCTGGAGCGGCCGGAGTACGCCACCCCCCTGGGCATCGCCATTTCCGCCGGTCTGGGTCTGCTGAACGACAGCTATGTGGTGATGCTCAACGGCCAAAGTGCCAAGCTGTTCCGCAACGGCGTGCTCACCCTTCAAGACATTCTGCTGATGAACGGTTACACCTACAGCGATATGGTGGGCAAGACGGGTAAGAGCCTGAACCTCACCGTAGACGGGAAGCGGGTAGTACTGCGGGGAGAGCCTGCGGTGCCCGCAGTGCTGGAGGTGAACGATGAGGAGGCGTCCCTGTCTACGGTGATTCACGCCGGGGACCATGTTCGCTTTGTCCCTGCCCGCAGCGGGGAGGCGGCGCATCGGACGCTTGGCGAGCTGCTGGGCGCGGGCTTCTACGGCAAGGCGCTGGTGAATAACGCGCTGGCGTCCCTGGACACTGCGCTGGAGCAGGGTGACGTGGTGCTGACGATGCGGCAGACGCCGCCGGCTGCCCCGGTCAGGGCGGCGGAGCCGGCGCCCGCGCCGGAACGGTCTGCCCCTACGGCTGGAGCCGCGCCGGTTTCGGTAAAAAAGCCGGCGGCTTCTTCCGGCGAGCTGCACATCACCCTGAACGGCGAGAGCCTGACCCTCCCGGCAAAGGATGAGGGCGGGCCCTACTATCTGATGGACCTGCTGGAATATTCCGGCATCGACTTTGAAAACTTAGACCGTGCAGTACGGTTGGAGGTCAATGGTGAGGAGCGGGGGTTCCAGCATGAGCTGAAGCAGCAGGACTCCGTGAACATTTCTCTCACCTGATCGAAAAGACACAAGAGGTGTTATGCTCATGCCTTTCGGAAAAGCAAAGGAACCAAAAGCTCCCAAGGAGAAAAAAGAAAAAAAGGTGAAGCCGCCCAAGGAGAAAAAGCCTAAAAAGCCCAAGAAATCCAAAAAGGGCGAGGGGCCGGTGGAGGAGATTGCGGAGGCAACCGAGGAAGCCGAGGCGGGGAAAAAGAAAAAAAAGAAGCTGAACCCTATTTTCCTGTTGGTTTCCCTGGCGGTGATTGTGGCCGCCGCAGTGATCATCTACTTTGTGGTGCTCCCCAAGGTGACTGGGAAGGACAAGGACCCGGAGCCCAGCGTATCGGTGGAGCCGGATCCTCCGGTGCTGCCCACGGAACTGCCGGTGGGGGAGAATGTGGTCCCCGGTATGGTTTTGGGGTCGGATGAGTACCAGGCCCAGGCGGTGTTGGCCAAGACCATCACCTATACATACACCGATCTGGCGGATGCCGGAAAGGTGGCGGAGACCTATGTGGGGCAGCTCCGGTCCGCTGAGACCCCCTTCTCCATCGTAGACGAGGAATTTGTGCGCACGGACGCCCCTGACTTTACTGCGGCAGAGGGAATGGTGCTGCTGGCCCGGAACCTGCCGCTGCCCGAGCCGGAGGTCCAGGAGAGCGAAGCGCCGGCGGAGTCAGAACCGGCGGAATCGGGCGACCCGGAACAGTCTGAGGAGCCGGCGCAGTCGGAAAATCCGGAGGAATCCGCGCAGCCCAGCCAAGCCCCAGAGGTGGAGGAGCCGGTACGGATGGTGCTCACAGTGCGCATTGCCTGGTCCGAGGGCCAGTGCGTGGTCACAGCGGACGAGGAGGAGGGCATGGTGACATCGCCGCCCAGAGAGCCCAACTCCGGAAGCAGCGGCTCGCTGAGTGTGCGGGGGGCGCAGGCCCGTTTGGAGGCCATGACCCCGGCGGAGCTGGGCCTGAGCGGAGAATCTATGGAGGAGTACAATGTGTACCCCATTGACGGCGTGGAGATGGTGGACGGCGTGGCCTGCATCACCCTGTACGTGTACAGCGATGGCGGCGGCCAGGGCGGCAACGAGTTCATGGGCAGCTATCTCATGAGCATTGACGGCGCCCATCTGTACCAGGTGAATCCCGTTACCGATGAGATTAAGGTATTGAAGTAGCGAAAAAGGACCGCTGGAGCGGCATTTAAGCCGTTCCAGCGGTCTTTTTATGCGGGAACGAGGACCATGCGGTCCGGCGTGCCATCGAGGCGGAAGCGGATGCCTTGCCCGGCCTGGGGCGCGTAAGCGAGAAAAATAGAGGTGAGCGATCCCTCCAGGACAGGAATACTGGAGCGGGGCGAGAGGGCCAGGGTGGGGGTGAGGGCTTGGGCGATGGCGGGGGAGACGTGGACGATCTCCAGTCCGAACTCCCGGCCCAGGGCGGTGATCTGCCGGGCGGTGATCAAACGCCGGTCCTGCTCGGTCATGGCGCGAAAGCCAATGAGGCCATTGAACCGGCCGGCGATTTCCCCGAGAACGCCGGAACGGATCAGCGCCCGGCGGGCGGACTCATCGGCCTGAAACAGCCGCCGGGCCAGTCCGGCGGAGGAAGGGAGAGGGGCGTCAAAGGAGGATGCTGGGGCGGAGGGCTGTGGGGGCGGAGAGAAGCCAAGCCGCCGAGTTTCGGGCGCCGACAGGTCGGTGTTGGTGGTGAACAAAAAGACGCACCGGCGAAAATCCAGCTCCCGGCTGCCTGCCTCGTCCTCTCTGCGGGCAGTGCAGCGCCCCTCGTCCAAGATGGACATAAAAATCTTCAGCACCTCTGGATGAGCCTTGTCCAGCTCGTCAAACATGAATACCGAGTGGGGACAGCGGCGCACAGCCTCCAGCACGGGAGGGTCGTCATAGCCCACATAGCCGGGGGGTGCGCCGGTCAGGCGGTAAACGGAGTGAGCCTGGGTGAAGGTATTCAGCTCTGTCCACACCAAGCGGTAGCGATCCTCGCCAAGACAGCGGTTTAACGCGGGCGCGATGGATTTGCCCAGCTCCGACTTGCCCACGCCGGTGGGACCGTAAAAAATGAGGGAGAGAGGCCGGAGGGGCTCCCGCTTGCACAGATGAACCCATAGCTTGAAGGCCGCCGCCTCCACGGCCTGGTCCTGGCCCAGTACACGGCTTTGCAGTTCCTGGCACAGATGGGAAAAGAGCGGGTTGGCGGGCGAGTTGGGGAGCTGGACCAGGTCCTGGTCCAGCTGCCGCAGGCAGTCCACCATGGCCTGAAAGCCGGAAAAACGCTGGACTGCGCCCCGCTGAAAGAAGTCACGCAGGCGGGCGCTGCCGCCACCATAGGATACGCTGGGTCGAAAATAGAGAAGGTAATCTTCGTCCTGCCGCCAGAAGCCTACCTGGGCCTGGGCGGGACGGCAGTGGGCGGGCAGGCGGCAGGCGGCAAATTCATAGCTGCGGCCCAGGCGGGCGCAGGCGTCCACCTTTTGCTTAAGAAAGGCATACCCAGAAGGGCCGCAGGCGCAGATTTGAGCGAATTCCAGAAAAGACGGCCTCCTTTCAGAAGGATATTGGAAAAATTATATCCATCTGAGAGCAGCCTCAACCCCACGAGGAAAAGTCTTTTGGACAGCAAAAAGCCGGCCTCATGGCCGGCTTTTTTCAGCCTGTTATGCGTAAGTGTCGATATACTGGCCCTTGGCAGGGGAGGGAACCGCTTCCAGCATCTTCACGAGCTCTTGGCCGGCCAGCTCCTGACTGTCCATCATTTTTTTGGTGACAGCCAGGGAGTAGTTGGTGGCAAAAGACGCGGCGCTCATCCCCATCGCCATGCTGGCAATGGACTCCATCATAGGTCAGTCCTCCTTTCGCTGTGGGTGGGTCTGGGGAGGGCAGGCAGGTCCCTCCCGTTTATCCAGAACGCCGCCCAGCAGGCCCAGAAGCTCGGCGGGAGCAGACTCCTCCATGGCGGAGTCGCGGTTGGCGGCGGTGGCGGTGACCAGCTCGCTGCGCAGGATGGAGACATCCTCCGGGGCGGAAATGGCCAGACGCACCCGCGTACCATCCACCGAGACTACGCGGACGGTAATGTCCTCGCCAATCACCAGGGACTCGCCGGCTTTGCGTTGCAGGATCAACATGGTGCGCCCTCCTCATGTTCGCCACCAAATTGGGCGAGAAGATGGCGCATTTCGTAGGAATCGGCATCCAAAATGACCTGCTGAGCCACCCGGGTATCGGGATTGATGGCCACAGGGCATTTCAGGTTTACGGTGCTGTCAGCCACGGGCTTTTTCACCACGCACAGCACATAAAAGCCGAGTTCCTGGTTGTCCTTTACGCCCAGAGCGCGCAGCTCCTGGGGTTGTAGGACGGGAGTGTAGTCGGGAAGCAGAGCAAATGGGTCCATGGCTACAAAGGCCAAAGCGGGGGTGTGGACGCTTTGGAAGCATAGCAGTGTTCCATGGCTTCCCTCAAAGGGGAGGAGCAAAAACTCGTGTTCCTCCTCGAAGCCGAACAGGCCGGAGGGAAAGGTGAGAATGTCCTCTTGGGCATAGTCGATCTCGCCAAAATATTTGGATTGAAGCTTATTCAATCAAGGTGCCTCCTCAAAGCCTGGGGAGCCTTAGGCCTCCACATCCACCGGCTGGTAATTGGGGTCGGACGAGGGGGGGACGTAGAGGGGCCCGCCCACGTATTTGATGATAACGTCGGGCTGCTGGGTGACAGACAGCTCAATATCGCCGGGAGTAAACTCAAACTGGGGCTGATTGACTCGCCAGTCGAAATTCAGCTTATCCATCTCGTAGCGGATATGCATCTCGCCGGGGTCCCAGGTGATTTCAGGGGGGACGGAAGGAAGAAACTCAAGGCCCACGTTGGGCTTGTAGTTTTTCATAGTGGCGTCAGCCGCAAATTGAGTAATCATATCCTGTCCAATTTTCGCCTCCAAAAACATATGACCCTGCTGGGCATAGGTGGCCGTGGCGGTATAGGAGGCCTGCTGGCCCTGCTGGGCATACTGCTCCATAGAACGCATGGCGGTGGGGACCACGGAGTTGCGGGCCTCGAAGGTGTCGATGTTCAGCTTAATTGGCCGGCTTTTAATGCTCAGGCCGCCGTTATCTCCTCGGGAAATCTCCAGATCGGCAGTTCCACGGCTATATTCCAGCTTGGCGTGGGATACCTTCATTTCAATTTCGATGGGCACGGTTTTGATTTCAATCAAGGGGTACATAGTCTCACTCTTTGCTCCTTTCTCAAATGGAAATCAAATGCGCGAGAGATCAGCTCAAATAGTCCATCAGGCTTTCGGACAGGATGCTGTTGCCCACCTTCAAAGCGGCGTTGTAACAATACTGAGCCCAGATAAAAGAGGTGATGGCATCAGCCATATCCACATCCTCCAAGGAGGAGTACTGTTCCACCAGATTGTCGAAGTTATCCTCCAAAAGAGCGTAGTTATTTTTCAGCTTGGTGGTGCCGGCGTCCATGTTGGTGTACTCGGTTTTGAAGTTGGAGGAGGCGTCCTCAAACTTCAGAACCAGGTTGCGGAACTCCTCATAGACGGAGGTGCTCCACTTGCCCTCCTCGGGCACGCTCTCGGCCACCTCCCGCATTTTCTGCACCAGGGAGTAGATATTTTTGGGGTCGCCGTCCGCATCCAAACCATAACCCAGGAAGGTCAGACCATTCAGGGCGGCGTTGAAGCCGCTGGACTCAATGAGCGTGCCGTTCTCATTTTCCTGGAAGCCCAGGCCGATATCCACAAAGTACTTCTCGTTGACCAAGTACTTCAGCTTGGCCGCGTCTTCGGTGGCCTTGTCGATTTCGGGCTGAGTCATGGTATCCGTGCCATCCTTTAGGATGTAGTAGTCGTTGCCGTCGGCGTCCTGGAACACGGAGGGAGCTCCGGCGACGTCCGTCAGCAGCTCAGGGGGGGGATCAGCGGTGGGGTCGTTCTGATGGTTGAGCACGGCCTTGTCGTAGTCCGCCTTGCTGATGGTTTTGGCGCTGGCCAGCAGAATATTGGTTCCGGCGGGGTCAACCTGGCCAGCGGCGTTCAGGGCCACCTGGGCGCCGTTGTTGTCGAACAGCTTGGGTTCCGCCGCATCTACGGGCACGCCCCGATAGTACAGCTTGTTGTCCTTCACCTCGAAGGGGACGTTGTGCCCGTCCGCCCCGGCGAAGATGAAGTTGTCGCCATACTTTTGGTTCATGGTCTGAACAATGGTCTGGGATACCTGGTCCAGAGCCTTCATCAGCTGGGTGCGGGCGTCGCCGGTGGGGTCGTTGAGCAGCTCCTGGGTCATGCCCTTCAGGGTGTTCAGCGCTTCGCCATTGTCGGTGTCAATGAGCTTGTCAACGGAATCCAGGCAGCTCCAGGCGGTGGAAAACTTTTTGTAGGTGTCGTCGCAGATTTTGCCCTGACTTTCCACGGCCATGCGGGACTTGCGCAGCCGGAACGCCTTGGCGGCGGCGGCGGGATCCTCGGCGTAGGAGTTAAACGTGCGCTGAGTGAGCACGGTTTCTCTGGCTCTGTTTTGGGAGATGAAGGAATTCATCAAATTGGTGCGGTAGCTTCTCAGCACTCCGCCGGTAGTAGCGCGAATCATGTGATAAAAACCCCCTTACATCAGCGTCCGGCGATGCCGGTGTTGTTAATCAGACGGTCAATCGCCTCGTCAATGGCGGTCATCAGCCGGCAGGCGGCGGAATAGGCCTTCTGATACTGCATCATATTCATGGCCTCATCATTCAGGTCCACACCGGATACGCCGTCTCGGCTGGTGTCGATTTCGATCAGCTGGCCATAGTGGCTGTTCAGGCTGATGTTGGTTTTGAGCTCATCATTGCCCTGCACGGTCATCATGTTGCTGAACATATCGTTGAAGGAGCCGGTGAAGAGCTTCTTGCCGACGGCATCCTCATCCAACAGCTTGGGGTCGTAGACCAGCGACTCTCCGATCAGGGTTACCATGTGGTTGGCGTTTTCGTTCAGGGTGGAGCCGGGGAGGGGATTGCCGTCCTCGCCAAACAGAAGCTGGAAGGTGGGGACGATCTTCACATCGCCTGTAGTCCAGCTCTGGGAGATGGAGATGTTGGCGGCGGTGATGTTGTCGGGATTGTCGCCGTCGCCCCGGTTGCTGAACAGCACGCCCATGCCCTCGGGAGTTTTGGCGCCATTGGCCTCCAGCCAGCGGTTCAAATCAGGGGTGCCATCGTCAAGGACGCAACCGTCATCAATGAGGGCCTGCTTTTGCGCTGCGGTCAGGCCGTTGGTCTTGCTGATGGGACCGCCGGCCAGCTGGAGCTCCTTGTTGTCCGCGCCGATATAGTTGCCGTTCTGATTGAACATAAACCCCTGGTTGAGCTTATTGTACTGGTTGGCGAACTGCCGGGCCAGCAGGTCCAGGGACTTCTGATAATAGGGGATGCCCCGCTTGGAGGTGGCGTTGGGGTCCATGTCCACATCGGCCTGGGTGGAGAACTCGCCCTTTTCCGTCAGCAACTCGCGGGTGGCCTGAAGGGAGCCGTGCAGGTCGTTGTCGTGCAGGTCCACTTTCTTGGAGTACTTGGTGATGGTGGTGGCCTGATACCACTTGCCGTCCTGGAGGACATTGGAGACCTCGACCTTATTTCCGTCCTTGTCGATGGTGGGGTTGGGGTTTGGAAGGGTGGGGACGACTTCGTCCAGGCCGGCCCGAACCTGCACAGGGGTGGGATTGTTGCCGTTGCCAAAGGTGATGGTGCCGCCCGCGCCGGGGGTAAAGGTGAGGTTGGGCGCGTTGGCGGGACCAGTACCGCCGATTGCGCCGGCCTTCTTGGCCACGAAGACCAGCTTATTTCCCTCGGAGAAGACCTTATAGTCGGCGTTGGTCTCGTTCAGCTTGCTGGCGATGAACGAGGCCAGCTGTCTGGGGTCGTTGGCGGCGGAAACGCTGATATCGGTGCCGATCTTATAGGTTTGGCCGCCGATATCCAGCTCCATGTCTTTTTCCCAGTTCTCGGAGCTTTCGATGATGGTTTCGTACCGGGCGGTCATGCCCGCAACGCCGTCGATGGCCTCCTGCCAGATGGTGGAGATGTCCTTCCACTCCCGGCCCTTGGAGTCATAGAGCTTGGACAGGGCCATATCGAAATTCGAATTATTTATCATGGCCACGTTGGGGTCGTCTTCGGCACAGGGCTGGCCATCGTTGTTCAGGTACTGGGTGGCCGGGTCATCCCCCACCTTGAAGTTGGGGTTGGGCTTGGGTACCTGAGTAATGGAAAGCTGGGTGGCGTAGTTGCCGTCAATCAGCACGGAGCTGTCGGTGGTGATAGAGGGGTCCGGATTGGAGTTGCCCAAGGAGATGGTGAGCTTTTCCACCTCCCGCCCGGCGCCGATGTCCACCATGGTGTATACCACGTTGATGTGCATATACTCAGACAGCGCGTCAATCTGGCGGTTGCGCTCATCCCGCAGCTCCAAAGCGCCGTCGCCATGGATCTCGCTCTCCTGAATGGCGTCGTTCAGGTTGCGGATGTTGGTGAGAATTTCGTTTACCGAGGCCACATCCTGCTCATAGTCGCGCACTGCGTTGTCGTGCGCAGTCTGCAGCTTGTCGGCGTATGTGTTGAACAGGCGCACCAGCGCGTCGGCAGAGGTGCGGGCCAGAGTGTCGTTGTCATTGTTGGGGTCGGCGCTCACCGCGCGCAGCGCGTCGGCCAGCTTCTGGAGCTGGGCGTACAGCATACCGTCGCCCTTTTTGTCGCTGTTCTCGCCCTTGCCCACTTCGTCCAGGATGGCGGCAATATCCTTCAGGCCGGCCAGCATGGTGTCTGAGTAGCCCACATCAGAGGCAGAGTTGCGGTAGCGGATGTCCAGGTAGGGGTCACGAATCTGATTGATGCTCTTGACCAGCGCGCCGTTGCCCACGTGGTTGTCCAGTTGGGAGTAGTACATATCGTGGCCGCCGGTTTTCATACTCACCTGATTGATCCGCTGGCGGGTGTAGCCGGCGGTGTTGATGTTGGAAATGTTGTTGCCCGTTACACGAAGGCCGTGCTGGGCGGCGTAAATGCCCAGGCGGGCGGAGGTAAAGGAATCAAATGTTCCGATGGTACCCATAGCAAAAACTCCTTATATCATGGACCGCGGCTCAGGCGCGGAAGTCCGTTTTCATATTGTTGGGGGGCTCCACACTGGGGGCGCTGTAGCCGGGGGCGGTGGAGGCGGGGTCTACGCCGGAGCTGGTGATGACTTTCTCGATCTGATGAAGGTGGAGTTCCAAGGTGCCCCTGGCCGCGTCGGCCTGGCTGCGGTAGAGGTCGCTGCTCTGACGCAGGGCGTCCACCACGTGCTGCGCCTCGTCCTGAAGCTGGGGAGGATAGCGATTCGGCAGCTCGGCCAGGGAAACGTTCTCCAGTCCGAGCTGGGTCAGCAGGGTGAGGCGCTTCTGCTCCAGCCCGCGCAGGTTCAGCGTCATGGCCTGCTCCTGCTTGAGCACCTCGTCCAAGGAAATGAGGTCGTCCTCGCGCACAGCGGTAATCTTCTGCTGGGCCAACTGGGAGAGGCGGTCCAAGCTGGTGGTGAGGTCCCTGAGCAGGTTGAGGTAGTTCAGGTGGAGCTCATCCATTTGGCTGGCCCTCCCCCAAGAACAAAATCCTGGCCGCGATGGACATAGGATCCGGGATATACCGCTGCTCCGACACCTGCTGGCGCAGGGCGGCGATGTCGCCGGTGGTGGTGGCGGTGCGCACCTCCTGGGAGATGCGGCTGACCAGGCTCAGGAAGGAGCTGTCCTGACTGGGGGTGGAGAGGGTAAAGCTATCATAATTGTTGTTGCCCGAAGCGACTTGGGCGCGGCCATCCCGTCCTGTCTTGGTCCGATAGACCTTGGGGGCGGCGATGGAGGAAATTGCGCCATAACCAGACGAGGTCAGCACAGTACTCACATCCTTTTCTTGATCCGATCCTGTTATCATCTTTACAACTATTATATCGGCAAAATTGGCGCAGAGATAAGAAAAAGGAGGAAATTTCTTTGCATCGGCGATTTTGCCCGGCTAATAGGGAAAAAAGGGACGAAAAAAGGCAAAAAAGCCCCCGGAGCGGTGAAAATCCGCTCTGGGGGCTTTGGAACGGGGGGCGTACTTTGGGAAAAGATGGGGCGCGGGATTACCCCAGGGTTTTGAGGTGCCGCAAAAGTACGTTGGAGACATTGTCGCAAGAGGCCTGAATCATCACCGCGCCGATGTTGTGGGCCACGCCGGGCATACCGTACACCACGGAGGATTCCTTGTCCTGCCCGATGGTATACGCGCCCTTTTTGCGCATTTCCAGCAGGCCGTGGGCGCCGTCCTGGCCCATGCCGGTCATAATGATGCCAACCATTTTGCAGGTGACTACGTCGGCCATGGAATAGAACATGGCGTCCACCGAGGGGCGGTGGCCGCTGACCTTTTCTCCCGGGGTGCAGTTGACCGTGTACCGCGTGCCGATGCGTACCACCCGGCACTGAAGGTCGGCGGGGGCGATGAGGGCCAGGCCGCGGCGCAGCTCATCGCCGCTCTGGGCCTCCCGCACCTCCATGGCGCATAGGCGGTTGAGGCGCTCGGCGTACATTTTGGTGAAGCCGGGGGGCATATGCTGCACGATGACCATGGGAGGGATGTCGGCGGGCAGCCGCTTCATCACCGCCAAGGTGGCCTCGGTGCCGCCGGTGGAGGCGCCCAAGCCGATGATGAGCCGGTCCAAGTTAGGGCTGGGACCCAGGTTGGGCGCGGCAGCGGGGGCGAGCGCGTTGGCCGCGGGGGCGGCAGCGGAGGGAGTGGTGCGTACCCGGGCGCTGGCGGCCATAACCACCTTTTGAGCCAGGGCGGCCAGGAAGGACTCGGGGCTTTGATGGTCGTCCGGCTTGCGCACAAAGTCCACCGCGCCCACAGCCAAGGCGTCAAATACCTTTAAATTAAGGGAGGAGACCAGGATGACAGGGATAGGGTGGGTGGGCAGGTATTGCTTGAGGAAGTCGATGCCGCTCTGGCCGGGCATTTCCACATCCATGGTGATTACGTCCGGCTTGTACTGAGGGATTTTGCTTTTGGCGTCCAGGGTGTTGATGGCGTAGCCCACCACCTCGATTCGGGGGTGGGCGGACAGGCCCTTGATGATGAGGCTGCGGGCCACCATGGAGTCATCCACCACCATCACGCGGATTTTTTTGAGTGGGGCTGAGGTCACAGGAATTGCCATGAGAAGGAGAACCTCCCTTGTTTAAGAATACCGGGCCGACCGGCAGGTTGCAGGTCAGCCCGGCTGCGATTGTTATTTTTGGAACGTGGAGGGGGCCAGCCGGCGATAGGGAGCGTTGGCGCTGAGGTTCTCCGACTTGCTGATGAGCAGATATCCGCCGGGCACGGTCGCGTCATAAAACCGTTTGACCAGGGCGTCCTTGGTGGGCTGATCGAAATAGATCATCACGTTTCGGCAGAAAATCACGTCAAATTTCCGGCGGAAGTGGATGGGATCCATCAGGTTAAAGGGCTGAAAGATTACGTTGTCCCGCACCTTGGGGGCCACCTGATACTGTCCGCCGGCCTGGGGCACGAAGTATTTTTTCTTCCATTCCGGCGGAATGGTGTCGGGCAGCTCGTAAACGCCCTTTTTGGCTGCGGTCATGGCCCGGTTGGAGATGTCGGTGGCCAGCAGCCGGGTGTCCCACTGGGCGGCCTGGGCCCCCAGGTAGTCGAAAAGGAACATGGTGATGTTATATGGTTCCTCTCCGGTAGAGCAGCCCGCGCTCCAGATGGCTAAAGTCTTGTCCTTTTGGTGGCGCTGGACAATGTCGGGGATAATCTTCTGGCAGAACAGGTCCAGATGCTCCTTTTCCCGCATGAAAAAGGTGTAGTTGGTGGTGAGCTTATCCAGCAGCAGTGTGATGAGGTCGTTGTCCTTGGTCTGAAGCACGTGATTGACGAAATCGGTGAAGTTCTGATAACCCCGCTGCTTCAGGGGGGAGGACAGACGGCCGGTGATCAGCTGCTTTTTCTGGCTGAGGTCGATGCCGTAGTTGGATTGGACAAACTTGACAAGCCGGTTGAAATCATTGTCCGAAATCGTCAGGGCGGAAAAAGCGCTGACGCCGCCGGCCTTGTTTTCCGTGCTATTCATTGGGCACCAACTGTTCACAATCCAGCACCATCATGGTGCCGGAGCCGTCGGGCAGAGAGCACATCCCGCTGACCAACAGCTGGGTGCTGTTGGCCGGCAGGGGATGGATATTAGTTTTGGGGATGTCCAGCATCTGGTCCACGCCGTCCACCAAAATACCCAGCTGCACGTCTCCCAGGTTGAGGACGACCACCAGGCTGTCGTCCTCGCGGGAGGGCATACCCATGCGGGCGCAGACGTCCAGGATGGGAATCATCTGGCCGCGCATATTGATAATGCCCCGAATATAGCTGGGCACCATGGGCAGGTAGGTGATGACCTGGTTGTTGAGAATCTCCACCACGTCCTCGGCTACCACGCCCAGCTTCAGGTGGGCGGCCATAAAGATCAGGTACTTTTGGGAATCCACACCGTCGTCCACCGGCACCGCGGCTGTGTCGTCCTCACGGGCGAACAGGATCTCGTCGTTCATCTGTTTACTCTCCTTCCTCTCGGCGTCCGGCTTACATACCGCGGGCAGCCGAGTAGAGGCTGGCCACGTCCAGAATGATGCTGATGCTGCCGTCGCTGCGCAGCGTACAGCCGTTGATGCCGTAATTCTTTACGTTGAAGCTGTTCACATAGGTGGGCAGCTGCTTGACCACAACCTGCTGCTGGCCCAGCAGTTCGTCCACAAACAGGCAATAGGAGTGGTCGCCCGCCTCCAGCCAGATGAGCACGCCGTCCTCGATTTCGGAGCAGCCGTTTTGGAGCTGGTAGAGCTCCCGGGCCCTGACGATGGGCACGAAATTGCCCTGCACTTTGATGATTTCGCCGCTGCTGGAGTCGTGGATAACATCGCCGGGAACCACCTTCATAGTGGCCTGAATGTTGTTGATGGGGATGGTGAAGATGGAGTCGCCTACGGCCACCTCCATGCCGTCCATGATGGCCATGGTCAAGGGAATGCGGATGGTGGTGGTCATGCCCTGGCCCAGTTCGCTGGAGATGGACACGGTGCCGCCCAGCTCCTCCACGCCCCGCTTTACTACGTCCATACCCACGCCGCGGCCGGAGAACTCAGTGACCTCGGTGTTGGTGGAGAAGCCGGGGGCCAGCAGGAAGTTGAGAATTTCCTTATGGCTGTAGTCCATATCGGGGGAGGCAATGCCCTGGCGGATGGCCTTGGCCAGCACGGCCTCGTCGTTGACGCCGCGGCCGTCGTCGATGATTTCAATGATGACCTCGCTGCCGGTGTCCCGGGCGGAGAGGAGGATTTCGCCCACCGGGTCCTTGCCGGCGGCAATGCGCTCCTCCTGAGTCTCCTCAATGCCGTGGTCCATAGAGTTGCGGATCATGTGCATGATGGGATCGCCGATGGAGTCCACAATGGTCTTATCCACCTCGGTGTTCTCCCCCACAAGAGTGAGCTTGGCCGGGCGGTTGAGCTTCTTGGTCATATCGCGCACGATACGGGTCATCTTCTGGAACACGCTGGACACGGGGACCATGCGCAGAGACATGGACACGTCCTGAAGCTCGTCGGTGAGCTTGCGCAGCTGCCGGGCGGACTTGGAGAAGGCGTCCAGCGCCAGGCCCTTCAGGTCGGGAGAGGAGGTGACCATGGATTCGGTGATGACGATCTCGCCCACTACGGCGGACAGCTGATCCAGCTTGCTCAGGTTGACGCTGATGAGCGTCTCCTTGGCGTGCTGCTGTTGCTGCTGGGCCGGGGCGGCGGGCACGGCCGCCTTGGCGGCGGGGGCCGGGGCGGCCTCGGCGGCGGGAGACGCTGCGCTGACGGCGGGAGCGGCCTCAGCGGCAGGCTCCGGCTTGGGCGCGGGGCAGTCATAAGGCTGATAGCCCTGCACGGAGCCGGCGCCCTTGACCACGGAGATGGCGCGGTCGCGGTCCTCTGCGGTGCTGAACATCATATGGAAGCCGTGCTCAATGATGGACTCAGAGGTGGAAGGGTCGGTCTCCACGGTGCTGGGCTCAAAGGTGAAGCTGCTCTCCTCGCATACGTCCTTCACCGAAGTGACCAGCATGAAGGCCCGCAGGCTTTCCATGCCGCAGCCCTCCTCAAAGTTGACCTGCAGCCCAAAGGGGAAGCTGCCGTCGCCAGCTGGGGCGGCGGGCGGGGTGGGCGCAGGCGCAGCCTGACTGGCGGCCGGCGCAGGGGCCGGTGCGGGCGGTTCCTCACCCTTAATTTTAGCGATCAAGGTATTAATATTTGTCATGAAGCTGTCGATATCCTTACTAAGAGGTTCGTCAGCCTCTACCTTCTCCACCTCGCCCCGGAAAAAGTCGATGGATTGGAATACCACATCGAACAGCGCCGGGCGGTTTTCCTCGGAAACCACGGACATGGTGCCCTCCCGGATGATGAAGAACATATCCTCAATCCGATGGGCCACCGTGGCCAGGCTGTCGAACTCCATCATGGCGGAGGAGCCCTTGATGGTGTGCATGATGCGGAAAATTTCGTTCACATTCTCCTGGGAGAACGTATCCGCCTTTTCCGCTTCAAGAACGATGGTCTCCAGCTGCTCCAGCAGAGTGCCGGTTTCGTAGATGTACATATCCAGGATTTCATTTCCGCTGCCCATAAAAAGCACCACCTCAGTAAATATCTTTTATCTTTAGTATTATCGGCACAGGGCGGCTGAAAATTAAGTAGGTTTTCTAAGTTTTATCTCAGGGGTGTGAAAAATGGCCGATCTTTTGGGGGCGACTAACCCGGTACCAGGTTATGACAATACGGCGGTTAACCGCAATATTCCGGTTTCACCCAATAATACCCAGATTCAAAACGTCCCCGACCCCAGCCGGGTGACTGGCGCGGACAACCGCACCGAGCAGCAGGACAGCAGTCAGGCGGGGGATTCGGGTCAGATCCGCTACGACTCCAACTTCCAAACCTTTATTCAGCAGCTGCGCCAGAGCCAGGGCGCCAGCCAGTCCCTGTCCACCCTGATGGCGCGGGAGGGGACGGTGGTGAGCTCGGGTATGAGCGAGGGCATCGCCGACGAGATGAGCCGGGCCATGGAGCTGTTGAAGATGGACGAGAGCGAGCTGCTGAAGTTCCTCAGCGCCCAGATGAAAGCGGGGACCCGTTTCGGCGGGGCCCTGTTCGCGCTGCTGCGCAGCGCCTATGCCCGGGCGGACTCGGCGGGGGTGCGCGGCGATATTCTGGAGTTTCTGAAAAGCTACAGCGACTATTCCTCCACCGGGCACATCGAGGGAAATCTGCTGCGCAACCTGGCGGGGATGGCGGACGCCATGCCGGCCAGCTGGGGGGATAAGCTGCGGGAGCTGCTGGCTCAGCTGGAAAACAGCATTTCCGCCGGGGACCGGCGGGGGAGCATCAACCTGCTCCAGCAGGAGGTATTCCCCTTTATGTCGGCCTACGTCAGCCAGACCCACGACCTGGGCACGCCCAGGGAGCTGCTGAGCCTGCTGGCGCTGGACCTGGCCCGGTATGAGAACGGTTCGGAGGATAAGCTTACCGAGACCTTCCGCCAGCTCAGTGGCTACGGCACCCTGAAGGGGATGCTGGGAGGGATTGACGACAAGGCCCTGCTCAAGCTGCTCCAGAGCAGCCAGTTTGCCAAGGGCTCCAGCGCCGCCCAATTTGCCGACCACCTGGCCGCCGCCGCCGCCCGCGCCCTGCGGGGGGAGGGCAGCGCCGAAGTGCAGCAGACATTCCGTAACCTGGTGTCGGCCATGCTGATCAACGAGAGCGTGTATATGCCGCTCAACCACCTTCTGATTCCCCTGGAGATGGACGGGCGCAAGCTGTTCTCCGAGCTGTGGGTGGACGCCGACGCCGAGGAGCAGAAGGGGGGAAAAGGCCAGGGAGAGAAGTGTATGCGCTTTCTCTTTAAGCTGGACGTGCAGGATGTGGGACTGTTCGACATTGTGCTCACCAGCCGGGAGCGGGAGGTGGACGTGATGGTCGCCTGTCCGGCGGGGGTGGCGCCCTTCGCCAAGGAGATTGAGAACACTGTCTCCCATATTCTCAGCCGCAACGACCTGACGCCTTCCGGCATCAGCGTGCGGAAGATGGAGCGCCCGGTGACGCTCACCGAGGTGTTCCCCAAAATCTTTGAAGGGAAGAACAGTGTCAATGTCAAAGTTTGATGGCAGGCGCAACCCGTCAAAAAAGGCCGTGGCCCTGCAATATGAGGCGGGGAACGGCGCGCCCATCATAGTGGCCTCCGGAATGGGTTATATGGCGGAAAAAATTGTGGAGGTCGCTGCGGACAGCGGCGTGCCCATCTACGAGGACAACTCTCTGGCAACCATACTCACCCAGCTCAAGCTGGGCCAGGAGGTGCCGGAGGAGCTGTATCGGGCGATTGTGGAAATTTACGTGTATTTTCTGCATTTTGATCCCAACTCGGTGAAGGAGAAGGAAAAGCCGGCGCGGGCCGCCGCAGAGGAAGCCCCGGCAGAACAGGAGGAGACAGGATGACACAGGAGCAAAACCTATACCTGCTGCTGGACAGCAAGGGGACCGCTCTGGCTCAGGTCAGAGCAGAGGCCCCGGCCAGCGGCGAGCTCTGGCAGCTGCGCGTGCTGGACGACCGGATAGACAGCGTGCTGATTCACAAAAAGTTTAAGCTGATGTCCGTTACAGACAGCAGTCCGTCTTACGAGGGGACGTTGGAGCGCAGCCGGGGAGAGCAGATTCAGCTGCGGGTGCGGAAGACCGCGGCAAACGGCACGGATATGCGGAAAAATCTCCGGGTGCCCGTGCACTTCAACAGCTTTATCTATCCCGTCAACGGCGGCTGGAGGGGCCGGCGGGAGGTGGAGTCCAACGATTTGAGCTGCGGCGGCATCGCCTTTTTCACCGATTGCAGCTTACAGATCGGCGAGCAGATTGAGGTTGTCATCCCCGTGACCAGCGAGCCGCTGGTGGTGCGGTGTGAGCTTCTGCGTCTGCGGCCCACCGAGCGGGTGTCCCATATGATGTACGCCGCGAAGTTTGTTGATTTGTGCAACGACGAGGAGACGCTGCTGCGGGAGGCGGTGTTCAATCTACAATTATCGGGGCGGCCCAGGCCGGTGCAGTAACCCGATTGAGATATAACCCCAACGGATTTGGACAGGCGCAGCCCGCGTTCTGGGCGCGCCGGAAAGGAAAGGTCACAATTCATGAGCAAGAATCGTACAAGCGAAGCGAAGGGAAGCCGGCTGCGCCGGCTGCTGTCCGGCGTTTTGTGCATGGCGTTGGCGCTGAGCCTGCTGCCGGGACTGGAGCTGACGGCTCAGGCGGCGGCCAAGCAGAGCTGGGCCATGCCCTATGCCCAGCAGCTGGTGGACTGGGGGGTGATGCGCGGCGATATCAGCGGAAACCTGAACCTGGATCGTGCGGTCACCCGTGCGGAATTTGTCACCTTTATTAACCGTGCTTACGGCTACACGAAGCTGGGCGGGACGCCGTTTACCGACGTATCTCCCCTGGCCTGGTATGCCCAGGATATCGATATTGCATATAATGTGGGATATTTTAAGGGGATTGGGCCCACCACGGCCGCTCCGCTGTCCCCGGTGACGCGGGAGCAGGCGGGCGTATTCCTGTCCCGGAACCTGATGCTTCAGGAGACCGTGGGTGAGACGCTTGGCTTCTCCGACAGCCGCACGCTCAGCGAGTGGAGCCGGGGCCTTATCGGCGCGGCGGCGGCCAGCGGGGTCATCAACGGCTATTCCGACGGCTCCTTCCGTCCCCAGCAGAACATCACCCGGGGCGAGGTGGCCGCCATGCTGGTGCGCTCCATCGGCACGCCCATCAATAAGGCGGGGGACTACAGCCTGGGCAGCGTGTACGGCAATGTGACCATCAACACCTCCGGGGTGAACCTGCGCAACAGCGTGATTACCGGCAACCTCTATCTCACCGGCGGCGTGGACCTGGGCGATGTGCTGCTGGAGAACGTGAAGGTGCTGGGCCAGATCATCGTCAGCGGCGCGGGCGAGAGCAACTCCAGCCAGAGCAGCGTGCTGCTGCGCAACGTAGAGGCCGACGAGATGATCGTGGACAGCATCGGCAACCAGTTTGTCACCATCCGGGCCGAGGGCAATACGGCCATCGGCAAGACCTTTGTGCGCACCAACGCCTACGTGGACGATTCTTCCCTGAACGGCTTTGGCCTGAGCTACATTGAGCTGGACGCGGAGAACGGCGGCCTGCTTCAGTTGGCCGGCAATGTGAAGGAAGTGCTCAACAAGACCCCCGGCTCCAGCCTTCAGATCGTGCAGGGCTCGGCCCAGAAGGTTACCGTGGACGAGGACGCCGTGGGCTCCAACGTGCTGGTGGACACCAACACTCGGGTGGATGAACTGGACCTGGATGTGGCCACCAACGTCACCGGCTCAGGCGACATTAAGAACTTGAACGTGGGCGCGGCGGGCTCCGTGGTGGAGCAGCTGCCCGACGACATTTACATCCGGCCTGGCATTAACGCTGATGTCAACGGCAGCGAGATGAATAACGCCACCGGCGCAGAGTCCTCCGCCGAGCCCAAGCTGGAAGCGGGCTTCCCCAAGGTGAAGGACGTGGCCCCCACCTCGGCCACCATGGCCTTCAGCACCAACAAGGCGGGCACTGTGTACTGGGCTGTGTCCGCTGTGGCGGACGGGTCTGTGAGCGAGGAAAACCTGATTTCTCCACCCTCCTACGGCGGCAATATCTTCAAATCGGGTACGGTGAAGGCGGATGCCTCTAAAACTGAGTATACCGCCCAGGTGTCCGGGCTGACGACGGATGGCTCCTATTATGTCTCCGCCATTTTGGTGGACAGCCGGGGCAACCGCAGCCCTGTGAAGGTAACGGCCTTTACTACCCCGGACAACACCACGCCGGCGTTTACCACGGGCTATCCGATTATCACCATGAATACCACCGATAACGTTCAGGTGACTGCCATGACCAATAAGGACTGCCTGCTGTACTGGGCTCTGCTGCCCACCGGGAGCACTGCGCCCAAGCCCGCGGAGTTCAAGGCCAACGCCATCAGCGGCAATCTGGGCTACGGCTCAGTGGATATGGTGAAGAACGTGACCCAGCCCATCAACGTGAACCGGAACAAGCTGGAGGAGCTGACCAAGTACGACCTTTATCTCTGGCTCACCGACCACGACGGCGCCAAGAGCTCCACCGTGCGCAAGATCACCTTTACCACCCCAGACGAGACCCCGCCGGTGATCACCGGCCTGGAGCAGAATTTGCAGCGCACCACCGCTACCGCCGTAGGCGTAAACTACAGCCTGAACGAGCCGGGTACCCTCCACTGGGTCATTTACGCCGATAACGCCACCAATGCCTTCGCCACCGAGTTCGGCCGAAACGAGGACGACGAAAAATGGGCCGGCGAGGACGTGCGGGCCAAGGCCTTCGTCAAGGCGGGCCTGAACAGCATCAAAAAGGGCAGCAGCAGTGCCAGCAAGGCGGATACGGATATCGCTTTTGCCATCTCCGGGCTGAACAGTAAAACCACCAACACCACGTCCTATATGCTCTACGTGGTGGCGGAGGATAAGGCGGGCAACCTGTCTGTGTCGGTAAAGGCGCTGAATGTGCAGACGCTGGACACGGTGCCCCCCACGGTGAAGCAGGAGTTTACAGAGATTGACGATCCCGCCAGCAACGAGCCCAAGGCGAATACCAGTATCCGTCTGGTGTTCGATAAGGAAGTTCAAGGCGACCCCGCAAAAAGTGAGCGTTTCCTACAGCTTTATAGCAAGGTGCTGACGGCTATTCGGGAGCAAGACCGCGACGAAGAAATCAGTGCCCGCAAAGATCTGGGCGAGGTTTTGGCCAGCCATATTGAGATGCACTACTATGAGACGAATGGACAGGATACATTGGCAAAGGTCCGCCCCACCGATGTGACAGCGTCCAGCCCTGAGTGGACGGTGGACTACCGTTATGCTACGGTGGAGATGGTGGACGGTAAGATGATTATCACTCTGCCCAACACGGCCAATAAGACGTCCGAGAATCCCGTGGAAAACGTCGCCCCCAGCGCTCTGAACCTCAAGAGCGGCGTGACCTACTATTTCAACCTGAAGGGCATTAACAGCACAGCCCTTACTGCGGTTCCGATGAACAAGGGTGCTACAGTGAAGCTGCCCGAGTTCCGCACTGTGTTTGCCAGCGTGTGGGTGAACGAGAGCCAGAGCGTCTCCATCAAAGAGGTGGACGGGGCTGCTGTCACCCCCATCAACATCGATTTCCGCTTCACTGTGGAGCCAGATTCTGTGGAGTCGGTGGCGGACAACATGATGTGGGATATGCTGCTCTGGACAGACACCAGCATGGAGTACGACCTCTATTCCCGCGAGGCTCCGGCCAAGGGCGCCATCGATACCGGTAAAGGTTGGATCAAAGAGGGCTCCACCAAGGTGATCGTCTCCGGCCTGGAGGACGGCTTTGTTTACAACAGCTTCCGCAAGTACTTCCAGTGTGCGGGGAAAGAGCTGACCTTCAAGCAACTCAATCAGATGAAGGAACCTGTGACCAATACCAGTACAGGCGTGAAGACCGACCCCGGTCACGGCAACCGGGAATACGCCATTGTGGTTACAAAGCGCTCGGAAATCAAGGACACCAACGAGATCAATATGAAGGTGACCATTGTGGCCGGATACCACAGTGGCCTGACCAACGTGGCCGGCGGCGGCTTTAAGAGCAATCTGGACAACGCCAAACAGAAGGACGGCGTGGCCACCATCGGCAAGCCAGACCCCCGCCTGCTTTACAAGGACTTCCCGGACACTGAGCCCCCCAAGCTGGTGGACAACTACCCTGTGATCCGCGTTGGGGACATCAGCGCCACCATTGAAGTCATGCTGGATAAGCCCGGATATGTGTACTGTGTGGCGGTACCCCTCACCGATGTGGAGGGGGTTGACAGAAGGCTTCCCATGAAGGGACAGGAGAACAAGGTGACGGACTACCTCTGCTCGGTGATTCCCACCGCCGCAGGCATCGGTAAGGATTGGTCCATGGGGACGGTGAGCAACCCTGCGGATCGAATCTTGGATAAAAAGACCGGGAAGCCAGAGTACAAGGATGTGCTCACCCGGGGCCCCACTGCGGAAAAGAACGGCGATGGTAAGATCATCGACGACAAGCGCTATTACCTGGAGGCGCCCGATCCGGAAATCGTAGCCGGCCTGGCCCAGCAGGGGAACGTGGGCGACCGGCGGGGACAGGTTACTGGGCGTCTGCCGGCCAATATCAGCAACAGCGACAACCCCATCACCCTCACCGGCCTCACGCCGGATACCATGTACCTGGTGTATCTGGTGACCCAGAACACCTCCGGCACCTCGGAGGGCTATGAGGCCCATACCGAGTGCTTCCGCTTCACCACCGAAAAGGCCGTGCGGCCCGGCATTGACGCGGAGATCAGCGGCGAAAATGTGAAGATTTCCATCTACAAGACACCCACTGCGAAGCTGGACTATATCCTGGCACTTCGGGGCAGTGAGCCCGCTGGGTTTGAGGAACAGTTCTACCTCCACGTGGAGACGGAGAAGCTGGCGGAGGTACTTCGCGCCTATTATGGATATACCACGGCAATTACGCTGACCGATGCGGATAAGGACGGTAGTGGAGGGCTGAGTGTGGCCGGAAAGAATAAAGTGGCGGCCGCTCTGGCTGGTAATGACAGGTCCTTTACCGTGCTGGACGCCATGGAGGCTACAGTGGGCAGCGGAGCCAATTACCAAGGGACCATATTTGACGAGTACGCCTGCACCAACTCCAAAAATGAATTTGCCCGGCGTATTCGCAACCAAGCCTCCGACGGCAACAGGATTGTCATGAAAAGTCCCAGTGCGGGAGTCACTTTTACCCAGGCCAACAACTCGGTGCCGGACAAAAACATGGTGACTTGTACGGGCATGATCGGCACGAACAACTATACCTTTATCGCTGTAGGCAAGAGCGAGATGGGTTCGGGAGACGCGTTCCGCGCCATCCACCCGATATTTAAGAGTGATAAGGAACCGCCGAAGGTGGACTTGAATAGCTCCATCATTTCGGTGAAGTGGGAGCAAGACCCGGACACAAAAGAGTATACCGGCAGAATCACATCGGGGACGGTTACGCTCGTCTTTACTGAAGGGCTTTGGGCCCGGCCCAGCGTGAGTAAGAAGCCCATCATGGTTGATAACTGTGCGGCAGATGCGACTGGTCATGCAGCTGCTTCGACCCAGTACCAATGTGTAAGTGCCTTGGTGGTAGACGGCGCAAACGCTGTAGTTGTAGCGGATTCTGACCATGATATAGGCGTTACAAAGAGTCCCATTCTTGCTATTAAGTTGAATATCAGCGATGCAGGTAATGGAGATGGTATTGTGTTCAGCAATATCATTTGTGATGAAGCCGCCAATGGCATGGATCGCGGCCCGCTGACCGTGAAGATCAAAGTCACGGGGAATCCGAAGACAGGATACGAGGCAACGCTGGAAGTGCCGGATGCAAGGTGGAAAAAGTAACAACCGCCAACGGGAGCGGGCGGGGCTCCGCCCGCTCCCGCTATGAGAACGAAAACCGCGCAAAGGAGTGCGAATTATGAAACATGGTTTTTTGCGCCGCTTCGGCGCACTGACCCTGGCGTTGGCGCTGGCGCTGACCCTGGCGGTGACGCCGGCCTGGGCGGCGGACGGCGACCCGGGAACCACGCCCACGCTTATTATTACCAAAGACGGCGGCGGGGCTGTGCCCACCGAGCTGAAGGTGGGGGAGTCGGTCACGCTGGAGGCGTCGCCATCAGATTCGACGATAACGGGCAGCGCATATGAGTGGACTGCCGGTGGTACCGATAAAGTTGAACTCAGCGGTACGAATACAAAAACCGTTACAGTAACGGCAAAGTCAGCGGGGGATGTTACGCTTACCGTTACGCTGACCAACGCAAGCGGTCCGACCAACTCGGGCAGCCCGCTGACGGCGAGTTGCTCCCTGAAAATCGTGCCCGCCGATCCTCCTCCCGCTGACGTAAAGGTCACCTCCATCACCCTGAACGAGACCACGAAGACCCTGAAGGTGGGCGAGACGTTCGAACTCAAAGTCACCAAAGTCGAGCCCGACAACGCCACCAATAAAAACTACTCCTGGAGCGACGAGGGGGCGAACGCCGCCGCCACGGTGGACGCCAACGGCGTAGTGACCGCCAGGAACGTGGGCACGGCCACCATCACCGCCACAGCGGCGGACGGCTCGGGCGTCACCGCCACCTGCAAGGTGACGGTGGTGGCGGCGGATAAGCCCGCCGCCACCAAAATTGAGTTTATGCCCCCCGCGGAAAGGCTGGCCAAGGGGGACACCAAGAACGTCAGCCTCGCTGTCACCCCCGTTGACGGCGAGGTGGCAAGCGTGGAGTGGACCTCCGACAATGAAAAAATCGTGACGGTGAGCGGTGGGGGGAACAATCCCCTCAGCGCCACCATCAAGGGCGTATCCCCCGGTACGGCCACCGTCACCGCCAAGGCCGGTGAGAGCGATGCGCTCACCGCAAAGCTCACCGTCACCGTGTCGGGCATTGCCCTGAGCTGCCCCAACAACGACACCATGACCGGGGAGGCTGTGACCTTGGTCAAGAACCAGAAGGACACGCTGGTGGCCACCCTGTATGGCGATGCCAAGGGCGGCACGGTGACATGGGAGTGTGACAAGCGGGCTGTGGCCGATGTGAGCGCCACCGGCGTAGTGACCGCCAAGGCCGTGGGCACGGCCACCATCACCGTCAAGGCGAAAAGCGCGGACGGAAAGCAGACCTTTACGTCCAAGTGTACCGTTACCGTGACGGAGGACACCGCCACCCTCATCAACCTGGGCAGCGTGGGCGCGGGGAACGAAGTGAGCCTGAGCGGCATCGTCACCGAGCTGGGCTACATCGCCGCCCGAAAGGGCATGACCGGGGTGGACTATGTGACCGGCCTGTCCGTCCCCACCAACCAGGGCATTCTGCACTACAACTACCTCTATGAAGGGGACACCGGCGCGGGCGTGGGCTCGGAGAAGTATTATCTCACCTACCGCAACGGCCAGAAGGAGCTGAGCCGGATGTCCTTCGTGCCCCGCGCGGACTTCAGCGGCACGGCCGACATCAACTACACCGCCTGGAAGGGCAACGACTCCTTCAGCGGGATCATCCGGGTGACGGTAAACGCCGCGGGGGACGTGAGCTATTCCACCGCCGCCGGCACCCCCGTGACCTTCCGGGCGGGCGACTTCAGCACGGCCTGCCGCAACAGGACGGGGCGGGAGCTGAGCTACGTCACCTTTACCCTTCCCCAATCCACGGCGGGGGAGCTACGCCTGAACTACGTGGGGGCGGCTCAGCCCGGCCAGCAGATTTCCAGCAGCACCAAGGTTTACCGCAATGGCAGCCCCTCCCTGGACAGCCTGACCTTCATTCCTGCCCAGAGCTGCCCTGGTACAGTGCGCATCAGCTACCGGGCGGTGGATACGGGCAATGTGTCCTATACTGGCTATGTGACCATCACCGTGGGCGGCGGTGGGAACAATTACAATCCCTCCGACGTGCGCTACAGCGTGGCCCAGGGCCAGCAGGTGATTTTCCAGGCCAGTGATTTCAACAACGCCTGCTGGGCAGCCATCAACGAGCCGCTGGCCTATGTCCGCTTCAGTCAGGTCAGCGCCAGCCAGGGCAGCCTGTACTACAACTACCGGGGCAGCGGCGGCTATGACAGCTATGTGAACGCCTATACGAACTATTATCAGAACGGCTCGCCATCCATCGGCGGCATCTCCTTTGTGCCCAGCGCTGCGTCCGGGCAGGCTGCATTCAGCTATACCGGCTATGGCACCGGCGGCACCACCTATACGGGCGTGGTGTATATTGACATTGGGGGGACCAGCCAGCGGGGCGTGCAGTACAATACCTTCAGCGGCAAGCTGGTGAATTTCTCCGCCTACGACTTTGTGAACGCCTGCTCCTCCGCGGCTGGGGGGACGCTGAACTACATCCAGTTCTCCTCCCTGCCCAACTCCAACGAGGGCACGCTGTACTACAATTACAACAGCAGCACCTCCTGGAACACCCAGGCCTCCACCTGGACCTACTACTACCGCACCACCAGCTACAGTGGGCAGAACCTCATCGGGGGCCTGAGCTTCCTGGCCAACAAGAACTTCACCGGCACGGTGCAGATCCCCTTTACAGGCTATAACACCAATAACGTGCGCTTTGAGGGCGTAGTGACCATTCAGGTGAGCGCCCCCACCCCCAACGACGTGAATTTGAGCACCTCGCCCTCCACCCCGGTGCGGCTGTCCTCGTCCACGCTGCGCAGCGTGTGCAACGCGGTGCTGGATCAGGAGCTGTCCTACATTCAGCTCACCTCCCTGCCCAACAGCGCGGCCGGGCAGCTGTACAGCAATTATAACGGGGCTGGAAGCGGAACCCAGGCCGTCACCGGCACGCGGTACTACCGCTCCGGCACGCCCAGCATCGACCAGCTCACCTTCGTGCCCCGGAACGGCTATCAGGGCTCGGTGACAATCGGCTACACCGGTGTGAGCGTGGGCGGCCAGCAGGTGAGCGGGCGCATCAACATCCAGGTGTCCAGCTCCACCAGCTCCCGGTATTTCAGCGACATGGGGGCCTACCGCTGGGCGGTGGACGCGGTGGATTACCTGTATCAGAACGGCGTAATTGAGGGCATGGGCAACGGCACCTTTGCTCCGGGGCAGTCCATCCGGCGGTGTGACTTTGTGCTGATGCTGTGCCGGGCCTTTAACCTGACCGGGGAGAGCGGCTACAGCTTTGCCGACGTGCCCGTGAACAGTTACTATGGCCCTGCGGTGGCTACGGCTAAGCGCTTGGGCATTGTGAGCGGAGACGGGGCCAGCTTCTGGCCCAGCAAAAACCTGAGCCGGCAGGACGCCATGGTGATGCTCAACAACACGCTGAAGGCCACCGGCCACAACCTGAGCAACGGCCTGACGGCGGATTTGGAGAAGTTTGTTGACCACCAGCAGATCAGCGGCTACGCCCGCAGCTCTGTAGGCATTCTGGTTCACCTGGGGGCGGTCCAGGGCGACGGAAACGGAAGGCTGCGACCCTGGGGCACCATCAACCGGGCTGAGGCGGCAAAGCTGATCCAGTTTATCATGGCAATGTAAGTGCCAATCAAGCAAGTGGGAAAGGAGAGCTGGAACATGGTTGAGACGCCTCAGACAGAGCGGGCCGCGCAGACTTCCGCGTCCGTGGATTTCGGCCTTCGTCCCGGGATGACGGTAGAAGTGCTGACCCTGGAGAACCGCCTGTTCTTTGTGGGCAAGGTCGACAGCGTCCGCAGCGGGGCGGTGATTCTCCGGCAGGCCAGGGGAGACGAGCTGCCGCCGGTGATGTACAATCGGGAGATTAAGCTTCGGTTTTTCCAGGGAAAGGACAGCCGGGTGCTTCACGGCAAGGTGTGCGGCAGTACCGAGCTGATCTGGAAGGTGGACCGGCTGGAGAGCAAATTCCTCAAGGAGCAGCGGGCGTTTTTCCGCCAGCGCATCAGCGTGAGCGTGGAGGGGAATTGCTTCCGGCGGTCGTCCCGGGGCGTTGTGGCCCGGGAGAGCCGGCCCTGCCAGGTGCTGGACGTGAGCGCGGGCGGCCTGCTTCTTCTGAGCGAGGAGGCCTTCGAGGTGGGGGATCGGATGACCGTGAGCGGCATTCGTCTGGCGGCGGGCCTGGCTCCCTTCAGCTTCAACTGCCAGGTGCGCCGGGTGGGCGGCCGGGAGCTGGGCATGGTGCGCTACGGCTGCCAGCTGGAGGCGCTGCCCCCCAAGGAGCAGGACCGTCTGCTACAGGCCATTTTCGCGGTTCAGCGGGAGGAAATTCGGCGCCAAAAGGAACGGGAGGGCCGGTGAGCCCCCGTGCACGGCACAACAAAAAAGGTCCGCTTCCCATTTTGGGAAGCGGACCTTTTGACGTTTGAAATCAGATGTCCATGTCCAGCAGGTAGGAGGACAGGCCCTTGCCGTGCATATCCACGGACAGGGAGCGGGTGACGCCGCCGCCCAGGGCGGCGTACATCACAAAGTTCAGCGCGTAGATGTTGGGCAGCTCATAGCGGACCACGTCACCGTGGACCATGCCGTTGAAATGGGCCTTCACCCGCTCGGGGGTGACCTTCTCACAGATGAGCGCGTAATCCTTGGGGTCATAGGCGATGAGAGACACGTTGGAGATATTGCCCTTGTCGCCGGTGCGGGAGTGCGCAATTTCCCAGAGTTTCATAGTGACTTTCTCCTTTCGTCCCTTAGACTTCAAATACCTCGACTTCCGGCCTCACATCATAGCGGCTGACCAGGATGGACGCCACGGAGACGATGTCCCGGGTGCGCTTCACCGCGCCGCAGCCTCCGGCGGGGCCATTGGTGTACAGCGCCTCCACCTCGTTGGGCACCAAGTCGGCGATGGCCTTCGTCTTGGCCCGGCCGGCCACCCGCACGCGGACCTCGGAGGGCTCCTGATTATACTGGGAATCGGGATTCCAGTACAGGCTGTTGCAGCCGATGAGATCGAACTTCAACTCATCGAACTGGCCCGGGGCCACCAGCTCCAGCCGTTCCTTCATGATCTCCAGGGCCAGCTTGGCGCGCTCCAGGCAGCCGGGGCCGCCGTAGCTGATCTCACCGTCGCCGATGAAGCAGTCCCGGTAGCCGATGGAGCACTTAAAGGTCTCGGTCTTGGGCTTGCCGGTGATGCCGGTGACCACCACCTTGTCCTTCTCCGTCTCAGTGAAGGTGATCTGCTTGCAGTCAGCCACCACGTCGGGGGTGAGGTAGTTCTCAGGGTCGTGGATCTCGTAGCAGATCTGCTCGGAGCAGGTCTCCACCGTGACCATTCCGCCCGCCTCAGGCACCTTGGTGACGAAGAAGGAGCCGTCCTCCGCGATCTCAATGATGGGGAAGCCCAGGTGACCCACGCCGGGCACGTCCTTCTTGCCCGGCTCGGCGAAGTAGCCGCCGGTGACCTGGCCGCCGCACTCCAGCAGATGGCCCATGATGGTGCCCTTGCCCAGCTTATCCCAGTCCTTCAGGGACCAGCCAAACTCGTGGATGGCGGGGGCCATGAAGATGGCCGGGTCGGCCACGCGGCCGGTGATGACCACGTCCGCGCCCTGCTCCAGCGCCTTGAGAATGCCCTCCACGCCCATGTAGGCGTTGGCGGACACGATCTCGCCGGGAAGCTTGGACAGGGGCTCGCCGGTCTCCCACACCTGGGTGTCCATGTACTTGTCGATGACAGGCAGCAGGTCGTCGCCGGTGACGCAGGCGATTTTCATGCCGGTGAGGCCGTGCTTTTTGGCGATTTCCACACACTTGGCGGCGGCGGCCTGGGGGTTGGCGGAGCCCATATTGGTGATGAGCTTGACCTTGTGCTTCCAGCACAGGGGCAGGGCCTTCTCCATACGGTACTCCAGCAGGCCGTTGTAGCCCTTGCCGGGGTCCTTGAGCTTGGCCTGCTGGCCGATGGCAATGGTGCGCTCGGCCAGGCACTCATAGCTGATATAGTCCAGATTGCCCTTTTCAATGAGCTCCAGGGAGGGCTCCAGCCGGTCGCCGGCGTAGCCGGCGCCGGAGCCGATGCGGATGGATTTCATAGTAATCACTCCTTGCCTACTGCAAAACTTATGCTTGTGAGAATTGGGACAGAGCTTAGACCCGTCTTAATATCTCGACCAGGCAGCGGTAGCAGCGGTCAAAGGAAGCCAGATCAAGTTTTTCATCCGGGGTGTGGGCCTGATAATGAGTGGCCACCAGCAGGATCATGTCCAGCCAGGGCATATTGCGCAGGAAGAATCCGATCTCGTTGCCGTAATGGGCTCCAATGGGGCGGATGTGTTCCCCATTTTGCTCAAACCAAACCTCATCAAAGACATTGTAAAACGGCGTTCCGGCATCCACATTGTGGCCGTAGAAATAATTCTCCACCTCGTATTCCACATCGAATAGGTTGGCCAGGACGCGGCTGCATTCGTCCATGTCCATCAGCTTGGAAGTGATTGCGCTGGCGGGGCGGTAGAACCAGGTGATTGCGTCTTCTCTTGTCTCGATGGTTTCAATCGTGCAAGAGGAGATGGGCAGGCCGGGAAACACCAGGCTGGTGTCAATTAACCCGCAGGGCAGGAGATGCAGCAGCGTGATGATGCGCTGCGTAATCTCCTCTGGAATGGCCGGGGCGGCCTGGGGTTCATCGCTGAACGTAAGGAGCATATTGGGGTCGCTCTCCTTATGCTCGAACTTTACTTCGCCAATGACTCGCTGGGCGATTGCCTTTGCCTTCTCCAAATCCTCGGCGGCCAGGGCAATCTTCGCCGTGCAGTCCACGGGAATGGTGGTCTGGCTGCCGCCGTCCAGACTGATCAGCCGGAAAGGGACTTCTTTGTGAATGTAGTAGAGAATGCGGGCCGCGGTCTTGATGGCGTTTGCCAGCTGGCGCTCCTGGAACTGGATGTGGGCGCCGGTGAGGCCGTGGACGCGGATGGTCAACTGGGCGGCGTTCTGGGGCTGGCGCTGGAATCGCTTGGTGAACCGCCCGTTTGCGCCGCCTGCGGCTACAAGCAGGCTGGTGCCCTCCAAATTGCCGTCCATGCTAACGTATTTTCGGGCCTTCAGCTGGGAACAGTCGAACTTTTGCACGCCGTACAATCCGGGCTCCTCCGCCGTGGTGAATACACACTCCAGCTCGGGATGGGCCAGGGTTTTGTCCTGGAGAATGGCCAGCATATAGGCCACGGCAACGCCGTCGTCCGAGCCGCAGGTGGTCTCCTCCGCCATCAGATAGCCGTCGTCCGTCACCATCAGCTTGATGCCCTCGGTTTCAAAATCGAAGGTGCTGCCCAGGCGCTTGTTCCAAATCATATCCATATGTCCCTGGAGCATGACCACCTCATGATCCTCGTAGCCGGGAGTGGCGGGCTTGCGAACCACGATGTTGTTGGCCTCGTCACGGGTATAGCTCAGGCCAAGGTCTTTGGCGAAGCTGCAGACAAAGTCGGCGATTTTTTCCTCCTGAAAACTGCCGCGGGGAATGGCGGAAATATCCTCAAACAGTTTGGCGTATGGCTTTCCTGTGTGGTCGAGTACGTATTTCATAAATTTTTATCCTTTCTGATGCATGGACCTCAGGTCGTTGTTGTGTCGTTTTTAGATGTCAGCATACACACCGCAAAGCCAACCAGCGAGGAGACGGGCAGAATGATGTACACTGGATGCCAAGCATCGCTCATGCCGGTCAGTACCCAGACGATGCCCACAATGATACCGGAGACAATACTCCAACACGCGGCGGAGGCGTTCATCTTTTTCCAGAACATTCCCGCGATGAGGGAGAACAGCATGGGGCCGGTGACGCAGGCAATCAGAACCGTGACAATCTGATTGAGGAAGGACTGCTGAATCATAAAGGTGGGGATAATGGTGATAAAACCGTATACGAAAGCGATTAGGCGGGTGTAGGTCAGTTGCTTCTGTTCTGAGACTGCCTTCTTTTCATAGACCGGCAGCAACAGCTGGCGAATGATGGTGCAGATGGCCAGCAGCTGACCCGCCAGGGTGCAGATCACGATCAACGCGATGGAGGCGAAAATCACGGCGGTGAGCCAGCCGGGGCAGTAGGTGTTGATTACGGTGGCAAAGGCCAGGGAGCTGCTGCCGCCCACGTCCAGGTTCATGGCGATGCAGGCCATGCCCAGCAGTGCGCAGATAAAGCCGCAGGGCAGGTTGAGCAGCGCGCCGAAAATGATGCCCTTTTTGGCGGAGGAATCATCCTTCGCAATCAGAGAAGGCTGGATTGCCGCCTGCATGGTCAGGAACGCGACAAAGCAGGTCAGGAACCAGCTGAACCAAGTCTTGGTGGGCATGGTGAACAGGTTAAAGAAGCTGGGCTCCAACGTAGAGCTGAGAGTCTCGAAGCCGCCGATCTTGCTCATCACCAGCACGAGGCCGACGGCCATGGTGCCATACATCAGAATGCAGCCCACTTTGCTGACGTAGTTGGCTCCGTTGACGCCGGAAACCACGGTGTAGGAGATGGCCAAAAGCAGACCGATGATGCAGGCCCAGGTCAGGGACAGGCCGGGGATAATGGTGCGGAAGATTGTGGTAACGGTGAACAGCTGAATGGGGATGTAAATAAAGCCCATAATCAAGTATGCGTAGGAATAGAGATTGCTGATGCCGGCGGAATACCGGTTCTTCATGAAGTTGGAAATAGTGTCTTCTGTGATATATTTGCGCAGGTGGGTAATGAAAAAAGCGGACAGTATCATGGCGACTGTGCCGGCAATACTATACCAGGCGCCGCTGATACCCAGGCTGTACCCATTCTGCGCCGCACCAATGGTGGATGTGCCGCCGATCTGGAACGTGACCAATAGAATGCCCACAGTGGCCCAGTTCAAGCTTTTACCGCCGTTGGCCCATTGGGCGGCGCTTGTGATTTTTCGTCCTGCCAGGATGCCGATGAGACAAATCACGCCAATCAGAACAAACATTAATACCGAATCCATGCTCTACCTCCTGATTCTTTCTGTTGCGGCATTTGGGATGCTGCCCTGTAGACGGACAGCGTGAGACCGTTCATGCCCTTTTCCTTGTTGCTTGCAGCTGGGAATTTGTGTACACGTGAAATTATTGACGCAATTTGTGTGCCAAGTTTTTTCAAGAGGGGGAAATGGGCGAGGGCCTGCGCCTCAACGGATTCAGCGACTCAGGGGTGCCGCCGGGCGGAGAGAGGTTCCAGAATTTTAGAATTCAGAGGGGGAGAATCGCGCAAAATGGGAAAAGATAAGCCTAAAATTCAGCGGTTCTATGATTTCAGAACAAAATTCTAATATATTAGAATTCAATGGCCGATTTTATTGTACAATGTGGCCAGAGAGATGCCCAATTCTTCTGCCACGCGTTTTTTCCCCTCTAAATTAGAGCCGTAGCGCAGCAGAAGCTTGTGAATCTCGCTCTGTTCAAACGCCCGCACCCGTTGGGATAAGGGAATTTGCTTCCACTGGGTGGCGGGGCGGACGATGCTTTCGGGCAGCGTATCCTGCTGAATCACGCCGTTATCCGACAGATAGGCGGAAAACTCCAGCACGTTGCGCAGTTCTCGCACATTGCCCGGCCAATCATGGGCGGCGAGGGCGTGCAGGGCCTCCGGCGAGATGGTTATAGAGCGTTTCAGCTTTTTGGACAGTTCCTGCAAAATTACGCGGGCCAGAGAGGGGATATCCCCCCGCCGCTCCCGCAGGGGCGGAATGCAGATTTGGAAGGTAGACAGGCGGTAAAACAGGTCCCGGCGGAACCGGCCCTGCTGAATGTACTGCTGCAGGTCGGCGTTGGAGGCGGAGATGACCCGCACGTCTGTCTCAATCTCGCTGACGCCGCCCACGGGGCGAAAGCGCCCCTCTTGAATGACCCGCAGCAGCTTTGCCTGAAGCCCCATGTCCATTTCAGAAACCTCGTCTAAAAACAGGGTGCCGCCGTTTGCCGCTTCAAAGAGACCCATTTTCCCGCCCCGCTTGGCCCCGGTGAAGGCGCCCTCCACATAGCCAAACAGCTCGGACTCCAATGTGTTGGCGTTGAAATTGGCGCAGTTGATGGCCACGAACACCTCATGCCGGCGGGGACTGGCGTTGTGAATGGCCTGGGCGTAGAGTTCCTTGCCCGTGCCGCTCTCGGAGGAGAGCAGAACCGCCGCGTCTGTGACCGCCGCTTTTTTGGCCAGCGCCTTCACAGCCCGGACGTTTTCCCCCTCAGCCACAATGGAGTCGAAGGTGTACCGGGTGGAGTTCACCTTGTTCACCCGGTGCAGCACCTGCCGGCTGCGCCGCTCGTAGTCCTCCAGCTCGCTGCGGAAGTCATAGGCGTCCCGCTTGAAGGTCACGACCGACAGCCCGCCCACCACGGCCCCATCCACCCGAATGGGGTACATATTGACAAAATAGATGTCGCTCTCCTCCTCCATCCGGGGGGCGTGGAGGATGGGCTGGCCGGTGGCCAGCACTTCGGGCAGCCGGGCCCCTGGACGGACATCCCGCAGGGGCTGGCCCACGATCTCGCGCTCTGTTTTGTTCAAAAACTCCAGATAGGAGCGGTTGCCGAATACAATTCGGGTTTGGTCGTCGATGAGGAGGATTCCCTCCCGCATGGCGTGGAACACGGCCTTCGTTTTTTCGTGAAGGATCATGGCGGCACCGGCTTTCTGTGCGATTTCCCCGTGAGTGTACCATATCTTTAGCTGGGTGTCAAAGGGCGGCGGGACGCTTTCTGCTTGACACCCTTCCATGGGAAGGATAAAATAGAACTGGAAATGGAGGCGGAGGCCATGAGCCATACGGTGGAAATTTTGTCGGTGGGTACTGAGCTGCTGCTGGGCGGAATCGTCAATTCCGACGCCCAGGTCCTGAGCCGGGAGCTGTCCGGCCTGGGGCTGAATGTGCTGTACCACTCGGTGGTGGGGGATAACCCGGAGCGCGTGAAGGCGGCGGCGGAGCTGGCCCGGAGCCGGGCGGACGTATTGGTGACCACGGGGGGGCTGGGGCCCACCTGCGACGACCTCACCAAGCAGGCGCTGGCGGAGGCCTTTGGGAAAAAGCTGGTGTTCCACCCGGAGTGCGCCCAGAACATTCGGTGTTTTTTTGCCCGCGTAGGCCGGGAGATGACGGAAAACAATCTTCAGCAGGCGTGGCTGCCCGAGGGCTGCCATGTGCTGGACAACGCCTGGGGCACCGCGCCGGGCTGCGCCTTTGAGGCGGAGGGAACCTATGTGGTGATGCTCCCCGGCCCGCCCAGCGAGTGCCTGCCCATGTTCCGGGAGCGGGCGCTGCCCTGGCTGGCCCGGCTGAGCGAGGGGGTGATTCGCTCCCGCACCCTGCGTGTGTTCGGCGCGGGGGAGTCGGCGGTGGAGTCCCTCCTGCGGGAGCGGATGAACGAGCTGGAAAATCCCACCCTGGCCCCCTACGCCAAGGAGGGAGAGGTGGAGCTGCGCATCACCGCCAAGGCCCCCACGGCGGAGGAAGCGGACGCCCTCATTGCCCCGGTGGAGGGGGAGGTGCGCGCTCTGCTGGGGGAGCTGGTGTACGGCGCGGACGTGTCCGGGCTGGCCCAGGTGGCGCTGGACGGACTGCGGGATCGGGGCCTCACCCTGGGTACGGCGGAGAGCTGCACCGGCGGATTCATTGCCAAGCGCATCACCGACGTGCCCGGTGCGGCGTCGGTATTCAAGGGCGGCGTGGTGAGCTATCACTGCGAGGTAAAGGCGGGGGTGCTGGGGGTGTCCCAGGCCCTGCTGGACGAAAAGAGCGCGGTGTGCGCCGAGGTGGCCCGGGAGATGGCCCAGGGGGCGCGGAAGGTGCTGGGGTGCGACCTGGCGGTGTCGGCCACCGGGGTGGCGGGGCCGGACCCGGACGACCGGGGCAACCCGGTGGGGCTGGTGTACACCGCTCTGGCGGCGCCCGACGGCTGCTGGGTGAAAAAGCTGAACCTGGCCAGCCTGAGCGCCCGGCGGGACCGCACCCGGAACCTGGCCGTCAACCATGCCCTGGATATGGTGCGGCGGTGGCTGGAGGGGCTGGACCCGGCTGGTATGGACGCGGCTGGGGCGGACGATTGAGGAAGCGCGGAGAAGTGGACAGCGAGGGAGCTTGGAGCGGAGCGAGGACAAAAAACCAAGATTTGCGGAGCAAATCTGTATTTTGTCCGAGTCGCAGCGAAAGCGACTGAGCGTCTTGGCCGCTTTGAAGCGTGACAGCAAAGAAGCCCGAGCGTGAGAACACCGCAGTGCGCACAAGCGCAGACAAGGAGGGACCCGATGAAGCTCTGGAAACGAGGAACACTGGCGGCGATGCTGTCCGCGGTGCTGCTGCTGTGCGCGGCTGTGCCCGCCTTTGGGACCTCCTCTACGGTGTACCTGATGGCGGTGAACGACACGGTGATGGAGACCACCGCTGAAAACGTGCCCGCCATGGTGGACGGGATGCTTTACGTGCCCTATACCATGCTGTCCAGCCGGATCAGCGGGATTGATCTGAAGGTGAGCGCGGTGTACATCGCCACCAAGCGGACGCTGCTGGTATCCAGCGGACAAAAGGGCGTGATGTTCGACACCCAGACCAACACCGCCCAGGACCTTCAGGGCGGCAGCCTGCCGGTGCGGGCGGTGGTGCGCAACTCCATGGTGTTTGTGCCCATCGACTGGGTGTGTGAGTATTTCGGCACCATCAGCTGTTCTCGGGTGCGCACCCGGTACGGCACGCTGGTGCGTGTGACCAACAGCGCGGCCATTCTCAGCGACGTGGAATTTGTGGACGCGGGGGACAGTCTGTTGGCGGACAGCCTCCGGCGGTATCTCTCCACAGTGGAAAACGGCGGGGGGACGGGGGTGTCGCCCTCGTCCCAGCCGCAGGAGTCCTCCGCGCCCAGCCAGGCGGAGCTGTACCTGGCCTTTCGCTGGGGAGGGCAGGCGGAGGAAATTGCGCAGCTGCTGGAGGCGAGAGGCGAGCGGGCGCTGTTTTTCTTCACCCCCGGCGAGCTGTGGGAGCAGGACGATTTGGTCCGCCGCCTGGTGGGGGCGGGCCACACGGTGGGCCTGAGCTTAGAGGGGGAGAGCGGACCGGACTGCCTGGCCCAAGCGGAGGAGGGCCGGCTGCTGCTGGCCTCCATCGCCTGGTGCAGCGCCCTGGTGGTCAGGGCGGACGGGCTGGACAGGGACGGCTGGCAGGAGCTGACCCAGGCGGGGTTTGTGCGCTGGTCGGCCACCAGCCGGGGGGAGGACTACTCCACCGGCGCGGCCTTGGTAGAGGAGCTGGACCCCAAGCGGATGAATTACGTGGAGCTGTCCTGCGGGGAGCGAAGCGCGGCGTTTCTGCGCGGGGCTCTGAGCGCCATGGACGAGGAGGCCTGCCGCATCCGTCAGGCCACGGCCCCGGCGCTGGCGTGAATATGGGAAGAGCGCCCATCCCAAACGGGATGGGCGCTCTTTTTCACAGATCCAGCATGACCCGCTCGATGCCGGCCACGGCCTCCTCCACCATGGCCTTCACGTCCAGCGCGGCCTCCGCCTCCTCCAGCTCCTCCGGCTTGGGCTTGGTGCGGGGGTGCTTGGGGGTGAACACGGTGCAGCAGTCCTCATAGGGCAGGATGGAGGTGTCGAAGGTGCCGATTTTCCGGGAAATGCGCACAATCTCCTCCTTGTCCATCCCCACTAAGGGGCGCAGGACGGGCAGGGTGCATACCGCGTCGGTGCACACCATGGCGTCCAGGGTCTGGCTGGCCACCTGGCCCACCGACTCTCCCGTCACCAGGGCCTGGATGCCGTTTTTCTCGGCCACCCGGCAGGCGATGCGCATCATAAACCGGCGCATGAGGATGGTGAACAGCTCCTCCGGGCAGGAGCGGCGCAGCTCCTCCTGAATTTTGGTGAAGGGCACCACGTGGACGCACTGCTTGCCCGTGTAGGGCACCAGCAGCCGGGCCAGGTCCAGCACCTTCTCCTTGGCCTCCGGGGAGGTGTAGGGATAGGAGTAATAGTGGATCATGTCCACGATGACGCCGCGCTTGGCGATCATGTAGGAGGCCACGGGAGAGTCGATGCCGCCGGACAGCAGGGACAGCGCCCGGCCTCCCATGCCCACGGGCAGGCCCCCCGCGCCGGGCTCCGGGTCGGCGTGGACATAGGCGTCAAAGTCCCGCACCTCCACGTGGACGGTGAGCTCCGGGTGGTGCATATCCGCCGTGAGGTGGGGGAAGCGGTCGTGAAGCTCGCCTCCCACGTACTGGGACAGCTGGATGGAGGTCATAGGGAAGGTCTTGTCCGCCCGCTTGGACTCCACTTTAAACGAGCGGGCGGCGCGCAGCTTGTTCCCCAGATAGTCCACGGCGCACGCCACAATGGCGTCCTTGTCCTTGGGGCAGGCCTGGGCGCGGCACAGCCCCACCGCCCCGAACAGCTTGCCCATGGCCGCCCACGCCCCTTCAAAATCGGCGCTTTCGTCCAGCGGCTCCACGTAGGTGGCGGACTGGCGGGTGTAGACCTTGAAGGAGCCGTACTTTTTCAGCCGCCGCTTGGCGTTGCCCATCAGCTTTTCCTCAAAGCCCCGGCGGTTGAGGCCCTTGAGGACCATTTCTCCCTGCTTGAGCAGGATAATCTCTCTCATAGCGTTGTTCCCTCCTGAATTAGCACAGCCCATTCTACTCTGGATGGGAGGTGCTGTCAAGGTGCTGTCCCGCCCGGGCCAGGGTGAGGCCCACCACAGTTTCCGCTCCAGCGGAGCGCAGGCAGGCGGCGCACTGGGCCATGGTGGCCCCGGTGGTGAGCACGTCGTCCACCAGCACCACCCGCTTGCCCGCCAGGTCCGCTTGGGGCAAGGGGCGGTAGGCGCCCTCCACATTGGCGCGGCGTTCACGCTCGTCCTGAAGATGGGACTGCGCTCCGGTGGCCCGGATTTTTTCCAGAGTGGGCAGGGCGGGGACTCCGGCCAGCTCTCCCACCCGCCGGGCCAGCAGCTCGGCCTGGTCGTAGCCCCGGCGGCGGCGCCGCTCTGGGTGGAGGGGCGCCCAGGTGATCAGGTCCACGGGCCCGTCCCAGTGGTCGGCCAGGCACTGGGCCATGAGCTGGCCGAACAGCTTGGCGTGGCCCGCTCCGCCGCCGAATTTATAGCGGTGCACCCCGTCCCGCACGCCGCTCTGATAGTACAGCGGGGCCAGACATGCGTCGCAGCCCTGCGCCGCCCCGCCGCCCGGCTGCGTCCAGGGGAGGGCGCGCTGGCACCGGGCGCACAGCCCCTCCTCGCCCCTTTCCAAGATGCGGCCGCAGAAGGGGCACTTGGGCGGATAGAGCAGGTCCAGCAGGGCGTGGAGCAGCTTCACAGGCGGTCCCTTCTTTCGTCAATTCGTGTTGCTCTATTATACCGTGCGCCGGAGAAAAATACAAGAAGCAGGGCGGAGAACAATGATTCTCCGCCCTGCCGGCTTCGGGTTCAGCACTCCAGCGAGCCTGCGGCAATGCACCGGCCGCTTCTGCGGTCAAACAGCAGGATGTTGTCCCCGGATATGTCGATGTGCACCTTGGAGCCGATGGTGAACAGGGTGCTGCCGAACACCACGCCGGTGAGCAGGAAATCACCCACGCGCACCTTGATGGTGGACTCCATGCCGGTGGGCATAGCGCCGTAGATTTCCCCCTCCAGCGCGCCGCTCTCCACAATGTCGATGAACTCAGGCCGCACGCCCAGCACCAAATCCTCGTCGGTGAGAACGGGGTTCTCCTGGAGGGGAAGGTCCTCCTCCTCCACCTTGTCGATGTGGTAGCGGAAGGTCTCGTCCTTGTTGCCCTTCTCCACGTAGCCCTTTTCCGCCGCCCGCTTCTTGAGGGCGTCGGCGGCCAGGGCCTCCCGGGCGTCCCGGCCCTTGAACCAGGCGGGCAGGTCCAGGGGCTGGTTGGGCTTGAACACGGCCTTTTTGTCCCCCAGGATGGTGAGCTCTACCCCGCCGTCCGGGCGCTGCTTCCCCTTGGCCTCAATGAAATTGATGGAGGGATTGCCCACAAAGTCGGCCACGAACAGGTTGTTGGGCCGGTTGTAGACGGTGAGGGGGGCGTCGTACTGCTGCAAAACGCCGTTGTTGATGAGGCAGATCTGGGTGGCCAGGGTCATGGCCTCCATCTGATCGTGGGTGACGTAGACGAAGGTGGAGCCCGTCTCCACATGGAGGCGCTGGAGCTCATAGCGCATTTCCAGCCGGAGCTTGGCGTCCAGGTTGGACAGCGGCTCGTCCATGAACAGCACGGAGGGTTCGGGGGCCAGGGTGCGGGCGATGGCCACCCGTTGCTGTTGGCCGCCGGACAGCTCGGCGGGGTAGCGGTCCATGAAGGCGGTGATTTTCACCACCTGGGCCACCCGGTGGACGGTGTCGTCGATCTCCTGCTTGGTCAACTTGCGGGGCTCCTTGATGTTGGACAGGCCGAAGGCGATGTTTTGATACACCGTCATGTTGGGCCACAGGGCGTAGTTCTGGAACAGGAAGCCCACCTTGCGCTTGTTGGCGGGGACGTTGATGCCCAGGGCGCTGTCGAATACCACCTGGTCGCCGATGGTGATGCGGCCGCTGGTGGGGGTTTCCAGCCCGGCGATCATGCGCAGGGTGGTGGTCTTGCCGCAGCCGGAGGGGCCCAGCAGGGTGACGAAAGCGTTGTCTCCGATGACCAGATCCAGGTCGTCCACGGCATAGAATTTGTTCCACCGCTTGGTGATGTGCTCTAATTTGATTTCAGGCATGGTTTAACCTCCTATTCCCTTGTCCAGACTGGCGCCGGTGACCTTGTTCACCAGCGTGTTGCAGACCAGAATTGTGACGATCAGGATCAGGTTGATGCCGCTGGAGAAGGCGTACAGGCCCATCTCGTCGAAGTAGTCCAGGGTGGTGGACAGGATGAAGCCCTGGGTACACAGCAGCAGGAACAGCGACAGCTCCCGCAGGCAGGTCATGAAGGGCAGCAGGAAGCCGCTGATGATGGACGACTTCTGGATGGGGATGATGATGCGGGTCATGCGCTTGATCCAGGGAATGTCCTGGATGATGGCGGCCTCCTCAATCTCCCCGGAGAGCTGAAGCATGGAGTTGAGGGAGCTGCGGCTGGCGAAGGGGATATACTTCACCGTGCCCACGATGATGAGCAGGGTGTAGGTGTTGAACAGGTTGATATACTGGTTGGAGAACAGGATGAAGAAGGCCACGCCCACGGCGATGGAGGGCATGAGGTAGGGAAGGAAGGCCACGCTGTTGACGTAATTGGCCCATTTACTTCGCCGGCTTTTGGCCACGGCGTAGCCGATGAGGGTGCCGATGGAGCCCGCCAGCAGGGCGCAGCTGACGCTCACCAGCATGGTGCCCCGGAAGGCCCGCCAGATGGTCTCGTTGTGGAGAATGCCCTTCTGACCGTACATCCCGTTCTCCGACACGTTTTCATCCGTAACCCACCACTTGGTGGTGAGATTGCTGGGGTCGCCGGTGTAGAGGAAGGAGTAGTCGCCGGGGTTGGGCAGGAAGGTCTCAAAGGCGAAGGACACGATGGGGAAGATGCTGGTGAAGAAGGTGACGACCACCAGCGCCAGGGCGATGACGTACCGCCCCACCCTGCCCAGGTTAAACTTGGAGCTCTGCCCCGCCTTGCCGGTCACGGTGGTGTAGCTCTTGCGGCTGGTGAGGGAGAGCTGATTGAGCAGCATGATGGCCACGCCGAACACCATCATGATGATGGCCAGGATGCTGGCCTCGCCGGTGAACTTGGAGTTCATGGACACGTACTTGGTGGACAAGGTGGTCAGGCCCAGGTAGTGGGGCACGGGATAGGAGCCCATGGAGCTGCCGAACACCAGGAGAATGGTGGACAAAATGGCGGGCTTGACCATGGGAAGGGTGATTTTGCACATGGTCTTCCACCGGGGCGTGTCCAGAATGGTGGCGGCTTCCTCCAGGTTGGCGTCCATGTTGCGGAAGATGCCGCCGATGAGGATATAGGCGAAGGGGGCGTAGTGCAGGCCCAGCACCACCAGGCTGGGAAACAGGCCCTTGCACCACCACAGGGGCATTTCAATGCCGAACAGGGAGGCCAGCAGGCCGTTGGACGTGCCGGTGACGGCGTTGGAGTTGAACATATTCTGCCACACCACGGCCAGCGTCCACTGGGGCATGATGTAGGGGAAGATGAAGATGGAGCTGAGGTACTTGCGCCAGGCCAGGTTGGTGCGTGTGACCAAGAAGGCGAACACCCCGCCGAACAGGATGGACACCACGCAGGTGCCCACCGCCAGCCAGATGGTGTTGAGCAGGGGCGTCCACAGATTGGTCTTGGCCAGCTTGCTGGTGAACAGGTCGATATAGTTTACCGTGGTGTAGCCCGCGGCCTGGCCGGTGAGGTGGGCGTCGATGGTGCCGGGGTGGATTTTAAAGGTGTCCTCCACGATGGCCACGATAGGGGCCACGGTGCTGAAGGTGAGCACAATGCCCATGAGAAGCAGGATCACATTGTGGGGCTTGGAGAAGAAGGTCTTGATTTTGTTGAGCAGAATGGTGGACTGGCTGGCTTGCAGGGTGGTTGACTGGCCCATGAGATCACTCCTTTTCGGCCGGAATGGGAAGCGCCCCTGGCCGTGTAGTTCCAGGCAGCCAGGGGCGCTTTCAGGTGTGCGAAGCGTTTAAAGCATTGGGGATCAGCCGGCGCTGTACTTGGTGAGCATCTCGATCCAGCTGCCCACGGTGAAGGAGACGCTGGCGCAGTACTCCGGGTCCTCCAGCACCAGCTTGCCGTCGGTGGTCCACCAGTCGTAGCCCCGGTCGTTCTTGGCCTCGAACTCCACGGTGGCGCCGTCCTCAGACATACCGCCCTTGGAGTGGCCGTATTTCTCCTCGGTGCCCGCCGCCACGGTGGGGTTGGAGGAGTAGCCGCCCATGTCCTTGCCCCAGGCGGAGAAGCCGTCCACGGTCTCGGTCATGTAGGCGATGAAGGCGCAGGCGGTCCAGGGGAGGGGGGAGTTGTCGGTGACGAACAGATAGTGGCAGTAGCCGTAGCCGCCGATGCCGGTGTAGCCGTCGTCATAGGCCGCGACATTGATGTTGTTCACGGACACGGAGCTGGATTCCTCCACAGAGCGCAGCTTGGAGTACACCAGCAGACCGAACTGGTCGGTGGCGGACTGGTCCACCAGGGTGTTGCAGATGGGGCCGTCGTCGGTCTGGGCGTTGTAGGACTCCACCCACAGCTTGATCCAGGCCAGGGCGTAGGCGCCGTCAGCCCCCAGGCCCAGGTCGGCCGCCTCGGACTCCATGGCCTTGATGGTGGGCTGGAAATAGGCCTGCTCGTCGGCGCTCAAAGCGTTGAAGGCGTCCTTGAGCCAGCCGGCGTAGGTGTCCTCGGTGAGCATATACAGGAAGTTCTTGCCCACGATCTCGGAGTCGATGTCCATGTACAATCCGTGCTCGCCCTCGGCCACGAAGTCCCAGCAGTTGTCATAGGACTTGGCGCCGGTGTTGTTGTACATAAACACTTTGTTCAGGGTCTGGAGGGCCAGATAGCCGTCATAGCTGTCGGCGGACACGCCGTTGGCCTCGGCCCACTCCTTGGGCACGAAGGTGTCCAGGATGCCGGTCTGCACCATCTTGGACTCGATCTGGTTGCCGTCTTGAATGAGGGTCATGGCGAAGGTGCCGGTGTCCTTCAAAGAGTCGGCGGTGAGCTGGTCGAAGATTTTGTTGTTCTTGGGCTGCTGCCACTCGAACTCCATGCTATAGCTGGAGTCGATGGACTGCAAGTACTCAATGAACAGGGGCAGGGCGCTCTTGCCGCGGCTGGAGTTACCCACGCCGTAGAACATCTTGCCGTTGGACTCCTCGATGGCCTTTTTGGCCAGCTCCTCCAGGGTCATGCCCTCGGCTTCCTTGATAATCTTCTGGGTCTCGGTGAGATTGGCGTCGTCCGCGGGGGCGGGGTCGGGAGTTTTATTGTCCACAGGGGTGGAGGCGGGCGCGCTGTTTTCAGCGGGGGGATTGCTGGCGGGGGCGTCGGCCTTGTTGCCGCAGGCGGCCAGGCTGAACATGAGAGAGCCGGCCAGGAGCAGGGCGGTGAGCTTCTTCAATTTCATTACAGTTCCTCCTTTTATCACATCCGACAAAAAACACACCGAGCGGATGAGCTCCGCTGGTAATTTTATTGTAAAGAGTGTTGGCAAAAAAGACCAGGGGACAAATCTGCGTTTTTTTGAAATTTTCTGCGATATTTGTGGAATTGTGATGAAAGCGGCCGGGGCGGTGTGGTATAATTAGGACAATCAACCCAATTCCGGGAGGGGTGCTGTGATGAGAAGAAACGTGCTGTCCCTGCTGACGGCCCTGTCCCTGCTGGCGGCTCTGGGGGGCTGCGCCGGAGGGGAGGCCCACCCCTCCCCGGACTTTGCCCCGGAGGAGGGCGGGCGGCTGGTGGTGTATACCTCCCACAAGGAGGAGGTGTGGTGGCCCATCGTCAAGGAGTTTGAGGAGCGCACCGGCATCTGGGTGGACGTGGAGTACGGCGCCACCAGCGAGCTGCTGGAGCGGTTGGCCCAGGAGGGAAAGGCCCCTCGGGCGGACGTGATGTTCGGCGGGGGCGTGGAGAGCCTGCTGACCTACGCGGACTGCTTCGCGCCCTACGATTGCCAGGAGGGGGAGCACATTTTAGAGCAGTTTCGCGCCCCGGACGGCCTGTGGACCCCCTTTTCCGCCCTGCCTGTGGTGCTTGTCTACAACACCCGGCTGGTGGAGGCGGGGCAGGTGAGCCGCTGGAGCGATCTGCTGAGCCCCGAGCTGAAGGGGAAGATCGCCTTTCCCGACCCGGCGGTGTCCGGCTCCTCCTTTACCGCCCTGGCCACCATGCTGTACGCCCTGGGCGGAGACCAGGAGGAGGTGCTGCGCCGCTTCGCGGAAAATCTGGACGGCGGGCAGCTGGGCTCCTCGGGGGACGTGCTCTCCGCCGTGGCGGATGGCGACGCGCTGGTGGGGGTGACGCTGGAGGAGACCGCCCTCAAGCGCATGGCGGAGGGGATGAACATCGCCATGGTCTATCCGGAGGACGGCTCCAGCTGCGTGCCCGACGGCAGCGCCCTGGTGAAAGGCGCGCCCCATGAGGACAACGCCAAGCTGTTTCTGGACTTCACCGTCAGCCCCGAGGTGCAGCAGCTGCTGGCGGGCCGGCTGTGCCGCCGGTCCGTTCGGGACGACGTGGCCTCCGCGGACGAGCTCACCCCGCTGGACGGGCTGCCCCTGGCGGAGTATGATCTGGACCGGGCGGTGGCGGAGCGGGAGGCCATTTTGATGACGTGGGCGTTTTATGCCGGGGAGGAGAAGCCATGAAAAGGCCGCTGGCCGTCTCGTTCCGCGTTCGTCTGTTTGGGGCGTTTTTGGCGGCGGCGCTGGTGCCGCTGCTGATCTGCTCGTCCATGCTGCTGCAAATCTTCCGCCTGCGCATGACGGACGCCGCCGAGACGGAGGCGGGGGAAAACCTGAGCAGCGTTTTGCGGGCGCTGGATGAGGGGTATGACAGCTTTGCAGCCGCCGTGTCCTCCCTGAAGGGGGACGAACTGGTGCTCAACGCCCTGGGTGGGGGCGGCGCGGAGGATACCCAGGTGTACGCCCGCCTTTTTGCCGCCACTGGGGACGCCCGGGAGTACGCCCAATTCGACCTGTACGACGGGGAGGGCGTCTGGCGGTACTCCACCCGGAACGCCCCGGCTCAGCGCAGCCTGCCCACCCGCTGGGGGCCGCTGCAGCGGGCGGGGAGCGGCGGGGAATTGGCCTTCGCCGCCTGCGAGGACGTCACCGACAGCGCCGCGCCTCTGCTCCAGGGGGCGGCGGCCCTCACGGACCGGGACGGGGAGCGGGCGGGTTACGTGGTCGTCAGCCTGTACCAGTCCGACTTCCGGCAGCTGGTGGAGGGCAAATACGGCGCCCAGGGCGTGCTGATGGTGCTCAGCGGCTATTGGCGGCCGGTGTACTGCGCCCAGCCCTCCCTGGCGGCGGCCCTGGCCCCGGAGCTGCGCAGCCGCCTGCTGGCGGGAGAGGGGCTGGAGGGGACGTCGGAGGATTTCCTGTACCGGGCGGAGCGCCACCCGTCCACAGGGCTGTACCTGGTGCTCCAGCGTCCCCAGGTGTGGGGGCGGGATACCATGGGTCTGCTGTACACCGTCAGCGTGTTCAGCGCCCTGTTCTGCGTGATTGTGTCCGTGCTCATGAGCCTCAGCCTCAGCCGGCAGATGTTCCGGCCGGTGGCCCGGCTCCAGGGGGCCATTCGGGAGGTGGAGCAGAACAACCTGGACGTGCAGGTGGCCCACCCCGGCGGGGACGAGCTGGGAGAGCTGGCCCGGCGGTTTAACGACATGGTGGCCGCCCTCAAGCGCAACCAGGAGCAGCTGGTGGAAAACCAGCGGGAGCTGAACGAGGCCCAGATTCGGATGCTCCAAGCTCAGCTCAACCCCCATTTTCTCTGCAACACGCTGGACACCATGAAGTGGATCAGCAAAATCAATAAGGTGCCCCAGGTGGCCTTGATGTCCACCGATCTGGCGGATATTCTGCGCTTTTGCATCTCTCAGGACGAGTTTGTCTCCCTGGGCCGGGAGGCGGAGATTTTAGAGCGCTACCTTGAGATTCAGCGCATCCGCCTGTCCGACTCCTTCTCCTTCACCCTGGCGCTGCCCCAGGAGCTGTCCGGCTGCCTGGTGCCCAAGATGATTCTCCAGCCCATTGTGGAGAACGCCATTCTCCACGGTATCGACGGCCTGGAGGGCGGCGCGGTGCGGGTGGAGGCGGCGCGCACGCCGGAGGGGATGCTGCGCATCACGGTGGCGGACAACGGCCGGGGGCTGCCCCCCGAGATGATCGGGCGCTTTCGGACACTGGAGCGGGGGCGGGACAGCCTGGGGCTTTACAATGTGGACACCATTCTGTTAAAGTATTATGGCGAGGGCTGCGGCCTGACCCTGGAAAACGGGGCGGGGGACGCGGGGGCTGTGGTGACGGCTGTGCTGCCCATCCGCCGGGAGGAGGGAGCGTCATGCTGAAGGTGCTGGTGGTGGAGGACGAGGAGCTCATCCGCACGGGCATTGTGCTGGCGGTGGACTGGGCGGCGTTGGACTGCGTGGTGGTGGGCGAGGCGGCTAATGGCGAGGAGGGGCTGGCGGCGGTGGAGCGGTACGCCCCCACCCTCATCATCACCGACCTGAAAATGCCGAAGATGGACGGCTTGGAGATGCTCCGCCGCCTGCGGGAGCAGGGCAACAACGCCTATGTCATCATCCTCACCGCCTATGATAGCTTTGAGTACGCCCAGTCCGCTCTGCGGCTGGGGGCGGTGGATTTCCTGCTCAAGCCCTTTCACGACGGGGACTTGGAGCAGGCGGTGACCAATCTGCGTCTGCGCATGACGTCATGCGCAGGCGGGGAGAGGGTCCTCTCCCCGCCTGTGCCGGAGCTGAAAAAGGGGGACAAGAGTAAGTACGTGCTCCAGGCCATGGACTACATCGGGGCCCACTACGGCGACCCGGGCGTCAGCGTGGGCTCCATCGCCCAGGCGCTGGGGCTGAGCGAGGGGCACCTGAGCCATCTGTTTAAGAAGGAGACGGACTACACCCTGAACAATTACATCACCCGCTACCGCATCCACAAGGCCATGGAGCTGCTGCGGGACTGCCGGGCGCGGGTGTACGAGGTGGCGGAGCAGGTGGGGTATAAGGACATCGCCTATTTCTCCTCTACCTTTAAAAAGCTGACGGGGATGTCTCCGTCGGAGTATCAGGATACCAGCAGATAAAGGAGGCGGGCGGCATGATTCGGCTTGTGGCCAGCGACATTGACGGCACCCTGCTCCCCTATGGGGAGCGGGAGATTCCGCAGGAGGTCTTCGCGCAGATTGACCGGCTGTGGGACAGAGGGATTTTATTCTGCCCCACCAGCGGGCGGCAGTACACGAGTATGCGCCGGCTGTTTGCCCCGGCGGCGGACAAGCTCCCCTTTGTGTGTGAGAACGGGGCGGTGGTATACGGCCCGGGCAGCCCCGGCCCGGTGCTGAGCAGGACGGTGATGGAGCGGGACAGGGCGGTGGCGCTGTGCCGCGAGATTGTGGACCATCCGGGGTGGGAGGTGCTTATCTCCGGGGCGGACACCAGCTATCTGTGTCCCAAGTACGGGGAGATTCTCCCGCTGATGGAGAGCAAGGGGAACAATATCGTGCTGGTGCCCTGCCCGGAGGAGGTGCCGGAGGACATTGTGAAGATCGCCGCCTTCTGCCCCACAGGGACGGCGGAGCTGGAGGCGGTGCTGGCTCCCCGGTGGGGACAGGTGTTTCACGCCGCTGTGGCGGGGGACGAGTGGCTGGATTTCACCCTGGCAGACAAGGGGACGGGGCTGGTGGCGCTGTGCGCCGGGCTGGGCGTCGGACTGGACGAGGTGATGGCCTTCGGGGACAACTTTAATGATGTATCCATGCTCAGCCGGGTGGGGCGGCCCTACCTGATGGAGAACGCCGCGGCTGAGCTGAAGGAGCGCTTTCCCGTCCGCTGCCGGCGGGTGGCGGAGGTGCTGCGCACGCTGTAAAAGGACGAAAGAAGGAGCTCCGCCGGGGGGAGAGGTAACATAAGGAAGTTACCTCTCCCTCATTTTTTATAGTCAGCCGAATGTGATTGAATTGCGGGAAATCCAACACTTCGGAGGTACATATCATGGAAAAATCTACGTTTGAGCAAATGGGCGGGACTTGTCGCCAAGAGGGTGACTACCTTCTCCCTAACCTCACCGTGCCGGAAAGCGTTCCTGTGGCAACGCCGGAAGCGGTATCTGTGTGAGCATAGAAACCCACTTTACACCGCCTTGCTGTTCAGCGGGAAGTTATACACCCACCTTGCCGACATCGACCATCAGGCACAGGAAATGTTTTCCCAGTTGATTGAGCAGATGGCAACGCGAGAGGAAATCACCGAACAGCTAAAGGAAGAAAATCAGATAGTGGGTCGAAAAGATGAGCAACATCCGCAATCGAGCGGAAGAAATCATTTTCAACGAGTACACATACTGTTAGGATTCTATGGCAAACATAAAACGGGGGCTTGGAACGTCTTGTTCCAAGCCCCCGGCGTTGCTGCCGATTATATTTTTTTCGTGCAGTTCCCGTTGGTGTAATCCACAAAGCTGACTGTCACATTGGGGTCGTCCGGGATCTCAAAGGGCGGGATCTTGCCGCTCTCGATGTCGGCAATGATCTGCCGCCACTCCTCCTCGGTGCGCTCGGGAGCGCGGGTCACGTCCCAGTCGTCCAGCGGCACGCCCGTCTTGTCTATGACGACGCTGCCCTCCGGCAGCGGGGCGGAGCCGTCAGAGAAAACGAAGGCGGTTCGAACCTGGCTCGGGTCAATCGGCACCAGCCTGCCGTCCTCATCCCTGACAAAGAAGTCGCCTGCGCTGGGCTCCATGTTTTTTTCGATATCGGCCGGGTTATAGCTCATCATCACGTTCTCATCCCCGTCAACGGATTTCGAGTACATCATGCCCTCCTTGATGTCCTGGAGGATGCCCTCGTACATGGCGATGGTCTCATCGATGATCTCCTGAGTCCAGACGAACTCGCCCCGACCGCCAGTGGAGCCCGTTTCCCCAAGCATGGACTGGAGGTTTGCCTTCTCCTGCTCCAGCCATGCGGCGTATTCCTCATAGGTCCACCACTCTACATTGGGAGTGGGAAAACGCCGCTCAAACTCCTCGTCTGTCATAGCCTCAAAGGTTTTTCCGCCGTCAAAGCTGTAGTAGGTCTTCCCATCCTTCGGGTCCACGTAGGACATCAGCGTGCCCTCGTCAACAGTGGTTTCCGCGTTCAGCTTCCGATCCAGATCCTCCTGAGAAGACGGGGCTGCGGAAGCCGCGAAAGCGGTTGTCGCGCCAATCACCAGGGCGGCGGCTAGGGCCAGCGCCAAAACGGATGCTTTTTTATACTTCATAATTGCTTCGATCCTTTCTTCAATTGCCAGTTTGCTGAAATGGCTGTAGGGGGAGAAGTACCCACTCCGGGCCTCCTCCATGTTAATGAGGGTCAGGGCATAGGCGGCTTTTTTCCTGCCGCCCAGAAGGTCCATCACCCGCTGGTCGCAGGACAGCTCCAAATCCCGGTTGGCCAGGACGTACATCACCCAGGCCAGGGGGTTGAACCAGTGGACGCACAGCACGGCGGCGAACACCAGCTTCGTCACGCTGTCAAAACGCCAGATGTGAATATACTCATGGGTGAGGATATAGGTCAGGGCGGTTTCATCACCCCGTTCCATGTCCTCCGGGAGCAAAATCACCGGGCGCAGAACGCCGTAGGTCAGCGGAGAGGACACCAGGGCTGACTGCCGCACCTCCAGCGGCCTGCGCAGCCTTTGGTCCGCCAGCCACCGGCGGACGGCAGGGGAGTCGTCCGGGACGGAGGCGTGGAACCGCCGCCGGGCCCGCCCGTAGGACACTGTAAAATACGCTGCCATCAGCGCCGCACCAGCCAGCCAGACCACAGGCAAAATCGTCCCGGAGGCTGTGCCAGCTGGAGCTTGTATGCCAGAGGGTATTCCCACAGTCGATGTCCCTGGGACTGCTGCCCCGCTCGCTGCCAGATACTCACCTACCACTGGCAAATGCTTTGTGGGAGCGAACAGGCTGAACGGCAGGGGGATGGTGAACGGCAGGAGCAGCCGCAACGCCGCCATCTCCCACAGGGCCAGAAACGCCCCTTTGGGCAGGCGGTGGAGGGCCAGCGCCCGAACCACCACGATGAACAGGATGAATGCCCCGCCGGATAGGGTCATTTGCACCAGGCTCATTTGCTTTCCTCCTGGGCTTGCAGCTCTGAGACCATGCGCCGCAGGTTGTCAATTTGGGTTTTTGACAGCTGTTGATAGTCCAGCAGGGACGCAAACAGCAGGTCGGGGGAGCTGTCGAACAGCTTGTGAAGCAGTTCCTCGGTTTCCGCTGCCTGTACCACATCCCTGGCAATCAGGGCGTGGCACAAAAAGTTCGGTTCCCTGCGCTCAATAGCGCCCTTGGCGATGCACTTCTTAATGACGGTGTAGGTGGTGTTCATGTTCCAGCCGGTGCTTTCCTTGAGTATGTCCGAAATTTGTTTTGCCAGCATATCCCCTTCTTTCCACAGCACATCCATGACTTTCAGCTCCGAGTCAAAGAGCTTGACGGTCATTTCACTCACTTCCTTTCAAACTATTGCAATAGTTCACGATGTATACACTATCACAGTCGTGCGGGTTTGTCAACACTATTCCAGTAGTTTATAAAAAGTTCAAATTTGACGGAACGAAAAATTTTTTTGAAAGTTGCATTGACAAACATCGGTTCCATGCGATATCCTATGATATTCTAATAAGGTAGCGCCAACTGAATAGGCTATACTGACTGAAACAGTACAAGCCGGTTACATACACAAACCAAAACGAACACCAGCGGGGCGAAGGCCGTCCTGCTGGTGCGGTTGTGTATGTGACCGGCTTCTTCTTTGCTCCAAACAACTGAATGACCGTCTGAATGGGATACTCCGCTGTGACCTCCCGCCGCTGGGAGCGAGCGAGACAACGCCGCTGACGCTGTCAGGGGCAGGAACGCCATTCAGGGAACACGGCGGTTAGGGGGAGCCGTCCGCAGACGGCGGGGGCAAAGCCCCCCTCCCCCTCGGAGAGCCCACGGACATCTTTCCAGCCCGGAGGGCTGAAAGTGTCATAGTGGGTTAGATACTTTGAAAAAGTATCTAACGAGAACGGCGCAGGTCGCGTGGAACGGAGGTTCAGATGGAAAAAACGAATTTCACCGTGGCGAGGGTCGCCACCCATACCAGGGCGGGCGTGGGCAAGTGCGAACGCCACAACGAGCGGAAAAACGAGTGCTACGGCAATATGAACGTGGATTTGGAGCGCACCCCCATGAACGTCCACTTCAAGGCTTGCGGTGAGTTGACCTACAATGAAACGCTGGACAAACTGGTGGCGGATGGGGCGGTATCTTTACGTGGGCTGAAGGAAAACGCCAACGTCTATGACGAGATGATTTTGGACGTGAACACAGATTACTTCGAGCAGCACGGCGGCTACAAGTTCGCCAAGGAGTTCTACGGGGAAGCCTACCGCTTTGCCTGCAAGCTGTACGGAGAGCAGAACATCCTCTCCGCTGTCATGCACGCCGATGAAATCAACCTGGCCCTAACGGAGAAGTATGGCCGTCCCGTCTACCACTACCACCTCCACATTGTAGCACTCCCGGTAGTGGAAAAGCAAGTGCTGTGGTCAAAAAGGTGTAAGGACAAGGCGCTGGTGGGGACGGTCAAGGAAATTGTTCAGCAGGTCAGCCATTCCAAGAAGTGGAAGTCCCAGCGGGTGTTGGACGAGCAGGGCAAGCCCGCCTTTGACAATAAGGGCAGACCCAAGTACATCCCATCGTACAGCATTTTGCAGGACGAGTTCTGCCGCCATATGCAGGAGGCGGGTTTCACCGACTTCATTCGTGGGGAGCGTGGCAGCACAGCGGATAATCTGTCCAACCTGCAATACCAAATCAAGAAAGACACGGAACGCCTGGAAGCGATACAGGAGAAGATCAGGGCAGAGGAAGCCGAGTATGCGGTCGTCCATCCCGTCCACAAGATCCATACCGAAATCGACGAGATGGGCAAGAAAACACTGACCGGCAAGGTCACGGTGTCCCAGGCCGATTTTGATACCCTCACCCAGCTTGCCAAAGAGGGTGTTTCCGGGCGGGGCCAGCTTAACCGGCTGAAAGAGGAAAACAGCCAGCTTCAGGCCAGAATTTGGAGTTTACAGGGCAATTTGAACCGGCTGCAAGGGCAGTTCAACGAGCTGGCGGAGCGATGCCGTCCCTACCTGGAAGCGGTCAGGGCCATGCCGGAACGGGTCAAGGATTTTCTGGACAGCGTTTTCGCCCCGCTTCGCAAGCGGGAGGAAGAACAGGGCCGGTCTATTATGTACGTAAAGGATAAATCACAGGAAAACAGGGGTGATGTTCGATGAATATTGTTTTAGAGTTGACAGAACGTGAGCAGGAAATTTTCGATGAAGTGATGGAACAGGTCGATAGAACAGCCGTTTTCCTTGCTAACCTGTCCCATGCGGAACGGTTAAACTGGCTGAAAGAACATCAATACAGCCATCCCATTAGCTTTGAGCGGGAAATCGGCGGCACTGTCTACACTGTCAACGTCCATTTCAACGAGAGTGCCGCTGAAACCGTCGAGGGCAAAGTAAATCGTATTCTCGCCTCAAATATCGCACGTTAAAGTGTTGAAGCTTTGCAACCGATGTGGTATGATAATAACACCCCGCAATTCATATCACATCCGGCTGCGGAAAGGAGCGTATTTTGAAGAAAAAGCAGCCAAATGAGCAGAGAATTACTGTTCTCTATGCAAGATTGTCCCGTGACGATGAAAAAGAGGGTATCTCGGGCAGCATCCAAAATCAAAAGGCTATCCTGGAGAAGTTCGCCGCAGACAACCACCTGCCTAATCCCCGATTCATGTTTGACGACGGGTACTCGGGAGTTACGTTTGCTGAAGTAAGATAACATAACCATTATTGATGGCCTGTTATCTTGCTTTTTTACATGGCGATGCTCGTCACGTCCGCGCCGATCTGCCTGAAATACGACACACTTTCCACAGGCTTTTCGCCACTGTCCACCTTGCCGACAAAGCTGTAAAAAATCTCAATCTTGCGGGTGTTGTGCTCTTTGTCCAGCTCATGGATCAGGATGCGGTCAATCAGCTCATGGACGTTTTCATAAGTAAGCTCGTTGATCTCCGTGTACCTGTGTACAATGTCAAGGAACCGCTTCACATCCGCGCCGCGCTCCGCAACGGTATTGATCTCCTTTTTCAATTCCACAATCCGTTCGGAAAGGGACTTCCTTTCTTCTCCATAGCCGGAGGTCAGGAAAGCAAACTGTTCCTCAGAAATGCGTCCCAGGGCGTTGTCCTCGTAGAGTTTACGGAAAACCACATCCAGCTCGTTCATCCGGGCCTCGGCCTTTGCCAGTTCCTTGCGCTGTTGCGCCGCCGCCTTTTTCGCCGCCTGACCGCCATACTCGGTGGCGGCGTCAATAAACTCCTGCTCCCGGTTATTGACAAAGGACATCACGCGCTGAATGTCCCCCAGGACAAGCTCTCTCAATACGCTTTTGCGGATATAGTGCGTTGTGCAGACCGGGCCTGTCCTGATGCGGTTGCAGTACGCTCCGCAGATGTAAGCGTGCTTCCGCTCCGGCGTTCCGGTCCCCTGACGCAGATGCATCTTGTGTCCGCAGTCGCCGCAAAAAACCAGCCCTGAGAACACGTCGATTTCTTCGCACTTGGTAGGCCGGTGCCGGGTGGCGATGCGCTTCTGCGCCAGCTCAAAGGTGGCCTCGTCAATCAGCGGCTCATGAGTGTTGGGGAAAAAGTATTGCTTGTCCTCCGGGTTTTTGCGGGTCTTTTTGGACTTGTACGACACTTTGTAGCTTTTCCCTGTGATGGTATGGCCTAAATACTCCTTGCGGGTGAGAATGTCGTACAGCGTCTTGTCCGGCCAGTTGTAAATGCAGTCCGGGTAGGGGCGGGGGTGGCGTCCACTCCCTGTGCGGCGGTATTGAAGCTCGGAAACGGTCACAACCTTGTTTTCCAACAGCCAATTCTGGATGTCGCGCATACGGTCACCCCGCACGTACATCATAAAAATCTGCCTTACGATGTCCGCCGTTTCCGGGTCGGGCAGGAGGTGGTTCCTGTCCCCAGGGTCTATGACGTATCCATAGGGTACGGTGCCGTTGACGCGCTCCCCCCGCTGGGCCTTGGCCTGTTTGACGGCCCGGATTTTCTTGGAGGTATCGCGGGCATAAAACTCGTTAAACCAGTTTCTCAGCGGGGTAAATTCGTTGTCCTCCCGCGCCGTGTCCACGCCGTCGTTAATGGCGATATAACGAACATCATTTTCTGGAAAAACGATCTCAATCAGTTCCCCGGTCTTTAAGTAGTTGCGGCCCAGGCGGGAAAGGTCTTTCGTGATGACCGTGGACACGTTCCCGGATTCCACCTCCCGGAGCATGGCTTGAAGTCCCTCCCGTTCAAAGCTGACCCCGGAAAATCCGTCATCCACAAAAAAGCGGGTGTTAAAAAAATGGTGGTCGTCAGCGTACCGTTGCAATATGATTTTTTGATTCTGGATGCTCTCGCTCTCCCCGGCCTGCATATCCTCTTGGCTTAATCTGCAATAAAGAGCGGTGATCTTGTCTGTCTGTACCATAAGTCCCCCTTTCCGACAGCAGACAAGCATGGTTTTGTACTATCTATATTTTACCACACACCGCTGCTTTTGTCACTTCTTGTCAAGTTTTGTTAGATGTTCCGGGCGTTTTTTTCCACTTCCCGCCGGATATAATTCCTGATCTTTTTATCTAAAGTCTCGGTGGCCTGCCGGCTGGCCGAGGCACAAATCGTATAGGTGACTTTGCCGATTCTCCGCTCCGTCGTTACCACGGCTGTTTTATCATTTGTCAAGCGTTTCCCCCCTTATAATTTGATATTTGGCATGAAAAAATGCGTCTCACGGTGAGACGCATTAACGACAAATTTCGCATTGTTTTGCGGTTCTGTATTTCGTTGTTCACGATATAAAAACAAAGGCGGGTTCAGACGGCGGCTGGCAGGGCCGCTCCATAGGATTTATCGTGCCTCCCCCCATTCCCGTGGCGGGGCGTCCTACGCTGTGACGCATAGCCGACGCAAGTATCTCCCCTGTATGCGGTTCGTGGCCCGCTGTTATGCCTTAACAGCTTTGCGGCGCTGGCCATGCTCGCTCCGTCCCCCGTTGTCCGTCCTCCTTTCGCGGGGGATTCTCCCTGCGTGCCCGCCGTCCGGCTCCACGCATACAGAATGTATCTGACTGCCTTATTCAGTTGTAGTCAAGCCTTTCCCGGCCCGCAGGGATGCGCCCTGACATTCACGGCGCATCCCTGCCGAACAGGAAAGTAGTAGCTGCTTTTGTCCCTAATATCCTTGGAAATCAGATTTTGCTCACGATTCGCAGGAATAGTCAAAACATTCTATTTGTCGGTTAAAAACTACGTTTTTCGCATTAAAGTGATAACGCCGATACAACAAAGAAATGCGTCTCACGGTGAGACGCATTTCTTTGGCTATGACATAAAATTATCAGGCGGTTCTTTGAATTGAAAACTGGTAATCGCGTCGAGCAGTGCGATTATCGCTTGGTAATAGAGATCATCATCTACATAGTGGCGGATATTTCCGTATTTATCATCGTAACAGCATAAACACTGGCTCGAAATAAAGCCCTCAAAGTGTTGGAATACAAGCAGGACAGCTTCAGAGTCAAACTTTTTTGCCGCCCGGATGACAGAAAACGGCACTTGCTTCATGAGGTGTTCTCTATCAATTCCCGCAACCGTTTAGTTGCGGCCCGCCGTCGCCGGGAAACAGTAGAAATACTCATAGATACCAATGGGGCAATTTTAGCGTCTTTCAGCCCCTTAAAATAGTAAAGCAGAATGATTTCCCGGTCTTTGGGCATTAAGTAGGACAATGCTTTGGACAACTCCGGCTCATAAACAGGGATATTCATTTCTTGAACATAAAATATTTGGCATGGCTCCTCCGGCTGTTCGACTTCGCCGCTCTTTGCTACTACGCCATAAAGTGCTGCATCTGTTAATTCGGAAAGGGACTGCTCCATCAGCCCCCGCGCTGCTTTCTTCTGACGTTCTTTTTTTGCAGCGTTGCTGACAGACTTTTTGCAATAGGATTCAAACAGCATTTCGTTAAATTTTTTAAATCTTGACATTGAAAATCTGCCTCTCCATTTTTCAATATCCATATGCTCGGATTTTATCCAGTGGCACCTTTTGAGAAATGCGTCTCACCGTGAGACACATTTATGCTGAGCAGACATTTTTCTGATATTTAAGTTACTTGCTTTTTGCGTCGGGTGGAAATCAAAACATACAGTGCGAACCATGCGACACAGTGGATTGCGAGAATACCAATATCTTTTATCGCCGTTCCCATGTTCCCAGCAGACAGGGCCATAATTCCATCAAAGGCCGGTTGGGACGGGACGATATTGCAAATGACCGCCAGCAGCCCACTTACCCCAATCAGAGCGCATACAATGGGTACTGCGATAAACACAAGCATGACGATCTTGATATAGACCATGCCAATCATCAGCCCCTCGGAGAGCTTACCGATAAACAGCCCGATCAGCGCCGCTACAAAGGACGACAAAACAATCAGCACCAGCATCATCCCAAAATTCTGCCAGGACAGTTGAAAGCAAATACACGCCGTTACAATAGAGGACAGACTGCCAAAGAGGAAGCCCACCACGACTTTCTGCAAAATGTACTGGCTGGGCATCATGGGCAGGATTCCATTGACGAAAGCCACGCCGTCCTCTTTTTCGGAAATGATGTTCATGGCGTTGAACGTACAGCCCATGAACATAGCGACGATCAGCACAGCGGGAATAAAAATGCCTTGAAAGTTTTCCAAAATATCGGACCGCTCCAACACCTGGACCTCCACCTGCGCTGCCGTTTCCCGCCGCTCGTAGAGGGCCGGGAGTGTTGCCGCCGCCTGCCGGAAAATGTCCAGCTCGTCCCCGGCAATGGCTGTTTTAAGGCTGTCCCCGTCCACCCTCACGCCGATCACATTGGTGGACGGTTCCTTGATGGCTGCGGCCAGTTCTGCCTGTGTCCCATAAGCTGTCACCGGGCCGTACCGCTCCAGCCATGTGATTGTCTGTGGGGGCAGGTCGTTTTCCAGTACGCCAAAGTGCAGTTCCCCCAGGCTGGACATATCAATAGAACCCATAAAGTTGAGCGCAACGGCCACCAGGATGGGCAGCAGGAATGTCATCAGGCAGAATTTATCTCGCAGGACACTTTTCAGTTGATATTTTAAGCCTTTCACGCCTCACCCCTCCTTTCCGATCTCCCGGTGAAATGCAAGCCGCACCACCAGGAACAGCAGCACGATCATACCGACAGCGCCGACATAATAGGCAAGAGAAATGCCCGTTCCAAAATAGGCGTTTTTCAGGCCCATGTAGACGTGGTAGAACGGATGATAGCCAATCCAGTCAAACTTGATTGACGTATTGGCGGATAAA
>ERZ808028.80-NODE-80-length-106123-cov-19.365021_pt1 | contig 106123 bp, 98 predicted proteins | sample MGYA00380184_ERZ808028 | MGnify/ENA primary metagenome ERZ808028 (study PRJEB31490, sample SAMN06133397) | mouse gut metagenome | isolation source: J8_1 | host: mice | place: China: Chengdu | collected 2015-05 ... | reverse complement strand
CCCGGCGTTGCGGAACACCTCCCGGGCGGCGGCGTAGCAGTCCTCCGGCGCGGCGGGAAAGCGGTGCTCCGGCGCCAAACGGTAATCCACGCTGGCCACGGTGCAGCCGGTCATGGCCGCCATATCCGCGCACACCCCGTCGTAGCTGTCCACCGTGCCCGTCACCCAGCCGCCGCCATGGAAGAAAATCAGCACGGCGGGCCCAACTGCCTCGGCGGGCTTGAACACCCGCACGGGGACCTGGTGGCCGCCGTTTGACACCGGGTACTCCCAGACGCGGTAGAGCGCCGGGTTTTTCCGCCGGTGGGCCAGCAGCTTGTGGAGCTCCCGCTCCACCAGATAGGTCTTTTTCACGTCAATTTCCGGGTAGGACAGAATACTCAGCGCTGCCCGCATCGCTTTATTGATCGCCATAGTGTTTCCTTTTGTCCTTACTTTTTGTATCAGTATAGCATGAATTCAAAATAAAAACCAGTCTTGATTCCGCTATCGGCAGAATTATTGGAAAAAACAGGGCTGGTTTCATCCTTTCACCGCGCACATATACGCTGTCCACGGCCTATCGGCCGTTCCTGGGACATTTATGCTCCTCGCCAGATTCATTTCTCAACGACCAATGAAGTTATGATGATTCAAGGAGGAAAGTCCATGAAATGGGTTCCTACGAGAGAGTACGGGACATTTACGGGACATAAAAATTTCCTCAAAGAGTTCATAAAAATGAGCTTTTGAGGAAATTTTTAGCTTGATGTGATAAAATCGCTCTTCCTGGCCCGCTAAATCGGGACCCCGCAAAGCCGCCCTATCTTTTGTCATGGAGATGGGGCAACTTTGCCGTATTTCTTGCTTGAATTTTTCCACCGCCTTTTCCACCACCAAATCAGTCAAAACCTTGCATTTGTTTGCCTTGAGCCAAACACGAGAGACGCGCAAAAAATACCCGCAAACCGTCATTTTGCAACGATTTGCGGGTATTTTTACTTTGGTACGCCCGAAGGGACTCGAACCCCCAACATTCAGAACCGGAATCTGACGCTCTATCCAATTGAACTACGGGCGCGTATCAGGGGACCCGACCGCTATCGGGCCCCCTTGAATATTCCATCTCAGCTTACATGGACTCCGGCGCAGAGACTCCCAACAGATCCAGCGCGTTGCGCAGGGTAACCTGGAGTGCCTTCACCAGCCCAAGCCGCTGGTTGGTCAGTTCGGGGTCCTCCGGGTTGTTCACCCGGGTGCTGTTGTAATAGCTGTGGTACAGCTTCACCAGCGACAGGATATAGTCCGCCACAATGTTGGGCTTGCGCATCCGGGCGGCCTTGGCCACTAAGCCGGGGAACTCGCCCATCATTTTAAGCAGCAACAGCTCCTTCTCATCGGTGAGGCGGTCATAGCTGTCCTCCCGGTGGAAGTCGGGAATGTCCTCCTTCTTCAGGATGGAGCACATCCGGGAATAGGCGTACTGGGCATAATACACCGGATTGTCGTTATCCTTGGCGGCGGCCTGCTTCATGTCGAAGTCCATCTGAGAGGAGATGTCCTTGGACACAAAGAACCACCGGGCGGCGTCCACGCCCACATCCTCGCACAGCTCCCGCAGGGTGATGGCGTTGCCGGTCCGCTTGGACATCTTGACCTCCACGCCGTCCTCCACCATGCGCACCATCTGGATCAAATCCACCGACAGCGTTCCCTTGGGATAGCCCAGGGCGGTGAGGGCGGCCTGCATCCGGGTGACATAAGAGTGGTGGTCCGCGCCCCACAGGTTCACCATCGTGGGGTAGCCCCGCTCCATCTTGTAGACGTGGTTGGCAATGTCCGGGGTGAGGTAGGACAGGGTGCCGTCGCTCTTGCGCAGCACGCGGTCCTTCTCGTCGCCGTAGTTGGTGGTCTTGAGCCAGAGCGCACCATCCTGCTCGTAGAGCAGGCCCATCTCGTCCATCTTCTTGAGGCAGGCGTTAATCCGCTCCTTATCGTTCTCATAGAAGAACGTCTCGTGGATCCAGGACTGCATATGCACCCGGTAAAGCTCCAGATCCTTCTCAATCTTTTTCAGCTCCCGGGTCTTGCCCTCCAGCATGAAGTACTCCAGCCGCTCCTTAGGATCGGCGGTCAGCCACTTGTCGCCGTCCTGCCTGGCGATATCTCCGGCGATCTGCTTCACATCGTCGGCGTGGTAGCCGTTGTCGGGGAGGGGGTACTCCTTGCCGAAGCACTCAAAGTACCGGGAGATCAGGGACTCGCCCAGCATGACGATTTGGTTTCCGGCGTCGTTCACGTAAAATTCCCGCAGCACATCATAGCCGCTCTTTTCCAGCAGGCGGCAGATGGCATCGCCCCAAGCCGCGCCCCGGGCGTGGCCACAGTGCAGATCTCCGGTGGGGTTGGCGGACACCCACTCCACGAGGATGTGCACGCCCTCGCCGGAGTTATTCTGGCCGAAGCTGTCCCCAGCGTCCAGCACCTGGTTGATCAGGGCGGACAGCGCACCGCTTTTCAGCTTGAAGTTGATGAAGCCGGGCCGGGCTACGGTGACGGACTCCGCCTCCGGCAAAAGCTCCTGGAGCTTTTCCGCCAGAGGCGCAGCAATGTCCATGGGACTCTTGTGCAGGGCCTTGGCCAGCTTCATGGCCGCCCCGGTGGCGTAGTCTCCCAGCTTGGTGTCCCGGGGCACCTCCACCGTCAGCACATTGTCCTCCGCCTCCAGCCCGTAAACCTCCCGGACGGCCTGCTTCACAGCCTGGAAAATTTTCTGTTCAAAATCATTCATGGCATTATGTCCTCCGTTATGGCAGCGCGTGCTTCCCATCCAGTAACTCCTGGATGGTGCGAAGCAATTCGTCCGCTGTCTCATTATCTTTCATGACCAGCAAAATTGTGTCATTGCCAGCCAAGCTCCCCACAAAGCCGCGCTGCTCCAGCTTATCCACATAAGACCCCACCGCATTGGCCAAGCCGGGCAGAGTCTTGATCACAATGATATTCTGCGCCGCCTCCGCCGAAATGCCCGCCATTCTTGTGATATTCATCAGGCGCTTCAAATCATTGTCCTCCACGGACAACGGATTTACGCCATAGTGGATGCGCCCATTGGGCTCCATCTGTTTCACCAGTCCAAGCGCGTGCAAATCCCGGGAGAGCGTGGCCTGGGTACAGTGAACCCCATTCTCCTCTAAAAGCTCCTGGAGCTGCTGTTGTGTTTCCACCGGCTGTCTGGAAATCAGTTCCAGAATCAGCTTCTGCCGATTCTTCTTCATGAGCGTCCTTCCAATCCTTCTCAGTTGCCGTATGAAAGGAGCGAAGGCCCTGCAAATAACAACTATTATATGCAGCGAAGACACTGCCTGCTATCCCTTTCTCACGGTTTTTCTTGTATATTCTTGCAAATTTTTGCATGGACTTTCGGCATATCATCCCGCCCTACCGTAACTGTGTTCTCCATCGCTCCAGAGCAGGTCCTGCACCGAAAAAGCGTTGTCAGTATACACCCTCTCAGCCTTTCATGCAATACGTTTTGCATATTTTCCGCATATTTTTACGTCACTTTCCGCCGTCCGGCCCCCGCCTTCCAGTCCGCTCCGCCTCGCTCCTATCCGCCTTTTGAAAGGTGATACGGCTGCGAAATTCCGTGGGCGTCATACCTTTGAACTTCAAAAAGTTGGTGTTAAAGGTCTTAATATTATTGTAACCCACCTCAAAGGCCACGTCGATGACATAGTATTCCGTGGATGCCAACAGCTCGCAGGCCCGGTTGACCCGCACAAAGTTGAGCAGCGTCTCAAAATTCATGTCGGAGTGGTACAGCATCAGCCGGTTCATCTCGGCCACAGACACTCCAAACTTAGACGCCACCTGGCTGGCCGTCAGCTTTTCGGTGGTATAATTTTTATAAATATAGTCCGTAACCTCATAGGCCACGTTTTTGTTCGTGCGATTGAACTTTGTTTTGGATTTCCCATAAATTTTTCTGAACTTGACGGGGGGCACCCCCACCTGGGCTACAAAATGCTTCGATAGATGAGAGGCATCTACAAACCCGGTAAGCGTTGCGATCGCATCCAGGGTCAGGTCGGTATAAATCAAATAATCCGAGGCCTTTTCAATGCGGATGCCGGACACCAGCTTAGAAAACGTGGTGCCGGTGGTATCGGCGATGCGTTTTGACAGGGTGGATTCCGAAATGAAAAACGCGCCCGCCACGCTGGCCAGTGTCAGCCGCTCGGCAGAGTGGGCATAGATATAGCTGAGGATAGAATTCTCTGCGGCAATCCCCTTTTCATAGTCCTTCTCTCCCCGGACGGCCATAACGTACCGCCGATACATAATCATCAGCTCCACCAGCTTATTGGTGACATAGAGCTGGGCCATGGGCCTGTCCGGGGGCGGGCTCACCCGGGTGGATTCCACCCCCAGCTCCGCCTTGAGCTGTTCCGCCAGATTGTCCACATATTCCGCCTGCACCGAGTCCAGATAAGCCACTGGCTCCATGGAGAGAAACCGCAGAAGCTCTGAGCTGTCCTCCTCCATCCCCGGCACTCCCTTGAGCATGGAGTTGATGTACTGGTAGTCGTAGACAATGAGGATCAGCTGCAGGGTCTGCTCCACCTTCGTAATCTCCGTAATCGTCCATGGAGTGACAGCCACCAGCATATTGGGCACAATATCGTAGCTCACCCCGCCCACCTCAATGGTTCCCCTGCCCCGTTTGATATAGATAAAACGGGCGGATTGATGAATCAACGGTTTGGTGGGTGCCTGGATGGCCTCATAGTCAAAGGAGCAGATCGCGGCCGGATCGTTGGAGGCGGACAGATTGTCCTGCATCGCCGCAGGTCGGTTCAAATGGATCACCTTCAGCCTTTCTCTGTTTGTTCCCGCAGGAACAGGAAAGCCCGGCCGTATGTGACAGGCACATACGGCCGGCTTTTCCTATGATTGGGAGGATAAAACTTGCGAATCGGACAAATTAGCTCAGAACCAGCATGGCCACGGTGAGCACCACAGCGGAGAACGCCGCGATGACGGCCAGAAGCTTAGCAGACCACTTCACCCAGGTATCCCAGGGAATCCGAGCCAAAGCCAGACCGCCCATGATGAAGCCGCAGGTGGGGGTAAACAGGTTCACGAAGCCGTTGGCGGCCACGTTGATCATAATGGAGGTCTCCACGGACCAGCCCATGCCCGCCACGATGGGAGAGACGATGGGGGAGGACAGGCCAGCCAGACCGGAGGAGGACGGCACCAGGAAGCTCAGCCCCACATGGAGCAGGTAATCCAGGAAGCCGAACACCGGGGCGGGCAGGCCGGAGGCGGTGAGCGCGGTGATAGATGCCTCCACCAGCCAGGAGCCAAGACCGGTCACGGTCATAATGACAGTGGTGGCACGGGCCAGGGCGATGACCAGGTTGACGGAGATCATGTCGGTAAAGCCGTTGATCACGCAGGGCATGAACTTCTTCTTGTCGTCCAGGCCGATGAAGCCCATGACAAAGCCCATCAGCAGGAACCAAGTGGCGGCCTCATTGAAGTACCAGTCGCCCAGCTGGCTGCCGGTGATCACACTGGTGAAGCCCAGGGCGTTATAGATGCCCTCGTTTAGGCTGCCCCAGGGGATGAAGCCCAGGATCATGACCACAAAAGACAGGGCGAACACGATCAACACACCCTTCTGGCGGCCGGTGAGATGGACATCACTGGAAATCTCGGTGGAGGTACCATAGGCGGCCTTGCACTCGCCGATCTGCTCGGCGGTGAGGATGGAGCCTTTGCCAGCCTTCACCTTCTTGGCGTAGGCGGTGACGAACAGGGCGGAGAGGATGAACGTACCCAGCCAGAGGATGATAGCCACGGCAAAAATAGTGGCCATATTTACGTCCACGCCAGCCGCGGCTACCGCCGCGCCGGTGGCGAAGGGGTTCAGGGTGGAGCCCAGCACGCCGGTGCCCGCGCCCAGCAGGACGGTGGCCGCGCCCACCAGCGGGTCAAAGCCCGCCGCCACCATGGTGGCCGCCAGCAGGATATAGAAGCCCACGGTCTCCTCGCCCATGCCGTAGGTGGTTCCGCCGATGGAGAACAGGAACATCAGGATCCAGATCAGCACCAGCTCTTTGCCGTGAAGTGCTCTCACAAGCACTTGTATGCCGGTTTCCAGTGCCCCTGTGGCGGTCAGGATGGACAGGAAAATGCCCAGGCAGAACACGAAGCCAATCACGTCCCCGGCGTCATGCCAGCCGTTGAGGGGGGCCATGAGGATGTCGCTGAGGGTCGCGCCCTCCACCACCATCTCCACTGCCTCGCCGGTCTCCTCGTCGAAGCCGGTGTAGGTCTGCCCATTGGCGATCCAGGTGACAATGGACACCACCAGCAGGACAGCCAGCAAAATCAGGAAGGTATTTAACGAGCGTCTCTTTTTCTTCTCTGCCATGACAATCTCTCCTTCTTATATTATAGTCGTTTTCTCTTACTTTTCAACCACCGTTCCCGTTTTTCCGTCCAGCGCCTCCGCCGCCCGCGTCAGTGAGGTGATCAGGGCGGTGCCTCCGTTTGTGCTGTTCTCCACAAATTCCATGCAGGACTGCACCTTGGGCAGCATACTGCCGGGGGCGAACTGGCCTTGCTTGATATACTCCTCCGCCTCAGCCAGAGTCATGGAGGGCAGCTCCCGCTGGTCAGGCTTGTTGAAATTGACGCATACCCGATCCACTGCGGTGAGGATGATGAGCTGGTCGGCCTTCACATCCTTTGCCAGCAGAGCGCTGGCGCGGTCCTTATCAATGACGGCGGCCACGCCCTTCAGGCCCGCGTCCGTCTCCACCACGGGGATGCCGCCGCCGCCCACTGTGATGACAATGTTGCCGGCGGACACCAGCTGCTCCACCACGTCGATCTCCACGATGCGCTTGGGGATGGGAGAGGGCACCACCCGGCGGTAGCCCCGGCCCGCGTCCTCCACGAAAGTGAAGCCCTTCTCCGCCGCGATGGCATCGGCCTCCTCCTTGGTATAGAAGCTGCCCACGGGCTTGGTGGGCTTTTGGAAGCCGGGGTCGGCCTCGTCCACCACCACCTGAGTCACCACAGTCGCGCAGGCCTTGTGGATGCCCCGGGCTCTCAGCTCGTCCTGGATGGCCTGCTGGAGATGATAGCCGATATAGCCCTGCGTCATGGCCCCGCACTCGGGGAAAGGCATATACGGGGTATCCCCGCCCTTGTTGGCGGAAAACTCCATGGCCAGGTTAATCATACCCACCTGGGGACCGTTGCCGTGGCCGATGATGACGTCATAGCCCTTCTCCACCAGGTCCACGATGGGCTTGGCAGTGCCCTTCACCAGCTTCAGCTGCTCCTCGGGGGAATTGCCCAGGGCGTTTCCGCCCAGGGCCACTACAATCCGCTTCCCCATCGTCTTACTTCAGAGTGGCGTACATCACAGCCTTGATGGTGTGCATACGGTTCTCTGCCTCATCGAACTGGCGGGCCTGCTTGCCCAGGAATACGTCGTCGGTGACTTCCATGGCGGGCAGACCAAACTTCTGGAAAATTTCCTCGCCGGTGGTGGTGTCCCGGTCGTGGAAGGAGGGCAAGCAGTGCAGGAAAATGGCGGTGGGCTTAGCCATAGCCATCACGTCCTTGTTCACCTGATAGGGCAGCAGCAGCTTGATGCGCTTCTCCCAAAGCTCGGCGGGCTCGCCCATGGAAACCCAGATGTCGGTGTACAGCACGTCGCAGTCCTTCGCGCCCTGCTTCACGTCGTCGGTGAGCTCGATCTCCGCGCCGGTCTCGGCGGCGATGGCCTTGCACTTCTCCACCAGGTCGGCGGCGGGCATCAGCTCCTTGGGCCCACAGGCGCAGAAGCGCATACCCAGCTTGGCGCACACCACCATCAGGGAGTTGGCCACGTTGTTGCGGGCATCGCCGAAGAAGGTGAGCTTGCGACCGCGCACATCGCCGAACTCCTCTTTGACGGTGAGGATGTCGGCCAGCATCTGGGTGGGATGGAAGGCGTCGGTCAGGCCGTTCCACACGGGCACGCCGGAGTAACGAGCCAGGTCCTCCACCACGGACTGCTTGAAGCCACGGTACTCAATGCCGTCGTACATACGGCCCAGCACCTTGGCGGTGTCCGCCAGGGACTCCTTCTTGCCCATCTGAGAGGAGGCGGGGTCCAGGAAGGTGCAGCCCATGCCCAGATCGCGGGCGCCCACCTCGAAGGCGCAGCGGGTACGGGTAGAGGTCTTTTCAAACAGCAGCACCACCTGCTTGCCGGTGAGCCACTTGTGCTCCACGCCGTTGTTCTTCATGCGCTTGAATTCGGCGGATAGGTCCAGCATATAGTTGATCTCAGCAGGGGTGAAGTCCAGCAGGGTCAAAAAGCTGCGGCCGCGAATGTTGATAGCCATTGTAAATTCCTCCTAAAATTCAGTTGAGATTGGTGGGGCTCTGGCTTATTCTGCCCGGATCAGGGGCATGGACATACACCGGGGACCGCCGCGGCCGCGAGAAAGTTCAGCGGAGGGCATTTCCAGCACGGTGAGGCCGGCGTCGCGGAGAATGGCGTTGGACACATCGTTGCGCTGATACACCACGATCTTGCCGGGAGCGATGCACAGGGTGTTGGAGCCGTCGTTCCACTGCTCGCGGGCCGCCGCGATGAGGTCGTCGCCGCCGCAGTAGATCAGCTGCACATTTTCCACGCCGGTATACTTCTCCAGGATGCTCTTGAGGTCGGAGTCCACCCGCTTGATGTGCAGGTCGGCGGGGTCGTCCTGTCCAGGAGTGATCTCGTACACGGTGAGCGGGCCCAGGATGGCAGGATGGACGGTGTACTTGTCCACGTCGATCTGGGTAAATACGGTATCCAGATGCATAAAGGCGCGGCTCTTGGGAATGTCAAAGGCCAGCACCGTGCGGATTTTGGCCTCGGGGTCGGTAAACAGGTTGCGGGCCGCCGCCTCGATGGCGTCGGGGCAGGTGCGCTGGGAGATGCCGATGGCCAGGGTGTCCTCGGTGAGATTGAGCACGTCGCCGCCCTCGATGTTGGCGTGGAGGTCCCGGTCGTAGTAACGGGTAACCATGCCCTCAAAGTCGGGATGATACTTGAAGATATAGTCGGCGTAGATGGTCTCGCGGCAGCGGGTGATGGAGTACATCTTGTGCAGGAACACGCCGGTGCCCACGCTGGCAAAGGGATCACGGGTGAAATACAGGTTGGGCATGGGGTGGACCACCAGGTCGTCAGGCGGAGCCACCAGGTCCTGGAGGGAGTAAGCCCGGGCCGCGTCGCCCATCTCCTTCAGGGTGATACCCTCCATGGTCTTCTCCACCAGCGCCTTGCCCTGGAAATGGCTGGTGAGGTATTCCAGGCACTTATCCTGCCAGCGGCGGGTCTTGATATTGCCCTCAAACAGCCACTGGCGCAGGAAGGGCTCCACCAGCTTGGGATTCAGACTGAGCACGTCGGTCATCAAATCCTCTAGGTAGACCACCTCGGTGCCGTTATCGCGCAGAATCTGAGCAAAGGCGTCATGCTCCTCCTGAGCAACCTTGAGGAAGGGAATGTCGTCAAACAAAAGCTCTCCCAGCGTATCTGGGGTAAGGTTCAGCAGCTCTTTACCGGGGCGGTGCAGCAGCACCTTTTTCAGCGGGTTGATCTCGCTTCTGACATTAATACCTTTCATGGCTCCTCCTATTCATTTCAGCGACTCAAAAAATTGAGTGTATTTGGGGTCCATCACCTGCGCGCATCGGTGTGGCCTGATATGACCATATTTATAGTACCCAAAATTGGGAAAAATGATGGACATTCATCCCATCCAGGATTGTATATTTCAGCTAAATTTATCCCGCTCCGGCGGACAAATTTTGCATAGTATCACGACACCCCTCTGTAAAGCGTCAAAAAAGGCCGAATGAACGCGATTTCTCGCTTTCACCCGGCCCTTCTCTTTCTACATATTAACCTATTTCAGCGGCGCATCGCAGAAAGCGCAGCAATCTATGCCCCCCGCTTTTTTAATCAGCGGCGGCAGGTAATGCTCGGTTTGGGTAATGCACCGGGGATTATGGCACACCGGGCCATGGCCGATCTCCACCGGCCCCGGGTCCAGCCGGGGCTGGTTGGCCAAGTCGGCCAGCAGCGCCATTCGTGAGAACATTCCGTAGCGCGCCTGCTGGAAATACACCGCCCGGGGGTCGTCGTCCACGTCCACCGCAATCTCGTCCACCCGGGGCAGGGGGTGCATCACCAGCAGGTTCTCCCTGGCCCGCTTCAGCTTGGACCGGGTGAGGATGTAAACGCCTTTACAGCGCTCGTATTCCAGAGGGTCAATGAACCGTTCCCGCTGAATGCGGGTCATGTACAGTACGTCCAACTGAGGAATCACCGGATCCAGACCGGTGACCTCCAAAAAGGACATATTATTCTCCTTCATAAACTGGCGCAGATAGTCAGGAATGGCCAGCTCCGGCGGAGCGATAAGGAAAAAACGGATGTCCTTAAATTTGGCCAGCGCTTTAATAAGCGAATGGACGGTGCGTCCGTTTTTCAAATCCCCGCACAGGCCCACGCTCAGCCCATCCACCGCCCCGCGCAGCCGGGTGATGGTGGTCAGGTCGGTGGTGGTTTGGGTGGGGTGCATATGTCCGCCGTCCCCCGCATTGATGACGGGGACCTCGGAGTACAGCGAGGCCGCCTTGGCCGCTCCCTCCCAAGGGGTGCGCATCACCACCACGTCGGCATACCCTGCCACCATCTTAATGGTGTCCTTCAGGCTCTCCCCCTTGGCAGTGGAGGAGGATTTTGGGTCGGCAAAACCGAACACTGTGCCGCCCAGACGGAGCATGGCGGTTTGGAAGGAGAAATTGGTCCGGGTAGACGGCTCATAAAACAGCGATGCCATCACCTTGCCCCGGCATACGTCCAGGTGCTGCTCCGGCGCGTCAATGATGCGCTGAGCCCGCTGGTACAGCTCGTCCCATTCCTCCCGGGCCAGATCACCAAAATCAATCAGATGGCGCATAATATCTGTCTCCTTCCCGATTCGTTCTATTGAATTTTTCCGCAAAAAACCCTGCCCAACGGGCAGGGTTAAAACGGGCGGCATTGCCCTGCTGTGGTGCATGGAAATCTGCATGACTCCTGACGCACCTCATTTTTAGTTCATTTAATAATACTCTAATGTGCCCAAAGCAAGATAGTAATTAATCCATGTTTTTCTTGTATATAATCGCATATTTTGTGCTGTTCAATTTCCTCCTATTTCACACGCTGTAGCAGGCGAAATCTCCCTTTCCTTGACGCCCTGCCGCGGCCACATCCCGCACATCGATTCTAATTCCTCATAGACATAAAATCAAGCCGGGAGACGTTAAAAACGCTCCCGGCCTGGCCTGAATTCTTTGAAAGCCGGACGGCACAGAAACGCCTTGCGGCTCAAATCAACAGCCGCTCCAGCCCTTCATACCGCAGCCGGACCTCCCTCTCCGGGTCACTCTCCAGCCGGTCCTCCCGGTCGATGATTAAGGTACTGCGGGAGTGCTCGGTATAGGGCTTCCACTCCGTCAAGCCTTGGACGCTTGGACTGCCGCATCGGGCAAAGGCCCCCCAGTAGCGGTGTATCCGGGTTCCGATTTCCCGCACCTCCTCCTCCGAGCCGGCAAACAGCGGCCGGAAATTGGGCGTGGCCACCTCAAACAGCGGCAGCAGCTCCGCCACATGGCAGGCGTACAGCTTCAGGGATTCCAGCACGGCGGTGTAGTAGTCGAACCGATACACATACACCGGATTTCCGCCCCGGCTGAGGCGCTCGGCAAAGCGCAGCTTAGGCAGCGTGTACATCACGTCGGTGAGCATCTCACCAAAAACCGCCCGTTCCGGCAGCCCTGGGTAGCAGGCGTACAGCGCCTCCTGCCGCTCCTTGGAAAGACGCTGCAACAGCAGCGGCGCGTACTTTTCGCCGTCGGGCCAGGTATAGGCGGCCTGGAAGTTGCCCTCCGAGCGGTTGGAGCCCACCAGCACCGGCTTGTCCAGCCCGGTAAAGTCGGCCAGGGTGGGAAAGTCCTTCAAAAATACGCCGTCCACCACAGGGCAGAAGGAACAGCGGCCCATGTAATGCTCCCAGACATACTGGTCCAGCGCCCGCCCCGCCTGAAACAACGTCTCATAGGGCAGGGAAAGCAGTCCCTCCGCGTCCCCCTCGTCCAATCCCGCGAATTTCAGGTACAGCCGGCAGATCTCCCGCTCCTCCTCCACCGTGTAAAACGAGTCGAAGCAGTTGCTTTCAATGATAGCCTTGTGGAAATAGGGGACAGCCTCGTCGACGAGCAGCAGGGCGGAGATGGCGCAGCCCCCCGCCGATTCGCCAAAAAGGGTCACATTGTCCCGGTCCCCGCCGAAGGCTCCGATGGCCTCATGGACCCAGCGCAGGGCCGCGATGATGTCCTTCATCCCCACATTGTCGTCAAACCGGGGGCTGAATTCCGACAGATTCAAAAAGCCGAACACGTTCAGCCGGTAACTCACCGACACCAGCACGCAGCCCGTGTTCCGGGCAATCCGCTCGCAATCGTAGGCGGTCGGGCCCTCTGGGGCAAGGGCTCCGCTGCCCCCGGTGGCAAAGGCTCCGCCCGGAATCCACACCATGACGGGAGCCGGAACGGTCAGGCCGTCCGGGACCCAGATGTTCAGGTACAGGCAGTCCTCGCTAAAGCACTCCGGGCCCAGACCACGGTAATCCTGCATGGGATCGGGGGCAAACCCTTTCGCGGGACGCACATCCGGCCAGGGCTCTACAGGCTGGGGCGCTCTGAAGCGCAGGTCCCCCAGCGGCTTTTGGGCAAAGGGCACGCCCAGAAAGCGGACAGTGCCCTCACCGGGGACTCCCTCCAGCGCGCCAAATGGAGTGTGAACCAACGTATTCAATACAAAATACCTCCTTTTTGGAGCTGCTGACCGCTCCAATTTTAACACAGCAATCATCATGGCGCAAGGGCCGCGGCGGGCTGTTCCCCGCCGCGGCCCTTACCATGCGTCCGGTTTACTTGCTCAGTACATCGTCCAGATCGGCGAAGGGGAGCAGATTGATCATCTCCTCGCTGCCGGTGGCGGGGTCGCCCACGTACTCCAGCAGCGCCATGGCGTCCACGCCCATGCGCTTGCCGCCTGCAAAATCGAAGGTGACGGCGCCCATCTCAAAGTCGCCCATCTCCATCACAGTGCTGAAATCCTCCCAGTTCAGGCCGTAATCATCCTGCATCTCGTTGAGCCGCTCAAAGGCCTTGACAATGGTCATGCCGTAGAGATAGCCCGCCACGCAGTAGTTGTTGTCCCGGTAGGAGATGCGCACATCCTCGGCAATGTCGGGGCAGTAGGACAGAGCGTCCACCATATCGTCCAGCATGGCCTGGCCGCCGTCAGAGGCGTAGTCGGCCCAAACGTTGGCGTAGCAGGGACGGGTGCTCTTATAGGTGTCGGGCACGAAGGACTGGAGGGTAGAAGCGCCGTAGGAGAAGATCACGGGGACCTCCCACTGGGCGTCGTCCATAGCGGAAATCCAGGTGGTGGCGTCGATGCCCATGAAGATGACCGCCTGGCAGTCCTCGCTCTTAAACTTCTGAATGGCGGTGGCATAGGTCTCCTGGGTGACGGCCTCGCACACCAGCCGGTCCAGAGCGCCCTCCTCCTCTGCCATGGTCTGAAGGTGGCCCAGGTTGTCCATGCTGGCGGAGTCTACGCCATGGACCACGGCAATTTTGGCGTCCGCGGGCAGCTTCTCGTCCTTGTTGGGGCCAAAGATGGACTCATGGAGCACCCGGGCCAGCAGGAAGCGGGCATCGGTGCGGTTGGCGGGCTGGACCTGGAAGATGCGGCTGCCGGGGTCGTTCTCGGAGAAGCAAACGTCCAGGCCGGAGGCGATGTTGACCACGGGAATGCCCTTATCCTTCAGGTAATCCAGGCTGGGCTCCACGATATTGCCCCACAGGGAGGTGAGCAGGAAGACCTGGTCCTGTTCCACAAAGCGTTCGATGGTGGCCTTGCCGGTGGCAGCGTCGAACTGGTCGTCATAGGCCACGATCTCAATCTGGCGGCCCTGGACGCCGCCCTGGGCGTTCAGCCGGGCGATGGCGGCGCGCATACCGTCATAGGCGGGCTGGCCAATGTAGGCAAAGCCGCCGCTGACCAGGGAGATGGTGCCGATTTTTACCACGTCGTCGGTGACGCCCTGGGACACCACGTCGGGGCTGCCTGCGGTGGACGCGGGCTGGCTGTTGGCGGGCTCGGGGGCCTTGGTGGGGTCGGCAGAGGGTGTGGCCTCCTCCCGCTTGCAGCCGGCCAGCATACTAAACAGCATCATACCGGCCAGAAACATACTGAGAATCCTTGTCTTTTTCATTGTCTTGATCTCCTTTATGATAGAATTGGGTTCCCAATCGGACTGGGTGACTGAATACGGGCCGCTCAGCCCTTTTCCTGTTTTTTGCCCAGATAAGCGCTGATGAGGGCTTCGTCCTTCAGCAATTCTTCGCTGGTGCCCTGGGACTTGATCCTGCCCAGCTCCAGCACATAGGCGTAATCGGCGATATACAGGGACTGGCGGGCGTTCTGCTCCACCATCAGCACGGTAACGCCCTCCTCGGCAATGCGCTTCACGGTCTGGAAAATGCTTTTAACGATGAGGGGAGCCAAGCCCAGGGACGGCTCGTCCAGCAGCAGGAGCTTGGGCTTCATCATCAACGCCCGGCCAATGGCCAGCATCTGCTGCTCGCCGCCCGACAGCGTGGTGGCCTGCTGGGCCCGGCGCTCCTTCAGCACGGGGAATAAGTGGTACACCTGCTCAAAGCTGTCGCTCATCTGGGCTTTAGATTTCAGGTTATAGCCGCCGATGCGCAGATTTTCCTCCACCGACAGGCCCTGGAGGATCAGCCGGCCCTCGGGCGACTGGCTGATGCCCCGCTTGGCGATGGCATACGCCTGCTTGTTGCGAATGTCCTCTCCCTGGAACAAAATCTGGCCTGAGGCAGATTTCACCACGCCGGAGATGGTGCGCATGGTAGTGGTCTTTCCCGCGCCGTTGGCGCCCAGCACCACCACGATTTTCCCCTGGGGTATGTCCATGCTCACGCCCTTCAGGGCGCGGATGATGCCGTAATCCACCACCAGGTCCTTGATCTCAAGAATGTTTTCCATTTCGCACCGTCCTATTCCGTTCCAAGATAGGCTTCCTGGACAAGGGAATTGTTCTGAATCTCCTGGGGCGTGCCGATGGCCAGCATTTTGCCGAAGGATATGGCGCAGACGGTGTCGCACAGGCTCATCACCAGGTTCATATCGTGCTCCACCAAGAAAATGGTGCAGTTGAAATCGTCCCGGATCAGGCGGATGATTTCGGTGAGGTCCTCGGTCTCCGCGTCGTTTAGTCCGGCGGCGGGCTCGTCCAGGATAATCATCCGGGGAGAGGACATCAGCGTACGGGCCAGCTCCACCTTCTTCAGCACACCGTAGGGCAGGCCCGCCGGGGGCAGGTCTTTGTACTCTAAAATGCCCAGCCGGTCCAGAATGGAGATCGCCCGCTGGCGGAACACGTCCTCCTCCTGCTTCAGTTTGGCGCTGTGGACAAACTGGTCTCCCAGGTTAGAGCGGTAAAAGGCGTGTACGCCGATCAGCAGATTGTCCAGAATGGACAGCCAATACACCAGCTCGATGTTCTGGAAGGTGCGCGAAATGCCCAGCTTGATCACGTCCGGGGTCTTGTAGTCCGTGAGAGAGGTGATATTACCGAACCGGTCCCGGTAGTAAACCTGACCGCCGGTGGGGGCGTAGAACTGGGTGATGCAGTTGAATACGGTGGTTTTGCCCGCGCCGTTCGGGCCGATGAGGCCAAAAATCTCTCCCTGCTTAATGTGAAAGCTGAGGTCGTCCACTGCCTTAATGCCGGAAAAGTACATCTTCAATCCCTGAACGCTGAGGATATTGTCCCGCCCAAACTCCTCCTCGGAGACAGGGGCCATGGACTGCAGCTGGGCGTTGAGCTGGTCAAACCGGGCTTGAAGCTTCTGATTTTTTCGGCCCAGCTTGTCCGTCAGGGCGCGGTCCTGCTCCTCCCGCTGAGCTTCCAGCTTTTGGCGCAGGGCGGACAGGCGAGCGTCCTCCTCTTGGGCGGCGCGCCGGTACTGCTCCGCCGCCTCGGACGACACATTTTGGGAAACAGTCTCCGGGTATTTCTGCCGCAGCTGGGCACGCTTGGCCTCCAGCTCCTGATCCAGCTTTTTCAGCTGCCCGTCCCGGTACTGGGCGGCAGGGCCCTCGCCCTGCTTTTCCTTCATGCGCAGGTACTTTTGCTGGACGGCGCGACGGGGCAGGCGCTGCTTTTCCTCCAGCTGGGCCAGTTCCCGCTCCGTGAGCACGGCGTTGCGCTCCCCCTCGGGCAGCGCGGCAATCTCCAGCGGCAGCAGGCGTTTTTTGGTCTTGAGCTCCTCCCGCTTCAGCTTTTTGTCGTCCTTCTGCTCCCGCAGGGCCCTGGCCACCGCAGGATATTCCTGGTTGAAGACCAGGTCGCCGTGGACGCGGTCGCGCTGCTTAACCGTCCGCTGGAGGGAAAAATTATTCTTCGGGGCCATATCTGTACAACCTCCCCTTCGCAAAGAGTGACCGAACCTTGTTTTTGACGGCGCCCAGGAATCGGATCAGCCCGCCGGGGTACTTGGCGATGATGATGATAATCAGGATTCCATTGAAGAACAGGGACGCCTGGGGGTACTGCTGGAAAAAGGTGATGTTTTTCAGGAAGGCGTAGTCAATGGTAAACACCACGAAGGAGCCCACCATCACCCCCGCAGGGGATGCCGTTCCACCCAGACAGGCGGCGATGAGAATATTCATAGCCAAGCTGCTGGACCACGTGGCGTAGATGGACGACTGCATATAGCTCACGTAGAGCACACCGGCCAGCAGGGAGTACACCGTGGCGATGACGAAGGCCAGCACTCGGTACTTCAGGAGCTTCACCCCCATGGCCTGAGCCAGCGATTCGCTGCTGCTCATGGCCAGCATGGCCCGGCCCATGGGACTGTTGATGATGTTCAGCGTCACCACAATCAGCAGGAACATCACGGCCAGCACCACAAAGTACATGGTGTCCCGGTTGGTCTTGAACAGCATGGCCAGCTCTGGGAAGGGCACCTTGGAGATACCGGAGGGCCCGCCGGTGAAGTCATTGGGCAGGGCGTACATGGTGGACATGACGGTGGCCAAGGCCAGGGTGATGATGAGCAGATGCATTCCCTTCACCCGCAGAGAGACAAAGCCCACCAGCACACCGGCCACCACGCCCACCAGCAGCACGAAAAACAGGATGACGATATAGGGCACCATGTAGGATTTAAGGATATAGGCCGCCAGATAGGTGCCCAGGCCGATGAACGCGCCGGTGGCGAAGCTCATCAGGCCGGCCATGAACAGCAGCAATCCCACGCCCATCCCCGCCACAATATAGATCATGGTCTGCATAATGGCCTGAGTCACGTTCAGCGGAATCAGGCCGGAGCCCGAGATAAACAGAATCTGAACCGCCATGAGAATGAGGCTGACGATTACATAGCCAAACAGCGGGTGCGAGGACATTTTTTTCATGGGCCGCGGCGCATATGCCTTTTGCAGCTCCGTATAGTCGTTGTTCAGTTTTCTCATCGCATTACACCTTCTTCTGGACGGATTTTCCGAACAATCCCGCCGGCTTGATGAGGATAACCAGCATGACCACGATGTACAGCAGTGCGCTTGCCCAGATGCCGCTGATGAAGGCCATGAGGGATTGGACCACGGGGATGATAGCCGCGCCCACTACGGGACCGTAGAATGAGCTGAACCCGCCCAGCACAAAGGCCAGCAGGGAGTTGGCCTGGACGCTGCCCAGCATGGTCAGGTTGATAACCTGAGTCTGCGAGGCCAGCAAAATGGCGGCCAGCGCACCGCAGGCGCTGGAGATACCCCAGCTGAGCGCAGTCATCATGTTGGTATTGACGCCCATCATGGCCGCCACATAGAGGTTGGACGAGGTGCCCCGCACCCCCAACCCCCACTTGGTCAGGTTGAGGGCGGCAAAAATCAGCCCGATGACCGCGATGGAGAGCAGCAAAACAAACAGCGCGTTCTGGGTGACGTTGAACTGCATCCCAAACAGGGTGAACTCAATCTGCTCCTTGAAAAAGCGGGGGAAATTATAGGGGATCGTGCCATACACCAGGGGGATCCCGGCGGTGAAGATGACGATGAGGGCAATGGTGACCATGGTGCGGCCGCTGCCGCCGCCGATGTTGCGCACCACCACCGCGTCCACCAATACGCCGATCACAAAGCACAGCAGCACGCCCGCCACCATAGCCAGCCAGGGATTGCAGCCAAAATCCCGCACCATCAGTCCGGCCATATACGCGCCGATGGTGGAGGTGATGGCCTGGGAGAAATTGGCCACGTTGGTGGTCTTATAGGTCAGCGTAATGCCCATGGTGGACAGGGCGAGCACGCCGATCAAATAGAGGTTGTTCAGAATCAGCTGGAACACATCATGGAATACATTCGCCAAATGGATCGCTTCCTTCCGTTGTCATTTGCAGGCCGCGGCATAGGTGAACAGCTCGGCGGGAAATTGCTTCAAGTTCTCATCGGACAGAGGCAGCTCACCCGCGCCGATGCGCTCCACAATCTCCACCACCTTGTCGCAGAAGGGAGTGGGAATGCCGTGCTTGCGCCCCACCTGACAGACATAACCGTCAATCATGCGCACCTCGGTGGGGCGGCCCTTCTCCAAATCCTGAAGCATACTGGCCTTGGCCGGGCGCAGGTCCTCATAGGCCTCCAGAAACATCTGCTGGCTCTCATCGAACTCCTTTTGGTCGCGCAGAGACAGGGACACGGGCGGGTAGGGCAGGCTCAGCAGAGGATGGAGCGTACGGCCCTCCGCCTCGCAGCACTGCTTAACCTCCCGGCCGATGTAGCTCAGGCAGGCCCGGGAGACGGGGTTGTCCAGCACCTGGCCGAAAGTATAGCCGCACACGGCGGACATACCGCTCATGCAGGCATTATTGACCAGCTTGCTCCAGCGGGAGTCCATCAAGCAGTCGCTGACCATAGCGGGGCCCATGTGCTCCAGGGCGGCGGCCACCTTTTGAATGCGCGGACCGATGTGCCCATCCATCTCGCCGATCTCAAAGAGGTGGGTGGCTTTGGTGATGTCCTGAGTAAGCTCAGACACACCGGGCTCCAGGAAGGTGGCCCCCCACAGCACCGTGCCGCCCACCGTACGGCTCTCCCCCACGTAGTTTGCCACAAAGGGCTCTGGAACGCCGTTTTGCAGCGTACACACCGTACTGTTTTCGTCCAAATGGGGCAGCAGCGCGGGCAGCACCGTGTCATTGGCCAGCTGCTTGGTGAAGAGGAAAACCAGGTCGTAAATTCCCTCCATCTTCTCCGGGAGGATGGCTTTGACGGGAACCACCATATCCACCGCGCCCACAATATGAGCGCCGCTGTCGTTCAGTTTGTCCACGTGGGCCTGGTAAGTATCCACCAGCTCCACCGCGCACCCGTTTTTTGTGAGATACGCCCCCAGGACGGTGCCCATGGCTCCGCTGCCAAGAATCGCAATCTTCATACAGATAACCCCCTGTTTTTTATAAATACAGCAAATATCATGCCACTTCTCCACAGGGGCGTCTCCCGCTTCTCTGCACGGGAATTTCCCACAACGTCCTGTTATGCCGGCAAAACCCCGGAGAGAGGCAAGCTTCAAAAACGAATTGCGTGAGTCGGAATTGACAATATAGTCATTTTCGACTTGGCGTCCAGCCGATCAGAATACCTTGCGGGTGAGGCCCAGAATCTGGCGGGCCTCGTCGGGGGTAGCGGGCTCCAGGTTGTTCAGCGCCAGCGCCTTCACCGCCCGCTCCACCAGCTCCACGTTAGACTTGGCCAGCACGCCCCTGTCCATGTACAGGTTGTCCTCCAGCCCCACCCGCAGGTGGCCGCCCATGGCGATTGCGGCCATCATAATGGGCAAATGTCCGGAGGAGATGCCGCAGGCCGCCCAGGTAGAGCCCTCGGGCATAATACTGCGCAGATAGACCAGGTTTTCCACCGTGCTGGTCATGCCGCCGGCGCAGCCCAAGACGATCTGATAGTGGCAGGGGGCCTTGAGCACACCGGTCTTCATGTAATAGACGGTATTGTAGATCATGCCCGCATCGAACACCTCGATCTCAGGCTTGACGTTGCACTCCTGAATGGCGCGGCCCAGCTTTTCCAGAAAGCGGGGGGAGTTTTCAAAAATGGTGCGGTTCTGCCAGTTCAGGGTGCCCGCGTCATAGGAGCACAGCTCGGGCAGCAGCTTCTGGATGGGCTCGATGCGCTCCTCGTCGGGGCCGCACTCCCGGCCGGAGGAAGTGATGTTGATGCACACGTCGCAGTCCTTGTGGGCGCGGATGCAGTTCACAATATCCTCATACAGCTCATAGCGAATGGAGGGGGCTCCGTCCGCCTCCCGGGCGTGAATGTGAACGATGGCCGCCCCTGCCTTCCAGCAGTTGTAGGCCTCGTCCGCAATCTCCTCCGGGGTGTAGGGGACGGCGGGGTTCATATCCTTGGTGGGCCAGGACCCGCACAGGGCGGCGGTGATAATGCGCTTGTTCTTCAGGTCAGACATAAATTGATTCCTCCCAAAAATTTTTAACGGCATTATGAAACAATGGAACGCGGCGTAAGTCGATTTTGACCACATCATCAGGTCTGACGGTTTCCTCCGTCAAAATCGACTTACGCAGGCAGCAGCAGCATGGCTTCGCCGGCGGTGACCACCTTGCCCTCCTGGTTCACCACTTCCGTGGTGAGGACGGCGCGGTTCTTCTCCGGTATCAGTTCTTTAACGGTGGCTGTGGCCGTGATGGTATCCCCCAAATAGACGGGGGCCAAGAATTTCAAGCTCTGGCTCATGTAGATGCTGCCGGGGCCGGGGAGCTGGGTGCCCAAGACCGCCGAGATCAGGCCGGCGGACAGCATCCCATGGGCGATTCGGTGCTTGAACCGGGTGCCGGCGGCATAAGTCTCGTTGACATGGGCGGGATTCAGGTCCCCGGTAATTCCAGCAAACAGGTAGACGTCGGTCTCCGTGATGGTTTTGGTCACGCTGGCGCTTTGTCCAACTTGATAGGTCATGGAACATTCCTCCTTTGTTCATCGGGTGAAGCTGCTCGCTTGACCAATAGTTATAGCAAAATGCTTGCCAAGTTTTCTCGAAAATTTTTGTTTTGAGATAGAAAATATGGGGCGGGCGTGATATAATATCTTTTAAATGTGCGCGGTCAGACCGCAGGAAAGAGGCTCAAGCAAAAATGATGGAACAGACGCACCAGCCGGATTATAAAAACTTTTATGAACTGATGCTTGACAACCTGCCCGACGGGGTCTACATTCTGGACGCCGCCGGCAACTATATCTACGCCAACAGCGCATACATCCACCTCATCGGGCTGGACCGGGCGCAGTTGATGAAAACCAACGTACACGACCTGCTCTCCAGCAATCAGATCGACATCTGCATCTCCGATATCGTCTACCGGGAAAAGCGCCGGGTGGTGATGTTTCAGGATGTGACCATCGCCGGCGGCTGCGCCCATATGCCCTTCCGCCAGTTGGTAATCTCAAACCCCGTATTTGGCAGCGACGGAAGCGTACAATACATTTTGGCGGTCTGCCGCCCATTGGAGACGTTAAATTCCTTCTATAACGAGGCCGCCAGCAGCGAGATCAACGGGACCTGTACTATCCCCCTGGCTGGGGACAAAAGCGTCTCCATCGTCGCCGAAAGCCGCAGTATGCAGCACATTCTCCAGCTGGCCCGGGACATTGCCGACATCGATGCATCCGTCTTGATTTCCGGGGAATCAGGCACGGGAAAAGAGGTCATTGCCCAATATATTCACGATCAGGGCCGCCGGCGGGACGGAAAGCTGGTTGTCATCAACTGCGCCGCCCTGCCGGAAAATCTGCTGGAGGCGGAGCTGTTCGGCTATGAAAAGGGGGCCTTTACCGGCGCATCCTCCAAGGGAAAGGCCGGCCTGTTTGAAGTGGCCTCCGGCGGAACGCTGTTTCTGGATGAGATCAACTCCCTCCCCATCTCCCTGCAGGGCAAGCTGCTGCGGGCGATTGAGACCAAGACCATCCAGCGCATCGGAGCCACGGTGAGCAAAAAGGTGGACTTCCGCCTCATCTCCGCCACCAATGAAAATCTCCTGTCTGCGGTGAAGGAAAAACGGTTCCGGGCGGACCTGCTGTACCGGCTCAACGTGATTCCTCTGGAGCTTCCCCCGCTCCGGGAACGCCGGGAGGATATCGTTCCCCTGGCCCTGTACTTTCTGGACCACTACAACCAAAAATACAACAAAAACAAACAGTTCGGCGTGCGCACTCTGGAGTCCATGGAAATCTACGACTGGGGCGGCAATGTCCGGGAACTGAAAAACTTCGTGGAGCGCTCGGTGGTCATGAGCGCCGGGGACTATATCGACCTGACCAACATCCATTCCATCGCGGCCAGCCATGACCGGCGGCTGCCCGAGTCCAACTCCCACCGGGCGGCCCGGCTGGAGCCCCCCTGGGAGGAGTGGCTGGGGGAGGACCTGCCCCTCCAGGATTACATGGACCGCTGCGAGCGGGAGTATCTGGCACGGGCGCTGATGAAGTACAAAACCTCCTACCAGGCGGCGAAGGCGCTGGGCACCAGCCAGTCCAGCATCATGCGCAGAAAATCCAAGTACGGCCTATAAATACAAAAGGGACTGCGGCAGGCCGATCTGCCGCAGTCCCTTTTGCGTCCCGCCAAAAAGTTGGCCCGCATTTTGCGTGATTATCATAGTATCTCAGATAGTTGGAGGGAAAACCACAATGAAAAAAGGATTTCTAATGCTGGCGGCTGCGCTGCTGGCCCTGCCGCTGATGCTCAGCGGCTGCGCCCCCCAGGATTCCATCGGCGGGGAAACGCCCGCCCCCTCTCCCGAACAGGAGCCATCCGCTCCCGCCCCAGAGAGCACCGCCCCGGTGCTCAGTCCGCCGCCCCCGGAGGGCCCCCGCGTGGAGGCGTTTTCCATCGGCCGCCTGGCCCGCGGAGAAGCGTCTTATCAGTATGCCGGACAGCAGGTAACGCGCAGATTTTACTATTACATCCCTTCCACCTATGTGGAGGGAACTGCGCTGCCCCTGATGCTCTCCCTCCACGGGAGCGGTTCCAACGCCACCATGCAGCTCAGCGAAAGCCGATGGACAGACTATGCCGAGGAGGAGGGCATCATCATCGTCGCCCCGGAATCCACCGCCCTCCACGCCAACGGAAAAATTTCCAGCGAGGGCAAGCTGCCCTATGAGATCGGCCAAAGCGATGCCTCCTATGTCCGCTGGGCCGCCGTATCCTCCGATCCCTGCGCCATGGAGGGGGTGGACGACGTGCAGTACCTGAGCGATTTGATCGACCTATTTGTGGACGGCGGCTACGCCGACCCCTGCCGGGTGTACGCCAGCGGCCTGTCTCACGGGGCGTTTATGTCCCTGCGCCTGGCCCTGGAGCACCCGGAAAAAATCGCGGGGATCGGCGTGGTGGCCGGACTGCTGTGCGCGGAGCTGGATGAGGTTGCGCTGTCCGAACAGGTGAAGGTTGTGCTGATTCACGGCACCCAGGACACCATCGTCCCCTTTGGCGGCATGACCTACGGGGAAACGGTGTGGGCGCACTCCTCGGACGAGACAGCGGCGTGGTTTCTCAAGCAGTATGGCATAGAGTCGGAGCCGGTTATCTCCCCTCTGCCCGACACGGACCCGGAGGACGGCACCACCATCACCCGCCGGGCCTACGCCGATGAAAATGGAGCGGAGCAGGTCGTCCAATACGTGGTGGAGGGCGGCGGGCACACCTGGCCCGGCGGCACGCAGTACGCCCCGGTGTCGGTGTGCGGCGTGGTCAGCCGAGACGCCCAGGCCTCAGAACTGATCTGGTCGGAGCTGAAAACTGCCGCAAAGCAATGAATCATGCCACCGAAAAAGCCCCTTCTGATTTCTGTGGAAATCAGAAGGGGCTTGGCTATAGGGGAAAACCGGCGCGCCCGCCTCGCTACGTAATCACCTGTGCGATGGTGCCGCCGCCTAATACAGCGCCATTCTCGTCGTACACCACCGCCGCCTGTCCCGGCGTCACCGCCCGCTGAGGCTGGGCAAATTCCAGCCGCACCCGATCCCCCTGGGGGCAAACCCGCGCCGGCTGCTCCCGCTGGCGGTAGCGGGTTTTCACCAGCGCATCAAACGGCCCACCCGGCGGGACAATAAGCCAGTTCCAGTCCTTCGCCATGCAGCCGCTGGAATAAAGCGCCTCCTCCGGTCCCACAGTGACGGTATTGTCCGCCACGCACTTGGCGCAAACGTAGATGCGCCCGGACGACGACACCCCCACCCCCCTGCGCTGGCCGATGGTGAGCCCCGCCGCCCCCCGATGGCGGCCCACCACCTTGCCCGCCTGGTCCAGAATGTCCCCCGCCGGATAGGTTTTCCCGGAGTACCGCTCCATAAAGGAGAGATAGTCCCCGTCCGGAATAAAACAGATATCCTGGCTGTCGCCCTTGCGCGCGTTGGGGAAGCCCTCCCGCTCCGCGATGGCGCGCACCTCCGCCTTGCTCAGCCGACCCAGGGGGAACAGGGTATGGGCAAGCTGCTCCCGCGGAATGGGATAAAGCACATAGCTCTGATCCCGGCCTGGATCCGCCCCTTTGACCATCCGAAAGCCTCCCGCTCCGTCCTCCAAAACCTGGGCGTAGTGCCCGGTGGCAATCAAGTCACAGCCCAGCTCCCGGGCCTTTTGGTACAGCAGCCCAAACTTTAAAAAGCGGTTGCAGTCCACGCAGGGATTGGGGGTCTCCCCCCGCTCGTAGGCCTCCACAAAACGGCGCACCACTTTCTCCTCGAACGCATCCGCAAACCCCAGCACGTGGTGGGGAATGCCCAGCCGCCCGGCCGTCTGCCGGGCGTCCTCTATATTTTCCGGCGAACTGCCCATCAGCTCCATGGTGGCCCCCACGCAGTCATAGCCCTGCTCCTTCAGCAGAAGCACCGTCACACTGGAGTCCACTCCGCCGCTCATTCCCACCAACACCCGCTTCTTGTCCTGTCCCATGCTTTCACCTCCTGAAAATAGTATTATACCACGTCTGTCAACTCAAAAGGCCCCCGGCGCCGCGTGCGCCGGGGGCCTTTCTCCTTCGAATTACAGCGCCCGCAGCATTGCCGGGCCCTTTTTCGTCAGCATAAGAGCACATACCGCCATCCACACCGCCAGCAGAATCACAGGCAGGACCAGCGATGCCCAGGGCGTGATCATGCCCCCCAGCCAGTACAGCAGGCAGCACACCCCCACCACCGCCATGGGTACGAACATCCCCAGCCAGACGGCCAAGGACTGCTTCACCACCACCGTCTCGTTTACCGCGTCCAGCTTGGGAAAGGCCAGACCCACCAGCATTCCAAATACAGCGTGGCCCCCGTTAAACAGCAGGGTAATCAGCAGCAGCGCCGCCCCCTCCACGGGGGACAGCTTCAGGGCTATGGCAAGGCACACCCCGGCGACAATGGTGCAGGGCACGCTGAGCAGCAGCTGAAAGCCGGTCTTCATCCACAGCAAGGCGCTCTCCCCCACCGGGGCCTCCCGGAGAATCCACAGATACTTGCCCTCCAGGCTGATAGACGGCGCGGCAATGGCCGTCATCGACAGGCAGAAGCCCATCACGGCCGCCGCCACCAGCGCCACGGGGAAATCTCCCCCTATCATCGCAATGAAGCTCCGCAGGTCCTTTTGCATCACCAGCGCCGCCACCCCCATGGCCACCAGCATAATCAGGCCAATGCCGGCGTTCCACAGATACATGGGGGTGCCAAAGAACCGTTTGGCCTCCTTGGCCAGCAGCGCCTTCTTCTGCCCGGAAGCGGACTGGGCGGACAGCTTGTAATCGTTCCGGGCGGACCGGGCGGCAAAGGCGGTGACCGCCTGCCGGTACACCCTACCCAGCCCGAACACCACCAGGACGAAGGGAACGGCACAGCACAGGGCAAACAGAAGCAGCTTCCCCCAGTCCCCCATGATGCCGTCCGCCATCCACAGCATGGGGGCGGCCCAGGACAGGGACTCCTTCACTCCCATGGCGTTGGCGGCCAGCCCCTCAATCATGCCGTTGAGATTGAACGCAAACCAGAACACCGCCACCATATAAACGGCCATGACGATGTTCTGGCCCAGGGCTCCCTTGGACACCTTGGCCGATAAAAAGGCCACCAGCGCTCCGAACAGCACGGACAGCGCCGTGTCCAGCAGGGGCAGGGCGAACACCGCGATGAGCAGCCGCACCCAGAACAGCAGGGAGTGCCCCACCCCGGCCTGGGTCATAAAGGCGCACACCGCTCCGGCGGGGCCCAGCACAAAAAAGGAGAACAGCAGGTTTTCCAAGTAGATGGCCGACACCCGGCTGACCATCAGCATGGTGGAGGACACCGGCATGGACAGCAGCAGATCGTTATCCTTGCCGCCGAACACCACGCCCTTCACGGCGAAGGTGGTAAACAGCAGCCCCCCCATCAGAGCTCCCATACCCATGAAGATGAACACCAGCACCTCCATATGAATGGGAGCCAGCACCTGCATGAGCATAAAGCTGTAAAGTCCGGACAGGTACAGCCCCAAAATTGCGATGAGCACAATGGCCCCCGCGCCGGACACCGCTTTTTTCCGGCTGCGCCCCCGGCTGTTGGTGGAGGACAGCAGCATGGACTTGACGCTGACCTTCAGCAGCGCGAAGAACTTTTTCATTTGTCTCCCTCCAGCTCCAGGAACACGTTTTCCAGGGAGGAGTCGCCCACCAAATCATCGGTGGCGCCGCACTTCACCAGCCGCCCGTCCTTAATAATGGCGATCTGATGGCACAGCTTTTCCGCCACCTCCAACACATGGGTGGAGAAGAACACCGCCGAGCCGCCCCGGCACAAATCCGCTAAGTACCCCTTCATGAGATGGGAGGCCGAGGGGTCCAGCCCCACGAAGGGCTCATCTAAAATGAGCAGCTTGGGCCGGCGGATAAAGGCCGAGATGAGGGCCAGCTTCTGGCGCATTCCGTGGGAATAGCTGCCAATGGCGGACCCCAGGTTGCCGGTGAGCTCGAAGGCGTCGGCATACTTTTTGATGTCGGCGGTGCGCTGGTCTGCCGGGATGTCATACAGGTCCGCGATGAAATTCAGGTAGTCGATCCCCTTCATAAACTCGTACAGATCCGGGTTGTCGGGCAGAAAAGCGGTGACCCGCTTGGCCCCCACCGGGTCCTTTTTCACGTCGTGTCCGTCGATGATGATGGTCCCCTCGGTGAAGTCCATCACCCCCGCCACCGCCCGCAGGGTGGTGGTCTTGCCCGCCCCGTTGTGGCCGATAAAGCCGTAGATTTCGCCGGGCCGGACGTGGAGGGTCAGATCGTCCACGGCCTTTTTGCCGCCGGGGTAGGTCTTGGAATAGTGTTCGATGCGAAGCATAATGTCACTCCTTTTGTTTTTGCGCCTCTGCGATGTCACAAGGTATACTTTTCAACAGTGGCCATGGAAGGCATGGCTGCGAAAGAATTTTGTCTCAATACCCTTGCAAATGACAAAATTCTGTGATATTCTACGTTGGTCGGCTGAACTGTCAAAAGGTATACCTTTTGACAGTTCAGCCTTTTGCGTTAAATCAAAACCTTCTTCCAGGTCAAAGGTTTTATTTGTACCGCACCGCAGTGCCGTACACCGTGATCTCCGCCGCCCCCTGCATGATGGACGCCGAGGCGTAACGCACGTTGACCACCGCGTCCGCCTCCAGGGCCTCCGCCTCGTCCACCATCCGCTTGGTGGCCAGCTGGCGGGCCTCGTTGAGCATGGCGGTGTAGCTCTCAATCTCCCCGCCCACAAAGGTTTTCATGCCGGCCATAAAGTCCTTGCCGAAGCTTTTGCACTGGACCACCGAGCCCTTTACCAGACTCAGCGCCTCAATCTCCCGGCCGGGAATGTGGTCAATATTGAGCAGCAGCATCTTCTTCCCCTCCCTTGATCTGCTTGATGCGCTGGTACAGCGCCGCCAGCACCCCGATGATGACCACCACCGGAATGGCCGCCAGGGCGGTAATCACCCCGATGAGAGGCGCGTCCTCCGGCGAGACGGTGAAGCCCCAGACGATGAGGGCGATAAACGCCGCCATCATCACCAGCACCACCACCGCAGCCCCCACAGGGCTGACATACCGGGTCAATTTGTCCTTTTTTCCCACGTTCATGAACTTTGTTCCCTCCTGTTCCTGCCGCTCCATGCCGGCCAGCACCTCGTCGGCGTCCAAGCTGTCCAACTGGCTGCGGCTGTCCCGAATCTGGACGCACACGCCCTGGGCCGCCGCTAAATTGGACTGCTTGCGCTGAAGCTGGATGATATGCCGCCCCATAGCGTCCTCCAGGGTGAGGGCCCCGGATTTCAGCCGGAGGATTTCCTCAATGGGTACGTCCAGCATCCGCAGCAGCTTGATTTTTTTCAGCCACGCCACGTCGGCGTCGCTATAGTCCCGGTAGCCGTTGTCGTTGTTGCGCCCGGGGGTGAGCAGCCCTTCCTTTTCATAGAAACGGATATTGCCCTTGGTGATGCCCACCAGCTGCTCCACCTGATTGATTTTCATCGTCTTCCCTCCCTCGCTGGACCTATGGTACACCTTACACAAGGTGCAAGGTCAAGAGGTTTTTTCAAAATTTTCTTCTCCCTGCTTCTCCTCGTCGGCCAGCACCACGTCCTCCGCCCGCAGCACCCGCCGGTTTTGGAAGGAGTGCCCCGCCCCGCTGACGGTGATGCGCACCCCCTCCACCCCCGGCAGCTGGGTGAGGGTGAGGGTGAGGCAGTAATCGGCCAGGGTGAGGTCGATGCCCGCCAGGGCCGCGTAGGTGTCGGACATCTCCACGTTCACCACCCCGTCCGTCAGCCGCCAGCCCACCACGCGGGTCCCCGCGGGGATGGGCGTCGCCAGCTCGCTGTCCGCCGGCGGGCCGGAGAGCAGCGCCGCCAGCAGGCCGGACACCGTCTCCTGTCCCTCATAGGGGCAGGAGGCCAGCGCGGGCGTTACCTGTATCTTCTGCTGGGCGCTGGGCGTGATAAACCACAGCCGCGCGCCCTCCTCCTCCTGGCCGCTCTGGGTCAAGCAGGCGGTGAGCAGGCTCAGCAGCAGTGCCGCAGCCAAAAGGGCCGCCCATTTTCTCATCCCCTGTCCCCCTCCTTCAACTCGGGAAACTCCGCCTCAAACCGGGTGCCCTTCCCCGCGGGATTGGGGCCCACCTTGATGTCCCCGCCGTGGAGGCGGGCGGTGTCACGGGCGATGGACAGCCCCAGCCCCGTGCCCCCCGCGGCCCGGGAACGGGCCTTGTCCACCCGGTAGAACCGATCGAAAATCTTGGGCATATCCTCCCGTGGTACGCCCACACCGGTGTCGCACACCACAAGGGACACCTTGCCTCCTAAACGCCGCACCGTCACATCCACCCGGCCGCCGGGCAGATTGTACTTGATGGCGTTTTCCATCAGGTTAAACGCCACCTGATAGATATCGTCCTCCGTGGCCAGCAGGGCGCAGGCCGGCTCGATGCGGCATTTCAGCTCCACCTCCACCGCCTGGGCCAAGGGGAGCAGCAGATGGGCCACCTTTTCCACCACCGCCCCTAACTCCACCGTCTCCCGCACCCGCTCCGCCCCGGCGTCCAGCCGGGTGAGGGCCAGCAGGTGCTCGCTGATGCGGGTGAGGCGGTCGGCCTCCTCCCCGATGTCCGACACAAACTCCCGCACCGTCCCCATGTCCACCGACTCGTTTTGCAAAATGGAATCGGTGAGCAGGCGGATGGAGGCCAAGGGCGTTTTCAGCTCGTGTGAGGCGTCGGACACAAACCGGCGCCGGGCCTCCTCCGTGGTCTGAAGGCGGTGGGTGAGCTGGTTGAACTCCTCGGCCAGCTGGGCCATCTCGTCCCGGCCCAGGGACTCCACTCGGTGGCTGTACTCGCCCTCCCGCACCCGGCGGATGGCGGAGAGCAGCCGCCCAGTGTTCCGGGTGAGGGCCTTGGACAGCAGCAGCACCAGCACCGCCGCCGCCACGCAGATCACCAGGGAGATATACCGCAGGTTGGACTGGATGGACAGCAGCACCTGGGCCTGCTCCCCGTCGTATTCATAAATGTATACCGCCCCCAGAGTTTGGCCGTTGTACATGGCGGGAGCCGCCGCCCAGCAGCGGATCGACCCGTCCCGGTACTCCGAGCGGGACACGTCCTGCCCCCGCAGCGCGGCCACCACCTCCCCCATCAGGGCGTAGTCTCCCACGCGGTTGTCCTCGGCGGCGCTGTCGTACAAAATCTGTCCGTCCGCGTTGGTCACCAGCACCCGCGTGCCCTGGACCTCCTCCAGCAGAGCCATGGTCTGCTCCACGCCCTCTTTGGTAAGGGTCTCGGACACCGCCAGGGCGGAGCCGATCACCAGCGCCTGCCGTTTGAGCGTATTTTCCTTCGAGGAAAACACCATATTCTCCGCCATGAGCAGGGGATACGTGTTCATCACGATGAGAATGGCCGCCACCACCAGCAGATAGGTCAGGGCATATTTGGCCTGAATACTGCGGAAAAACGGGACATGAGTCTCCCGCTCCTGCCATTTTGCCGCTGTCATCGGCCTCCCCCTCTCTTGATAATCCCCGCCATATTCACGCTCCAGCTGCGCCCATCCCTATGCGCCCGCTGTCCCGCTATTGGCCAGATAATATCCGACGCCCCACTTGGTCAGAATATACTCCGGATTGGCGGGGTCGGGCTCCAGCTTCTCCCGCAGGCGGCGCACGTGCACGTCTACGGTGCGGAATTCCCCGATATACTCATAGCCCCACACCAGGTTGAGCAGATTCTCCCGGCTGTACACCCGCCCCGGATTCTGCATGAGCAGCACCATCAGGTCGAACTCCTTGGCGGTGAGCTCCACCGGACTGCCGTCCCGCCAGGCCGCCCGCTCGCCCAAATCCAGGGTGATGCTCCCCTGGGTCAGCCGGTCGGCCTCCTTCTGCTGCTGGGCGGCGGCCCCCGCCCGGCGCAGCAGCGCCCGAATGCGGGCCTTCAACTCCAGGATGTTAAAGGGCTTGGTGATGTAGTCGTCCGCACCGCACTCAAAGCCGATGATTTTATCCGCATCCTCGCTCCGGGCGGTGAGCATGATAATGGGCACGTTGGAAAACTCCCGGATTTTCATGCACGCCTGCAGCCCGTCGATTTTGGGCATCATAAGGTCCAGAATAATCAAATCGAACTGCCCTGTGCGGGCCTTGTCCACCGCCTCCTCCCCGTCCGAGCCGGTGTCCACCTGATAGCCCTCGTTTTCCAGATTAAATTTAATGCCCTTCACCATCACGCGCTCATCGTCAACCACCAAAATTTTGGGCATCTCCTTCACCTCCTGTGGTAATCTGATCCAAAATGCCGTTTAAGGTCCCCTCGCCGATCCCCTTCACCCGAATCAAATCCTCCGGATAGCGGAAAGGGCCGCGCTGCGCCCGGTCGTCCAGAATGGCCTGGGCCCGAACCTGGCCTATGCCGGGCAGGGCCGTCAGCTCCTCCAGCCCGGCTGTGTTCACATTCACCTGTCCCACCCGGTTCGCCACCCCGGCGGGCGTTTCCCGGGGAATGGGGCTTTGAGGACCCATCGCCCCGCTTCGCAGCCCAAAGCACAGCAGCATGGCGGCCCCCGCCCCCAGCACAACTGCCAGCACCCAGCGCGCCGCCCGGCCCAATTTCATCCTCTCCGTCCTCCAAAATCCGGCCAAAAGCCTGTTTTCCCCGGTTGCGCCGGGTCGCATTTTCTGCTATAATAACAGTGGTTTATCCAATCATGCCGCCCACCGGGCAGCGGCATTCTGTATTATAACATAGATGACGGGAGATTCCTATGAAAAAATATCGTTTTCTTTCGCTTCTTCTAACCGGCCTCATGGCCTTAACTCTTATCGCCCCCGCCCTGGCCCTGGAGGACCCCCAGCCCCAGGCCAAAGCCGCCATTGTTGTAGACGGCGACAACCGGGAGGTCCTCTACGAGTTCAACGCCTACCAGCGGATGTACCCCGCCTCCATCACCAAGATCATGACCTCCATGGTGGTGCTGGATGCGGTGGCGGCCGGGGAGCTCTCCCTGGATACCCAGGTCACCGCCTCCGCCCAGGCAGTGGACCTGCCCTGGAACAGCTCCACGGCGGGCATACTGGCCGGAGAGACCCTCTCCATTCTGGACCTGCTGTACTGCGACCTGCTGCCCTCCGGCAACGAGGCGTGCAATATTCTGTCTGAAGCGGTGGCGGGCACCTCTGCGGAGTTTGTGGCCCGGATGAACGCCAAAGCCCAGGAGCTTGGCATGAAGGACACCCATTTCATGAACCCTCACGGCCTCCACGACCCGGAGCACTACACCACTGCATATGACATCTACCTCATGGCCAGCGCCGCCATGGAAAACGAGACCTTCCGCACCATTGTGCGCACCCCCTCCTACACCCTTCCGGCCACCAACCTCCAGCCGGAGCGGACCATCTACTCCTCCAACGGCCTGCTCAGCAGCTTTTACGCCATCGGCTATAACTATGGAAAGGCCATCGGCATCAAGACGGGCAACACCGGCGAGGCCGGACGCTGTCTGGCCTCCGCCGCCGTGGACGAACTGGGCCGCACATTTTACTGTGTGGTGCTGGGCACCGAGGACACGGTAGACGAAAACGGAAGGCATTACTGGTCCTTCATCGAATCCAAGCGCCTGCTGGAGTGGGCGTTTCAGAATTTTCACCGGGTCACTCTGCTGGACCAGAACACGGACAACGTCACCCGGGAGGTGCCCGTCACCCTGTCCGACGAGGGAGACTACGTGCTGGCTCAGCCCGTGGGAGAAATCCAGGCCACCATGCCCTCCGACTACGACCCCAAGCTGGCCGAGCTCACCTTCGACCTGCCCGATTCCGTGGAGGCCCCCATTGCGAAGGGACAAAAGCTGGGCTCCGTTACGTTCCAATATGACGGCACGGTCTACGGTACGCTGGACATGGCCGCCAGCTACGATGTGGAGCGCTCCGACTTTCTCTACACCATTCAGCAGATTCAGTTTTACTGGTCCAAGTGGTGGGTAAAGGCGGCGGTGATCGGCGGCGTGATCCTCATTCTGCTGCTGATCCTGTACATAGCGTTGGTTCTCCCCAAGCAGCGCCGAGCCCGCCGGTACAGCTATTCCGGCGGCGGACGCCGGGGAGGCTCCCAATACCGGGGCCGGCGGTGAGCGAACCGCGGGGGTTTTTGTCAAATCCCTTCTGCATTCACAAAAACTTCACAAAAGGTTCTTAAATTATACAACATTCCCCATCTGAAGTCTGTTATTATCATGTTGTCAGGATGAAAGCCCGACAATCTCTATCCTCCCTCTCTCTTTTCTCAAAAAATGAAAGCCCTCCGGCGTGAGCCGGGGGGCTTTCATTTTATAGAAGCGCGGAGAAACGGTCAGCGAGGAAGCTTGGAGCGAAGCAAAGGCAAAAGCCCAAGGCCCACGCAGTGGGACTGGGTTTTGCCTACGCCGCAGCGAAAGCGGCCGAGCGACCTGACCGCTTCGCAGCGTGATAACAAAGAAGCGCGGAGAAACGGTCAGCGAGGAAGCTTGGAGCGGAGCAAAGGCAAAAGCCCAAGGCCCACACAGTGGGACTGGGTTTTGCCTGCGCCGCAGCGAAAGCGACCGAGCGACCCTATCCCCCCAGCTTTTCCTCCAAGCGGGCCTCCTTCAAGGCCTTGCGGATGGCCACACTCAGGACAGGGGCGCAAATCACAGCCAGGGCGCCGTTCACCAGCGTAGCGGGCAGCTTTCCCACGATCAGCGCCCAGCACTGAACCGGCGTGGTGAATCCCTCGATGAGCATCCCGTTGTAGAAATAGACCTTCACAGAGTAAATCACCAGAAAAGCCAGCGCCGCACACAGGGAGGATACCAACAGGGCCAGATAGTTGTCCCGCTCCTTCTTCAGCAGCCTGACGAAGCCGTAATACATCACCAGGCCCGACACCAGGCCGTAGACGCCCTTGACAAAGAACGTGATGAAGGCTTCATGCGCGTAATACCCCTGTGTCAAATCATAGAGGAGCGACCCCAGTCCGGCGGCGGCAAAGCCCCACCAGGGCCCCAGCAGCAGCCCGGACAGCGTACACATGATATTGCCCAGGGTGAACGCAGTGACGCCGCCCACAGAGAGGGGCAGGACAATGCGCGCGAAATTGCCTGCGGTCACCAGCGCCGTCATCATGGCCGCCACGCAAAGCGTTAGGATCCTTTCCCTGTTTTTAGATTGATTCATCCCTTCCAACTCCTTCCGGGGCCTTGACGGCCCCCTGCTATGGTGCTATTATATGCGTATCTGACATGGTTTCCATGCCCAGTTTTCATCTTTTTTATGTGGTCAGTTTTAGCGAGGTGATTTGCGTGGACGGCACCTTCCCTCTGCCCGTGTTCCGCAGCGGCGCCCCCCTGTACGATCAGCTCTACCGCCACATCGCCGGGGCCATCCGTTCCGGGGCCATGCCGCCGGGAGCCAAGCTGCCCTCCAAGCGGCGGCTTTGCGCCCTGACGGGGGTGAGCATGAGCACGGTGGAGACCGCCTACTCTCTGCTCACGGCGGAGGGCTACGTACTGGCCAAGCCAAAAAGCGGCTATGTCTGCGCCGACCTGCTCCCCCCGGCCCCCGAATCGCCTCCGCCCGCCAAAGCCGCTGCCCCCGCTCCCGCAGCCGCTCCCCGCTGGGCCCTTGACTGCTCCACCTCGGCGGTGGACGTGTCGGCCTTCCCCTTCTCCTCCTGGGCCAGAATTACCAAGGAAGCGGTATACGAAAATCCCGGCCTCTTGCAGCGCGGCCACCCCCAGGGGGACGAGCCCCTGCGCGCCGCCCTGGCCCAGCTGCTGGCCCAGTACCGGGGGGTGCGCTGCTCGCCGGAGCAGGTGGTGGTGGGGGCGGGGGTGGACCACCTGCTGTCCCTGCTGCTGCAAATGCTGCCGGAACAGCGCGCCATCGCTCTGGAGGACCCCGGCTATCCCGCCGCCTACGCCGCCGCCTCCCTCCATGGCCTGGCCGCCATTCCCATACCCGTGGACCGGTACGGCATGGACCCGGAGGCCCTGGCCGCCTCGGGTGCAGGTCTGGCCTATATCACGCCCTCCCACCAATTCCCCCTGGGCGTGACTATGCCCGCCGGCCGGCGCAGCCGCCTGCTTCACTGGGCGGCCTCCGGGCCGGATCGCTTTCTCATTGAAGACGACTACGACAGCGAATTTCGCTACTCCTCCCGGCCCATCCCCGCCCTTCAGGGGCTGGACCAGGCGGGGCGGGTGGTGTATATCGGCACCTTCTCCCGCTCCATCGCCCCCGCCATCCGGGTGGCGTACATGATCCTGCCCCCGCCGTTGCTGAAGCGGTATCAGGACACCTTCTCCCACCGGGCCTGCGCCGTCTCCCGGTTCGAGCAGGAGAGCCTGCGCCGCTTCATCACCCAAGGGCTGTACGGCCGGCATCTGCGCCGGATGGGAACCCTGTACCGCAAAAAATGCGCCCTGTTCACCGGAGCGCTGTCCCAGCTCTCCGGCGCGTCCCTCTCGGGGGCGGAGGCGGGGCTCCACTTTCTCCTCACCCTTCCTCGGTTTTCCGAACAGGAGCTGGCGGAGCGGGCGGCGGAGCAGACCGTCCGGGTCTATCCCCTGAGCCGGTACTGCCACAGCCTGCCCCCCCCGCCCTCCACGGTGGTGCTGGGCTTCGCGGGGCTGAGCGAGGAGGAAATTGGCCGGGCGGCCGCCCTCCTCCGGGCGGCATGGAGTTAGAACGTGCGTTTCACGTGAAACATTTTTGAAAAACCCCTTGACTCTCCCGTTACGTTATGGGTTACAGTGTCCCTGGAGGTGAACAGAGATGAGATTATCCGTGAGCGAGGCGGCCCGCCGGGCGGGCGTCAGCGTGCGCACCCTGCGCTGGTACGACGAGATCGGGCTGCTGAAACCGTCGGAGGTCACCCCGGCCGGATACCGCTATTACGACGGCACGGCCATGGCCACGCTCCAGCAGATTCTGTTCTACCGAGAACTGGACCTGCCCCTGGAGCAGATCGGCCGCATCCTGTCCGCCCCGGACAACGACCGCACCGAGGCCCTGCAAAAGCACCGGACCCTGCTGCTCATGAAGCGGCAGCGGCTGGACGATATGCTGCGGCTGGTGGACGAAACGATTGGAGGAATCACGATGTATGACGAGAGACCCAAGCCCACCCAGGCGGACTGGGAGGCGGTAAAGGATCAGTACGCCCAGGAGGCGGCGGAGCGCTGGGGCAATACGGAGGCGTTCCTGGAGAGCCGGGAGAAGCATAAACACTACACCCCGGACCAGGAGGCGGCCATCCAGGCCGAGATGGAGGAGATTTTCCGGGCCTTCGGCGCCTGCGGCGACCCGGAGGGAGCCGAGGCCCAAGCCCTGGTGAGGCGCTGGCAGGCGCACATCACCCAGCACCACTACCACTGCACCGACGGCATCCTGGCCTGCCTGGGGGAGATGTACGCCAACGACCCCCGATTCCAGGAAAACCTGGACCAGTACGGCCCCGGCACGGCGCAGAGGATGAGCGCCGCCATAGCCAAGTTCGTGCAAAAAGACCCCTGAACCCTTTTACGCGCTGCGGCAAAAAAGGTCCCCGGACGCTCCACCGTCCGGGGACCTTTTCATCTTCAAGCAGTCGGGGCCTGGGCTTCCCGGCGCATGGCGGGCCTCAGAACACGCGCCTGAGACAGCGCCTTGAGCAGTACCGTACCCAGCACATAGCAGGCCAGCGCCTCGCCGGGAATGAAGGTGAGGGCGTTGAAGCCGCAGGCCGTCCAAAACGCGGGATTGACCGCCCCCACCTCGGCCCAGGCCCATATGGGGGGCAGAATCAGGGCGTTCACCAGGATGGGGGGCAGAGCCGCCAGATACCACCGGGGCATCTTCATGGTGATCCAGGCGGCGATGGCGGTGGCCAGCGTGCCAAAAATCACATCGACGGGGCCGTAGGGAGAGAGCAGGTTGGTGATGAGGCAGCCAACCGCCAGCCCCGGCGCGGCGGCGGGAAACAGAACGGGCAGGACGGTGAGGGCCTCGGCAAAGCGGACCTGCACCGGGCCAAAGGTGAGGCCGAACACATTGCCAAAGTAGCCCATCACAGTGTACAGCGCCGCCACCATGGCGGCCAGGACCAGATCGAGAACAGAGAACTTGCGCATCACAAAAAACCTCCAATTTATATTTAGAGCGCCATCGCGTTGGCGCAGCGGCGGGCGTTCCTTCCGGGCGGGAACGCGCTTTCCCGCCCGCGGCTCTCTGCCCGCCGGTTGGACCGAAGTGGAGGTCGGTCGGAGGCATTATACCACAGTTATTCCGGCCTGTACAGCAAAACTTCTGTACAGGCCGTCGCGGACTTTATATCATGTCCGCTCCCGCACGTCCAGCTTGATGGCGATCACGGTGCGGTCGTCCCCGCTGCCCGTTCTGCCGCCGCTCTCCTTCAGGATGCGCCCCGCCAGCTCCTGGGGGGACAGGCCGTCAAAACTCTCCAGCACCTGACGCACCCAGCGGTCGTCCCGCCCGGTGGTCACTCCGTCGCTGAGCAGCACCACGCAGTCCCCCGCGTCCAGGGCCAGCTGAAACACATCTGGGCCGCCCCCAGCCCCGGCGGGCACCCCCGCGGGCAGGGACTCTCCCGTCAGCCGTTCCACCACGCCCCCCCGGCGCAGATAGGTGGGGGCCGCGCCCAGCTTGTACACCGCCCCCTTGCCGCTGAACAGGTCGATGCGCAGCAGGTCCACAGTTGTAAACCCGCCCTGCTCCTCCCCCCGGAGGGCCAGGGCCTCCCCCACAGTATTCAGCGCCTCCTCCGGCTCCAGCCCCGCCCGGAGGAATTTTTCCAGCAGACGCAGGGCGCAGTCGCTGTCCTCCCGGGCGGCGGGGCCGCTGCCCATGCCGTCGCACAACAGGAAATTGAGTACCCCCGCGCTGTCCTTGAACCATACCCCTGCGTCGCCGCTCACCGGCTGGCCCTCCCGGTCCGCCGAGGCCACCCCAGCCACCGCCATCAGCGGCTCGCGCTGGCTGAGGCGCGCCCGCCCCCGCTGGCTGTCCGCGTCCCGCAGGGGGCAGCCCAAAATGGCGCTCAGCCGCCCCAGCTCTCCCTCCTTGGCCAGCTGCTCCGCACCGGGGCCGTCCACCTCCACCTGAAGGTGGCCGTACTGGTCGGCGTACACAGTGCACCGGCCGTCCAGCCCCAGGGCCGTCATGCGCTGCTTCATGAGCCGCTGCCGGCGCACATCCACCGCGCTCTCCCGGGCCAGCTCCGCCGCCGTGCGCTCCAGCACCGCCGCCATGTGCCCATATTGGGCACATACCGCCGCCCGGCTCTCCCGCACCCGGCTGTCGTACCGCCGCCGGTGGAGCAGCGCGGTGAGCTCTCCGTTGGCCGCCATCAAAAAGGCCTCGAAGTGGATGCACCGGCTGGAGAAGTGGGGGGCAAAATCCTCCATGGCCCCCGTCCCCCGGTCCAGCATGGGGGTGAGGGCGTCCGCCAGGGCGGTTTTGGTGGCCTGATACTCCCGCTGCCAGCAGCGCTCCTTCTGCTTGCACTTCACGCACACCCGGTCCGCCGCGCGGTCAAAGATCCGGGCCACGTCGCCATCGTTGGGCTCCGCCGGAACCTGAAAGGCCAGGCGCAGCCCTCCCGCCACCGCCCGAAACGCTTCGGCAGTCCCCCGCAGGCGTCCGGCGGCAAACTCCCTGGCCCGGTCACTTTCCCCCTCCGGCTCCTCCTGCCGGGTCAGGCCGGCGGCCCGGCGCAGCAGCTTGTCCGGTACCACCAGGAACACCGCCACCCCCGCCGCCAGCTCCCAGAGGAACGCGTCCCCCGATCCGCTCTCCCAGGTCCATAGGGCCGCCGCCAACCCGCTCAGGGCGTAGGCCGCGGCGCACATCAGGCGGCTCTGTTTTGCAAAAATCCCGGTGAACACGCCGGGCAGGGCGTACATCAGGGTATACCATGCGGGCTGCCCGGCGGAAAAGCCCATGGCCAGCCCCGCCGTCACCCCGGCGGCCGCCCCCACGCCCACGCCCCCCTTCCAGGCGCACAGCAGCACCGCACCCACGCACAGCACCCGTCCCAGAGAGTAGTCCCCCGCCACCGTCACCCGGGCCAGGGACATCATCAGCGTGGCGCACAGCATCAGCAGCCCCGCCCCCTGGCGCACATCCGGCGCACTCCCCGGGCGGCGTTTTTCCCACACGTCAAAAGCCTGGCGGTAGAGCACCACCGTCCCGGCGGTGAGGACCACCTCGGTGGCAAAGCCCACCACGTCACCCCGGCCCCAGCCGGCGGCGGACTGGTAGACAAAGCCCACCACGCCGTTTACCGCCGCCGCCACCGCGGGCATGAACCAGCGCCGATGGTACAGCTCAAATTCCCCCATGGCCAGAGAGACGGCATAGATCATCATCGCCGCGGCGATATACCGCAGCCCCTCCACCACGCCCCGGAAGGATAAGTACCCCAGCGCGGCGCCCACCAGCGCGGCCAGCCCCTCCATCCCCGGTTCGCACACACCCACCAGCGCCAGGGCGAACAGGGCGTGCCCCCCCATCAGCTCCGCCCCCGCCAGCACCGCCGCCAGCAGAAACCGCACCGCGCAGTCGGACAGGCGCATCATCACCGGCACAGACAGCCCGCGCCCCCGCTTTTCCCGTTTCGTTCCCTCGTTCGCCGTCATCGCGCATCCCTCCGTGGTAATATCCCAAGTAAAAACCATATTATGGTAACTCCATCATTATAGGACAGGCTTCACAAAAACGCAGTCGGAAGCTGTCTTGCCTTTTTGGGTGTAATTTGGTATGATATAGCCAAATTTGATTATCGAAAGCGAATCAGGAGAATAACCCATGAAAATTGGCAACGTGGAAGTCAACACCCGTCTGGCCCTGGGCCCCATGGCCGGAGTGACCGACCTGGCCTTCCGGCAGGTGTGCCGGGAAAAGTCGGGCTGCTACACCGTCACCGAAATGGTGAGCGCCAAGGCCCTGTGCTACGGCGATAAAAAGACCCCTACCCTGCTGAAGCTGGGGGAGGGAGAGCACCCTGCCGCCGTACAGATTTTCGGCTGCGACGAGCCCTTTATGGAAAAGGGCGCCGCCCTGGCTCTGGAGCGGTCGGGGGCGGATATCATCGACATCAACATGGGCTGCCCCGTGCCCAAGGTGGCCAACTCCGGGGACGGCTCCGCCCTCATGCGCAGCCCGGAAAAGGCCCAGCGCGTGGCAGCCGCCGTGGTCCGGGGGGCGCAAGGCAGGCCCGTCACCGTGAAGTTCCGGCTGGGCTGGGACAAGGGCTCCATCAACTGCGTGGAGTTTGCAAAGCGCATGGAGGACGCGGGGGTGTCCGCCGTGGCCGTCCACGGCCGCACCAAAACCCAGATGTACTCCGGCAGCGCCAACTGGGACTATATCGGGCAGGTAAAACAGGCGGTGTCCATTCCTGTCATCGCCAACGGAGACGTTTTTGAGGCAAAGGACACGGTGCGGATTTTGAAGTACACCGGCGCGGACATGGCCATGGTGGGCCGGGGGGCCTTTGGCAACCCCTGGCTGCTGGAGCAGTGTGCCGCCGCCCTGGAGGGGCGGGAGATCCCGCCCCTGCCCCCCCTGTCCGCACGGATGGACACCGCCGAGCGGCAGTTTCAGCTGGCCCTGGCCCACAAGGGGGAGAAAATCGCCTGCCTGGAGATGCGAAAGCACCTCACCTGGTATCTCAAGGGGGTGGCTTACGCCTCCTACTGGAAGGAGCAGGCCTGCAAAATTCAGACTGCCGGGGACTTTGACCGGGTTGCCGCCGGCATACGCCGGGACCTGGTTTGAGCCTGCCACCCAAGAACCTGCGGACTTCGGAAAAAAATTCGTCAAAATCCTCAAATAGCCGTTGCCAAACCGCCGCGCTTATTGTATAATAATTTTTAACGGCATCTCGGCTGCGGCTGGGAGCCTGACCGTAATTCGTTAAGGAGTGGAACAATTATGAGCTATTCTCCCCACAATATCCGCAATATTTGTCTGCTGGGCCATGGCGGCAACGGCAAGACCACCCTCGTTGAAAGCTTTCTGCGTATGACCGGCGTCATCGACCGTCTGGGCAAGACCACCGACGGCAACACCGTCTGCGATTACGATCCCGAGGAAATCAAGCGCCAGATCTCCATCTCCGCCGCCGTGGCGCCGGTGGAGTACAATGGCTGCAAGATCAACGTGCTGGACGCCCCCGGCAACTTCGACTTCGCCGGCGAGGTGGCCGAGTGCCTGTCCGTGGCCGATGCCGGGGTGCTGGTGTGCGCCGCCAAGGGCGGGCTGTCCGTGGGCACGGAGCGGGCCTGGCGGCTGCTGGACGAGCGCAAGCTGCCCCGCATCGTCTACATCTCCAAGATGGACGAGGACAACATCGACTTCAACTCCGCCTTCGACACCCTGCGCGAGAACTTCGGCAAGAGCGTGGCCCCCGTGGTGGTGCCCATCTGGGACGAGAATAAAAAGGTCACCGGCGTGGTGGACGTGATCCACAAGCGCGCCTTTGAGCCCGCCGGCAACAAGCGCAAGGAGGTCCCCATCCCCGAGGACAAGGTGAGCGTGGTGGATGAGCTGTACGACCAGCTCATGGAATCCGTGGCCGAGACCAGCGAGGAGTTCATGGAGAAGTTCTTCTCCGGCGAGTCCTTCACCTACGCCGAGATCATGCAGGGCCTGCGCTCCGGCGTGCGGGACTGCTCCCTGGTGCCCGTGGTGTGCGGCTCCTCCTTCACCGGCCTGGGCACCCTGATGCTGCTGGACTTCATTGTGGACCTGCTGCCCAACCCCTTGGAGGGCGTTCCCGCCTCCGCCACCAACAAGGACGGCGAGCGCGAGGACTTCATCGTCTCCCAGGGCGCGGTGCCCGCCGCCTTCGTGTTCAAGACCGTGGCCGACCAGTACGGCAAATTCTCCTTTGTCAAGGTGGTGTCCGGCAGCCTCACCTCCGACATGACGCTGGTGAACGCCGCCTCCGGACAGAACGAGAAGCTGGGCCGCCTGTATATCATGAAGGGCAAAAAGAGCGAGGAAGTGAAGGAGCTGGGCTGCGGCGACATCGGCGCCATCGGCAAGATGGACCGCATCAAGACTGGCGACACCCTGTGCGACGCCCGGAAGTTCGTCAAGCTGGACCCCATCCCCTTCGCTGAGCCCAACTTCTCCAAGGCCATCGCTCCCAAGACCCGGGGCCAGGAGGACAAGATTGCCGCCGGCCTGGGCCGCCTCAACGAAGAAGACCCCACCTTCACCGTGGTGAACAACGCCGAAACCCATCAGATGGTGGTCACCGCCGCCGGCGACATCCAGATGGACGTGCTGGTGAACAAGCTCAAGAGCCGCTTCAACGTGGAGGTGGAGCTGTCCGAGCCCCGGGTGGCCTACCGCGAGAAAATCCGCAAGCCGGTTTCCAAGCAGGGCCGCCACAAGAAGCAGACCGGCGGCTCCGGCCAGTTCGGCGACGTGTGGATTCGCTTCGAGCCCTGTGACAGCGAATCCCTGGAGTTCTGCGAGGAGGTCGTGGGCGGCGCGGTGCCCAAGAACTTCTTCCCCGCAGTGGAAAAGGGTCTGCGAGAGGCCTGCGTCCACGGCGTGCTGGCGGGCTATCCCATGGTCAACCTGAAGGCCACCCTGTACGATGGGTCCTATCACCCGGTGGACTCCTCCGAAATCGCCTTCAAGACCGCCGCTCAGCTGTCCTACAAGGCCGCTCTGCCCGAGGCGTCCCCCGTGCTCCTGGAGCCGGTGGTGGAGCTCAAGGTCACTGTGCCCGACAACTACATGGGCGACGTGCTGGGCGACCTGAACAAGCGCCGCGGTCGCGTCATGGATATGCAGCCCATTGGCGGCGGCCTCCAGGTCATCACCGCCGAGGCTCCCATGGCCGAGATGATGACCTACGCCATCGACCTGCGGGCCATGACCCAGTCCAGAGGTTCCTTCGTGCAGCACTTCGTGCGCTATGAGGAGTGCCCCGGCCCCGCCCAGGAGAAGGCCATCGCCGCGGCGAAGGCCATGGCTGAGGAATAGAAGAGCGCGAAACGGAGGAAAGCCGCCGGGAACAGCGCGGCCAATCCGAGCGTGACAATGTTTTGAAAACGCTGATAAAAGGGGGACGCTCCACAGGAAGCGTCCCCCTTTTTGAATGGAGGGATAGACGATGAACGACAGCCAAACCACAATTTCTGAGGTAAAAGAAAAAATCGCCGATTTTGTGCGGCAGCGGGGATGGGGCGCGGGCCATACCGCCCTGAACCTGGCGGTGAGCATTAACCTGGAGGCCTCCGAGCTGCTGGAGATCTTTCAGTGGTGCGGTCAGGATGAGGCGGACCGGGCGGCGCGGGAGACCGACCGGGAGCACTTTTTGGAGGAGCTGGCCGACGTGATGATTTACTGTATTGAGTTGGCCACCGCCTATGATGTAGACATTGCCGGGGCCATTGAGAATAAGCTGAAAAAGAACGCGGAAAAGTACCCGGTGAAGGAGCCATAGCTGCAAAGAGCCGTCCCCGATATGGAGACGGCTCTTTGCCCTTAAAACAACAGCCGCACCGCCCAGGACGCCGCCAGAAACCCGGCGATGTCCGCGCACAGCGCCGCCGGGACGGCGTACCGGGTCTTGCCGATTTTCGCCGCGCCGAAGTACACCGCGATGGTGTAGAACGTGGTCTCGGTGGAGCCCAGCATCACCGCCGCCGTCCGGCCCACCGGGGAATCGGGGCCATAGGTCTCGATGAGCTCCGCCCCCACCCCCAGGGCGGCGGAGCCGCTCACCGGGCGGACCAGCAGCAGCCCGATGGTCTCTGCCGGGATGCCCACCACCGTCAGCAGGGGGCCCACCGCCTCGCCCAAGAGCTCCAGCGCCCCGGAGGCCCGCAGCATATACACTGCCGTCAGCAGCCCGATAAGGGGAGGCATGATGCGCAGCGACACCTTTAACCCCTTTTCCGCCCCATCGGTGAGCGCTCCCCACAAATCCACCCGTTTGTAAATGCCCCACAGGGCCACCGCCAGCATGAGAAAGGGCACCAGCATCGTGAATATCAGGTCCATCGCCTACCTCCAGGTGCGGGAGAACAGCTTGGCCGCCGTGATGCCCACCGTCACGGAAATCACCGACGCCAGCCACACCGCAGGCAGGATGTCAAAAGGGTTGGCGCTGCCCGCCGCGGCGCGCAGACTGGCTACCGTGGTGGGGATGAGCTGGAGGGAGGCGGTGTTGGTGACCACCAGCATACATAGGGCGTCCGACGCCACGCCGGGGGTGCGCTCCGCCATGAGCCGGGCGGCCTCCAGCCCCAGAGGAGTGGCCGCGTTGCCCAGCCCCAGCAGATTCGCGGACAGGTTGGCGCTCACCGCGTCCATCACCTTTTTGTTCCCGGCGAAATCCGGGTACAGGCGCTTGATGGCGGGCCGAAGCAGGTTGGACAGCCCCTGCGCCAGACCCGAGCGCTCCATCACCTCCATCACCCCCATCCACAGGCACAGCACCCCCATCATGGACAGGCACAGCTCCACCCCGGCCGCTGCGCCGTCCAGAGCGCCCTTGGCCACCGCCGGGCCGTTCCCCGTGGCCAGCCCGCACAGGATGGCCGCCCCCACCATCACTGTCCAAATCAACGACATCGCCATACAAGCCCCTCCTTTTTCCTCCTGTCCTCCTCTCACTATACGGCTCCGCGGAGAAAAGTATGCCCTGTCCTCTCCCTTCGCGGCATTCCGACAGTGATTCCCAAAATTTGTTGCAATTCTCCATTATTTTGATTGACAACTATATACGATATGTTATAATGTAAGTGCCGTGATATTATGTCTGCGCAAAATGCAAGGAGGATTTCACCTATGAAAGCAACTGGAATAGTTCGCAAGGTCGATGAATTGGGACGTATTGTTCTGCCCATCGAGCTCCGACGCACCCTGGATATCGCGGAGCGCGACCCCCTTGAGATCTATGTCGACGGCTCGTCCATTGTCCTGAACAAGTACCAGCCCGCCTGTATTTTTTGTGGAGATTCCAGGGACATCATCTCCTACAAGGGCAAAAACATCTGCAATACCTGCTTGAAGGATCTAAATAGCAAATAACCCTCTGTATGGTACGACAAAAAGAGCCGCCGAAACCGGGCGACTCTTTTTTGTTCCATTTTTCCTATTTTATCCTATTCATTATGGCTTGTCCGCCAATTCTCTTATCAATTTAAAAACTTTTTTCAGCATTCTCCCAGTCGATTTTCCAGGTTCAGAAAATTTTTACAAATTCTAACTTTTTCGACAAATTCTGCTGGTAAAATGTGCTCCACAATTTCCCAGTTTATAAATACCATCTGTTATCACCCGTCCCGACGCCCGCTCTCCAGCGCCCGGTTATACAGCGTGCGCTTTTTCACGCCGAACTCCTCCGCCGCCTGGGCTGCCGCCGCTTTGAGGGGCATTCCCTCCCGGCGCAGCTGCTCCACCCGGAGTAGGGCCGCGTCCTCGTCGCCGGCCTCCTCCTGCGGGGGACAGCCCGCCACCACCAGCACAAATTCCCCACGGGGCTCCTGGACGGCGTAACGCTCCGCCGCCTCCCCCACGGTGAGGCGCAGCACTTCCTCGTGGAGCTTGGTCAGCTCCCGGCACACTGCCATAGGCCGATCCGGCCCCAAGGTCTGGGCCAAATCGTCCAGGGTAGCGCGCAGCTTGTGGGGCGCCTCATAAAAAATCATGGTGCGCTCCTCCCGCCGCAGGCCGTCCAGCTGGGCCCGGCGGTTTTTCTTGTTGAGGGGCAGAAACCCCTCGAAGGTGAACCGCCCCGTAGGCAGGCCGGACACGGACAGGGCCACCGTCAGAGCGCACGGGCCGGGAACGGCCTCCACCTCCACCCCTGCCGCGGCACACAGCGCCACCAAATCCTCCCCGGGGTCGGAGATGGCCGGGGTACCCGCATCTGTGACCAGAGCGCAGCTCTCCCCCGCCTCCAGCCGCCGGACAATGGCGGGGCCGGCCGCCTCACAGTTGTGCCGGTGATAGGTCACCATGGGCTTGCGCAGCTCCAGATGATTCAGCAGCTTCACCGTCACCCGGGTGTCCTCGGCGGCAATGAAGTCCACCGACGCCAGCGTCTCCGCCGCCCGGCGGCTGATATCCCCCAGGTTTCCGATGGGAGTGGGCACCAAATACAGCTTCCCGGCCATGTCAAGCCCTCCTTTTCGTCCTATGGCTCCACCAGCGCGATGGTCACCGTCTTTTCGCAGTGGTGGGGCACGTCCTCATCTTCGCACCACAGCCAAGCGCCAAAGGCATTGGTGGGTTCGTATCCCTCGTACTCCGCCTCCTGGGTGATGCGCAGCCCCCGGTAGGTGAGCTTGGTGTTCTTCCACTCGGAAAACTGCTCCTGATATGTCTTCACCCAGCCCCGCAGGTCGTAGGTGAACAGGTTCAGCCCGTCCAGCGAGCCGGACATGGCCAGCAGCGTCAGCAGCTCCCGGGTGTCCCCGCCCACCGCCTTGTCCCTGCTCTCCATGTGGAGCTCCACCTTCACCACCCGGTCCCCGTCCAGGGTAAAAACAGGGTCGGACCACACGGTGGTGTCGCCAAACATATGGATGACCACCGTGCCGCTGGGCTGCTCCTCCTCCACCCAGCGGCCGTCATTGCTCAGGGTGGGCAGGCCGGAGGAGCCTTCCCCCAGCTGTTTGTGATAATAGTTGTAATTCCGGGCAAACTGCTCCACCGTTAAGCCTCCCCGGCAGGGCGGCGTGTTGGTGTAAAGCACGCCCACCAACAGCAGAATCACGCACACCACCTGCACCCCGGCGAAAATCCAGCTGCTGAACCGCCGCTCCTCCTTGGTGTAGCGGTGGCCCTCCTCCCCGTCCCAGTGACAGTCCCGGCCCTCCAGCCCCATCTCCCGGCACTTCCAGGCCCGCCAAAGATTGTAGACGGGGATATTCAGCCCATAGCCCTCCCGGATGACGCCGCCGCTGCGCCGCCAGCCCTGGGCCAGCGTAAGCTTGCCTCCGTCCCGGTCCCGCAGCTTCAGCCCGAACACCCACTTTCCCGGCGTCCAGCCCCAGGAGTGCAGCCACAGGGGCTCCACCGCCAGAGCAAAGGCCAGCCCCAGCAGGGACCGCATCCAGGTCACAAAGGCGCCCCCCGTCACGATGGTTTGATCCCGTAGCAGCACCAGCCACAGCACCCCGAATACTGTGCTGTACAGCGTGATATCCAGCAGGCGCGCCAGCCACCGCTGCCAGGGGTGATAGCAGGCCCGGGGCGTGTCGTCCCGGACCGCCTCCTCCTTTGGCGTAGGGGGCGGCGGATTGGGCAGCACAGGCCGCACCGGGGGACTTTCCAGCTGGGCCAGCCAGGGCTGGGGATCCAGGGCAGCGTACTCCACCCCGGACAGCTCCAGCTCCCGGCACACCGCCGCCGCCCGCTCGATGACCAACCTGTCCCCCTCCAGCCGGGTCAGCTGAGTGAACAGCGCCTGGTCCAGCGTGAGCGTCCCCTGCTGCACCTTGCGGATGGTGTCCAGGTCCAGCTGAAGCTGCCGCAACAGCTTGATTTTTTCCAGCGTCCGGGCATCCTCCTCGGAGTAGTCCCGGTATCCGTTGTCCAGACGTCTGGGGGACAGCAGCCCCTCGCTCTCGTAAAATCGGATGTTGGCACGGGCCATGCCCGTCTTGTTTTCCAGTTCCTTAATGGTCATGAGACCACCTCCCAGGGCTATGCTACGCTGTCAAGCCGCTTCACAGTCAAGGGGTTTTTGCAAATTTCCACAAGTTTCAGCCCAGGGGCGAACCGTCCACCCACTTTACCAGGGCCGCTCCAGCAGATTTGGAGATGTACTCGTAGCACTGGCCCTTCCAGAAGGACAAGCGGTAATCCCTGCCATACTGCCGCACCGTTCCGTCGTCATAAAACACGTCCGCGGCGTCAAAGTACCCGAAGAAGTAGGCGTACACCGTGCCGTCCTGCTCGCTGAGCACCACGGCGGCCTCGCTGGTCCACGGCTGGCCGCCGTCCTCCCCGGTCTCCCTCACCACCCGGAGGACCAGCTCCTCCTGGCCGTCGCCATTCATATCCTGCCAGGCGTGGGCGCTGACCGTCAGCGGTTCGTCGTTGTAGGGGTAGGCTCCGCCGGGCTGGACATACTCTGCCCAGGCGATGGGGCCTGTGTCGCCGTAGAAGTGGTCGCCGGACGCACCGTACACTTCCGCTTCCCCGTTCAGCGCGGCCAGAATGGCTGTTCGGGCTCGCTCCGAGCTGCCCGTGGCGGCAGGGCCAGCCTGCCAGTCCGCGATGGGCAGCAGCAGCGCCCTTCCCGCTGACGGCTGAGGCTGGCTCGCCGGCCAGGGGTCCCACTCACCCAGCTGGGTGTAATAGTATTCGACGAACTCCGCACCGGGGACGATCTCGTCTACCGGCGTGTAGTCCCGCACATCCTCCTCGGTGAACAGCACCCGTTCCTCGGTAAGCACGCCACCCTCCATGGGGTACTCGTACAGCTCGGCGTAGCCCATTTGGCCCTCGCTGCGCAGGACGGCGCTCTTGTCCGGGCAGGTATACAGGGAGCTGTGGCCGGAGCGGAACTCGCCGATACACACCACCTGACCATCCCGCCAGGTGTAGCACTGGGTGGTGTAAGCCGCCTCGCAGTTCCCGTACTTGACAAACAGCTCGGGCACGCCGTCCTTGTCCACGTCATAGAGGGAATAGGATTCCGACATCATAGACATCACGTAAGACAGGGGCTTGGGCGGCTCGTCATAGATGCTGAACTGGGCGGTCATCCCCCGCTCGTCCACCGCCAGGCCCGCATAGGCCACCGCATCCTCTCGGGTGTCCAGCTCCGCCTGGAGCAAGGCGGTGAGGAAGTCCATGTACGCCGTCTGCCAGGGCTGGTAGTCCCGACCAGGCAGGTCATCGCCCGCCGCGGTCTCCGGCGGGGCGGGCGGCTCCACAGCCAAACTTGGCTCCACGCTGGGCGTCGGCGCAGGGGCCGACGGCTCTGTTGGGGCCGGAGCGGAGGGCGCAGGAGATGGGGACGGGCTTGGCCCCTCCCCCGCAGGGGCGCAGGCGCACAGGGCCAGGGTCAGCGCTGCCGCCAGCAGCAGGAAAATCTTTCTTTTTTTCATGGCCGGTCACTCCTTTTCCACCATTTTAAACGCCGTGGGGGGAAAAGTCGTTAAAAACCGCTTACAATCCGGTGCCAAAATCATTACAACCGGCTACATCTGGTTACAATTTATCCTTGCGCATGGTGAGGGAGATGCGCTTTTTCTTCTCGTCCACTTCCCGCACCCACACCGTCACCACGTCCCCCACGCTGAGCACCTGGGAGGGGTGCTTGATGTAGCGGTCGCAGATTTGGCTGATGTGCACCAGCCCGTCCTGGTGGACGCCGATGTCCACAAAGGCCCCGAAGTCAATCACATTGCGCACCGTACCCTTCAGCTCCATCCCCGGCTTTAGGTCCTTGATGTCCAGCACGTCGGTGCGCAGAACGGGGGCAGGCAGTTCGTCCCGGGGGTCCCGGCCAGGCTTCATCAGCTCCGCCGCCACGTCCTTCAGCGTGGGCACCCCAACGCCGCACTCTGCCGCCGCCTTTTCCTCACCGCAGGCGGCGATCCGCTCCTTGAGATCGCCCAGCTTCCCTGCCTTCACGTCCGCCATATCGTGGCCGCACAGGGCCAGCAGCTTTTCCGCTGCGGCGTAGCTCTCCGGGTGGACGGCGGTGTTGTCCAGGGGAGACCTGCTCTCGGGCACCCGCAGAAAGCCCGCGCACTGCTCGAAGGCCTTGGGCCCCAGCTTGGGCACCTTCAAAATCTGCTTCCGGGTGGTGAAGGGGCCGTTCTCCTCCCGGTACTTCACGATGTTTTTGGCGGTGGTCCCGTTCAGCCCCGCCACGCGGGTGAGCAGAGGGGCGGAGGCGGTGTTCACATCCACCCCCACCGCGTTCACGCAGTCCTCCACCACCCCGTCCAGGGCCTCGCTCAGCCGGGCCTGGGGCATATCGTGCTGGTACTGGCCCACGCCGATGGATTTGGGGTCGATCTTCACCAGCTCGGCCAGCGGGTCCTGGAGCCGCCGGGCGATGGACACCGCGCTTCTCAGGTTCACGTCGAACTCAGGGAACTCCTCCGCCGCCAGCTTGGACGCGGAGTACACCGACGCCCCCGCCTCGTTCACCATGGCGTAGCTGACGCCGCCCCCCACGCGGCGGATGAGCTCCACCGCCATCTGCTCGGTCTCACGGCTGGCAGTGCCGTTTCCAATGGCAATATGGGCAACCTCATGCTTTTTGATGAGGATGGCCAGCTTGTCGATGGCCTCTGCCTTGCCCCGCTCGCCGTGGGTGGGGTAGACCACCGTGGTATCCAGCACTCTGCCCGTGGGGTCCACCACCGCCACCTTGCAGCCCATGCGGTAGCCGGGGTCCAGCCCCATGGTGACAAAGCCCTTCACCGGAGGCTGCATCAGCAGCGGCTTCAGGTTCAACGCAAACTGCCCAATGGCGCCCTCGCTGGCCTTTTCCGTCAGCTCGGAGCGCACCTCCCGCTCCAGAGAGGGGGCAATGAGCCGGTCGTAGGCGTCCTCGGCGGCCGCCTTGACAAATTCCATGGCGGCGCGCCCGGGCACCACCTTCCGGCGCAGGGCCACCAGGGCAGTCTCCCGGTCCATCTCCACCGACACCTTCAGGATTTCCTCCCGCTCGCCCCGGTTCATGGCCAGGATCTGATGTCCCTGGGTTTTGGATAGGGCGCTTGAAAACTCATAGTAGAGTCGGTACACGCTGTCCTCCGGCTCTTTGGAGGCCGCCTCGGATACAATGGACGCCCGCCGCCAGTACAGCTCCCGCAGTCCCTTGCGCACCTCGGCGTCATCGGAGATCAGCTCCGCGATGATGTCAGACGCCCCTCGCAGGGCGTCCTCAATGCTCTCCACACCCTTTTCAACATCAATATAGCCCAGCGCCGCCTCCTCTATATCCACCGCCGGCCCCTGAGTAAAGGCCAGCAGGGCCAGGGGCTCCAGCCCCTTTTCCCTGGCCATGGTGGCCCGGGTGCGCCGCTTCTGCTTATAGGGCCGGTACAGATCCTCCACCTCCGCCAAGGTTGCGGCGTCGTCAATGGCGGCGGACAGCTCCTGCGTCAGCTTACCCTGGTTCTCAATGGACTGCTTCACCTCGTCCCGCCGGTCCTGCAAATTGCGCAGGTACTGGAGCCGGTCCGCCAGCTGCCGGATGAGCTGGTCGTCCATGGAGCCGTGGAGCTCTTTGCGATAGCGGGCGATAAAGGGGACGGTGTTCCCCTCGTCCAGCAGGGCGACAATGTTTTGAACGTGCTGCTTAGGCCGGTCCAACTCCCCAGCCAAAATCTGAATCATAGCTTCCATACGGTTGTCCACGCTGTTTGTCATGAGTAATCTCTCCTTTGGATTTGCGCTTCATGGGAGAGTATACCACATTTTTTCCGTCATGAAAAGAAAAAGCAGGCGGGTTCCCGCCTACTTTTTCACCGCTCATATCATCCTGCAAACCGCGGAATTACCCCATGCGCGATGCCGGCAAGACGCCGTGCGCCAGCCTGGCCCGGCCTCGCTCGTCACGCCCCGCGGTGGCCCGCTAATACAGCCCTAAGAAATACAAAATCACTCCGTACACCACGCTGGCCGAGATGCCGTACGCCAGCACCGGCCCCGCCTCCTCCTCGCGGGCTCCATATCCCTCGCCCCGCCCTTCGGGCAGGGCTCACTCATTCCGCCGCTCGTCGTCTCCCATCCGCCGCTGAAGTTCGCGGCGGATGGGGCCCCCACCGTGTCGGGGCCGTCAATACAACCCCAGCACGTAAATAATAATCCCGTACACCACACTGGCCGAGATGCCGTACGCCAGCACCGGCCCCGCCACGGTGAACAGCTTGGCCCCAGTGCCGGTAACAAGCCCTTCGCTTTTAAATTCCAGCGCCGGAGACACCATGGCGTTGGAAAATCCGGTGATGGGTACCAGCGTCCCCGCCCCCGCCCGTTTGGCGATGTCGTCAAACACACCCAGCCCGGTGAGCAGCGACGCCAAAAAAATCAATGTGACAGAAGTCCATGTCCCCGCGTCCTCCTGGCTCGCTCCCCAGCTCTGATACAGGGCCGTCAGCCCCTGTCCGCCGGCGCAAATGGCCCCGCCTACGCAAAAGGCCCACAGCATATCCTTCCAGATGGGCGAGGGCTTGGCCCGGTCGCTGACGTATTTGTTATACTCCTGGTTATTCATGTCCATGCGCTTCACCTCCCTTCCAGTATGCCCCGCTCTCTGGAAATCATGCGAAAAAGCGCAGCCAACCCGGCATTTCGGGCGGCTGCGCTTTTTCTTGGAGGTAAAAGGGACGGAATCAATAATTTTCCGCGTGCACCTCAAAATACGCCTGGGGATGAGCGCAGGTGGGGCATACCTCAGGGGCCTGGGTACCCACCACGATGTGGCCGCAGTTGCGGCATTCCCACACCTTCACCTCGCTCTTGGCGAAGACCTCCTGGGCCTCCACATTCTTCAGCAGGGCGCGGTAGCGCTCCTCGTGGTGCTTCTCGATAGCGGCCACCATACGGAACCGGGAGGCCAGCTCCGGGAAGCCCTCGGCCTCCGCTGTCTTGGCAAAGCCCTCGTACATATCCGTCCACTCATAGTTTTCCCCCGCCGCAGCCGCAGCCAGGTTCTCGGCGGTGGTGCCGATGCCGTCGAGCTCCTTAAACCACAGCTTGGCGTGCTCCTTCTCGTTGTCCGCCGTCTTGAGGAACAGGGCCGCAATCTGCTCGAAGCCCTCCTTCTTCGCCTTGGAGGCAAAGTAAGTATATTTATTCCTGGCCTCGGATTCCCCGGCAAACGCCGCCATCAGGTTTTTCTCGGTCTGGGTGCCTGTATATTTTGACATATGGGTCCCCTCCTTTTAATCTCCCGGCCCAATCCGCCGGGTACACTCACAGTATATCAAACCGCTTGCTGGAACGCAAGCCCATTTCCCGCCCAGGCTACAAAGCGGCGGAAATAGTTATTTTTCACAAAAAGCGCGGCAAATTTTTTGGCAATTCTCCGAACTTGTGCAGAACATGAAAATTATGCTTGCCAAACGGCCAAAATGTGGGTATGATGGGAGCGTAGGAACTGGAAACGTTTCCAGTAACGTTTCCAGCCGTACAAACCCATCATAAACAGGAGGAAATGAAAATGAGCAAGAAACTCTTAGCGCTCGTATTGGCCCTTAGCATGGTCATGGCCATGCTGCTTGCTGGATGCTCCAGCAAGCCCGACGCGGAAGGCAGCACACCCCCCGCCGAGAACTCCAACTCCGGCGCGCAGACCCCTGACGACAACAAGGATCCCGCCCCCGCCGGCACCGGCTCCGTGTACTGGCTGAACTTCAAACCCGAGTCCGACGAGACTCTGCAGAAGATCGCCGCCATGTACAAAGAGCAGAAGGGCGTGGACGTGAAGGTCGTCACCGCCGCCTCCGGCACCTACAGCCAGACCCTGATCGCCGAGATGGATAAGTCCGCTCCCCCCACCATCTTCGTCATCGGCAACCAGAACGGCGTGAAGGATTGGAAGGACTACGCTCTGGACCTGACCGGCACCCCCATCGCCAATGAGCTGAATACCGACGCCTATAACCTCTATGACGAGACCGGCAAGCTGGTTTCCATCGGCTACTGCTACGAGTGCTACGGCATCATCGTCAACCCCGATCTGCTGGAGCAGGCCGGCCACAAGGTGGAGGACATCAAGAACTTCGAGACCCTGAAGACCGTGGTGGAGGACATCCACGCCCGCGCCGCCGAGCTGGGCTTTGACGCTTTCACCTCCTGCGACATGGACGGCTCCTCCAACTGGCGTTTCGTGGGCCACATGGCCAACCTGGAGTACTACTACGAGCAGGAGGGCACCCCCTGGACCGAGTGCCCCGCCACCATCTCCGGCAAGTATATGGAGAACTTCAAGAACCTGTATGACCTGTGCATCAACAACAGCCTGACCGCCCCCAACGCTCTGTCCGTGGGCGGCCACGACGCCAGCCAGGAGTTCAAGGACGGCAAGGCCGCCTTCCAGATTCAGGGCTCCTGGGAGTTCGAGGGCTATAAGGACACCGTGCCCAACGCCACCATGATCCCCTACTACTGCGGCGTGGAGGGCGAGGAGAAGGCCGGCCTGAACTGCGGCACCGAGAACTGCTGGGCCATCAACTCCAAGGCTTCCGCCGAGGATCAGCAGGCCACCATGGACTTCATGGTTTGGTGCGTTACCGACCCCGAGGCCAGCCGGATGCTGGTGGACACCTTCGGCGTCATGCCCTATAAGAACGCCGCCGAGTCCACCAACGGCTTCCTGGCCGACGCCAACGAGTACAGCAACAACGGCTGTTATGTCATGAACTGGGCCACCAACTTCCAGCCCAACGTGGACGAGTACCGCGCCGTGCTGACCTCCGCCCTGAACCAGTACAACGCCGATCAGAGCGACGCCAACTGGGAGCAGGTCCGCACCGCTTTCGTGGACGGCTGGGCCACTCAGTATCAGGCCATCAACAGCTAATCCTCTCAGCGCTCACAATCGAAATACACCACGGAACGGGGCGGGCGGTATCGCCCGCCCCGTCCTCTCATTTTCCCCGCCGTTCAACTTGAGTAAAGGGAGATGTTTATCTTGAAGCGGAAAAAATCCTCCGGAGTCAACGCCCTGACCGCCTCCACCCGGCGCTGGGCGCTGCTGTTCCTGGGCCCCGTCGTGGCCGCCTTTGCCATTGGCTTCGTCTGGCCCTTTATCCAAGGCATTTACCTCTCCTTATGTAACTTCCGCCTGATTTCCGACGCGAAGTTCGTCGGCTTCAGCAACTACGTGAAGGCCTTCCAGGATCCCTCCTTCACCCACTCCTTCTGGTACTCCGCCCTGTACGCCATCGTGAGCCTGGTGCTCATCAACGTGCTGGCCTTTGCCGTGGCCTACGCGCTCACTCAGGGCATCAAGGGCAGCAACCTGTTCCGCACGGTATTCTTCATGCCCAACCTCATCGGCGGCATCGTATTAGGTTATATCTGGTCCATGATTTTCGATGGCATTCTCAGCCACTTTAACACCTCCATCCTCCTGGACTCCAAATTCGGCTTCTGGGGCCTCATCATCCTTATGTGCTGGCAGCAGATCGGCTATATGATGATTATCTATATCGCCGGGCTCCAGGCGGTGCCCGAGGATATGCTGGAGGCCGCCCGCATCGACGGCGCCACCCGCGCCCAGACGCTGTTTAAGGTGACCATTCCCAACGTGATGCCCTCCATCACCATCTGTATGTTCCTCTCCCTCACCAACGGGTTCAAGCTGTTCGATCAGAACCTGGCCCTCACCGCCGGCCAGCCCATCCAGATCATGCCCGGCGGCGCCAGCATCAAGACCACAGAAATGCTGGCCCTGAACATCTACAACACGTTCTACGGCTCCAACGCCGCCTCTCAGGGCACCGCCCAGGCCAAAGCGGTGATTTTCTTCATCCTGGTGGCTGGCCTCGGCCTGGCCCAGCTTGCCTACACCCGTAAAAAGGAGGTGCAGCAATAATGAACAAGAAGCAGCATACTCTGTCCGCCCAGCGCCGGAACAAGGCCATCCTGTCCGTGACGCTGGCCGTCATCTGCATCATCTACGTGCTGCCCGTGGTGATGGTGCTGATCAATTCCTTTAAACTGAACACCTTTGTCAAAACCGACACCTTCGCCCTCCCCACCGGGGAGATGTGGGCCGGCCTGGACAATTTCATAAAGGGTATGACCTTCGGCAACTACCCCTTCCTGGACAGCGTGAAGTACAGCGTCATCATCACCGTGCTGTCCACCGCCCTGATCCTGGTGTTCACCTCCATGGCGGCGTGGTATATCGCCCGGGTGAACTCCCTGTTCTGTAAAATCCTCTACTTCCTGTGCGTGTTTTCCATGGTGGTCCCCTTCCAGATGGTCATGTTCACCCTGACCAAAACCGCCGGCAACCTCCACCTGGACACCCCCTACACCATCCCTGTGGTCTATCTGGGCTTCGGCGCGGGCCTGGCCATCTTCATGTTCGTGGGCTTTGTCAAGTCTATTCCCCTGGAGATTGAGGAGGCCGCCGCCATCGACGGCTGCGGGCCGCTGCGCACCTTCTTCCTGGTGGTGGTGCCCATGCTCAAGCCCACCATGATCTCCGTGGGCATTCTGGAGATCATGTGGGTGTGGAACGACTACCTGCTGCCCTACCTGGTGCTGGACAAGAACCTGTACCGCACCATTCCCATTCACATCCAGTATCTGAAGGGCAGCTACGGCACCGTGGACCTGGGCGCCACCATGGCCCTGATTCTCATGTCCATTATCCCCGTGATTGTGTTCTACCTCACCTGCCAGAAGCACATCATCAAGGGCGTGGCCGCGGGCGCCGTAAAGGGTTAAAAAACGGCACACCCCGCCCTGGAGGGCGGGGTACGCGGGAATTTCACATCCAAGGCGTGGCCGCCGGCGCCGTAAAGGGTTAACGCTCAGCCATGCCGAGCAAAGGAGGGACACGAATGACCATCAAGGATATCGCCAAACTGTCGGGCGTGGGCGTGGCCACCGTGTCCCGCGTCCTCAACGACCATCCCGACGTGAGCGAGGACACCCGCCGCAAGGTGATGGCGGTGGTGGAGGCGCACAGCTTCCAGCCCAACAACAACGCCAAGCATCTGAAGCAGCAAAACGGCGCTTTCATCGCCATCATCGTCAAGGGCACCATGAATATGCTCTTTGCCGACCTGGTGGAGCGCTGCCAGCAGCTTTTGCAGGACGAGGGGCGGGACGCCGCCGTCTACTATCTGGACGAGGACGCCAATGAGGTGGCCTACGCCCTCCAGCTGTGCCGGGAGCGCAAGCCTCTGGGTATCCTCTTTCTGGGCGGCGACCTGGAATTTTTCCAGGCGGAGTTTCAGCACATCACGATCCCCTGCGTGCTGCTCACCAACTCCGCCCGAGAGCTGAGTTATCCCAACCTATCCTCTATCACCACCGACGACGAGGAGGCCGCGTACCAGGTCGTCCGTTTCCTGGCCGGCCAGGGCCACCGAAGCATCGGCCTGCTGGGGGGAAACTGGTCCTGCACCCAAATCAGCTACCGCCGTGTCCGGGGCTGCCAGCGCGCCTTTGACGAGCTGGGCCTGCCCTTTGACGCCCAGCGGTGCGAGCCCTGCCGCTATTCCTTCACCGACGCCTACGACACCACCAAGCGCCTGCTGAGGCGCTGTCCCGACCTCACCGCCCTGTTCTGTCTCAGCGACGTGATGGCCATGGGGGCCATCCGCGCCATCTGGGACCTGGGCCGGAGGGTGCCCGATGACGTGTCCGTGGTGGGCTATGATGGGATTCTGCTCTCTCAATTCTCCGTCCCCCGGCTGGCCACTGTCCGGCAGGACACCCAGAAGCTGGCGGAGCGGGGGGTGGATTTACTGCTGCGCAGTCTTCAGCGTCCCCGTCCCCCGGCCCATGAGGTGGCGCCCTTCCAGCTCATCCCCGGCGACAGCACGGTGTCTCCCAAAAGCACGACCGCATCCTAAAACGACCAAACCGCCGGACCTCCCCTACGGTCCGGCGGTTTTAGCAAAAGGAGGAACCTCCTATGAGATGCTCCGGCATTTTGATGCCCATCTCCTCCCTCCCCTCTCCCCACGGCATCGGCACGCTGGGCGCCGCCGCCCGGGAGTTTGTGGATTTTCTCGCTGCCGGCGGCCAGACCTGCTGGCAGCTCCTGCCCATCTGCCCCACCAGTTACGGCGACTCCCCCTACCAGTCATTCTCCTCCTACGCCGGCAACCCCTATTTCATTGACCTGGACGATTTGGCCGCCGACGGCCTGCTCCGCCCGGAGGAATACCAGTCCCTCCCTTGGGGAAACGACCCCCGGCAGGTGGATTATGCCCTGCTCTACCGCCAGCGCTACCCAGTGCTCCACCTGGCCGCCAACCGCCTGCTGGCCCGGCCCCCCGCTGATTATGCGTCCTTCTGCCAAACTTCGGACTGGCTGGAAAACTACGCGCTGTTCATGGCCCTGAAGGGAAAGCACGGCGGCGCGTCCTGGTTCACCTGGCCCGAGGAGGAGCGGCTGCGCCGCCGGCCGGCCATGGCCACCGCCCGGGAGGAGCTGGACGGCGAAATCCAGTTCTGGAAAGCCGTGCAGTTCCTGTTTTTCCGGCAGTGGAACGCGCTGAAGACCTACGCCAACAGCGCGGGGGTCTATATCATCGGCGACCTGCCCATCTATGTGGCCGGGGACAGCGCCGAGGTGTGGGCCAGCCCCGACCAGTTCCAGCTGGATGAAAACGGAGCTCCCACCGAGGTGTCCGGCTGCCCGCCCGACGGCTTCGCCGCCGACGGACAGCTGTGGGGCAATCCCCTGTTCCGCTGGGAGCGCATGAAGGAGGACGGCTATCAGTGGTGGCTGCGGCGCATCGCCTTCCAGTTCACCATCTATGACGTGCTGCGCATCGACCATTTTCGAGGGTTTGACGCCTACTACGCCATTCCCGCCGGGGAAGACACCGCCCACAACGGCAGGTGGCGTCCCGGCCCCGGCGCGGAATTTTTCCGCGCGGTGGAGGCCGCCTTGGGCCCCAAGCCCATTATCGCTGAGGACTTGGGCTTCCTCACCGACTCAGTGCGGAAGCTGCTGCGGGAGACGGGCTTCCCCGGCATGAAGGTGCTGGAGCTGGCCTTCGACCACCGGGACCCCGCCCCCGGCTACCTCCCCCACTGCTACACCCCCCACTGCGTAGCCTACACCGGCACCCACGACAACGATACCATCCAGGGCTGGATGGCCCAAGCCGACCCCCAGGACGCCGCCTTCGCTAAGGCCTACCTCCGGCTGAACCGGCGGGAGGGCTATCACTGGGGCATGATGCGCGCCGCCTGGGCCTCCCCCGCCGGCCTGGCGGTGATGCAGGCCCAGGACCTGCTGGGCCTGGGCAGCGAGGCCCGGATGAACACCCCCTCCACCCTGGGCGGCAACTGGATTTGGAGGGCCCAGCCCGGTGCGTTCACCCCCCGGCTGGCCCGCCGCCTGCGCCGCGAGATGGAGCTTTACCAGCGCCTGCCGGGGCAGGCGTAGCAGCAGCAGCGGGGCGGATCTGGGATCCGCCCCGCTGCTGTTCTTCGATTTTCCCGAAAAACTTTTGGGGACAGGCAAATTCTCCCCATCCTGCGCATAGTCTCTCCCACAGGAGGTGAGGCCCATGCTCAGGCTGCTGCGGGAAAAAAGAGTGCGGGACGCGCTGGCGGCGCTGGCCCTGCTGGTGGCCACCGCCGGGCTGGTGGCAGCGCCGGGGGAGGCCATTGAAGGGGCTAAGGATGGCCTCCTTCTGTGTTTCAACGTGATCGTCCCCTCCCTATTTCCCTTTTTCGTGCTGTCCTCCCTGGTGGTGGACCTGGGGCTGGCCGCCTATCTGGGCCGGGCCCTGGAGGGGCTGATGCGCCCCCTGTTCCGGGTGAGCGGCAGCTGCGCGGCGGCGATGGCCCTCGGCTTCATCGGCGGCTACCCCGTGGGCGCGCGCACCGCCCTTCAGCTCTACGAGCAGGGCCTGTGCTCCAAGACGGAGGCGGAGCGCCTGCTGGCCTTCTGCAACAACTCCGGCCCCGCCTTTATCCTGGGCGTGGTGGGCGCGGGTATTTTTGGCGACAGCCGGGTGGGACTGCTGCTCTACCTCACCCACGCCCTGGCCTCCCTGCTGGTGGGGCTGCTGTTCCGCTTCTACGGCGGCGGACGGGTTGGGCGCGCCTGCGGCCAGCGCCCCAAGCCCATCCGCACTGTCACCCTCCCCGCCGCATTCACCGGCGCGGTGTCCCGTGCCCTTCAGAGCACATTAAATATCTGCGCCTTTGTGGTCTTTTTCGCCGTAGTGCTCCGGCTGCTGTCCGCCTATGGTGCGCTGTCAGCGCTGGCGGAGCTGCTCTCCTTGGCCGGGTTTGAGGGCGAGTGGGCCCGGCGGCTGGTGGCCGGTCTGTTGGAGCTGTCCTCCGGCGTCGCCTCCCTCCGGGGGAGCGCTCAGCTGGCCGGCCGGGTGTCCATGGCGGCGTTCATGCTGGGCTGGGCCGGCCTGTCCGTCCACTGTCAGGTCCTGTCCTTCCTGGTGGACAGCGGCCTGTCCGCCAGGGTTTACCTGGCGGGCAAGCTGTGCCACGGCCTCATCGCCGCCGCCCTGACCTACCTCCTCACCCGCTTATTCCCCCTGTCCGCCCCGGTGGCCGACTATCTGGCGGAGCAAACCGAATCCATCGCCGCGCTGGACTTTTCCACCGCTCTGGCGGCGTCCACCCTGGCGGCCCTGGCCGGCTGGCTGATTTTGGCCGGGCTGTGCGGCTTCCTGCTGCGAAAAAAGTGTGGAAACGCGGCGTAAGCTGTGCTATAATGCAGGAAGCGTGACAACAGTCGCCCAGCAAAAGCGGCCGTGCGCCGTCACAACGCCGCCCAAAGCCTGTGCGCAGTCCTCAGAAGACGCGTCCGCTTGCCGCCCCAAGGAGGTGCCAAACCATGTTATTTGAAAAGGATATGGACCCTCGCTGCGCCTACTGCCAGCGGGGCACGCCCCTGGAGGGCGGCAAGGTCATGTGCGTGAAAAAGGGGATCGTAGCCGCCGCCGGCTCCTGCCGCCGCTTTCGCTACGACCCCCTCAAGCGGGTGCCTCCCAAACCCATGACCGCCCGCTTTGACCATCTTCGAGACGAGGATTTTGTCCTGTAGCCCACAAAACCGCCCCGCCCGGCAATGCCGGGCGGGGCGGTCCGCGCCTATCAGATTTCGTCTTCAATCAGACCGTAGCCGCCGTCATTGCGCTTATACACAACGGCGAACGCGCCGCCGTCCTCATCCTTGAACGCATAGAAGCTGTGACCCAGCAGGTCCATTTGCAAAATGGCCTCGTCCACCGTCATGGGCTTGATGGGGAAGCGCTTGGTGCGCACCACCTGATACTCCCCGGCCTCCTCCACATCGGGCACAAAGGAGGTCTCCTCCACCGGCTCGGGCGGGGTGAACGCGCCCTGGCGCAGCCGTTTCTCCAGGCGGGTCTTGTGCTTGCGCAGCTGCCGTTCCATGGAGGTAACCGCCGCATCCACCGACGCGAACATATCCGACGTACTCTCCGCCACCCGGAGAATGGTGCTTCCGGAACGGATGGTTAGCTCCACCTTGTTCCGGTCCTTTTCCACAGAGAAGACCAGGTTGGCCTCCGCCTCATTCTTGAAGTAGCGGTCCAGCTTTCCCACCTTTTTCTCAGCATAGTTGTGCAGGGACTTGGGCAGGTTGACCTTTTTGTCTGTAAACGTAAACTTCATGTGCTCAGCTCCTTTCGCCCCGAGGGCGTGTCATTGGGGAAAGAGCACCCCCGGTATGCCGTTATTATACCATACTCTCCTGCTGTTCGCCATAGTTTTTTGGCGCTTTTCACGAAAAATTTTCTTCCGTCAAATCAAAGCATGGGCGTGACGGGTGACATGGCAGCCCAGGTTCACCGCACAGGGCAGCCCGGCGATGTGGGTGGGGTAAGCCAGAATGGCCGCCGACAGGGCGGTGGTGCTCCCCCCCAGCCCCTGGGGGCCGATGCCCAGACGGTTCACCCGCTCTAAAATCCGCTCCTCCATCTTCCGGTAGAAGGGATCGGGATGGCCCTCCCCCACGGGGCGTAGCAGCGCCCGTTTGGCCAGCTGCGCCGCCACCTCCGACGTGCCCCCCAGCCCCACGCCGATCACCACCGGCGGGCAGGGGTTGGACCCGGCCTGGGACACCGTCTCCACCACGAAATCCTCCACCTGCTCCGCTGTGACGGAGGGGTTAAACATCTTCAGCCGGGTCATATTCTCGCTGCCAAAGCCCTTGGGGGCCACGGTGATGTCCACCCGGTTCCCCGGAACCATGCGCAGGTGGACAATCGCCGGGGTGTTGTCGTTGGTGTTCACCCGCCGCAGCGGGTCGGCCACCACCGACAGCCGCAGATGCCCCTCCAGGTAACCCCGCCGCACGCCGTCGTTCACCGCATCCTCCAGGGAGGCGCCCACCAGGCTGCAGTCCTGCCCCCAGTCCACAAACACCACCGCCATTCCCGTGTCCTGGCAGATGGGCAGACCCTTGGCCTGGGCAAACTGGTAGTTCTCCACCAAGTCCCCCAGGATGGCCTGTCCCACGGGAGAAGCCTCTGCCTCCCCCGCCTCCTCAATAGCCAAGCGCAGGTCCTGGGGCAGTATGGTATTGGCCTGGATGCACAGCGTCCGCACCGCGTCGGACAGGGTCTCCGCCTGAATTTCCCGCACCATCTACTCCACCTCCTGCCCGTCAATGAGCACGTGCGTCACCCGACTGCGCCAGTCGAAGGGGTGGCCGTCCATGACCACCACGTCCGCGTCCTTCCCCGGCGACAGCGCCCCCAGCCGGTCCCCCACCCCGGCGATGCAGGCGGCGTTCACCGTGATGGCGGCCAGAGCCTCCTCCTCGTCCATCCCGGCCCGGGCCGCCATCGCGGCGCAGAAGGGCAGCAGATGGATGGGCGTCTCCGGGTGGTCGGTACAGATGGCCACCTGCACCCCCGCCCGGGCCAGGATGGCCGTGTTCTCCGCCGTGAGGCGATTCAGCTCCGGCTTGGAGCTGTCGGTGAGGAAGGGGCCGGTAATCACCGGCACTCCCTCCCTGGCCAAAAAGTCTGCCACCAGGTGGCCCTCGGTGCCGTGGACAATTACACAGTCCAGCCCAAACTCCTTGGACAGCCGCACAGCCGTCACAATGTCGTCCGCCCGGTGGGCGTGGAAGTGGGCGGCCAGACGGCCCGTCACCACCGGCCGCAGGGCATCCAGCCGGATGTCGAACTCCGGCTCGTCCAGCCGGCCGTCCGCCTGCGACCGGGCCCACTTCGCCTCATAGTTCAGCGCCTGGGTGAGCTTCTCTCGGATGACAGCGGCGGTGGCCATGCGGGTGGCGGGTCCCTGCTTCTCGTGAATCCGTTTGGGGTTCTCCCCCAAGGCAAACTTCATGGACGCCGGGGCGCGCACTGTCATATGGTCAATCACCCGCCCCACAGTTTTCAACAGCACCCCCTGCCCCGCGATGGGATTGGCCGAGCCGGGCCCGGTGAGCACGCACGTCACCCCCGCCCGGCGGGCCTCCTCAAAATAGCGGTTAAAGGGGTCCACCCCGTCCAGCGCCCGCAGCTGAGGCGTCCAGGCGTCGGGGCACTCGTTCAAATCGTCCTCCCCCGCGCCGCAGCCATACAATCCCAGGTGGCAATGGACATCGATCAGGCCGGGCAGGATATGCCCCCCCTGAGCGTCGATGACGCCGTCGGAATCTGCCCACTCCGACAGTTCGCACACCCGGCCCACCTGGGCGATGCGGCTGCCCTGAATGCAGACGTAGCCGTCTGGAATGGTTCCCACCTCCATGGTGTGAACGATACCGTTGACGATAAGCATAAGGGTTTCCTCCTTTTTGCGGGCAGGCTCCGGCCATGGCCCCGATTCGACAGCATTTTATCTGCCGCTGTGATACACTTCTATTGCGGTCCAAGCCGCGGCATGGGGGCTGCCCCCATGTGGTCATTCCATTCTCCCGCGCAGGATACCTTTGGGCTCTTTCTCCGCAAGGGGAAAGAGTCACTTTTTTGCCTTCGGCGACCTACTTTCTGCTTGTGCAGAAAGTAGGCAAAGACACACTTAAAGGGTGGCCTCCGGGTGGAGCAGGCCAAAGGGCGGGCCAGCTCCACAGTCGGCCGCCCCTTAAGAATCCCCATCTTGCGTAAGAGCCCTATATGCGGCGCGGCTGAAAACCCTTTCGGCGCGCGCGGTTTTCGACGTGCATCCCCCTATTTGTGCTGCCGCCGGTGTCGAAACACGGACCGTCAGGCAGGGTCCACACCCCGCGCCTCAGCGGGCGCACCGTGCCATTGGTGCCGGTCACGACGGTTCCGCGCTCCTTTGCTGTCACGCTGCGCCTGTTCGCGACGCGCGGCTTCGCTCCATCTCGGACAAACCCGGTCCAACTTCGTTGGCCCTGGGCTTTTCCCCTCGCTGCGCTCCATCCGCTCCGGTGTTATCTCCCCTATGCGCCTACGCTCGCGCTTCTATACAAAAAGGGGACGCTTTCGCGCCCCCTCTTTCTTATTTTCTTCCGCCCCGGCGGTTGCCCCGCTTCTCGTTCATATGCAGCTCAGACAGCTTGCTGTCCGAACTGGCCATAAACTGCTTGAGCTGATCCTCAAAGCTGGCCGGGCCTCTGGGCTGGGCGGGTTCCGGCGTGAAGCCGCGCCCCTGTGACGGGCGGCGGGCCGGACGATGCTCCCCCTCTGCGCGGGGGCGGGGATTGGGTCCGCCCGGCCTGGGTCCGGAGGGACGCTCCGGCCTGGCGGGGGGCGGTTCCGCCTGCTTGATGGACAGGTTGATCCGATTGTTGGCGTCCACACCGATGACCTTGACCTTGACCTCCTGCCCTTCGCTCAGGTGGTCATGCACATCGTTGACGTAGGAATACGCGATCTCCGAAATGTGCACCAGCCCGGACCGATTGCCGGGCAGGGCCACGAACGCGCCGAAGTTGGTGATTCCAGTCACCTTTCCTTCCAAGATAGAACCGACTTCAATCCCCATAAATCTCTTTTTTCCCTCTCAATATGTATTGGTTTTTCCCCGTGAGCCAGCAACGGTGTGCCTCGTTGTCACGCTCGGGCTGGACACATACACGGCCCGGCTTCCCTCCGTCTCGGGGCAAATCCGGCGGGCTGCGCCCGCCTGGGTTTTGCCCCTCGCTACGGTCCATCCGGGCCTATGTGTCTGCCCTCGCGCTTCTACTTCGACGAGTCCACAAACTCGATCTCATCCGGCTCCAGCAGGCCCAGCCTACTTCTGGCGATGTCTGCCAGATACTCCGCTTCCCCGCTGTGGGCGATATCGTCTGCCAGGGCGGCGTTTGCCTCCTGCTGCTCCCTCACCTGCCGGGCCAGTTCGTCCCGGTCGGCCTGAGCCGCGCTCAGCTTTCCGTGGGTGGTGAGCAAAGCGACGGCCAATACCGCCATCAGCACCAGCACAAACAGTTTTGTTGCAATGCCCGCGCGTTTGACCTTCATTGGCTGCCGCCTCCTCTCCGCCGTTTTTGGCAAAACGGTATACTATATTTATTTTATACCATCCCAGCCAATTTTGAAAGTCTTTTTTTTGGTTTTTTAAAACTTTTTTTCCGGCCCGCCCCGCACGCCGCACCGGCGCGGTCAAAAACCGCCACAGCCGCCGCACCAGCTCCGCCGCCCACAGCAGGACGGGCAGCACCAGCCGGCTGGCTGTGGCGAAATACAGCCCGCCCCCCAGCAAAAAGGCGGCCATATGATAGATTTGCACCTGTCCGTTGTCCCTCAGCAGGGTCAGCGCGAACAACGCCGCGATAACCCCCAGCCAAAATAACAGATCCAGCGCGAACGCCAGCGCACGCAGATGAATGCTTCGCCGGGCCGCCCTCATTCCATCGTAAATCACGCCCAGCAGCGCACCCAGCAGCATCCCCTGCCCGAATATGGCCGCCTGGGCTCCAACCTCCATATACATTGCTCAGCGCAGCAGCCGGGAGAAGAACCCGCCTCGCCCGCCAACCGCGTCGTCCTCATAGGTGACGGCGTCGATGTCGCCCTCCACCTTCAAATCGCCGCCGTCCAGAGAGAGCTTCTCAATGTGCAGATTTTCCCCCGTCACCACCATGGCGCCCTTGGAGGTGGACAGTACAATGCTGTTTTCGTCAAACCGCTCCACGTCTTCTACTCCGGACACCGTAAGGCTCTTGCGCTCCTCAATCACCACGTGATGGGGCGCGGACAGGCCGCTGTCATATGTCATGGAACCATCTCCCTTAGTTTAGATAGTCCATACATATGGAGTTTGTCCCAGGATTATGCCCAAATTTCAGCCCTCGGGCGGCGCGTCCTCTCCCTGCGCCTCCTCTGCGGGCAGACGCGCGCGCACATCCCGCTTAATCAGGGTATAGGCCACCGCCGCCAGCGGCACGCTGATTACCATGCCCACCAGCCCCAGCAGCGAGCCGCCCACAGTGACCGCCGCCAGCACCCAGATACCGGGCAGCCCCAGAGACGTGCCCACCACGCGGGGGTAGATCAGATTGCCCTCCAGCTGCTGGAGCGCCACCAGGAACACCAGGAACCACACCGCCTGCCAGGGGTCGATCATCACCAGCAGCAGCACCGCCAGCACCGCCCCCAGGTAGGCCCCCGCGATGGGAATCAGGGCAAACACCCCCACCGCCACCGAGATCAGCGGCGCATAGTCAAAGCGGAACAGGCACATCCCCAGGAAACACAGCCCGCCCAGGATAAACGCCTCCACCACCTGGCCGTTGACATACTTGGAGAAGGTGTCCGCCGTGAGCCGGGTGACGCCGAGCACCGTGTCCGCGGCATTCTTCGGCAGATAGGCCTGCACCAAGCGCCGGCACTGGGCGGTGAGCTTGGGCGCGCCGGACAGCATATACATGGAGAACACCAGGGAAATCACCCCGGTGACCACCCCGGACACCACCACGCTGGTCATGCCGATGAGGTGGGGCAGAGTGTTGGTCAAAGCGTCCAGCGCGCCGGTGAGCAGCTTTTGCAGCGACCCGCTGATGCCGGAGGACAGGTCCAGGTTGGCCAGCTGCTCCAGGTCCAGCTTGGCCACCACCCAGTCCAACAGGTCCTGGAAGTTGGCGGCGTAGGTGTTCAGGTTGCCCATAAACATCTCAATGCTGTGGGTGAGCTCGGGCACCACCAGGGCCACCAGCGCCGTAATCAGCACCGCCACGATGAGATAGGCGGTGGCCGCCGCCAGGGGCCGGGCCGCCCGGCGGGCCTTTTCCGGCAGGGACTTCTCGTACAGCCGGGCAAAGAAATTGCAGGGCCGGTTGAGAATAAAGGCGATGGCCGCCCCGATGATGAGGGGCTGGAAGGCCCCCAGCACCCCGTCCAGCCAGCCGGTGACCTCGTCCAGCTTGACTATGACCGCCACCAGCACCACGGAGTAGGTGATGAGCAGAAGCAGGCTGCGAAACAGTTTTTTGTCCAACGGGAACAGACCTCCCCACGATATTTTTTCAGTGTGCCATTCCAAGCGGCACGCCGTCCATTCAAAATTACTCCAAAATTCCCTTGTACCGGCGCCATTCCGCCAGCCGCCGCCCGGTCTGCTGGGACAGGGTGTCGGGAAGCTGGTCCAGGGCAAAGAACCGCAGCTCCTCCACCTCGCCCGCCTGACACGCCAGCGCCCCCGACCAATCCCGGCAGGCGTAGGCGAACTCCACGTTATACACCTCGTCCCCGTTTGGATAGATATGGTGCTCCTGGGGGCCGGCGTATACGCCGTACAGCTCCAGGCTGTGGGCGGCCAGTCCTGTCTCCTCCAGCAGCTCCCGTCGGGCGGTGTCCTCCGGCGATTCCCCCGGCTCCATAGAGCCCGCCGCGGAAAAGCTCCATTGATGATTATCGGTACGTAATTGCAGGAGGATTTGTCCCTGTCCGTCCTCCACAATGACGCTGGAGCCCACTTGAATCAGGGGACGGTGGCCCACAAAGGCCCGCAGATCCATAATATAGCCCATAGCTGCCTCCCGGGGGTTCTAAAATTTTCTTAACCGCTTTTTTTAGTGTACCACGGGGGCGCGTTTCCGTCAACTTAAGAATTTCCGAAGGAGGGACGCACGTCGTCGCCCCGGACCCGCTCCAAATCAATTTGCTTCTTTCGCTCCGAGGCGTAAGCCAGCATGGAGCGCAGCCCCTCCCGGTCCCCCGCCTCAATGGCCTCCCGGCACTGGCGCAGCCGCCCCTCCAGCGCCTCCACCACCTGGCACAGCGCCGGGGCGTTCAGGCTGAACAGCTGCGTCCACATGGCCGGGTCCAGCGCCGCCACCCGGGTGCAGTCCCGGAAGGAGCCGCCCTCGAACCCCTTGCAGGAGAACAGCCCCTCGTCGGCGCACACCGACACGGCGATCACGTGCATGAGCTGGCTGGTGTAGGCAATCATCTGGTCGTGGCGCTCCGGAGTGGTCTCAATCACATCGCCGAACCGGCAGTGGGCCGCTATGCGGCGCAGCAGGGCCAAATGCTCCGGCGTGGAATGGGGGCCGGGGGTGACGATGAAGTGGGTGTTGCGGAACAGCCCCGCCTCCGCGTTGTCGATGCCGGACACCTCCTTGCCCGCCATGGGGTGGCAGCCGATGAAGTCCACCCCGGCGGGCAGGCACTGCGCCGCCTCCATCACCGCGGTCTTCACGCCGCACACGTCCCAGATGAGGCAGCCGGGTTTGAAACGCTCCCGGTGCTCCTGGAGGAAGCCGATGATGCCCGCCGGGTCCTGGCACAAAATCACCACGTCCGCCCCGGGCAGCTCGGCGCTGGGGTCGAAGGTGACCCGGTGGGCCGCCTTCCGCGCCACCGCCTTGTCATAGGTGGCCTGGGAGCGCACCGCCCCCACCACCTCGAAGTCCTCAAAGCCCTGGAGGGCCATGGCCAGGGAGCCGCCGATCAGGCCCAGGCCCACCACTAAAATACGCTTTTTCTTCATGAAAAGCGTCCCTCCCTCAACCACGTTTTTTCTTGATCGTATAGGATTGCAGGCCCTTCTGACAGCCGTTTTTCTCATAAAACGGCTCCAAGCCCGGCTGTGCGCCGAAGTACAGCATAGTAGGTGTGTTTTCTCTGGCGAGCTGTAAGAGCCTGCTCCCGATTCCCTGCCGCTGGTACTCCGGGAGGACCAGCAGCTCTGTCACCGTTCCGAAATAATAGCCGTCCGTGAGAATGCGCAGACAGCCCACCAGCTGTTGGCCGTCATAGGCGGTGATATTCAGCGTTTGGGACAGTGCGGCCTGGGTCCTGTCCATGTCGTAATCCCCCGGCCACACCTGGTTGACAAAGGCGAGAAATACTGACGCGCTCAGGTATTGGTCATATACTTTAAATTTCATATTTTTTACACCTCATGGGAATCACAACTCCCGCCCCACGCACTGGGCCACCGCCCGCAGCTTGTCCATGATGGAGCCGAACTGCTCCGGCGTCACCGACTGGGCCCCGTCGCACAGGGCGCAGGCGGGGTTGTTGTGCACCTCGATGATGAGGCCGTCCGCCCCGGCGGCCACCGCCGCCATGGCCATGCGCTCCACCATCCACGCCTTTCCGCAGGCGTGGGAGGGGTCCACCACCACGGGCAGGTGGCTTTGCCGCTTCACCGCCAGCACCGCCGACAGGTCCAGGGTATTGCGGGTGTAGGTCTCGAAGGTGCGGATGCCCCGCTCGCACAAAATCACATTGGGGTTTCCCCCCGCCATGATGTACTCCGCGCTCATCAGCCACTCCTCAATGGTGGAGGACAGCCCCCGCTTCAACAAGATTGGCTTACAGGTGTGGCCCACCTTTTTCAACAGGTCGAAGTTCTGCATATTCCGGGCCCCGATCTGGATCACGTCCACCGCCTCCTCAAAGAGAGGGAGCTGGTCGGCGCTCATCAGCTCGGACACGATGGGCAGGCCGGTATTCTTGCGGGCCTCGTCCAGCAGGAGCACCCCCTCCACCCCCTTGCCCTGGAAGGCATAGGGGGAGGTGCGGGGCTTGTAGGCGCCCCCCCGCAGGGCCGCCGCCCCGGACTTCTGCACCGACCGGGCCACCTCCAAAATCTGCTCCTCACTCTCCACCGAGCAGGGCCCGGCAATCACCGCGATTTTGTTTCCGCCGATGGCCACTCCGCCGCCGATGTCAATCACCGAGTCGTCCGGGTGGTATTTGCGGTTGGCCTTTTTGTAGGGCTCGCTCACCCGCATCACCCGCTCCACGCCGGGCAGCTGGGCCAGCTGCTCCTGGTTCAGCGCGCCAGCGTCCCCCTCCGCGCCTAAGATTGTGGTCTCGCTGCCCTTGGACACCATCACCCGCACGCCGCCGGCCTCCATGGCCTGCACCGCTTTTTCCAACTGTTCGGGAGTAAATTCCCGCTTCATGATAACGACCATTATATGTTCGCTCCTTTATCGTAAAATTTGCGCTCGCTTCTCCGCGTTTCTGGTCTGTCACGCTGCGAAGCGGCCAGGGCACTCGGTCGCTTTCGCTTCGACTCGAACAAAACCCGCCTCCGCTGTGCGGCGGCTGGGCTTTTGTTCTCGCTCCGCTCCAAGCTCCCTCGCTGTCCGTTTCTCCGCGCTTCCGCAAAAAAAGCGGCCGCCCCTCGGCAGCCGCGCTCCACAAGAAAGCCGCGCAACCTTCAAGGGCATGACAAAACGCCGCTATCATCATAATAGCGGTAATCACCATACCCATAACTCCGGCGGTTCATGCGCGGACCCTCCTCTCATTTGACGTTATTACTCTAACACTCTGAAGCATGAAAGTCAAGAGGGAATTTTGCGGCCGGAAATTTGCTTGACATAGAATGAACTGAGCTTCAAAATAGAAACCCTTTGACATTTTCCATTTTTTCTTGCCCTTCTCCCCTTCCCATGGTATAATAGTTTGCTCACAAAATCATCGGCGGGAGGGTCCCCCATGTAGCTTACAGCTTTCATCGAAAACCATATCAAATACAATGGAGGGACCAACCCATGCCGCAATACGAATCGGAAATCAAAAGAAGAAGAACCTTCGCCATCATCTCCCACCCGGACGCGGGCAAAACCACCCTGACGGAGAAATTCCTGCTCTACGGAGGTGCCATCGCCCAGGCAGGGGTGGTCAAGGGCAAGAAGAACGCCCGGGCCGCCACCTCGGACTGGATGGAAATCGAAAAACAGCGCGGAATTTCCGTCACCTCGTCCGTCATGCAGTTCCAGTACGACGGCTTCTGCATCAACATCCTGGACACCCCGGGCCACCAGGACTTCTCCGAGGACACCTACCGCACCCTCATGGCCGCCGATTCCGCCGTCATGGTCATCGACGCCGCCAAGGGCGTGGAGGCCCAGACGAGGAAGCTCTTTAAGGTCTGCCGCCTGCGGGACATCCCCATCTTCACCTTCATCAATAAGATGGACCGGGAGGCCCGGGACCCCTTCGAGCTGTGCCAGGAGCTGGAGCACGAGCTGGGCATCGACACCTTTGCCGTCAACTGGCCCATCGGCTGCGGCAAGGCCTTCCAGGGGGTGTATGACCGGGAGCGCCGCCGCATTCTCCACTTCACCTCCAACGGCGGCTCCAAGGCGGCCACCGCCACGGAGATCGGCCTGGACGACCCCGCCCTGGCCGACCTCATCGGCCAGTCCTACCGAGATCAGCTCAACGATGAAATCGAGCTGCTGGACGGGGCCTCCTGCGAGTTCGACATGGACCGGGTGCGCCACGGCCAGCTCTCCCCGGTGTTCTTCGGCTCGGCCCTTACCAACTTCGGCGTGGAGCCCTTCTTGGAGGACTTTCTGCGCATGACCACCGCCCCTCTCCCCCGCACCGCCGGAGAGGAGCTCATCGACTCCTTCGACGACGGCTTCTCCGCTTTCGTCTTCAAAATCCAGGCCAACATGAACAAGGCCCATCGGGACCGAATCGCCTTTATGCGGGTGGTCTCGGGCAAGTTCGAGGCGGACAAGGAGGTCTACCACATCCAGGGCGGTAAAAAGCTCAAGCTGTCCCGGCCCCAGCAGCTCATGGCCGCGGAGCGGGAGATTATTGAGGAGGCCTACGCCGGCGACATCATCGGCGTGTTCGACCCCGGCATCTTCTCCATCGGCGACACCCTGTGCACCGCCGCCCACAAGTTCCAGTTCGACCCCATCCCCACCTTCGCCCCCGAGCATTTCCGCCGGGTGCGGGCCCTGGACACCATGAAGCGCAAGCAGTTCCTCAAGGGCATGGAGCAGATCGCCCAGGAGGGCGCGATTCAGATTTTCAAAACCCCCTACTCCGGCATGGAGGAGGTCATCGTGGGCGTGGTGGGCACGCTGCAATTCGACGTGCTGGAATACCGCCTGAAAAACGAGTACGGCGTGGACCTGTACGCCGAGGGCCTGCCCTACGAGTACCTGCGCTGGCTCCACCACGAGGGGGAGGAGCCCCTCCGGGCGGAGGACCTCACCCTCCCCGGGGACGCCATGCTGGTGGAGGACTACCGGCAGAACCAGCTGCTCCTGTTCGCCTCCCAGTGGTCCATCAACTGGACGGCGGAGCGCAACAAGAATATCACCCTGTCCGAGTTCGGCGGAGCAAAATTTTAAAAAAGCCGGCCCTCCCCGATGGGGAGGGCCGCTTTGATGTTTTATCTGCCGTAGCGCTGGCTGATGCGCAGAATCGTTGCCATGGCCTGCTCCCGGCTGAAGGTCCCGTTGGGGCCGAAGGCGTCCCCCTCGCCCTTCATAATGTCGTTGGCTGCGCAGTAATCGATGAACGGCTGAGCCCAGCCAAAGGTGTCCCGGTCGGAGAAAACGGGGGGCGTGGCGCTGAGCGTTCCGTCCTCATTTTTCAGCAGCTGGGTGGTGAGGGCCAAAATCTTGGCCGCCTCAGAGCGCTTCAGATTTCGGTGCGGGTCAAACCGGCCTTCGCCCACCCCGGAGATGATGTTCAGCTGGGCGCACCAGGACACCTCGGCCACATCGGTATCCGAGAAGGTGACCTCCGGCTTGTTCCACAACAGCTCCATATAGTTGGGCTGCTGCTTAATCAGCTCCCAAATCAGGATGCAGAAGTCCTGACGGCTGATGTCCTTGCGGTAGTCCGACTGGAGGGCGGCGGGCACCAAGCCCTCGGCAATCGCGGTTTGAATCTCCGGCGCCGCCCAGGCGGAGGGCTCGTCGGTGTTCACCGCGGGCGGAGGCGTCACCTGGCCGCCAGTGCGGTCCACGATGGTGAGTACGCTGGCCAAGTTCCGGCCCGGCCGGCTCTGGAACGCCTCATTGGCATACAGCATACAGGAGCCGCCGCCGTCCATGGCCAGCCCCTCCTGCACGCCGTTGGCCACCATCCAGTCGGCAATCTGCCGGAAGGAGGCGGACACCGTACCCATCACCAGGCTGCCGCTGCCGGTGACACCGATGAAGGTGCGGGCCAGCACCGCGTCGGGGCGCTGCTTGGGGTCGCCATAGTAGACGCTGTTGCGCTGGTCGTCCACCACGTTCGCGCCGTTCTTCACCAGCACGGGGCCGCCGGTGAGGGCCTCCTGCACGCCGTTCCATGCCTCGTCCCGGTCGGTGCCGCTGGCGCTGAACGTCACCTCGGCGCTCATGCCCGCCTGGGGCAGCCGGTGATAGCCGTTCTCCACGCTGGTAATACCTGCGTTATACACCAGCACGTAGGTCCCCGCGGGGACAGTGATGGTGCTGCCGGGCACGGCGCTGGTAATCACGCCGTTCTGGATGTAGAACATGGTGGAGCTGGCCGGAATGGTGACGGGCAGCGTCAGATGCTCGTCAAAGAGCATAATGGCCTCCGGGTCGCTCTCGTAGGTGTTCACGCTCCAGCAGCCGGGGGTGAACCCATTGCCCAGCTTCACGCTGGCCTTAAAGGTCACCCAGTCCACCATGGGCTTGCCGTCGGCGGCGAAGCCAATGACGGAGGACCGACCGGTGTGCACCAGCTTGCCCCCGGTGATCACCGCGTCCATAATGGCGGGGCAGCTGTTGGGGAACACCGGCGTGCCGCTGGTGTAGGAGTTGAAAAAGCCGCCGTTCATGGCCGCCACCACATGGGTGCCTGGCTGGGCGTTCACGTTGTCAATGAGCGTCTGGGCGCCCACGGCGTCCACCACGCTGTTGTTGGCCAAGCTGACCTGCCCGGTCCGGCCCGCCGGCATGGGCACGGACATCACCTTGGCGCTGTGGCCGCCGATGGTGCTGCTCCACACCTGAACGTCCCCTGCCGCCGTTGCCGCCGCAGGCGCGCACAGCATAGACACGCACAGCGCCCCTGCCGCCAGCAGGCTCAACACGGAAAGCTTACTCCGTTTCATAACAATTCCTCCTCTATTTGTCTTGGACCGGCGACAAAAACGCCGGCAAATGTTATAAAGCATTTTATACTCTTTCCTCCGGCCTGTCAATAAGCCGGGCGCATAGTGTCCCCCGTTTCAGCTCTCCCCGCTCCCACAGCAGGGCCAGCACCTGATCCGCGCAGTCCGCCGGCAGGTCTATCCCCTCCGCCTTCAGCCTCAGACCGCCCAGCGAACCCGCTCCATACAGCTCCACGCTGCGCCCCCAGCGGCCCCCGCCAGGGCCAAGGGCCACCGTGGCGTCCGCCCCCGCCGCCGGCGGCGTCACCGGCAGTCCAAATTCCTTTTGGAGCCGCCGGGCGTACTCCCCTCCCCCCGGCGCGTCAATGAGCAATCCCCGCACCTGTGGGCACAGCCGCCGGGCTGCCCCTATGAGCTCGGGGCACAGCCGCGGCGCGGACAGGGCCACCCGCCCCCGCCGGGGCTCCACCCCTTGCGCCGCCAAGGCCCCCAAGGCCAGCACATCCGCCGCCTCCCGCCAAAAGGGGAGCACATCCACTGGCCGCAGCACCCGCAGCAGCTCCCGGCAGGGGAAATCCGGCCGCAGCACCACCCGGCCCACCCCTGCCGCTACCAGCGCCCGCTCGGCCCGCCGCAGCCGCCGCTCCGCCCTCCACCGCGCCATCCCCTCCGGGACGTGCACTATCCATCGCAGGGCTGTCAGCGGGCCAAGCGCCACCCGTTCCGCCCGGCCCCACCCTTTTGCAACGCTCCACACCAGCTCGCCCACCATCTCCCTCACCTCATGAACATTTATGCGTTTTGCCGGCAAATATGCCCGCCCCCTTGTCTGTCCTGCGCCCCTTATAAAAAATCCAAACACTTTGCTGTCCGTGACAGGATTCCTTATCCATTTCTTCCCTTGCAATTCCCCGCCGCCTCTGATACAATGGGATAACCTTTTTGACGGAGGTCCTTTTCATGTCCATTAAAATCACCGCCACCAGCACCTGTGATCTGCCTGCCCAACTGTTGGAGCGCTATCAGATCACCATGGTTCCCCTCTATGTCTCCTTCGGCGGCGGCACCTACCGCGACGGCCTGGAGACCGGTCCGGACGACATCTTCCGCCATGTGGAGTCCGGCGGCGCGCTGCCCTCCACTGCCGCGGTGAACATCGCCGACTATCAGGAGCTGTTCACCCAGCTCTCTCCCCAATACGACGCGGTCCTTCACATCACCATCGGCAGCGAATTTTCCTGCTGCTATCAGAACGCCCTGGTGGCGGCGGAGGAGTTTTCCAACGTATACGTGGTGGACTCCCGCAACCTCACCGTGGGCCAGGGTCTGCTGGTGCTGGAGGCCGCCATGGCCGCGGAGCGAGGGGATTCCATCCAGGACATCCTGGCCATGCTGGACAGCATGACGGACCGGGTGGACACCACCTTCGTGGTGGACAAGCTGGACTATCTCGCCAAGGGCGGCCGGTGCTCGTCGGTGGTGGCCCTGGGGGCCAACCTGCTCAAGCTCAAGCCCTGCATTGTGCTGGCCGACGGCAGGATGACCGTGGGCAAAAAGTATCGCGGCGCCTTTGACAAGGTGCTGCCCGACTATGTGCTGGATCAGCTCACCGACAAGAGCGTATCTCATGATCGGATTTTTGTGGTCCACACCCGCTGCGACCCCGCCATTCCCGAGGCAGTCTGTGCCATGGTGCGCCAGTTCGGCTTCCGGGAGGTACTCACCGCCGTGGCCGGCTCCACCATCTCCTGCCACTGCGGCCCCAACACCTTGGGCATTATCTTCCTTCGAAAATAACGATAAAATGCCCCCGCTCGCCGGAGCGGGGGCATTTTTTATTCTGTCAGAAGCTCAACGGCCGCCTGAAGCTGGTTGTCGTCCTCCCCGCCCAGGACCGCGCCCTCGTTCAGCGCCAGCGCCACGTCGGGAATGATTCCCTCCCCGATGAGAGAGTGGCCGCTGCCGGTGCAGTAGGTGGCGGTGGACAGCCCCACCCCGCCGCCATTGGGCAGGGGGAAGGTCACCTGGGAGTACCCCTTGCCCGAGGTCACCTCACCCACAATGGGGGCGTCCACGCTCTCCCGCAGCTGGGCCGCCAACAACTCCGCCGCAGAGTAGGTTCCCCCGTTCACCAGCGCCGCCATGGGCAGGTCCACGCACCCCTCATCCGATTGGGTTACAGATGTAAACCACCACCGGGGGCTGTGGGTGAACACCGGCCCCTCGGGCAGCAGGTAGTCCAAAATCTTCTCCAGCTCAGTCACGCATCCCCCCGGGTCGCTGCGCACGTCCACGATGAGGGCCGCCGCCCCCTGCTCCACCAGGGCGTCCACCTCCCGGACAAAGCTGTCCGCCGCACCGGAATAGAAATTGTCCAGCTTCACGTAACCGATATTCCCCTCCAACATTTTCCCGTGGGCGGAGGGATTGCGCAGAGTGGCCCGGGTGCACACCGCCTCCCGGCTGGCCCCGTCCTCTCCCAGCAGGGTGAGCGTCACCTGGGTGCCCGCCTCTCCTAAGATCAGGTCCGTGCCCTGGGTCCGGTTTTCCCCCGCGATGGATACGCCGTCCACAGCGGTGATGATATCCCCGGCCACAATACCTGCCTGCTCCGCGGGGCCGCCCTCGGTGACGGACTGCACCAGCAGCCCCTCCTCCCGGGTGTAGTTCACCGTCACTCCCACGCCCACATAGTTGTTGGCCCGGCGCTCATTGGTGGCCTTGTAGCTCTCCGCGTCCAGATAGTAGGACCAGCGGTCGCCCAGCCCGTCTACAAAGGCGGCCAGCGCCTGGTCCACAGCTCCGTCCAGGTCCGCCTGAGCGTCCACAAAGGCAAAGCGGCCCAGCAGATAGGTCTCCACCAGAGCCAATCCGCTGCTCCCCAGGGCCAGACACCACAGCCCTGTGGACACGGCCAGGGTAATGAACACCGTCAACAGAATCTTCGCCCAGCCGGGCAGACGCCCGCGCTGTCTTTTCCGCTCTCGTACCCGCTGCTCCTCCATCATTCAGCCCCCCTTACAAATCATCAGAAGGGCGCGGGTGTTCCCCGCGCCCCTTCGCCGATGTAAATCCGCCCGGCCTCAGCCGCCCTTGATGGTCCCGCCCTTGGGCGAGGTAAAGGTCATGCCGGGGTAGAGCCGCAGCACATCTCCCCGGACACCGTTCACCCGCAGTTCAAAGTGCAGATGGTTGCCGGTGGAGCGTCCGGTGGTGCCCACGTAGCCAATCACCTGGCCCTTCTGCACCGTCTGCCCCTCCTTCACGATGGGCACCTGATTCTGATGGGCATACAGGGTGGCGTAGCCATTGCCGTGGTTGATGATGCAGTAGTAGCCGTACGATGAGGCATAGCGGTTAGCGTTCACCGTGGTCACCACCCCGTTTTGGGCGGCATAGATAGGCGTGCCGCCAGGGGCGGGGATATCTGTGCCGGTGTGGTTGTCCGGCCGGCCGTTGATGGGGTCGATGCGCCCGCCAAACAGGGACGAAATCTTATACCGTCCGGGCAGCGGCCAGTACCAGTTGCCGCTGGTCATGTTGGCCTGACTGTTCAGCGCGGCAATCTGGGCGGCGTACTTGCGCTCCGCCTCCTTCAGTTCCTTATTGATCTTAGCCTCGCTGTCCGCCAGCTCCTTGGCCTCCGCCGCCGCCTCGCTCTCCGATGCGGCGATCTGCTGAAGCAGGCTATACTGGCTTGACCGATTGGTCTCCAGCGCCCGCATCTGCTCCTCCAGCCCCGCCTGGACCTCCGCCTGCTCGTTCCGGCTGGTCTGAAGCTCGGCCTTGGCCACATCCAACTCCGCTTCTGTGGCCTCCAGCTGCTTGATGATGCGGTCGGAGTATTCCATAATGTCCGTGATGAGCATGGCATACTCCAAAAGCTGAGAGAAGGAGGATGCCTGGAACAAAATGGACAGGTAGGACACGCTGCCCGTCTCCTCCATCCACCGCACCTGTCGGTAGAACTCCTCCCGCTGCTCCACCTGCCGGGCCTCCAGCTCCAAAATCTCCTGCTCCTTGCCGGCAATCTGCTGGTCGTACCGGTCCAAAAGCATTTGACTGGTGCTGATTTCCGACTCGGTGAGCGCTATATTCGCCTCAATCAGCGCCATTTGGTCCTTGGCCTTGCTCAAATCATTGCGGATGGCCGCCAGCCTCGCCTCGGCCTCCTTCTTCTGCTGCTTGATGTCACTCAGCTCGTCCTTGATGTTCTGAATGTCCCCCTGTGTCACCGTAGCCTTGGCCACCATGCTCAGGGCGGGCACCAAAATGGTCAGCAGCAGCGCCGCCGCCAGACAGATGACGATGATTCTCTGTGTCTGTTTCCTCATATCACGCCTCCCGCCTCATCAGACCTGAAGGAACCGCCGGATGGCGAAGCCGGAACCCACCGCGCCGATGCCGGCGCCGGACAGCAGAAATACGCTCAGCACCCGGCCCCAGATCTCCCGGAACTCCATCAGGTGAAACAGCGTGACCGCGCCACTGTTCACAAATGCCCGGCACACTGCAGCGTACACCGCCCATTGAATCACAAAGGCCACTACCGCCCCCATCAGCCCCAGAATCAGCCCCTCTACCACGAAGGGTCCGCGTATGAAGCCGTCGGTGGCGCCGCACATCTTCATGATGGCGATTTCCTCCCGCCGGGCAAAGGTGGCCAGGCGGATGGTGTTGGCGATGATGAACAGGGAGACCGCCGCCAGAATAGCGATGAGCACCCAGGCCACGGCGGTGACGGCGTTGCGCACCGCCACAAACCCCTCGGCCAGCTCACCCTCCGCCCGGTGGCCCGCTACCCCGGGCAGAGCCTTCACCGCCTCTACCGTCTCAGTAAAGCGGGACAGGTCCACCACGTGGATGGACAGCCGGTCCCGGAATACGTCGTCAGGGATGTTGGCGTACAGCCCGTCCCCCTCGTGCCCCTCCAGGTAGGCGGCCTTGGCCTCCTCCTTGGCGATGAATTTCACCGAGGCCACGTTGTCCAGCGCCCGCACCTGCTCCGACAGTTTATTGATCTCATATTCCGTATAGCTCTCGTCGATGTACGCCAAGAACTCGTTTTCGTCCTCCAGCTGCTTCAGGTTTTTGTCCACGTTCATGGCCAGCAGGGAAAAGGACCCCATGATGATGAGACAGGCCACAATCATACACACGGCGGCAAAGGACATCAGCCCGTGGGAGAATACGCTTAGAAAACCTTCTTTAAAAAAATACCCTATGTTGAATCCTTGTCTCATACCCTATAGTAGCCTCCCTGACCGTCGCGCACCATTTCTCCGTCCTTGATGGCCACCACCCGCTTGGAGAAACGGTTGACCAGGTCCTTCTCGTGGGTGACCACCAGCACGGTGGTGCCCATGGAATTGATCCGCTCCAGCAGCGTCATGATCTCCAAGGAGCGCTTGGGGTCCAGATTACCGGTGGGCTCATCGGCGATGATCATGCGCGGGTTGTTCACCAGCGCCCGGGCGATGGCCACCCGCTGCTGTTCGCCGCCGCTCATCTCGTTGGGATAGGCGTCCGCCTTCTCCTTCAGGCCCACCAGGTCCAGCACATAGGGAATGCGCTTGCGCATCTCCCGGCCGCTGGCCCCTACCGTGCGCATGGCAAACTCCAGATTGCCCTGCACCGTTTTTTTCTCAATCAGCCGGAAATCCTGGAAGATAACCCCCAGCGTCCGGCGCATATGGGGAATCTGCCAGCGGCGGATGTTGTTCAGGTTGTATCCGTTGACGATCACCCGCCCCTGGGTGGCGGTGACCTCCGCAGTGAGCAGTTTGATGATGGTGGATTTCCCGGAACCGGAGGGACCCACCAGGAACACAAATTCCCCGTCCTCAATCCGAAGGTCAATCCCCCTCAGCGCCTTGGTCCCGTTGTCATATTCTTTATATACATCGATCAATCGTATCATGGGCGGCCTCCCCATCACTGCTGCTCTATTTGTCTTTATCGTTTTTTATGCCGACGGAAGCCTTTTTATTATATCGGCTATTTCCTGCCATGTCAACACAGCGCGCCTCTTTCCCAAAATTCGGCAGCAAATCCCGCCATGAAAAGAAAGCCGCCCAGACGGGCGGCTTTCCACAGCTTTTTAGGACTCAATTCCCCGGCTGACCAGGTACTTCTTGACCATCAGCGCCACCTTAAAGGTGATGGCATCGTCGAACTCCCGCAAATCCAATCCGGTGAGCTTCTTAATTTTTTCCAACCGGTATACCAGCGTGTTGCGGTGGACGAACAGCTTCCGGGCTGTCTCGGACACGTTCAGGTTGTTCTCAAAGAATTTGTTGATGGTAAACAAGGTCTCCTGGTCCAGCGCGTCGATGGGATTCTTTTTGAAGACCTCCCGCAAAAACATCTCGCACAGGGTGGTGGGCAACTGGTAGATGAGCCGCCCAATGCCCAGATTCTCGTAGCTGATGATAGACCGCTCGGTGTCGAACACCTTGCCCACGTCGATGGCCACCTGGGCCTCCTTGTAGGTGCGGGCCAAATCCCGAATATGGCCCACGATTGTGCCCACTCCCACCACCGTCTTGATTCCCAGCTCCCGGGTGAGGGTTTCCTGGACGTTCTGGGCGATCTTCTGCACCTCGCGGATGTCGGCATTCTCCCCCAGCTGCTTGACCAGGGCCACGTCCGTCTCGCTGATGGACAGCACAAAATCCGACTGCCGGTCCGGATACAGGCCGGCCACCACATCCACTGCGGACACATCGGGCGTGCCCAGCTGACGCACCAGAATCACCGCCCTGGGCGCCTCGGATACAAAGTGCAGTTCCTTGGTGCGCACATAGATATCGCCCAGCAGAATATTATCGCACAAAATATTTTTCACAAAGGCGGCCTTGTCGTTCTTCTCCTCATAATAGGTCTTGGCCCCGTTGAGGGCAATCACCGCCATGGAGCAGACCAGGGCGGCCCGCTCATCCTCTCCACGGGCAAACGCGGCGTAGTCGGACTGGCCATTCCAGCCGGGCAGGGGCTTGAAGGTAAACCCGTTGCTGACCACCAGAGCGTCCTGCTCCGCCGCCAGCAGCGCGGCCGTATTCCCCCATTTCTCGCCGATGCAGCTCAACTCATTACAGGCAATCACCGTTCCCTGCTCGTCGATCACACCTACGGCGCGGTCACAGCAGTCTTTCATTTGAAGCACGACGCTTTGGAAGATCCGGCTGAACATTGCGCTTTCTCCTTTCTCCGCGGCCCCGCGAGTCCTCTGCTCCGCCTACGGTTTCATAAGAACCGCAGGCGCCGCCCGCTGCGAATTGCCGCATTCTCTTTTTCAAATCCGAACGCTTTTATTATACCGGGTTGAATTGCCAATTTCAATAGTTTTTAAAAATTTTTTTGTTGAATTTGCCAAATTTTTCGTCTCATTGACGGAAAAGCGCCTGTGTCTCCTCCTCGGTTAGTGCTCTCCACCCACCCTTGGGCAAACTCTCGTCCAAAATCAGCGGGCCGAAGCGCACCCGCTTCAAATAAATCACCGGTTTTCCCCGCGCCGCCAGCATACGTTTTACCTGGTGATACTTCCCCTCCCGCAGAGTCATATGGGCCGCCCGCCCCCCGGGCAGCGGCTCCAGCTCGCCGGGCAGGCATACATAGCCGTCCGCCAGCTTCACCCCTTGGCGCACCGCCTCCGCGTCGCCCTCATCCAGCACGCCGTCCACCTCCACATAGTACACCTTATCCACATGGCGCTTGGGAGAGAGCAGCCGGTGGGCAAGGGGCCCGTCGTTGGTGAGCAGCAGCAGCCCCTCCGTGTCCTGGTCCAGCCGCCCAGCGGGGAACAGGCCCAGGTTCTGGTACGCCTCCCCCAGCAGGTCCAGCACCGTGCGCTTTCCCGGCTCGTCGGTGGACGACACCACCCCCGCCGGCTTGTTCAGCATCAGATATACCGGCCCGCCCCCACCAATCAAAGCCTCATCCACCGCCACAGCGGCGTCCGGCCCCACCTTGGTCTCCGGGGCGCGGCACACCTCTCCGCCCACCGCCACCCGGCCGCCGCGGATCAGCTCCCGGGCCTCCTTCCGGCTCCACCTTCCTGTGTTCGCCAGCCGCTTGTCCAGCCGTTCCATCCCATTCCTCCTCGCATTTCGTCCTCATTGGCCTGCAAATTCTGCATTTGGTAACATTCTATCATATCAACAGAAAAAGGTACATATCTTTTCTTGAGACCCATGATGAAACGGAGTGGTACCATGATTATCGTCACGGCACGCGTACCAAAGAGGAAGCTGCTGGCGGGCGCGGCCACCGCCCTGTGCTGCTGCGCGGTGGTGGCCGCCGCCCTGCTGTTCACCCTGGGCGGCCGGGCAATCACCGCTTCGGCGGAAGTAAAAAACATTCGCACCAATGACGACCGCCTGGCCTATCTGGGCGGGCTGGGCTGGCAGGTATCCGCCCAACCCATCGCCACCGAGGAGCTGCTCATTCCGGAGCAGTTCGACGACAGCTACCAAAGCTATCTAAAGCTTCAAGCCGACCAGGGATTTGATCTCAGCCAATACTGCGGCAAGCGGGTCAAGCGGTACACCTATCAGCTTACCAACTACCCCGCCCAGGACGAACCGGTGCAGATCGCCCTGCTCATCTACAAAAACCGAGTGGTAGGCGGACAGATTCAGTCCTCCTCCGGCAGCTTTCTCCACGGGCTGGCCATGCCCGAGCCGCTCCAGGACAGCCAGCCCCCCGCTTCCACCGCCCCAACCTTTGGCACCATGATTTGACACAGACAAGGGAGACGCCTTCGCGTCTCCCTTGTCCTTTTCCTTAAATCCTTTTCCCGTGGAAGAACACGGCTTTCAGCTCCAGATCGGGCCCCAATACGGCCACATTGGCCCGTTTGCCCGGCTCCAGGCTGCCCACCCGGTCAAAAATGCCGATGGCCTTGGCCGGGTTCACCGCCGCCGCCCGCACCGCGTCCGCCAGGGGGATGCCGAAGGACACGGCGGTCTTCATGCACGCCATCAGGTCCGTGACCGACCCGGCGATGGTGCCGTCGGCCAGGGTGGCCAGCGGCCCCTTCACAATGACGTTCTGGCCGCCCAGGTCGTACTCGCCGTCCTCCATGCCGGCCGCCCGCATGGTGTCGGAAATCAGCACCACCCGGTCCGCGCCGAACATCTTGAAGGTGGCCCGCACCACGCTGGGGTGGATGTGGATACCGTCGCAAATCAGCTCCACCCGGCTCCACGCGCTGTCCAGCGCCGCGCCCACCACGCCGGGGGCGCGATGGGTGAAGGCAGGCATGGCGTTAAAGAGGTGGGTGACCTCCCGAGCGCCCGCCCGGAACGCCGCCAGGGCGGTGTCATAGTCCGCCGTGGTGTGGGCCACAGACACATTGACCTCCTCCGCCACTTCCCGGATGAAGTCCAGCGCCCCCGGCTCCTCGGGCGCCACGGACACCAGCTTCACCAGCCCCTCGGACGCCTCCTCCAGCCGCCGCAACATAGCCACATCGGGCGCGTGAAGCCACTCGCCGTTCTGGGCGCCCTTCTTGGCGTAGGACAGGAAGGGCCCCTCCAAGTTCACGCCCACCAAATCCGCGCCCGGCTTCCCGGCCCGCTTGTGCTCCGCCGCCGTGCGGCACACCTTCATCAGCTGCTCCTCCAGCAGCGTCATGCCCGCCGGGCAGATTTGAGTCACGCCCCGGCTCAGCTCGTACTCCGCCATGGTCTGGAGGCCGTCGGCGTCGCCGTCGGACAAATCCGCCCCCCGGCAGCCGTGGAAATGCACATCGGTGAGGCCGGGGATCACGTAGCACCCGGCGGCGTCATAGCTCTGCCCGTCCCGGCTGTCCGGGGTGAGCAGCCCTTCGTCAAAACACACGTCCCGCTCTACGAAACCATTCTCCAGGTCAAATACCTTACCGCCTGTGATTTTCATGCCGTTCCTCCTCAGTTCAGGCCGCTGAGGGCCGCCTCATCGCCGATGAGCGTCACATTGGGATGCAGCTGGAGGATAGACGCAGGCACCTCGGGCGTGACGGGGCCCATCACGGTTTTGCGCACCGCCTCCGCCTTGTCCGCGCCGCTGACCACCACCAGGATGCTCCGGGCGCGCATGATGGTGCCCACGCCCATGGTCAGGGCCTGACGAGGCACGTCGTTGGCACTGGCGAAGAAACGAGCATTGGCGTCAATGGTGCTCTGGGTAAGGTCCACCAAATGGGTGGCCACGGGGAACTCGTCACAGGGCTCGTTGAAGCCGATGTGGCCGTTGCGGCCCATGCCCAGCAACTGGAGGTCGGCGTAGCCCAGCCCCGCCACCACCTGCTCATACCGGGCGCACTCCGCCGCCGCGTCCTGGGCTAAGCCGTTGGGCACATTGGTGTTCTCCGGGACAATGTCCACATGGTCAAACAGGTTGGTCTGCATGAAATAGCGGTAGCTCTGATCGTGGGTGGGGGCCAGGCCGAAATATTCGTCCAGGTTCACGGAGCGCACCTCGGAAAAACTCAAATCGCCCTGCTTGTGCCACTCGATGAGCTGCTTATAGGCCCCGATGGGAGTGGAGCCGGTGGCAAGACCCAGCACGCAGTCCGGCTTGGACACCACCTGGGCGGCGATGACGGCCGCCGCCCGGCGGCTCATGGCGTTGTAGTCCTTCTCACGATAAATTCTCATTTTAAACACCTCAAAACCTTCAGATTATTTGTAACGCTTTCAGCAATACTTGGCAATGGCCGCGGAAATCATGTCCGCCGCCGCCTTCACGATGGCCGCGTCCTCCGAAACCAGCTCCAGCAGCGGGGCGCGGACACTGCCCGCGTCGGGGCCTCCCTGCTGGCGGATGATCTCCTTGATTACCGCATACATATTGCCCTGAGTGGAGCACATTCTATAAATGATGCGGCAGCACTCGTTCTGAATCTGGCGGCCCTCCTCCAGCTTTCCCTCATGGAACAGCCGGAAAATGGCCAGATACAGCTCAGGCATGGCGGCGTAGGTGCCGCCGATGCCGCCGATGGCCCCAGCGGCCAGACCGGAGAGCAGTTGCTCGTCGGGCCCGTTGAACACGATGGCCCCCTCGTCCTTCCACATCTGGATGTCCTGCACCGGCATGGAGGAGTTTTTCACACCGATCACTCTGGGATTCTTCAGCATCTCCTGCAGCAGCGGGGCGGTGAGGGCCACCCCTGCCAGCTGGGGGATGTTGTAGATAATGAAGTCGGTGTCCGGCGCGGCGGCGGAGATGTCGTTCCAGTACTTGGCGATTCCCTTGGGGGGCAGGTGGAAGTAGATGGGCGGAATGGCGGCGATGGCGTCCACCCCCAGGGACTGGGCATGGGCGGCCAGCTCCTGGCTGTCGGCGGTGTTGTTGCAGGCCACGTGGGCAATGATGGTGAGCTTGCCGCCCACTTCCGCCATCACGTTCTCCAGCACCAGCTTTCGCTCGGCCACGCTCTGATAGATGCACTCGCCGGAGGACCCGCCCACGTACAGGCCCTTGACGCCCTTGTCCAGCAGATACCGCGCCAGGGCGCGCACCCCATCGGGACTTACCGCGCCGCCCTTGTCATAGCAGGCGTAAAACGCTGGAATCACGCCTGCGTATTTGGAAAAGTCTTTCATTTTTGCTCAGCTCCTTTTTAGTCGATTGACGCTCTCGCACGGTCCCGCGCAAACCGCCGAAAAGGGTGGTTCACGCGGGACCGTGCTCAATTCTTTTTCTCTCACATACCGGGGTCAGCCCTTCACGGCGCCCATGGTGATGCCCTTGGTGAAGTACTTCTGGAAAATCAGGAACACGATGATAATGGGGACGGAGGCCAGGGCCGCGCCCGCCATCAGCAGACCGTAGTCCTGCCCAAACTCGCCCATCATCTTCGAGATACCCAGCGGCATGGTCAGCACGTTGGTATTGCGCAGCATAACCAACTGCATAAAGTAGTCGTTCCAGGTGTTGATGAAGGTGAAGATGGCCAGCGCGCCGATGCCCGGCTTAATCATGGGCAGCACAATGGTGGTAAAGGTCTTGATCTCGCCCGCGCCGTCTATGCGGGCCGCCTCCAAAATCTCGCCTGGAATGCCTTCGGCAAACTGCTTCATCAGGAACACGCCGAAGGGCCAGCCTACGATGGGGAAGATCACCGACCAAATGGTGTCCGACAAGTGCAGCCCGGACATCTCCCGCAGCAGCGGGATCAAAATCACCTGCTTGGGCAGCGCCATGGCGGCCACAATCAGGGAGAACAGCACCGCACGGCCAAAGAAACGCTTCTTTGCCAAAGAGTAGCCCGCCAAGGAGGCGGTGGCGCAGGTGAGCACCATGGCCGTCACCGACATAAACACCGTGTTGACGAGCCAACGGAAGGCGGCGGGCACAGTGGGGCCGGTGGAAAACACGATCTGGCTGTGGTCCTGAGTGAACCACTCGCTCAGGGGCACGTGCAACTCCCACAGGGGCGCGCTGCGCTTATCGAATAAGGTGTCGAAGTTGCGCATGACCCACTCCTTGGGCCACCAATCCGGGCTGGGGTTGTTGACGGAGGAGGGCGTCTTAAAGGCGCCGGTGATAATCCAATACAGCGGGAACAGGAAGACAACCACCGCGATAATGACAATCAAAACCATGGTGATGATCTGATAGACAGACAATTTCTTAACGCCAGAATTCATATCTTCCCCTCCCCTTAATCAGCCTTGGCCAGCTTGAACTGTAGCGCAGACAGCGCGGCAATGCACAGGGCCAGGATGACGCCCATAGCGTTGGCGTAGCCATAGCGGTACAGGGTAAAAGCACTATAATAGATGTAGTACATCACCGTATCCGTGGCGTGGTTGGGTCCGCCGGAGGTGAGCAGCTGAATCAGCGCGAAGCACTGGAAGCTGTTGATGGTGGTGATGACCAAGATGTACAGGGTGGTGGGCATGATCTGGGGCCACTTTACCTTCCAGAACACCTGGAGATCGGTGGCGCCGTCCACCTCAGCGGCCTCCACCAAGGTATGGTCCACATTGCCCAGGGCGGAGACGTACAGCACAATGGGCTGGCCCACGGAGGTGGTGAACAGAATCAGGATGATACACCCCAAGGCAAATTTCTCATCGCCCAGCCAGTTGATGTTTTTCTCCCACAGCCCCAGGTTGGTGCCCACAAAGTTGAGAATGCCGTTATAATAGTGATAGATCCACTTCCACACCACGGTAACGGCCACGGAGCCTGTGACCACAGGCAGATAGAAAATCACGCGGAAGGCGGAGCAAGCCCACATCTTCATGTTGTAGATTCGGGCGCCCACCCACAGGGAAAACGCGCACACGGTGGGGACAGAGACCACCACAATGATGACGGTGTTCAGCAGTCCCTTTTGGAAAATTTTATCTTGGAACAGGTCCACATAGTTTTTGAAGCCGATGAAATTGCCTCCGCCGTCCGCCATGGTCGCGTCGGTCAAGCTGGTAAACACGCACATAATCATGGGATACACGACGAAAACGATAAAGAACAACAGACTGGGCAGCAGGAACAGATATCCAGAAATGGTCTCCCGCCGGGCCAGCTCACGGCTCATGCTTTGCTGCTTCACTTTGGCCAAGGTCAGTATCCTCCTCTCAGTTGCTTCGGGAGCGGAAAAGAACGCACCCCCCCTGCGCTATTACGCAGGGAGGGTGCGCATTACCCTAAAATGGATGGGATTCAGCTGCCGGGGACTCAGCCCGCCTCAGCGGCCTCAGCCGCGGCGTTGGCCTCAGCAGTGAAGGCGTCCAGCTCGGTCTGCACGTCGCCGCCGGCGCCGATGCGCTGCAGGGCGTTCCACCAAGCGGTGCGGGCCTCGGGCCAGCCCAGGGTGATCTGATAGTAGTCGCCCATGAAGGGAACCAGCTTGCCGTACTCGGTCATGATCTCGTTGCCCTCGTACATACCGGCGACCTCGCGCACGGGCCAGTAGCCGGTGGCCTCAACGATCTTGGCGTACTGAGCCTCGTCCTCAGTCATGAACTTCACGAAGGCCTTGGCGGCCTCAACCTTGTTGGCGTCGCCGTTGTCAAAGATGCCGAAGCCCCAAATGCCGCCCTGGAGGATGGGATCGCCGGACTCAGTGGGGAAGGCCATGGGGAAGATCTCGAACTCGGCGGTCAGGCCCTGGGTCTCGCTCTGGGCAGCGCCCACGTTCCAGCAGGTCGCCATGGCCAGGGTGCCGTTGCAGAACAGGTTGATCTCGTCGCCGCCCACGATGCCGGGGTCAAACTCGATGCCGTTCACGTCAACCAGGGCCTGGAGGGCCTTGACGTTCTCAGCGCAGTTGCCGGTGTAGCGGGTGTGCTCGGGGTTGGTGTAGGTGCCGCCGTACATATTGGTGACGAGGGCGCGGTTGCCCTGGTCGCCGCCCTGGCCGCCGCAGAAGACCACGCCCACCTGGGGATGGATGGCGGCAACGGCCTCAACGGCTTTCAGGAAGTCGGCGGTGGACTTCCAGGTGTGGGTGTCCTCATTGATGTACTGCATGGCGCCGGCCTCGGTAAACAGGTCCTTGTTGATGCCCATGCAGTGGGCGGTCTGGCAGACGGGCAGCTCGTACATGGCGCCCGCGGCGTTGGTGCAAGAGGAAGCGGTCACGTCGTAAGTACCGGCGGGCAGCAGGTCCTTCAGGTCAACCAGCAGACCCTTGGCGCCCCAGTTGGCCACCAGGCGCTCGGGACCCTCAAAGATCAGGTCGGGGGCGGCGTTGCCCTCGATCATGCTGTTGACGGTCTGGTCGCCGTTGGTATAGTCCAGGTAGATCAGCTCAATCTTCACGTTGGGGTAAACCGCGTTGAAGTCGGCGATCAGGCCCTTGACCACGGTCTCGTCGGTCATCTTGCCCACGGGGTAGGTGGCCAGGGTCAGGCTGGCGGTCAGGTCGTTGGTGCTGGGCTCGTTGTTCTCAACGGGCTTGCTTTCCGGCGCGGCCGGCTCGCTGTTCTCAGCGGGGGGATTGCTGGCAGGGGCATCAGCCTTGTTGCCGCAGGCAGCAAGGCTGAGCACTATGCATAGTGCCAGCATCATAGCCAGAGCTTTACGAATCGTTTTCATTCTTTTACATCCTCCTCAATAATCAATAATTCCTCACCCACATTAACTGTGGGCTCTTGTTCAGATTGTATAATCTTTCACAGGATTTGTCAATATCTTTCAAAAAAAATTTCATCATTTTTTTGGCTGCGAAAAAAATTTCTAACACAGCCTCATCACAGGTGCTTGTCCGCCAGGGCGTCCGCCACCTGCTTGCGCCGGTTCCGGCAGCTCTCCATATCCCGGCGGCACACCTCGTTGAATAGCACGTCGATCAGGTACAGCTGCCCCATGCGGGCGGCCACAGAGCCCATTTGCAGCGGTCCCTCCCGCGCCCCGCACTCCAGCACCACATCGGCGCAGGATGCGCCGGGGGACTTGGGAAAGCGCGTAATCAGAATGGACCTGGCGCCCCGCTCCTGGGCAATTTTCATCACATCCACCACGTCCTTGGTCGAGCCGGAGTAGGAGAAGTACATCACCACGTCCCTTGCGGTGAGCAGGGCGCAGCGGATGGCCTGAAAATGGGAGTCGTCCACAGGATAGAAATTGGGCAGGGCGGTGGAGAACAGGTGGGCCGCCTCCCGGGCCAGCACCATAGACCCGCCCAGGCCCATGCACAGCACCCGGTCCGCGTTCAGAATCAGCTCCGCCGCGGCCGTCACCGCCGCAGGGCTGATGAGGGCCAGCGTCTGGGTAATCGCGTCCACATCGGCGGCGTAAATCTTCTGGCACATATCACCCAGGCTGTCCTCCGACTGAATCTCGCCGTACAGCGGGCTCATGGGCCGCTGGCCGGTGGAGGAGCCCGCCACCGCCAGCTTGAAGGCGCTATAGCCCTTATAGCCCAGCCGGCGGCAGAACCGGGAAACGGTGGCCTCCGCTACGTCCGCCACTTCCGCCATCTCCGAAATGGACATATACTGGCACTCCTGCCGCTGCAAGAGCATATAGTCGGCGATCTTCTTTTCTGCGCTGGTGAGCTGGTAATATTCCCGGTTAATTCTGGTGAATACGTCGCCGTAAGGCATACCGGCCCCCTTACTGCCCGCTCAAGAGCTCATCCATCATCCGCTCGCACATACTGAGCATCCTGGGCAGATGGAAGGGACCCTTGAACGTGCTCCCCTTGCACGGGGGTTGAGTGGGCTTGCCGTCCCGGCGGAGATAACCGTACCACTCCCCGCACTCCGGGTCGGAGAAATACTGCTTGCAGTAGTCCAGCGTCTTCTCAAACCAATCCAGATACTTCTCCTCCCCGGTATCCCGGTAGAGCATCAGGCTGGCGATGAGAATCTCGTCGTGGGGCCACCACAGCTTCATGTCGTGCTCATAGGCCTCGGGGGGCCGGCCCAGACAGTCCACAAAGTACAGCAGCCCGCCGTACTCGTGGTCCCAGCCGATGTCGATGGCCCAGTCGAAAATCTGAGCGGCCTTCTTCACCAGCTCCTTGTCGCCAGTGCGCTGGGCGTGCTCCAGCAGGAACCACACGCCCTCGATGTCGTGGCCGGGGTTGACCACGCGGCCCTCGGTGTAGTTCAGGCGGGCCTCGCCGTCCGGGCCCACGTTCTCCAGCACGCACTTGAGCTCGGGCTTGACGTGGTACTTGAAAATCTCGTCCACACACTGCTGGGCCCGCTCCTCATACAAAGCCTTGCGCTCCGGGTCCACCCGGAGCATCACGCCGGTGACGTTGAGGATAATCATAGGCGTGCCGAAGCCACGGCCGGTGCGGGTCTCGGGGATGGTCTTAGGCCCCAGGCCCGTAGGGTCGGCCATGCCGTGGTTCAGGTCCCAATACAGGTCGTAGGCCCGGCGGGCCCGCTCCAGGTGCTCCTCCCCGCCGGCCACGCCGTAGTACTCCGCGTTGGCCACGGCATAAAACGCCTCGGAGAAGCAGTAACGGCGCTGGCGCAAAGGCTTGCCGTCCTCCGTCACGGTGAAGTACAGCCGCCCCCCCGCCTCGTGGTTGATGCAGTGCTCCTCCAAGAAATCCAGGCAGCTTTTGCTGGCCGCCAGCCACTCGTCCTTCGGGCCGTACAGCCGGCACAGGTGGGCGAAAATCCAGCCGCAGCGCCCCTGCATCCAGACGCTCTTGTCGGTGGAGAATACTTTCCCCTCCCGGTCCAGGCAGGTGTAAACGCCGCCGTGCACCGGGTCCATGCCGTTCTTCAGCCAGAACTCCACACAGCGGTCCAGCTCCTCCTTGAGCCACGTTTGATGCTCTCTCATTCGAGCCATGTCCATAAAATCCTTCCACCTTTCCTTTAATAAGATTCAAGCCATTCAGCAGCTTTCTCCTCATCGCTGTTCTCATCATACCCTGTCCGGCGGGGCCGCGTCAAGGGCCGGAACGAAAATTATTTTCATTTTGACCAAAAAATGCTTGACTTTCTGCAAAAAACTGATAGGCTAATAGCATGGGGATTGGGCCCTTTTTGGCTACTATTACAAAAAAGCGCCGTGTTTTTGCTCAATCCGCTTTTCCGACCCATCCGTTACTTTTTTCTTGGATTTTGAAATGGAGGATGAATGTCATGAATCATCTCGGCATCAGCGTATCCGTCAAAAATGTCCCCGAGCTGGACCCCGGTTTTATCCCGCTGGCACAATTCAACCGCGCCTTCCTGACCGGGGCGGACAAGCCCCTGGATGTGGCCGTGGAGCGCTCCAACGGCCAGGTCGCCGTGTGGCACGTGAAGATTCACGGCACGCCGGACATGGCCGCCGCCGACGAGTACTACGTGGAGCGGATCATCAAAACCATGCTGTGGATGTACGGCGGCTTCCGGGTGTACATCGCGGGCAGCGACGAGCTGACCGCCAAAATGAATGCCCACTACTCCGCCGCCGGCCGCCAGGCCTTCGACTGGGACTATATGGCCAACGTGTTCGAGCACCCCTTTGAGATCATCTCCTGTGAGAAGGTGCCCGAGGAGAGCGGCGACCCCAAGGCCATCGGTCGCCATCTGGACGGCTGCCGCATCGGTTTCGACGCGGGCGGGTCCGATCGGAAGGTGTCCGCTGTCATCGACGGCGAGCCCGTGTTCTCTGAGGAGGTGGTGTGGTTCCCCAAAATCAACTCCGACCCCGACTACCACTACGACGGCATCGTGGCCGCCCTGAAGTCCGCCGCCGAGCATATGCCTCGGGTGGACGCGGTGGGCGTGTCCTCCGCCGGCGTGTACATCGACAACCGCACCATGAACGCCTCCCTGTTCCTCCAGGTGCCCAAGGACCTCTTTGACGCCAAGGTGAAGGACATCTACATCCGCGCCATCACCGACACCTTTGGCGACGTGCCCTACATCGTGGCCAACGACGGCGACGTGTCCGCCCTGGCCGGCGCCATGAACCTGGGCGAGAACAACGTGCTGGGCATCGCCATGGGCACCAGCGAGGCCGTTGGCTATGTGGACGCCCAGGGCCGTGTCACCGGCTGGCTCAACGAGCTGGCCTTTGTACCCGTGGACGCCTCCCCCGCCGCCATGCGGGACGAGTGGAGCGGCGACATCGGCTGCGGCGTAAAGTACTTCTCCCAGGACGCGGTGATCAAGCTGGCCCCCGCCGCCGGCATCCAGCTGGACGAGACCCTCTCCCCCGCCGAGAAGCTCAAGGCCGTGCAGAAGCTGCTGGCCGAGGGCAGCCAGGACGCGGAGAAAATCTACCAGTCCATCGGCGTGTACCTGGGCCACTCCCTGGCCCTGTATTACGGCTATTACGGCTTCGCCCAGGTGCAGCTCCAGGGCCGGGTGATGTCCGGCCGGGGCGGCGACATCATCCTGGACACCGCCAAGGCCGTACTGGCCGATGAGTACCCCGAGATCGCCAGCAAGTTCTGCGCCTCCCTGCCCGATGAAAAGGCCCGCCGGGTGGGTCAGTCTGTGGCCGCCGCCTCCCTGCCCGAGCTGAAGAAATAAAACGAACGTTTCACGTGAAACATCTGTCAAAGGACTGATTTTATGAAAAAGCACATTCTCTGTCTGGGCGACTCCAACACCCACGGCTACTGCGCCGACCCCGCCGACTGCGCCGACGGCGGCATCCGCTTCAACGAGGACGAGCGGTGGACCTGCCGCCTGCAAACGGCGCTGGGCCCGGACTACCTGGTGACGGAGGAGGGCCTGTCCGGGCGCACCACCGTGTTCCAGGACCCCCTCCATGAGACCATGGACGCGCTGACGGTGCTCTATTCCCTGCTGAAAAGCCATGAGGTCATCGACCTGCTCATCATCATGCTGGGCACCAACGACGTTAAGGAACGGCTGGGCATGAACGCCGCCTGCGTCTCCATTGGCATGGAGCGACTGGTGCGCAAGGCCCAGAGCGTGGACTGCTGGGGAACCCACGCCCCCAACATTCTCATCGTCTGCCCGCCCCCCATCCACCCGGAGATAAGCGACCCGGCCATGGGCCGCGGCTGCGACGTGAAAAGCCGGGAGCTGCCCCAGTACTATGCCGCCACCGCCCAGCTGGTGGGGGCCCACTTCATGGACGCGGCGGAGTGCGAGTTCAATCAGATTGACCATATGCACCTGACGAGAAAGGGCCACGCCCAGCTGGCGGATAAGCTGGCGGCGCTGGTGCCCGCGCTGGTGCCCTGAACGATACAAAGCAAAAGAGGAGCGGCACGGCCATAGGCCGTACCGCTCCTCTTTTTCATGTCTCAGCCTAATCAGGTTTTGAACTATCAAACCAGGAAATTTTACCAGCGACTCATGTTTTTTTCAAACTTCTCTTGATATACCCGCTTTAACTCATCAACCGATATCCCATAGCACAGCAGAACATCATTATAGTACATCAGAACGTCCGCCAGCTCCTCGATCAGGGCTTTACGTAATTCGGCATCGGCGGACGCTTTTGATCCCCCGTGCTTTTTGACAATGTCAATCACTTCTCCCACTTCACCAATCATCCAAAGCATTTTATTCTGCCCCGTCTCTGGACAAATGGGCTCCCATTGATCCTGGTACCTGGCTTGAAGCACCCTCTGCATTTCCTGCATTTCGCTCATGCTGAAATCATCCATAGTTTCCCTCCCGCAAATTCTCAAGTATGGTATCACTCTTTCCCCTGCCCCTCCATAAAGGGCTTGAACACCCGCTCCAACAGCAGGCTGGCCAGCAGCGCCCACACATAGGGCAGCACCAGCCAGGGCATCCAGTACCACCACAGCACGCACACCAAAATGCCCCCGCCGGTGAGCAGGCCCAAGGCCAGGGTGATGAGCGGGTTGGCCAGGGCCAGCTTCACGCTGGCGGCCAGCAGGCCCCCCACCCCGAAGGTGAACCGGGACAGCACCGGAAACAGATAGGCCGCCACGCCGCACACCACCACAAAGAAAATCCAGTAGGCCACGTACAGCATGAACATGGTCCTGTCCCCCGCCGCCCCGGCGTACAGGAAGCCGTGGAGCTTCACCATGCCGTATCCCGCCGCCGCCACAATCAGCCCGGCGGGGCAGGCCACTTTAAAGTTGGACTTCAGCGACTCCAAGAAGCGTACATAGCCTCCTGGCTGCTTTTTGCGCAGGCATCGGGCCATGGCGTCATACAGGGCGGTGGTCCCCGGCCCCAGCCCCACCACCGTCACCGCGCACAGCAGCCACAGGATGCTGAACGCAAACACGTCGGTCAGAATGCCGATAAACTTAAAAAAGCCGTTCTCCGGATTAAAAATTTTATTCAGCATGATCCTCCTCCATTCCTCGCCGGCGCAGCCGACGCCCCCCGTTTACCGGACCCCATTCAGGCAGGGGCAGGCGCTGCATGGCGCCGAATACGTAATCCTTCAGCTTGGGGTAGTCCTTCGAGAGCTTGGCCACCAGTTCCTTCACCTCCTGCCGCCGGGTGTTGCCGTCGGCGGGACAGGGGTTGTGCACCACCGGCAGCCCGTACCGCCGGGCCGCCCCCCGCACCATCCCCTCTCCGCAGTAGAGCAGGGGGCGGATTTGGGTGATGTCCGTGCGGTCCAGATAGGTCACAGGCTGAAAGCAGGACAGGCGGCCCTCGTAGAACAGGGAGAGGAAGAAGGTCTCCACCGCGTCGTCCCGGTGGTGACCCAGGGCCACCTTATGAATGCCCAGCTCCTGCAATGCGCTGTGCATCGCGCCCCGGCGCATTTTTGCGCACATGGAGCAGGGATTCTTCTCCTGGCGCAGATCAAAGATGATATGGAAAATTTCCGTCTCAATCAGGTGATAGGGCACGTTCAGCTCCCGGCACAGCGCCGCCACCGGCCCGAAATCCATCCCCGGCGCGCCGGGATGAACGGTGACAGCGTGGAGCTCAAAGGGCTCCGGGTAGAACTCCCGCAGCTTGGCCATGGCGTACAGCAGCACCAGCGAGTCCTTCCCGCCGGACACCCCCACCGCGATGCGCTCCCCGGCGTGAATCATGTCGTAATCCTCCACACACCGGCGCAGGTAGGACAAAATCATCTGCACGGCCTTTCCTCCTCTTTAAAAGAAAAATATCAAAACGAGCATATAAGCGATTACACTATTATACAGGAGCTTACGAGAGCATTTTCAAATTATTTCGGAAACTTCCCGTTTTTTGGTTGACAGCGCCGCTTTTCCGCATTATAATACATCATGCTCCCTATTGTAAAGGGAGCGTTCCCATGTTTCAAACAAATTTGAGATAAATGGAGGAAACCATAATGTCTACCTTTATGGCAAACAAGGGTAACATCGTGCGCAAGTGGTATGTGCTCGATGCCGCCGGCAAGCCTCTGGGCAAGACTGCCGCCGCCGCCGCTGTGCTGCTGCGCGGCAAGCACAAGCCCGAGTATACCCCCCACGCCGACTGCGGCGACTTTGTCATCGTCATCAACGCCGACAAGGCCGTACTCACCGGCAAGAAGCTGGAGCAGAAGTACTACCACACCCACTCCGGCTGGGTGGGCGGCCTGAAAGAGACCAAGTACCGCCTGCTGATGCAGGACAAGCCCGAGCTGGCCATGCGTTTGGCGGTGCGCGGCATGATGCCCCGCAATATCGTCACCAAGGACTCTCTCACCCGGCTGAAGATCTACCGCGGCGACAGCCATCCCCACGCCGCCCAGAAACCCGAGACCTGGACCGTGGAATAAGGAGGTAACGGAATATGTACAAGAGCAAGAAGCCTTATCATTATGGCACCGGCCGCCGGAAGTCCTCCGTGGCCCGCGTCCATCTGTTCCCCAGCGGCACCGGCTCCATCACCATCAACGGCCGCGATATCGACGAGTACTTCGGTCTGGAGACCCTGAAGATGGTGGTCCGCCAGCCCCTGAACACCACCGGCACCGTAGGCCGCGTGGACATCACCGCCACTGTCACCGGCGGCGGCGTGTCCGGCCAGGCCGGCGCCCTGCGCCACGGTATCTCCCGCGCCCTGCTGGAGATGGACCCTGAATTCCGCCCCGCGCTGAAGGCCGCCGGCTTCCTCACCCGCGACCCTCGCATGAAGGAGCGCAAGAAGTACGGCCTCAAAGCCGCCCGCCGCGCGCCTCAGTTCAGCAAGCGTTAAAAACCCTCAAACCCTCGATGCCGCAAGGGCCACCCCGCACAAGGACAACAACAAAACTACCGTTCAGAGCAGAACAAACAGGCAGCAATCATCATGATTGCTGCCTGTTTGCTGTAGTTGGCGCCCCTGATTCCAACACATACATCATTTGGCTCGCAAAAAAATCTGCTCCAAGGCTTCTCTCTGAGAAATATACAGATTATCATGGGATGCTGGATTTCGATATGCGGCAAAAGCTCCTTCAAATAAAGATTGAATCCCGCGATGGTAATTGCGGTCACTCGCTGTTGCATCGTTTGCGAAAGTATATACTCCTTTTTCACTTAAAAGAGCACCGATCAGTCCTGCTGCATTTGGAGGCGGAGAGGCTCCCGGTTTTAGCTCTAAGAATAATTCTCGCAGACGGCTCTCTACTTCTTTCATTGCTTTTTCAGCCGCTGAGGGAAAGTGACCATCAGCATACAGTGAAGCTGATATCCGTTGAATGCGAGGATGTATCTTTGAGAAAAATTGAATGTTGATTGGTTCACTGTAAAGATGCCTTTCAATTACGGAGAGTTCTGAAAACATCATTACATTCAACGCCGGATTAGGTTGGAACCTGGGGGGCTGGTTTCTAATAAACAGTTGAGAGGATATACTGTAGAGCTGTGCAGAATAAAAAGGGTAATCAAGATCAATGCAGTTTGCAATGCACTGAATTCCGTTCAAAACATTAGCTTCGATGTTTGGCGTTATAATAAAGTTTATGTTTTGCCTAAGATAAGAGTTTATTTCGCTGATCCACTGGTGGAGTGCATCTAAATGAGTTCTATACGTTGTCTGCATATATCTGCTCCATTCTGATGTACATATAGTCAGCTATCTATAAAATCCGCAATGCCAAGCCCAAAGTATTTCTCAAAAAACACTTTGAATTTCTCAATAATGCCCTGTTTCTTTTTTGACCGATTTCCTCCACCAAAACGGGAAACAGGTGGCATCAGCTTATCGATATCGGTGCCAGTGGTTTTAATAGCCCCGTCACGGAACGCGTTTTCCATGAATTTCCGTGTTTCCTCCGGCTTGAGCTTTTCAGTTGCTATAATTTCTGCCAAATCAGATTCTTCCTGCTCCGAGACATACCGCCGCCAATCGCTTTGGACAGAACTCTCCACATTGACCCGGCTGATAAATTGCTCGATCAATTCCTTTTTACTACGGAGCTGGATACTGGCGTCAACGGCTTTGCGGATCGTAGACAATATCTCTTTGTCCTCACAGTTCCCATCGTGGTACTTCTCCACCAGCATCAGGATATAGTCGATATTGACCTCTACTTGCTTGATCAGCTCAATTTCAAAGATGATATCATCATTAATATTCTCTTTGCCGCCGCTCTCTTTCCTGCGGTATTTGTCATATAGGTCGATATACTGGCTTTGATAATCCTGCAAGTCCCGTGCGGCAAAAGTCTGCATTTCTTCAAACTGATCAAACGAAGACAGGATATTCCGCAGAGACAAAATACTGCCAAAAAGTCGGATGAAATTCTTTTCTGCCTGATCTCCAACAATTTCCGCGCCCAGAGAAAATTCCGATTCCAGCTTTGCAATCAAGTCCACATAGCCGGGATGATGTCTGCCGTTGTCGTCTTCATAGCCGTTGTAATAATCCGCAAAGCTCCTGAGCAGCACAATGCCGTTAGCGTTCTTATCACCGAACAGGGCGATGGCATCATCGGTGGCCTGCTGCAAGTCCCGGAAGCAGACAATATTGCCATAGGTTTTTACGGAATTGAGGATGCGGTTCGTCCGGGAATACGCCTGGATCAATCCGTGCATTTTCAGATTCTTATCCACCCACAGGGTGTTCAGTGTGGTGGCGTCAAAGCCGGTCAGGAACATATTGACCACGATCAGCAAATCAACTTCTCGGTTTTTCACCCGCATGGATAGATCCTTATAATAATTCTGGAATTTATCGGCGGAGGTATCGAAGTTGGTGTTAAATGCCGCATTGTAATCCTTGATTGCACTGTCCAGAAAATCACGGGAGGTCTGGTCAAGAGCATCGGTATCAACCCCCTCCTCTCCCAGCACATCATCCGGGTCGTCCTCGTTGGCGGCATAGCTGAAAATGGTGGCGACTGTGAACTGTTGGCTCTGCTGGGCAAGCTGTCTTTTGAATTCTGTGTAATACTTCATCGCCATAGGGATGGAACTGACCGCGAAGATGGAGTTGAAGCCCGCCACGCGCTGGCCCTTCAAAGAGTAATAGCTGTTGCGCTTGGTCTTTTGGTCGAAGTGCTCCAGAATATACGTTACGATTTCCTGGATGCGCTCCGGGGCGCCCATCGCCCGCTCGATGTCGATGGCCCGGACATCCTTATCCTTGATGTCGGCCTTCTTTTTTACCGTATCCACATAGTCGATGCGGAAGGGCAGGACATTCCCATCGTTGATGGCGTCCACAATGGTGTACGTGTGGAGCTGGTCGCCGAAAGTCTGCGGGGTGGTGAGCAATTCCAGATGCTTGCCCTTTGCGGCGTTCTTGGCGAAAATCGGCGTGCCAGTAAACCCAAACAGGTGGTACTGCTTAAACGTTTTGACAATTTTGGCGTGCATATCCCCGAACTGGCTGCGGTGGCACTCATCAAAGATAATGACGCAGTGCTTGCCATATACGGCGTGGCACTTGTTCTTCGTAATGAAGTTGTCCAGCTTCTGAATCGTAGTGATGATGATGCGGGCTTTTGTGTCCTCCAACTGCCTTTGCAGAACCGCTGTTGATTTGTTGCTGTTGGCCGCCCCTTTCTCAAAACGGTCATACTCCTTCATAGTCTGATAGTCCAAGTCTTTACGGTCCACCACGAAAAGCACTTTGTCAATGTAGGGGAGCTGAGAGGCAAGCTGCGCAGTTTTAAAGGAGGTCAGGGTTTTGCCGCTGCCGGTGGTGTGCCAGATGTAGCCGCCTGCCTCAATACTCCCCATCTTCTTATAGTTGCTGGAAACCTCAATACGGCTCAAGATCCGCTCCGTGGCCGCAATCTGATAGGGTCGCATAACCATCAACATATCTTCCGAGGTGAACACACAATACCGAACCAGTACATTTAAGATGGTGTGTTTGGCAAGGAAGGTCTTCGTAAAGTCAATCAAATCGGCTATGACCTTGTTGTTTCCATCTGCCCAGAAAGAGGTAAATTCAAAGCTGTTGCTGGTCTTTTTGGACCTCCGTCGTCCGGCCTCGTTCATCTCTTTCACGTGGCTGGAGCGGGTAGTGTTGGAATAATACTTGGTATGCGTCCCGTTGGAGATCACGAAAATCTGTACATACTCAAACAGCCCGCTGCCAGCCCAGAAGCTATCCCGCTGATACCGTTTGATTTGATTGAACGCCTCTCGGATGGCAACGCCCCGACGTTTCAGTTCTACGTGGATCAGGGGCAGTCCGTTCACTAAGATGGTCACGTCATAGCGATTCTCGCGGTTTGCACCGTCCGCCGTACCCACCTCATACTGATTGATGACCTGCAGACAGTTGTTGTGAATGTTTTTCTTGTCAATGAGAGAGATATTTTTGGTCATGCCGTTATCCCGATGAAGCACTTGGACATGATCTGTTTGAATTTTCCGAGTTTTTTCTACGATGCCTTCATTATTGTTAGCAATGCAATCTGAAAAAAACTGTTCCCACTCACTATCCGTAAATACATACTGATTAAGCCGTTCTATCTGTTTGCGAAGATTGGCTGCTAAATCAGGTTCCGTATGAATATCCAGATATTCATAACCTTGTGCGGTTAAGATTCGAATGAATTCCCGTTCCAGCTCCGCCTCGCTCTGGTAAGCGTCGGAGCGGGCAGCTTCGGGAGTATATTCAGCAACTACTGTGCTTTCATTGCTGGCGGCAACGATATTAAAAAATGCCATGGTTTCACCTCATCAGTCCGGCTATTGATAAAGGCCCTGTGCTTCCCTTTCCTCACGGATATCGCGCAGCTTTTTCCCCTGATAGGTCCAGTGGACGGGACCTTGAAGCGGATAAGATGTCTGCAATATTTTCTGCGCAAGAGAAGATAAGGAATAAGTCTGTCCCTCATACTCGATCTGACGGTCGTCACTTACCACAGCAACAACATCAGAACGGCCAATCAGAACGATCTCGGCTCCAGGTTCGATTCCGCATTTGAAAAAAGAAAATGGGGCCTTTCGCTCTTTTGCCTCAGCCTGAACCTCGGCGGCAACTTCCTCATCCAAAACCTCGTGTCCCTCCGGCGTCAGCCGCCGCAGCTTATCTATGGTGCCGCTGAGCTTGGCGATGCTCTCCAAAAGCGCATAAGCGTCCTCAGCGGACATAGCGTAAAATTCCTTTGTTCTGGTCTTTCCATCAAACGTATCAATAGCCCGCAGTTCCGGGTTCAGACGGTCGATCAAGCTGTGCAGTTCTTTGTCTTGCAACGGAGCCGATACCTCATAAATCGCGTAAACCCGAAATGCAAAAGGGATGCACTCGCTCCGATTAAGCTGGGCAAGACGCTTTTCAATGTCTGTCGCGTAGCCGATTTTTACATAATCGGGGAAGGATGGATTCGTCAGGATATAGATGACACCGGCTTTTTTCTCTTTTCCCATATTCATGTCCTTTCCTGAAATGCCAGCAGTTTATCCCGGTAATATTCATACTGCCTTTGCCTCGCCGCAATCTCGGCGGGCAGGCCGGAGGTCAGGTCGTTGCAAAGTGTGTTAAAACGATTAAGGGCAGAGACAATTCTCTGTTGTTCCTCTATTGATAAAAGAGGAACTTTATAATTCATAAAAGCGTTCACATCAAGAGAGTCTACCGTTCCCCCCTGCTTTTTTGTCTTCTTCAAAATTTCTTTTCGATATGTATAAATAACAAAATAAGCATAGTGCGGCAAAACTCTTTCATTGACTGCCAATGCTTTGATATCTTGATTGATGGTTGTTTCAAACGGAACATAGGCAACGGGCAAAGTGTGTTTCAATATTCCAGAACGTGCCACAATAGCGACCGTATCAGGCGGAAGGAGTTTTGCTGATGTTTCGTCAATCGCTTTTTGGGTAATATGATTCTGTGTATCAGTCAAAGTTGCTGACTTCATGTCCTTTGACGATATCCAAGGAATTGTACCATTTTCCCAATATGCAGACTTGGACATGGACGGCGTACATCCGCCAGTCCATTCGCCAAAATCCCGTATCGGGACAAAAATTTTGGCAGAAGCATTTTGAAAAACCTGTTTACAGTAGTAATCATACTGCTTCTTTCTCGCTGTAAGCTCCGCTGTAAGCTCCGCTGTAAGCTCCGCTGTAAGCTCCGTGAAATTGTCAAGAATCTTGACAATTTCACTCTGCACTTGCAGAGGGGGGACGGGAATCACTATCTCCTTGATAGCTGGAACGCTAGAATGAACAACTTTGCTTTTTACCTTACCGCTGCTTTTTTGCTTTTGCGCATTTGTAGTTGCCAAAGCATAGCTGAGATACTTCGGGTTCTGCTTATGCTTCAATACTACGATATCACCGCCTGCAAGGCATTTTTCATGGCCGACATAAGCACAGGATTTCGCAATATCTTCGACACGCTCCCCAGTGATAGCAAACAAAATATCGCCGTGCTCAAAATATTTCGGGCTGCTGACTACACTGGCATCTGTGTGAGAAACACATTCATTGAACCAAATCCCATAGGTCGTGTAGATTTCCCCATATCGAACACACGGGACGCCTGTTTCCGTCACTTGTTCCCGCTTTATCCCTGAACCACGGTAGATATCAACTGCAATATCGCCCAGTTTTTTATACTCCACCCCATCCGGACAAAGTTCCCGAAGCAGCTTTTCTAAGCGATTCATACTTGTGCCTCCCCGCCCTCATTCCAGCCAAGTGCAGTTTTCGCTCCAGCGATTTCTTCAGAATTCTTGATTTTATCGAGCACTCCGATCACCAGCCTGCGAAGCGAGCCATACTTTTTTAACCCATCCTGTTCATCATAGTCTCCATGCACCACATCGCTCAGTTCTCCGAATAGCTTATACCCATTCTCCGAGAACTCATTGGGGATAATGGGGGCTGTGGCTTCGACCTTATCCAATATTTCCTTGAAGGGCTTTGATGCGCCGCTTTTCTTTTTTGTTTCTATTCCCAAAGTTTCTGCCTTTTGTATCGTAACATCTTCTAAAATTTTCCGCAGGTATACGATAGACCCAGCACCTAATTCATCGCGGTAAGCCCTATCCGCTCTTTCCAGCCATTCGGAATACTCTGGGTGCTGTCCCCGCCTCAAAAGAACATATTCTGTTAGCCGTTCGGTTCGTTTCAACACCCGTACCTCTGGAGCGGCTCCCAACATATTTTCCTTGCTTTCCACTAAAAACCACACTGGCACTAATTCCCCACAGCGCGGACACCTCAGCACACAGTCAATGCTGACCCGACAATCGTTTATGCCGATGCAGAACAATTCATTATCAGAAACGAAAGTCATATCATCATCACAACGTTTGCAAAAATATGTAAGACCAACGATCCCAACATTGACCTTTCGCTGTTTTCCGCAGTTCAGTTTCGTTTTCCCTAAAAAATTATCTACTTGCTCGAACCTGCTCACTGGAGGTTTTGACAGCACATCAGATAACCTCATCGCTGTCCTCCTCTATCTCTCTGATAATCTTATCGATCTCATCCCGCAAAACCTGCTCCCGTGCCACGATCTCCTCGATCTCGGCGTTGAGCTTCACAATGTCGATTTTCTCCCGGGTGTCCTCCGCCTCCACATAAGTGGATACGGACAGGTTATAGCTGTTCTCCGTGATCTCGCCGTATTCCGCCAGGTGGGAGAAGTGTTTGATCTCCTCCCGCCCGGCAAATACAGACACGATGCGCTGGATGTTCTCCGCCGTCAACCGGTTGTTGTTCGTCACCTTGATACACTCGCCGGAGGCATCAATAAACAGCGTTTTGTTGTCCGCCTTACCCCGTTTCAGCACCATAATACAGGTAGCAATGCTTGTCCCAAAAAACAGATTGGCCGGGAGTTGGATCACACAGTCAATAAAATTGTTATCTACCAGGTACTTCCGGATTTTCTGCTCCGCGCCGCTCCGGTACATGATGCCGGGGAAGCAGACGATAGCCGCCGTTCCGTTGGAGGCCAGCCAGGACAGGGAGTGCATGATAAAGGCCAGGTCCGCTTTAGACTTCGGCGCCAGCACTCCAGCAGGAGAGAAACGGGGGTCGTTAATCAGAATGGGGTTATCATCCCCCGCCCATTTGATGGAGTACGGAGGATTGGAAACAATCAGCTCAAAAGGCTCGTCATCCCAGTGCTGGGGCGCGGTCAGAGTGTCCTCGCAGGCGATGTCGAACTTGTCAAAGCCCACATCGTGGAGGAACATATTGATGCGGCACAGGTTATAGGTAGTGATGTTGATCTCCTGCCCGAAGAAACCGTTGCGGATGGCGTCCCGGCCCAGCACCTTTTCCGCCTTCAGCAGTAGGGAGCCGGAACCGCAGGCGGGGTCATAGACCTTGTTGATCTCCGTTTTGCCCACGGTTCCAAGGTGGGTCAGCAGTTCAGACACATCAGCAGGGGTGAAGAACTCGCCGCCGGATTTCCCTGCGTTGGAGGCATACATGGTCATGAGATATTCATAGGCATCGCCAAAGGCATCAATATCGTGATCTTTTACCTCGCCTAAATTCATCTCCGCCACGCCGTTCAGCAGCTTAACCAGTTTTTCGTTGCGTTTAGCCACTGTAGCGCCCAGTTTGTTGCTATTCACATCGTAGTCATCAAACAAACCCGCAAAGCTACTCTCGGACTGGCTGCCCTTGGCAGATTCCTCAATATGGCGAAAAACTGCCTCCAGTGTCTCATTCAGGTTTTCGTCCTGGGGAGCGTTCTTCCTGACATTGCAGAACAGCTCGCTGGGCAGGATGAAAAAGCCCTTTTCCTCTACCAGCCCAGCCCGCGCTTCCTCCGCCTCGGCGTCAGGCATATCCGCATACCGGAAATCTGTGTTTCCCGCATCCCATTCGCCGCAGTTGATGTAGCTCTCCAAATTTTCAGATATATAACGGTAGAACATCGTCCCCAAGACATAGTTCTTAAAATCCCAGCCGTCCACCGCACCTCGTAGCTCATCCGCAATCGCCCAGATTGCCCGGTGGAGCTCGTCGCGTTCCTGTTCTTTCTTCATGTCAGCCATGATTATCCCTCCATCAGTGCGGTTTCACCATATTTCCCTCTAATCATACATGAATTTTGTGATTTCCGCAATAAAAATTTTCCAGACCATTGGCTGTTATGCTATCAAACTGTATTTCCCTCGTCTTGACAAATTCATCCAATGGTGTTATGCTACATATCAACAGCAATTGATTGGAAAAGACATTCAAATAATTGTCCTCAACTATAACAGGCTTTCCCGACGGGGATTGGATATCATTTACTGGCTTGTCGCTGTACTCCAGGCGCGTTTTGCATCTGGGGTAAAAGTGAATGACCGTCCAATCGGATACTTTTTCGGGGAAGCCTGCCATGATTTCAGTTTGAGGGAGCGGGCCAAGGGAAGCCATACGACACAGCGCCGAGCAGGGTTGCCTGTCAGGAACCGGATTGGGTAGAACGGCAAGTCCCGGTGAAACCCTCAAAAACAGACTTTCTGGTGATTTCATCAAAAAACGAGGCTGCAGACATAGGGTCAAGCAACTGACCATAAACTGAGGGGCAGGGTGTCAACGTGATATGCTCCCATTATGAGCGACAGTGAAAAAAAGAACTGTCATCATAGGGGGAGATGCAGATGCCAAAAAAGCCAAAGATAAGCACAGAAGAAAAAATATCCGCAGTAGAAAGTTACTTGCGCGGAGAATTAAGTCAGCGTCAGGCAGCGCAGAAAGTGGGGGTAAAAATTGCGCCGTTTCAAAGGTGGCTGCGTATCTATCGTGTGGAGGGGCCAGAAGGACTTCTGCCTCATACAACTGGGCGGAAGTATAGTTCCAATCAAAAATTGGAGGCGGTAAAGGCATATCTGTCCGGCGAGGGAAGCATAGGAGAGATCTGTGCGAAACGAGGAATTTGGTCAGATGCGCAGTTCGGTGATTGGATAAAGGAGTATAATGCTCATGGAGATTTCAGCTCCAAGAAAAAACAGGAGGCGGAAGCTGCATGAGACAGGGACGGGAAACGACACTGGAGGAACGCATCCAAATCGTTAAGGATTGCATTGCCAGCGGTAAAAGCTATGGCGAGATGGCTCAGAAATACCAGGTCAGTTACCAACAAGTACGTACATGGACGCTTCGGTTTGAGGAGTTGGGGGAGGCAGGGCTGGAAGATCGGCGCGGCCGCCGGAAGAAAGACCAGACTCCTCGAACTGAATT